>Ga0207895_1000384_pt1 | contig 20355 bp, 18 predicted proteins | sample MalvirmetaMSP112_FD_184230 | JGI IMG/M metagenome (GOLD analysis project Ga0207895, IMG submission 184230) | Marine viral communities from the Deep Pacific Ocean - MSP112 (SPAdes) | ecosystem: Environmental > Aquatic > Marine > Oceanic | place: Pacific Ocean | collected 2011-05-24 | reverse complement strand
CGCAGTGTTGGCCGCGACCTTTGCATTCGACGCGAGCGACATCGAGGCGCTGCAGCCGGAGGCCAAGGGAAAATCGGTCCTCGCACTGAGCACCACCAGCGGCGGTGAGGCCGAGCTGCTGATCTACGGCCCAATCGGCGACTACTTCTGGGGTGAGGGCGTCACTGCCGCCAGCGTGGTCGAGCAGCTGGCCGGCACCACCGCGAGCGTGATCAACGTGCGGATCAACTCAGATGGCGGGGTCGTCACCGATGGGTTGGCCATCTACAACGCACTGAAGCAGCACCCGGCCACAATCAACGTGACCGTGGATGGTGTTGCCGCCAGCATCGCCAGCCTGATTGTCATGGCCGGTAGCAAGCGTCGCATGCACGAGAACACCATGCTGATGCTGCATGGCCCTCAGGGTGGTGGCTGGGGCTTTGCTGGCGACCTGCGCGAGCGGGCCGATCAGATCGACGTGTATGGGCGCCAGATGCTGGTGACGTACTCGGGCCGCGCCAAGAACCCGTCCGACATCGAGACAATGCTGACCGATCGAAAGGACCACTGGCTGACCGCGTCCGAAGCGCTGGCGCTGGGCCTGGTCAGCGAAGTCATTCCCGACGTGCAGCCCGAGCCTGCGGAAGCCGTCGCCGCAGCAGCGCTGCTGTCCTATGTGAGTGCAATCTCCGGCACCGAGGGGGCCGTGCACGCCTTGCTGCGCAAGCACATCCAGGCAACCACCACCGCTTCAGCCTTCGCCTCGCTTCGCGAGGTTCACCAGCGGGCCGTTGTGGCCCACCTTGAGGAAACCAGCATGAAACAGCAGTGCCAACTGATCATGGCGCAGGCGGGCACCGCTCCGGCTGCATCGACCCCCGCCGCCCCGGCATCGCCCGCACCCGCCACTCCGGTACCGCCGGTCGCAGCCGCTCCTGTCGCGGCCGCGACCTCGGCGCCGGCTGCATCGGTCGAACAGGTGATGGCGGCAATCTCGGCCCGCAACGCAGCCATTCGTACCGTCTTCGCCGGGTTCCGCGAGATCAGCGGCGTCCAGGCGCTGGAGGCGGAGTGCCTGGCTGACGCTGCGATCACTGAAGACGTGGCGCGCGGCAAGCTGCTGGCAAAGCTGGCGGCGAGCGGGCAGCCGCTGGCCGGCGGCTTCAGCATCACGGACGTGGTGCCGGAGGAGGACAATCAGCGTCGCGCCCAGGTCAACGCGCTTCTGGCTCGTGCCGGCGTGTTGACCGGTGCAGACGCCGAATCCGCGCGCAATGGCAACCCGTACGCGCATACCACCCTGCTGGCGCTCGCCGAGCGCTCCCTGATCCAGGCCGGCGTGAACACCCGTGGCATGGACCGTGAGCAGATCGCACGCGGTGTTCTTGCAGTGCAGACCACCAGCGACTTCCCGGTCCTGCTGGAGAACGTGCTGCACCGCGTTCTGGTCGGGGCCTACAACCTGCAGCAGTTCACCTGGACCCGATTCTGCGCAACCGGCACGCTGTCCGACTACCGTCCGCACAGCCGCTACCACCTTTCCTCGTTCTCCGACCTGAAGCCGGTCAATGAAGCGGGCGAGTACGAGAACGGCGTGCTGGGCGATGGCGAAGTCGAGACCATCAAGGGCGCCCGCAAGGGGCGCATCCTGCAGATCACCCCGGAAGTGCTGGTGAATGACGACCTGGGCGCGTTCGTGCGCATCACCACAGCGCTGGGCCAGGCCGCAGGCCGCACAATCGAAAAGGACGTCTACGACGTGCTTAAGCAGAACGGTGGTCTGGGGCCGGTCATGAAGGACGGCCGCACGCTGTTCCATGCGGAGCACGGCAACATCGCAACTGGCGCTGCCGTGTCGGTCGATGCGTTCGACGCGATGCGCCAGATGATGGCGCTCCAGATGGACCCGGGCGGCAATGACTACCTCGATATCTCGCTGTCGCGCTTCCTGGGCACGGTTGCCATGCATGGTCGCGCGACTCTGGTGAACAACAGCGAGTACAACCCGGACGTGACTGGCCGGTTCCAGGTCAACAACACGTCGCGTGGCACCTTCAGCGACATCATCACCTCCCCACGCCTGGGGACCGGCAAGGGCTGGTACGGCTTCGCCGATCCGAATGTAGAGCCGGTGATCGAAGTCGCGTTTCTCAATGGCGTGCAGACGCCGGTGCTGGAGCAGGAGACCAACTTCCGCACTGACGGCCTCAGCTGGAAGGTCGTCCACAAGTACGGCGTGGGCGCGGTGGGCTGGCGCGGCGCTGCCTTCAACCCGGGCGAGTAATCGCCACACGGCTGCGTCGCTCCTGCCGCAGCCGCGTTGTCCTACTTCATTCATGTAAGACGCCAACTGAGGACCATCGTCATGGCGAAGAACTACAAGTTTCCGGGCGCGGTGATCGACATCGTCGCGGCATCCGCACTGGTCAGCGGCCAGGCATCCATCGTCGGGCAGCTGTTGGCGGTCGCACTGGTGGACATCCCCGCTGGCGCCAAGGGCAGCGCGCAGATCGAGGGCGTGTTTGAACTGCCGAAGCTCGCCAGCGCCAACATCGCTGCAGGCGCTGGCCTGACCTGGGATGCCCAGGCAGGGCAGCTGATCGTTGGCGGCGCCGACGCTGGTGACCTGGAGAACTGCGCCGTGGCTATCGCTGCCGCCGGCACTGGCGCCGCAACCGTGCTGGCAAAGCTGACCCCGGGCTCCGGCTCGGTGAAGTCGGCGTAAGTCTTGGCCGGCACCGCTCACATACTCCTGGGTGGCGTGAGCGGTGCCGGTTCTTCCACAGCGACAACGGGGAATCGCATGGGCACCACCACCACGCCGCGCGGCGTACGCAACAACAATCCTGGCAACATCGACCGCACCAGCACGCCGTGGCAGGGTGAGGATCGGTCCGCCGCCGCCATCGCGCGCGAGCAGCGCTTCTGCGTGTTCCTGACCCCGCAGGCCGGGTTCCGAGCCTTGGCAAAGACGCTGCTCACCTACCAGCGCAAGCACGGCTTGCGTACGGTGAAGGAGATCATCGGCCGCTGGGCGCCGCCAGTGGAGAACAACACTTCGGCTTACGTCCAGGAAGTTGCCAAGGCGGTCGGGGTAAGCCCGAGCGAGATCATCAGGCTGGACAACGCCGTGACGTTGGAAAGGCTGGCTACCGCGATCGCCAAACACGAGAACGGCGGACTGTTCTGGCGACGCGAGGTGATCGCGGCCGGCGTCGCTGAGGCGCTCTCGTAATGGTCGGGGGCGAGGTTAATGCGCACGCACCTTGGTGGGCCGCTGGCAGTGTAGTGGCCCTCTGGCTCTTGCGAGAGACCTGGACGGTGCTGCTCTCGCGCCGGAAGGAGCGTACAGAGACTGACGCCAACGTTGAACTTCTGAACGGGCTTGTCCGCCGTGTGGACTCGCTGGAGAGCTCCCTCACCGCAACCACAGAGAAGCTCATGGAAGAGATCAAGCTGCGCATGGCGGCTCAGGAGGAGGCGCACAGGCTGCGTCTGCGCATTATGTCCTTGGAAGCGGCGATGCGAAGCGTGGGCGCGATTATCCCCCCCGAAAGTCCGGTGGTGTCGGCATGATCCGCGCCTTCATCATCGCCGTCCTTCTGCTGCTGGGCGTCGTCGTCTGGCAGCGTGGCTCGGTGTCCATCGCTCACCGTGCGGCCGACAAAGCTGTGTCGAGCCGTGACGCCATGAAGAGGGAGCGTGACGCTGCCCGAGCTGAGGCCCATGCCGCCAACGAAACCCTGAAGGTCGAGCGTGGCAGTGCCGTCGCCGCAAATAACCTGGCGTCCAAGTACGAAAAGGAAAAGAACGATGCACAGAAGGCATCTGATCGCCTCATCGCTGATCTTCGCGCTGGCAACCAGCGCCTGCACCAGCGTTGGCAAGCGTCCGTCGCAACTGCAGAGCTGTCCGCGACCGCCGCTGCCGGCAGCCAGCTTGATGGTCGAGCCGTCGACCGAATTGAAAGTGCGGGCCGAGCTATTGGCGCCGCTGCCCAGTGCGACGCCCAAGTGAGGGCGCTGCAGGCTTACGCGATGCTGTGTTCGGGAGGTGTGCGGTGAGTGAGGTCGACTTCCTCCGCGATCTGGATGGCAACTTGCATGCCGCCTTTGCGCTGGCGGGCATGGCGTCGCAAGGTCGGTACACGGCCAAGGATGGTCGGACGACCGAGGGCGTGCGTGCCTATGTGGAGCGCGACGTTGAGACCATCGGTGAACTGCGTCAGTTCAGGTCAGGCCGTGTGGAGATCGCGTACCTGCGCTCGGACGTGGCGCCTGACCAGGGCGATCGCTTCGAGTCGGTTTCGACCGCGTTCGGTACTGAGGTCTTCGTCAACAGTAAGAAGATCAGCGATGACGGCTCACAGAGCCGCTGGCTGGTGACCCGTGGCTGACCTGGCAGAGCCGCTGTCGTGGCAGCTGGTGGAGTTCCTGGCTGCTCGCGTGCGCCTGATCTCGCGCAGCAGTGGCTTCCGCACCGACATCGGCGCGGGCGCCGTGATCATCGATGAAAACGAGATCAGCGAGGACAGCACCGAGCCGGCAACGATCATCTCTGTCCGCCAGCTTTCGCGCAGTGGCGGCGGTGTTGCCCAGTCCAGCTCCGATGCGGCCATCACCATCGAGTTCGAAGTCCCGCGTGGCAGCGATGAAGCGAATCCTAGGCTGCTCGTTCATCGCGCGCGCCATGACCTGATCCGTGCCCTGACGTTCAAAGAGAAGTCGCTGCCGCTGGGGGTGACCAGCTTTGAGCTGATCGAAACCCAGCTTGCGACCCTGGAGGACGATGCCGGGCATACCGCCGTAGTCGCTCAGATCACCGCGCGGGCTGGTCTGACCGAGACCTTTGAGCCCGTGTCCAACCCGTAAAGGAACCAGAACCATGGCACAGCCCAAAGTCCGCAAATTCGCAGGTGACCTGCGCTTCTGGGAGCACGGCGCCGAGGGCGTTCGCGTCCCCGTCATTCCCGAGCCCGCCGACAAGTTCGGTAACCAGCCCCTGGAGCAGTCCTCGCTAACCTTCAGCTACGAAGCCGGCGATTCGGTGGAGATCAAGAGCAAGCGCCGCGATGCTCGCTATCAGCAGATCATCCACAAGGATTCGAATCCGGGCGTCACCAACGTCTCGATTACCGCGCTGGAAGTGCCGACGGCCTTCTTGGCTCGCATGCTGTACGGCACCCTGGTCAACACCACTGTGGCAGCCGGCTCGGCCACCGCTGTGTCGGTCACTGTTGGCAGCGTGGATACCCCCGTGAAGCTGCCGCACAACTTCATCGAAGCAACGCCGGCGCCGGCGTTCAAGAAGGGCGCAGTGGACCTGGTGAAGGGCACCGACTATGACCTGGAACCCCGTCATGGTCTGTTGATCCCCAAGAAGGGTGGCGCGCTGCAGGCCGGTGATGTTGTGACGGCCGACTACAACTTCGATGCCTACCTGGAAACCGCAATCAGCGGCGGCACCACCCCGAGCAAGTCGTTCCAGATCCTGGGCGACATGCAGGACCGCATCAGTGGCGACGAAGGCCTGCTGACCATTCCCAACGTCGACCTGACCGTCGATGGTGACGTTGACTGGTTCAGTGACGAGCCGATCCAGGTGACCCTGACCGGCCCGGTCATCTTCCAGGCCGGCGAGACCGATCTCTACACCTTCAAGATCGCAGCGCAGTCGGCGGGCTGAGCGTGCTGGTGACCCCAGCGAGGGGAGGGCGCCGGGAGGGCGCCCTCCTGGTTTGAAACAGGAAAGGCACCGTGGCGTCCAATCGCAGTAACAACCTGCTCAAGTACTACGCCAGCGGCCGGCGGGCAAAAGGCTTGCATGGCCTGACCGACCTGGCTGGCGAGGTGCTGAATCGGTACGACCTGTCGGTGCAGCGGGCGTTCATTGGTCTGCAGCGCCGGGCTGGGCCGGCTACTGCGCAGGAGGTCCGTGCCTCTTACAACATCCGCGCCTCTGCGCTGCGCGGGAAGTATCGCGTGGAAACGGGCGAGCGCGGCTACAGCACCGGTAAGCGTGGCAGAGACGACTTCCTTTCGATCTGGGCCAGCACGCGGCCGATCTCGCTGATCGAGTTCGGCGGTCGCTGGGCTGGCCGCAAATCCCGAGGTGCCACGGCGGGCATTGGCGTGGGCGAATCGAAGACGTACGACGGTGCCTTCATCGCCACGATCAAGGGCCGAAAGGCCATCCGTGTGCGCACCTGGGATAGGGCGCGGCAAAAGCGCCACGGCCGTGGCCCCGTTCGCATCCTCCGAGGGCCAAGCCCGTTCGAGATGCTCTCGGGTGCTGATGGCAACAGCCGCGCCTTGGAGGCCCGTCGCCGGCTGATCGAGCGCTTTCACACCACCTACCTGACTGAACTGCGCCGCCAGTGGCGCGTCAACGGAAGCTCCAATGGCTGATCGGCTGGAAGAAGCAATTCGGGTCGTCATCGAAACGCAGGGCCGCGAGGGCGTGGATGAACTGCGCGCGGCGTTTGGCGATCTGGGGGATGTCTCGGTCGAGACCGCTGGCAAGGCGACGAAGCTGCTCGACTCTCTCACTGGGCTGAACGAGGCAGCGGCCAAAGCGGATGCCTTCGACGGCATGCTGGCCGATCTCGCAGAGCTGGAAAGGCAGTTTGATGACAATCAGAAGGCCGCGCTGGCGCTCAGCCTCGGCATCGGGGAGATGGAGAAGCCGTCCCGCGAGGTGCTGGCAGCCCAGCGCGATCTACGTAAGGAGGGCGAACGCCTGAAAAAGGCGCTGAACGAGCAATGGGACGCCGTAGGCAAAGCCGACGACGAGCTTTCTTCGCTCGGCATCAACACCGCGAACCTGGCCGATCACCAGCAGCGCCTGCGTATCGAGGCGACCCGCAGCGCGGCAGCGCTCATTGAGCAGGCCCGGGCTGCCGCAGCAGAGGCTGAAGCGGGGCGTCGGCGCAAGCAGCAGATCGATGAGGCAGAGGCTGCCTTCCGCAGGCAGGCCACTACCAGCAAAGCAGCGGCAAAGTCCTTGGCCGAGTACCAGGAGCGCGCCGCTGATGCCGCCGCCGGCAGCGGCGACCTGGCGGACGCAACGGAGAGCACTGTCAGCTGGTTCGGCAGACTCAAGGCAGTCGCCGCTGGTGCGATCGCGTTCGTCGGCCTGAACCGAGTGGTTGACGGCATCAAGGCCATCGTGAAGGAGGGCAGCGACGCTGAGCAGGAACTGGCTCAGCTGGAAGCGGCCTTGCACGCCACGGGTCGCACCAGCGAGTTCACAGCGCAGAGCTTGGCCGCCATGCGCCAGCAGCTGCAGAGTGGGCTGTTCGATGACGGGCAGATCAGCGCCGCCCAGGTCCGCCTGCTGTCGTACACCAACATCGTGGGCGAGCAGTTCCCGGCGGCGATGCAGATCACCATCGACCAGGCCCAGCGGCTGGGCATGTCGCTGGAGCAGTCTGCCGAGGTCGTTGGCAAGGCGCTGCAGACGCCGTCGAAGGCAATGGAGAGCCTGAGCAAGCAGGGCTTCACGCTGGATGACAGCCAGAAGTCGCTGATCAAGAGCTTGGAAGCTACCGGGCAGGTGGCAAAGGCGCAGGCCATCATCCTCGACCTGCTGGCCGAATCCTATGGCGGCGCTGCCGCCGCCGCGAAGGTGGGCACCATCGCCGGCCTGTGGAAGACGGCCACCGATCGCTTCAAGGACTGGAAACAGGAAGTCGCCGACCAAGGCGTGCTGACCTACTTCAAGGAACAGCTCACCACCCTGTTGACCACGCTGGATCGACTGGCGGCCGATGGCAGCCTGTCCCGCTGGGCCAAGCGGACCGCCCAGGCCATCATCACCACGGCAGAGGCGGTGAAGGGCGCGACGCAGTGGGTTGTGGACCATGCTCGTGTGATTGGCCTGATGGCTGCTGCGTATGCGCAGTTCAAGATCGTGGGGGCATTGCTCCAGCTGAACGCATGGCGCGCGGCGTTGATCGCGACCACGAACGCGCAGATTGCCAACAATGCAGCGGTCGCAAGCGGGAGTCGGGGTATCGGTCGGTTCGGCGCGTTGCTGCGGGGCATGCCGAAGGTAGTACCCATCACGGTGGCCGTGCTGGGATTGGAAGCGGCGATAGGTGGTCTGGATGTCCTCAAGACCGTGGCGCAGGATATCTGGAAGCAGCACGACCCGGCGCTGAAGCGCGCCGGTGAAGCGCAGCGGGTCTATATCAGCCAGGTGCGCGACTCCGCGCTGCAACTTCGTCAGCAGGCGGTGTCCTTCGTTGCATACCGTGACGTGGTCATCAAGTCGGCCGAGGAAGTTGCCAAGCTCGGTGAGGCCGAGCGGCAGGCCTACGAGAAGCGGCTGTCGGGCCTGGAGCAGTACCTCACTGCGCAGGAAGGATTCCTGCTGATGCAGCAGAAGGCCGGCGTCGCAACGGCAGAGCAACTGCAGCAGCTCGGTCAGGTCACGCAGCGGCTGCTGGATGTCTCCACGGGCTTCGCCTCCCTGCGGACTGGTGTGAAGACCGCTGCTGATGCGCTCGCAAATGGAATTGGCGGTGCGGCCCAGCAGGTTGTGGCGCAGCTCAACGGAATTGATGGCAACGCAAAGCTGGCTGCGGAGTCGATCCGCAAGATGTTCTCAGGACTCAACTTCGCCGATACGGCCAGCCTCGGCTCGGTAGGCGAAGCGCTGGGCTTCATTGCCACTCAGGGTGCTGCGGCCGAGCGAAACGTGCGTGATGGCCTCCTCGCGACGCTGCAGCAGCTGTCGGGTGAAGAGCTCGCCCGGTTCCAAGGTGCGACGCAAGCGGCATTCAACTCGCTGCCGCAGGCGGCAGTGAACGTAGCGGCGGTGCTGCAAACCACCCTGCTTGCCGCGATGACCAAGCTGGGCGTGGCCTCGGGCCAGCTTGGGGTCAGTTTCACTCAGGCTGGCCGTGATGCGATCGCCGCTTTCGGGGCAATCACCGAGAACGCAGTGGCGACCAGCGCCCAGATCGAGACTGCCTTCAAGGCAGCGCTGGGCAACGTCGCCACGCTGGACGAGGCGCGCACTCTCGGCAATCTACTGCAAGCGGCTGGCGAGCAGGGGCGGGTCGGCTTCGATTCGGCGGCCCGTGCCGCCGCCGCACTGCGTGCCCGGCTTCGAGAGATCGAGGCGGGGCTGAACCCACTCACCGATGAATTCCAACGTCTTGGCATCCAGTCGCAGCAGTCGTTGAACGCCGCGCGTGACTCGGCTTGGGAGGCGTTCGAGACCATCCGCAAGGGCGCTGCCAGTGGCAAAGCGTCTGTCGAGGACGTGCGCCGTGCGTTCAGAGCGTATGCCGATACCGCCAAGGCTGCTGTGGCCGACAGTGACGCATGGCGCCGGAACCAGGTGCAGTCGCAACTGGATGTGCAGGGCGCCATCTACGAGACGGGTGACGCATTGGGCGAACTCGGCACGAAGGGCGAGTCGGCTATGGGGCGCGTGGAGCAGGGCGCGCAGAAGGTCACGGGTGCCCTGAAAGAGGTCAAGCAGGCGTCTGATGAGGCGGGTAGTGGCGTGGAGCGAGTAGCTGCCGGCGCCGCTGCGGCCGGCGACAACCTCGGTAACGCATCCTCAGCCGCCCGTGGATTCTCCCTCAACATGGGAGAAATCTCCGACAGGACCCGAGAACTGCTAAGTCAAATGAGCGGGCCGAACAGCCTGCAGCAGTTCGCGAACATCTGGAATTCTCTCTACCGACAGCGTCAGGACCTGGCGAAGTACACGGAGGAACAGAAGAAGCTGCTGGACGGCATGGACGAGATCTCCGGAAAGCGGCAGGAGCTTGCCGAGCGCTTCGACCTGGTTGGCGCTGGTGAGCTTGACGCCATCGTTCAGCTCGAAAACCAGATCGAGGCCAAACGATTGGAGAAGGAGCGTGCGGCAAAACAGGCAGCCGAAGAGCGCCGCAAGGCGGCCTTGGCCGAGGCTGAGGCGCAAGCCAGGGCCGACGCTTCACGGATCCAGGCTGGCGATACGAAAGAGCAGGTTCTCACGATTGACTGGAAGGCTCCCAGCAAAGAAGTGGTGGCTGGTGCAACTGCTGCAGAAATCCAACAGGCCGAGCGCATCGCAGGGCTGGTCGCCCCCATCGTGCTGCAGAAGATTGAGCGAAGCCGCGCGGTATCGATCCGGGGGCCGCGATGAGCCGGGTCGTCCTCGCCGGGGTCGAGCTTCCGGCAGATCTGCAATGGACGGACGAATTCACTGCTTGGCGTGTCGGGCAGCAGGTTCGCCACAGCTTGAGCGGGGCGCTGATCGTCCAGGAGTCTGCGCGACAGGCAGGCCGCCCGATCACACTACAGACCACCCGCGATGGACAGGCATACGTCGCCCCCATCCAGCTAGACGTGCTGCGCCAGCTGCAGTCCCTGACCGAGCAGCTCCAGGTAGCGCCGATGCACCTGATCTTGCCGGCCCACAACGGCGGCGAGCGCACGTTCCAGGTGCGGTGGCTGCGCACGGATGGGTCTGCGCTGGATGCCCAGCCGCTGCGCTTCGCCACTCCTGCCATTGATGCCGACTACTTCTCCATCACCCTTCGCCTTATGACGGTCTGACCAATGACGATTCTTGCAACCGATATCAAGATGCGCCAATCGCAGCGCCTCACCGACAACCCTGATGGCGGTGGACGCATGGTCCAGGCCGAGATTGTCGATGGAGCGATGAACAACCTCTTCCCCGACATCGGTGATGAAGAGCGGACCACCGGCCGCTCCACGCTCCGCAAGATGTTCGTGCACGTGGACACCCCGGGACCTGATGTTCTGAAAGATGCGATCGCGGTGCTAATCGACCCACCGTCCGATCCGCGAGTGACGGTGACCATGTTCGCCACCGGCTCCTACAGCGACGTGCGCCTGGACGCCAAGAATCGCGTGGAGAGCTACATCACACGTGGTACCGAATCGCGGTTCATCCTGCTGGGTGACCACTTCAGCGGCCAGATGACCATTCAGGTCTACACCACCAAGGACGCACCGAGCCCGGACATCAACGACAATCTGAGCCTGCTGACGCTGGCGGCCTCGGGCCGCGACCCGGGGGAGCAGTACGTCAGGGTGAAGACCGTGCTTTCCCGTACTACCCGGACGTTTACCGATGACCAGGGCGCGTTCGAGCGCGATGTGCTGGTGATCGAGCTGGTCAACGCGTTGCTGCTCAACTTCTACGGCCAGGAGGTAATCCGGTACACCGCAACGAAGCCGGGCACCCGCATCTACGAGACCAATGTAGTCGATGCCACCAGCTACCACAGCGTGAAGCGGCTTACGGCGGCGGGGAAGCCCGGCGACCTGTCTGTGCAGATTGATTCGCCTTACGTCCCGATTGTTCCTACCTCGACCGCAGAGACCGCCGTGAGCGATGTTCTCGCTGGCATGGGGACGCTGAGCCACGTTCCTTCGGGGCCGGCCAACAGCCTGGCGCTGAGCTTCAGTAGCACTTTCGCAGCGGGAGTTGCGATCACTCGCTTCCTCGGGACGGGCATGGCCGTCGGCAGCGTGAAGGTGCTGGTGGGCAGTATCGAGCTGACGGATGACGGCACCGGCGGCTTGGCCTCTGCGGCGCTGACACCCTGGTCGGGCACCGTCGACTATCAGGCTGGCGCCGTATCAATTGTTCACGCCACCGGCGTTGGCAGCACCAGCGTTAGTATCACCGCAACTCCTGCCGGCACCATCCCAATGCAGGGCTTCACCGATGAGATTGCGGTGACCCAGAACAACCAGGGTATGGTCTGGTTGGCCCAGTTGGAGCCGCTGCCGGCGCCGGGCACTGTCGTGGTGGATTACCGTGCGCTCGGACGGTGGTATCGCCTGACCGACAATGGCCGCGGCCAGCTCGTCGGCAAGCCTGGGCAGGGCAGTGGAACCATCAATTACATGTCCGGGTCGTTGGTGCTGACGGCCGGCGCTTTGCCCGACCTGGACAGCAGCATCATCACTGCCTGGGGCACGCCGATCATTGCGGAGGCCCGTGCCGGTGACACTAACATCAAGCCGCCTGCACTGCGGTTCCTGCTGGAGCACGCAGGTGCGATCCCCGGCACTGTACGCCTCACGGTCCGGGTAGGGGGCGCCAGTGTAAGCGTGGTCGACAACGGCGTCGGTGGCCTGCTCGTCGGGTCGGAGCTTCGCGGTTCGATCACCTACGCAACCGGCGAGTGCCTCCTGCAGCTGGAGACGCTGCCAGACGCCAACAGCGTGGTGGCGGTGAGTTACGACTGGGGTGAGCCGCTTCATGCCGCGTCGCAGCCGGTTCCTGATGGAAACGGCTTGGTTTCGTTCAGCCTGCCGCAGGGTCCTGTCAAGCCAGGCTCGGTAATGCTTGACTGGGTTGTTACCGTGATGCGGGATGCCTATGACCTGGCTTCCGCGCCGCAGCCAATGCGCGTCATCGCGAAGGATGACGGTAACGGCAACTTGGTGGCTGTCTCGGTAGGTGACACGGCTGCTACCACCGCGCTAGGGGCCATCAATTACAGCACCGGCGCGGTTACGCTCCAGGCCGGCAAGTTCATGATTCGCCAGGTGTCCTACCCGCAGTACGAACTTCGCTCGGGGCGTTTGAAGGTGGTGGGTTATGGCCGCGTGGACGTGCTTGCACAGTTCTCTGCTGGCACGTTGATCTCGGTCGGATGGACGCTGGCGGGCGCCGGCTCGGAAGCGGCTGAAGAATCTCTGCAGCTTCCGCCGGTTTCCCTGCAGCTGACGCCGACCATCAGCGACAGCATCGTGCCTGGCAGCGTGAGGTTCAGCTTCCGTGGCCGCACCTACGTGGACCGCAGCGGCGGCTTGTACCACAGCGTCGACCCCATGACCGGGGCGGGTGTTTATGCCGGGACGATCGACTACACAGCTGGAGTGGTGAGCCTGACCCAGTGGTTGGCCGGCGGAACCAACAACGTGCAGATCCAGTCCTTGCTGGCGCGGATTGGTGACCCCGGCGTCGCCAACAGCTTTTTCCGCGCACCGGGCTCGCCACTGCGGCCGGGCATGTTCACGCTGCGAGCCAACCGCCTGGATGGTGAGATGCTCACGGCAACGGCCGACATCAATGGGGCCATCTCCGGCGTGCAGATCCGTGGGACTGTGGATTGGGAGAGTGGCGTAGCGAAAGTGCAGTTCGGCGAGCTGGTACCGGTAGCCGGGAATGAGGGTCAGCCCTGGTTTGATCCGGATCTTGTCGAGGGTGACCGGATCTGGCGGCCGACGCTGGTGCAAGCGGGGTCCATCCACATGGGAGCGGTGGTGTATCGCTCGATCCCGCTCTCCGAGGTCGTGATCGGCCTATCCTCCGTGCGCCTGCCGAGCGATGGGCGCGCACCGGCTTTTAAGCCAGGACAGACGGTGCTCGTTCATCACACCGCAAAGCATGTGGTGGCCTCGCCGCAGGCGAATCAGACAGTCTCCTTTGGCCGGGGGCGGGTGGCTGCAATCGAGGTGCGCGACGCGCTTGGTGCACCGGTGGATGCGGCATGGTTTGAAGCTGATCTGGATGTGGGAACGCTCAGGTTCAGTGATCCGCTGAACCTCTCCGCCTACACCCTGCCGATCACGATCAGCGAGCGTGTTGAGGATCGGCGGCTGGTGGTGCAACCGCAGATCACTGGTGAGATCGAGATCAACACTGGCCTGAGCCACGACTTCCCGGCAGGCGAGGCGATGATCAGCACCGCGCTGCGATTGGGCGAAGCCAATGGCTCGCTGGATCTACAGGCGAGGGTAGTGAACCTCTTTGATCAGGCGGCCTGGTCCAATGTCTGGGCAGATCTCCCCTCTGGGAGCGTCGCGCCTGGCACTTACAACGACACCGACTACCCGCTGGTGGTGACCAACGCCGATGCAATTACCGAGCGCTGGGCTGTAAGGTTCACTTCCGCGACACAGTTTGAACTGATTGGTGAGACGGTTGGCGTTATCGGCACGGGGAACACGACTTCAGATCTTGCGCCGCTGAACCCGCGCACGGGTCAGCCGTACTTCCGGATGCGGAAGGAGGGGTGGGGCGGCGGCTGGTCCACTAACAATGTGGTGCGCTTCAACACGGTCGGCGGCCTCGCACCCGTGTGGATGATCCGCACGACCCTTCAAGGAACGCCAGAAGGGGCCAGAGATTCCACCCGATTCCTTGTCATTGGCAACGTGGCGGGGGTGGCCCAATGACTTCTGTCGCCAAGGTTTATCGTCACAGCGATCCAGGCGCCCCTCAGCTTACCGGTCAGTCTGGGAGTTTGGTGGCATTGCTCGACGCGGTCCTGGTAAACGGATACGGTGTAGGTGCTGCAGCGAAAGCAGGGGCGGGCTGGGCATTACAGTTCTCGGGCACCAATAAGCGCGCATACCGTGGCAGCGCTGAGACGGGCTCCGGCGTATATCTGCGGATTGATGATTCAGGCGCTGACCCTCGCGTGGCGAGGGTCCGGGCCTACGAGACGATGACCAGTATCGATGTGGGGACAGGCCTCGCTCCCACCGCCGCGCAATCGAGTGGTGGAAGAGTCTGGGTAAAGTCAGACAGCGCATCGAGCGCGATTCGGCCTTGGGAAATCATCGCCACGGATACGGCGTTCTATTTCTTCGCTTCGCCCATTCCTGTTGCAAGCGCTGGATACGATGGGGTTGCGATCACTCCCTGCTTTGCGGGAGATATCAATTCCCATCGCGATGGGGACGCCAGTCGCTTCATGATTATGGATAACGGCTTCGATGCTTATACGTCTTCGGCCATCCCAGGGTTTACCGCGCCTGCAGGTCGATGGAGCGACTCGGGTGTCATGCCGTCGAAGGCCGTTGGGACACTGCTGCGCTCGTATACCCAGGAGGGCTCGGCAATACCCGCTGCATTGGCGCTCGCCACCTCGGCAGCCAGCAGCGCTCGCAGTTCGCTCGGGGGTGCCGGAGTTGCGTTTCCTGATCCTGTGTCCGGTGGACTGATGTTCGAACGGGCACTCGTAGTGGAAGGGGCAGGGATCATTCGCGGTTCACTGCCGGGCGTATTCGTGCCGTTGCACGAGAGGCCGTTCTCCGATGGTCAGACTATTGAGGATCTGGCTGGTCTACCGGGTACGGTGCTTCGAGCAAAGGTAGTGTACGCGGCGGTTGGTGCCAACCCGGCTGTTAATCCAATCGACCTTGGTCAACTTCTTTTCGATATGAGCAACCCATGGTGATGAGAGCGCTGCGAATAGGTGTCCAGCTCAGCCCCCGCTTCGTCTATCGGGGAAAGTACTATCTCGGCGGCGATCTGCCTGCTGACCCGGCGGATCCCTTAAGCCCCGATGGTCGAACGAAGATTCTCAACCAGCCAAGGAGCGTGCGAGTCCGAATCCTGGAGCGTAGGTCGATGCGGGTCGTGGCCGACGTGCGTTCGGCGAGCGATGGAACTTGGCGGCTAGATCACTTGGCAGACATCGAGTACCTGGTCATTGGTCTGGATGAGCGTGGCTTGGTGAACGCCGCTATTCAGGATCGAGTGCGCCCAGCGCCGATGACAGGACCATGACAGACGGGAGTTTTGTATCGCTTAATCTTGGGCCGCCGCCGTCAGGAGGCGGCGCCCATGTTTCGCTTAACCTTGGTGTGGACTGGTTTGTAGAACCCGAACAGCCAGTAATTCGTGGCCTGAGCCGCGCCGTTACCGTGCGCTGGCAGGCTGCCAGGTCGTTGCGCCTCCACCGAACATCTTCTTGGGGATCGTCTCCGCGCGCAGCGGTGGGAGCTTCATCAAGCTGGGGAGGAACTCTTGCGAGCCACTCTTCTGTGGTTTCGGGATGGGGGGCGTCGCCGACGGTCGCTGCCGCCACGTTCAGTTCTTGGTGCGGTCTGATGAGAGACGCGCGCCGAATGATGCCGTTCAAGTGGGGCTCAATGGGGCTTTCTCGCCGGTCCCTCGAAGCGGCATGGAATTCCTCTCTCGGGCGGTTGGGCATCGGATCGGCACTGGGCTGGCGGCAGTTGTTCTCGGTATGGGGCGGCGTGTCGCTTCCTTGGGATACCGGCTCTTCAAGAATCGCGCCTTCATTCCGTGGGGCCTGGTCCCATCCGGGCCTCGCGCGCCTGCACCGCCGGCTGCCTTGGGGTGGCGCCGGGCGAGTGGAATGGGGAGTGCGCCCGGGTGTCCCGCCTAGTCCGGATCCTGAGACGCCGTTCGCGCCAGGAGACCGGATTCCACTGAACCTGGGGTGCGACTTGGTGCGGGAAGCTGGCCGCTCGCCCCTCAATCTGGGCGTCACTGCTTGCTATGTGGTGCGCCCTCACCGTAGGACCTACGTCGTGATCAACACAGTCTCTCTTGTTCGCCTTCCAGACCGCACTCCCATTGAGGTGACCCGGATCTCGCTCAGTTCCAGTCGCGGCACATGGGGCTGGACATTCGATATTGAGTTAGCCGATCCGCAGCAGCTCGCGCTGCTGAAGCCCACAGCAGCGGGGCCCAGGCAGTTTGAGATCAATCTCAACGGCTACGTCTGGACAGGCATCATCGAGAGCTTCCAGAAACAACGAGAGTTCAGCGGGGGGGGCGTGCGCCTGAGCGGCCGCTCCCGGACCGCGCTGCTTGCTGCGCCTTACGCCCCAGCTCGGGTCAAGGCGACCACCGAGGAACGCAGCATGGCCCAGCTGGTAGCCGAGGAACTGGCCGACACCGGCTTCACCAGCCACTACGACACTGTCGATTGGACCGTGCCGGCTGGGGCGTGGTTCTACGACGCCAGTACGCCCCTGGATGCCATCAGCGCGCTCGCAGAGGCGAGTGGCGGCGTTGTCCAATCCGACCCCTCCGCTCTCGCCATGCGCGTGCGTGCGGCCTATCCCGCGAGCCCCTGGGATTGGCGCACGACCCCGCCGGACCATGTGCTGCAGGAGGACATTGTGCTGACGGAGAGCCTGCAGATGCGCAGCGCGCCCCTGTACGACGCTGTGGTGGTGACGGGTGAACTGGCCGGCAAGGGCGTCACATGCAAGGTGCGCCGGTCAGGCGAGGAAGGCCGCCTTTATGCCCAGCAGGTCAGCAGCCCGCTGATCACCGTGCCGGCTGCCGGCGCTGAGCGGGGCAGAAACATCCTGTGTGATCGTGGAGAGCAGGCCGCAGTCGATCTGACGGTGCCACTGTTCGCCCAGCCGCTCCAAGCCGGGGAGGTTGGGCTGCTGTTGCCCCTGGATCTGGTGGAGGTCGTAGGTGCTGACGGCACGTGGCACGGCCAGTGCGAGTCGCTGCGCATCGAGGTCTCGGCGGATAATCGGGCCGTGGTGATTGAGCAAACGGCAACCTTGGAGAGGCACTACACCGATGCGGACTGAACTTTGGGACCAGTTTGGTCACTTGGTTGCTGGCAGCCCGAGGCTGATCGCTACCGTCACCGCGCACAACTCCGACGGAACCAGTAATTTGACGACCTATGACGGGGTGCAGATGCGCGCCTTCGGGCAACTGCCGCTGGCGCTTCCCTACAACGTATGGGTACGTGGTGGGCGGTTGGTTGAGGCCGCGCCGAACCTTCCCCTTGTTGAGCTCACGGTTTGAGGCTCACCCGAGCTGACTAGTATTTATGGTCTCAACCTGGACGTTGACATCGGGGAAGGTCCTGGCCAAGTAACTATGCACAAGGTTACCTATCCCTAGGAACGCATCGTTCTTTGCGGCGATGCAGAGTATGCAGGTAGTCATTTTCTGGTGCTCAACTGGGACTGCCTCCCATGCCATTGCTAACCGCTTTCCGGGACCGCGGAAACGATCAACTGAGCCTGGTCTTGGTAGATAAACCACTTCGACAAAATACTGTCGGCTTCCGGCGTTGATGAAACCATCAATCATGAATGATGGCCCCCCGGCGGTGGACATGATCGCCGGTGCGGTTATGCTGCCGCCATATCGCTTGTGCAGCTCGACCAAGACCCTCTGTTCGGAAATGTACCTTTCGGAAGATTCCTTCTCGGAGGCTGTCTTGAATGCGGTATAGGCGTTGATCTCATTTGATCCTTCTCCTTCTCCTTCTCCTTCTCCCTCTCTCTTTTCGGTGGCGCCGTGTGGAGTGCCGTATGGCGCTTTGGGTTCGCGCACCGAGGACGCGCTTTCGCTAATTGCGCTATTTGAGGTTCCTTCTTTGGAGTCTACGGGACCTTCTGTGTTGGCGTATGCAGAGGCAGGCGAGACTGGTTCTGAATTCGAGGTGTGAATGGCCTGTGTGGCATTTTCGCCGTTAGCCGAGAATACTACTCCATGCATTCGTTCGAATGTCTCGTCGTTCTTGTAGTCGCCGGGCGCGTACAGAACCTTTGCTTTGAACCAAAGTACGTAGAAAAACAGTCCGACCAGCGCACACGGGAAGAACATAACAAAGAACATAAATACGACTTGTACTTCGCCATTCAGTCGAGGGAGGACCGCTGCGCCAGAAATTTCAGCAACTCCGGCGAATATCGCTATTACCGAAAGTGGGTTTCGAACCCAGCCGTGTTTAAGGGCCATTGAGGAAGCCGTCCCTGGTCTTAAATAGAAGGAGTGAGTATGCCAGACTCTCCCCGGATTGCCCCGGGGGGCTCGACGGTTCTCCGTCACGGCGGCTTCGCCCTGCCTCTGTTCGACTAGCTAGATGTGCTATTCAGCCCAGATCACCGCCGCCTATCAGAAGCTGGTCAGGATGACCGGCGCCACCCTGTCGCTTGCGGAGTTCGCCGTGCTCTACGCCCACGACCCGGGCAAGAAGCGGCCGAAGACCCCGAAGGCCATGGACGACGCCTTCCGGGCCGGCGCGAGCCCGGCCGAGCTGGCGGTGTGGGCCGAGGTCGAGCAGTGGAACAGGGCCGAGGCCACCATCCTGGAGCAGGAACTGTTCGCCAACCGGAAGCGCTTGGCCGACGCTGAGCGCGCGCTGCAGGTGAAGGAGACGAAGAAGGCCCGGGAGGACGTGCGGATCGCCGGCAACAAGATCGAGCGGGCCAAGGCGCGGCTGGCGGACCTGCAGCGCGTTGAGCCGAAGGACCGTGACAACCGCATCTTCCCCGGCGTCTACGCCCCGGTGATCATCTCCGAGGGCGGGAAGCTGGTCATCAAGCCGATGCGCTACCAGTGCCGCCTGGCCGGGAAGCCGGCCAACTACGACCAGCGCTTCCCCGGCACCTACAACGCCCGTCGCGACAGCCTGGAGAAGTTCTGGGCGCCGGCATTCGGCCACACCCACGGCCTGATGGTGGTCGACACGTTCTACGAGAACGTCGAGGGGCCGGACGGGAAGAACCAGGTGGTGCAGTTCACCCCGCGCACGGGCGAGCCGATGCTGGTGGCGTGCCTGTGGTCGCACTGGAAGGACCCGGCCGGCAAAGAGCCGGATCTGCTGTCGTTCGCTGCGATCACCGACGACCCCGAGCCCGAGGTGGCCGCCGCCGGACACGACCGGACCATCATCAACATCAAGCCCGAGCATGTGAACGCCTGGCTCAACCCAGACCCAGCCAGCCTGGACGCCCTGTACCGTATCTTCGACGACAAGCGGCACCCGTTCTATGAGCACCGGCTGGCGGCGTAGGGAACATCCGATGCCGCGCCGCGCTGCAGCTCGATGGCGCAGGGTGGGCGGGCAGGGCATGCTAGCCCTGCCGGTTCCGGGGCCGCAGGCCGCTCAACCCGGGGGCGCCTGAGAAGCGCGACGCCGGCACCCATCCCGAACGATTCAGGCAGGCAGCCGCCGCATTCGCAGGATGTGCGACTGAGGAACGTATTCTTCCGGCCATGCAGTCCTCCCACGGCTTCCGCACCGCCCCGATCACCTCTGGCTGGATCCAGACGGGTGAGCGCTGGGCGCTTTGGTACAACGGCCGCGAGACGGCCAGCGTCACTCCCGACGAGAGGCCAGGGGTGCGTCTGTCGATGGAAGGTCAGAAGATGTGGCAGGTCAAGGAAGTGCGCGCGGCCAACGTCCGGCAGGCGAAGCGTTACGCCGAGCGCTGGTGCGCGGCTAGGCTGTATCCCGAGCTGCCGCTGCGTGAGGCCGTCGCACGGCTGACCGACAGCACCCCAATTCGGCCGGAGCCGCCGCTGCCCGGCCTGCCATCAACCCGTGAGCAGCACCAACAGGCTCGGCGCCTGGCTGAGGCCGGAGCGAAGGAGGTTGAGCGGATCAAGGCGGCGCTGGAACCGCGCAAGCCGCCAGCGGATCCGAAGCCCCGCCCAAGGGACGCGCGCAAGGCGTGGGTGAGGGCGGGGCTCCGGGATCTGCGCGGTTGGTAGAAGGTTCCCGAATACAAGGCTACTGCCCATTGCAGTAGTAGGGCCTTGGCGCCCTGCCTCCTGAATTGAGCTCCATCTAACTCATTGACTACAACGCACAGTCCGCCAGCCTTCTAAGCCTACTGCCTCTTATCGAACCTTCGT
>Ga0207895_1000356_pt1 | contig 21512 bp, 28 predicted proteins | sample MalvirmetaMSP112_FD_184230 | JGI IMG/M metagenome (GOLD analysis project Ga0207895, IMG submission 184230) | Marine viral communities from the Deep Pacific Ocean - MSP112 (SPAdes) | ecosystem: Environmental > Aquatic > Marine > Oceanic | place: Pacific Ocean | collected 2011-05-24 | reverse complement strand
CTGCGCCAGTTTCGTGAAACACGGATAGCAGTAGCCCTGACTAAAACTCTTGTTACTGCGCCGGCCACAATGAATACAGTGAATTGTACCGCTGTACTGAATACGTAGGGTTTGACCAAGCAGATCGTTCAACGGCAGGCACTCGTCGTCCAGCGGCAAACCGTACTGCACCGGGCCGTCCGCCAGAGCTACCCGCATTTTCTTGAGGTGTCCCGAATAATCAGGCATTAATTACGACTGCCATTTGAGGGGCTGCGGGTCATCGCTGTGATCAGACCGCTTATTGGTGTCACAGGGTTCAGTTTTTTTCTTGGACGGGACTTTTTTGGGCGGAATATAGCCAACGCGCCGGTCTTCAGGTGTGTGGCGGAGATCGTAGGCAATAATTGCCTGCATACTGTGCTCCCGCTGAGTTGCGGTAAGCTTTCTGCCATCGGGCCATTTGCCCCGTTCCACAGCCAGCTTGAGGCTTTCGTAAATATCGGGGGTGATGGAATCGATCAGTTGCTGAAAATCCATGGTTTACCTCAGTGACAACTCGGTAGCAGCTGTCACCCAACCACTACTTTAAGGATTTATGTCTGTGGAAAATTATACCAGCTACTGACGTCGTCCGCCGGAATCGATAGACCCGGCCCAGCCACCCAGCACCATGCCACTAATCAGGCCGATCGCATGGGCGGCATTGGCGATATTGACCCCCATCAACAGCTCCATAAAGCCGCTCATCCCGGCCAATAGCCAGATCAGCATGAAGCCCAGTAACCCTCCGGGAAGAGAGAGTGTTGGCCTGGGAGACACCCGGTTTCTTATCCAGATATAGCCGAGCAGACCATAAACTACACCGGACATACCGCCAAACAGCGCAGGACCGCTCCACAGGTATTGTCCCAGGTTAGAGGCAATCGCCATCAACAGAACAATCATCAACATGTGCAGACTGCCGGCAAGGGTTTCGATTCGCCGCCCCAACTCCCACAGCCAGAGGCAGTTAAATGCCAGATGAAAAATACCAAAGTGCAAAAAAACCGGCGTCACCAACCGCCAGTATTCACCCCGACCCAGAGCGATCTCCGCATACTCAAAGCGAATATTTTCGCCGACCAAAAGGTAGTCCTGGAAGGTCAACCAGTGCACCAGTGGAAACGCGTGACTGACCAAAGCGGCGCCGATGACACTGAGCAACAGCAGAAGCAAGACTACCGGGACCTTTTGTAACTGTTGCTGAAAACTCAAGGCGGGGGGACCCGATATGACGGGAGAAAATGTTGACCTCGCCTCCTCCAACAGACTGACAACCTGCGGTAACTGCTCGGGATATTCGATCCACAGTTGAACCCACTCACCATGGAGTTTGAGCTGATGGGATATACCCAAGCTGTTTAACCGGGTATAGAGATCGCCCATATCAAGCTGAGCGGGGATGTCTGCCACATGTGTCCAGGTTGAATCCAGTTCATTCATGGCAATTAGTTGACCAGCCTACTGATGCGATCACTGGTGCGTTCATCGATACCCAATCGACTGCCCCACCCAAGCTTGGTACGACAGGTCTCATAAAAATTGTGTGCGACCGGATGAATCAACTGCACCTGGCGGGCTTTCTTGTGGATCTGAATGATATCACCGGGCTCGGACTGCAGGTCGGTCTGACCGTCACAGGTGACCAACGGGTGCAGCTCGTTGCGGGACCCCACCCTGATTTCAATATCACTCTTGCCGCCCACGACAATGGGTCGACTGGACAACGTATGGGGATTCATCGGCACCAGAACAATTGCATCCAGATTGGGATGCATGATCGGCCCACCCCCGGAGAGCGCATAGGCTGTAGATCCCGTCGGGGTAGAAACAATCAGACCATCGGAACACTGGCTGTAGACAAACTGCCCATCGATATACAGCTCAAACTCCATCATCCGGACGGATTTCCCTGGGTGAAGCACCACATCATTCAGTGCTGCACCGGTTCCGATTACAGTACCTTTTCTGCTAATGGAAACATCCAGCAGAAAACGGCTGGAGAGAATAAACTCCCCGGCCAGCACCCGTTTCATCTGTGATTCCATTTCATCCGGCAGGATATCGGTAAGAAAACCCAGTCGACCCCGATTGACACCCAACAAAGGAATATCATATCTCACCAAGCTGCGCACAGCGCTCAGCATACTGCCATCGCCTCCAACGACAATGATAAGGTCCACGGACGTCTCTAGACTGTCACTATCAAATACCGGTAATTGGCTGTCGCCGACCAGTTCCGCCGTTTTTTGCTCAAGCAACACCTGATAGCCGGATTCTGTCAGAAAAGTGATCAGTCGCTTCAGCGAATCTACAATCTCTGGCAACTGGATATTGGCCACCAGCGCAATGTGTTTGAAGTCAGTCATGGAGTAACCGGAAGAGCCTCTTTATGAATACTGTTGGATTATATACCCAGAATCTTATCGGTTTCGCCCAAAAAGGGTGATAAAGATGCGTTGTGGGGAATAGAGCCCGGTATCGTCAGGAGCCGTTGAAGCGCCAGTGTAAACAGTCGAGGGTCATGAAACTTCTTATGAGAAACCCGGCAACATCCGGTTAAACCGAAACCCAGGCCAAACGGGTTTTAATGAAGGTACATACATGGTGGGAGACAAGGTCGACACGGGAGTCCGTACAGCAACGTATGCTATTGGAGATATAAGCTGGCGACCGAGAATCATTGGGAACAGGGTCACAATGATTCTCAGGGCCACCAGACCAGCCATCTCCTACCAGCTCGTATTAAAGCGGGCGGCTTGAAGTTGAAACATTATTTTTTTTACTGTTGTCTCCCGGTACAAACAACACGTGCGGCAGATCATCAGCCGTCGCCCAGCAGAATCCCAGCCTGTTCAATTTTGACAGCTTTCCCTGTGTAAGATAATTACGTGCCAAATCTAAACGCTGCCTGGTTACCCACATACTGAGATCAACTTCCCCCTCAACCATATAACCCTCTGGCACAAGGCAATCACCGTACTCTTTCTGATAGGCTTCAAGCGCAGCGTACATACAGTCCCATGCGTATTCACGCAAATCCCAGACAAAGCCAAGATCGGCGAGCCGGTGATATTTTTCTCTGGGGTAATTGCCCTCAAAATAGCGTTGCTTCCATGTCCACAGGCCAAGGGGATAATTCTCTCTGGTCACATAACCATCGGGAACCAGGCAATCGCCGAACTCTGCCTTGTAGATCTGTAATTCAGCAAACCCCTTCTCCCAGGGCAGGTCCTGCAGGTCCCATACGAACTCCAGACTGTTCAGTCGTTCAATCTGATCTTCTGAAAGTTCGCCCCTGGCTTTGTCCCGGCACATTTTCCGCACCCAGTACCAAAGAGGGTAACCCTCCGGGGTCTTGTAATTATGAGGTACCAGACAGTGGCCCTTTTCCGCTTTAAAAACCGTCAGCATTTCAAACCACTGATCCCAGTGGGTCGCAGTGGTCTCTTCCATCTTTGTATCAAGGTCTTTCATGAATATACCTTTCCAGATCAACTGGGTTAAATCAAAGGAACGATTGGCCTCAAGGTAGAGCAAAAGACGCTGAAATGAAAGGGATCATTTACCCACACGGGTTTAAAAAACGCAGTGGGACTAACCTGATAATTTAGCAGCAACAGGATAAAAACCCGCACAGTTCTTGCCGTTACCCTGCTTATTATAACCGAACCTGGCAAGGTAACAGCCAAAGGGGAAAACACGAGAACCATTGGGAACTGTACTACTACAGGGCAATAAACTGGCACAAACCCGACAAATGGCTTTTTATACAGTGGCGGACGACACGGACTCGTGAGGCATTCGGGTAAACCCCGCCGTCGTTCCTCCGGCGCCCTGATTGGCTGCACCAATCGGTCGAACCGCTTCGCGGATTCTCGTCTCTGAAAGTTCTTCCCATAAAAAAACCACCCGGATGGGTGGCTTTTTAAAATAATGGCGGACCGGACGACCGCCTAACTATGCAATTGTATGAAATAGAATGGAACGCAAAATACTCAAAAAAACCCTTATTATTAAGGCATTTAATCCAATATATACATTTCACACTATTTCTTGACCCATCAAATTATTTCAAATATTGTGGTGGGTAAATGGTGGGTAAATTGGTAACTAGAGATGCTGACTCCTGACTCAATCAAGAAGCTAGAACAGAAAGGACGCTATGCCGACTCGGATGGTCTTTACCTTCAGGTGTCAAGCAGCGGCTCTAAAAGTTGGATGTATCGTTACCAGATTGAAGGCAAGCGTCGGGAGTATGGAATTGGCAGCCTGTCCAAGTTCACCCTGGCACAGGCACGGAAAGAACGTGACCGACTCAGACCGAAGGTTAAAGCCGGGATAGATCCACTGACAGAGAAGCAGAAAAACAAAGCTATCGGTGAACACGCCAAGAGAGAAGCCGCCAACAAGGCAATGACCTTCGAGGTCTGCGCGGAAAAGTTTATCGACATCATGGAAACCCAGTGGAGTAACAACAAACACCGCAACCAGTGGCGTAACACCCTGCGCGACTATGTTTACCCGGTTATTGGCAATCTCCCAGTCTGCGATATTGAAACTGCGCACGTCAGAGAATGCCTGGACCCCATCTGGTTCACGAAGACCGAAACCGCCAGGCGGTTGCGCCAGCGTATCGAGTCAATCCTCGACTACGCCATAGCCAGCGGCTACCGACAAGACAGGAACCCCGCGATCTGGAAAGGCCTGCTAGACAAAACTTACCCAAAACCGAGCAAAGTCATGGAGATCAGGCACGAAAAAGCAGGCACAGAGAAACACCACCCCGCTCTCCCCTATGACGATATGCCGAGCTTTATGCGGGAACTAATCAAACAACAAGGCGTAGCCGCCAAAGCGCTGAGATTCACCATTCTGACAGCCTCACGCACCAGCGAGGTCAGGTTCGCCACATGGGATGAATTCGACCTAGAAAGAAAGATATGGGACATACCAAAAGCCCGGATGAAAGCCAGGAAAGCACATCGTGTAGCGCTCTCTGACGCGGCGGTGGAACTCCTGGAAAGCCTACCAAGAGATAACCTGTTCGTTTTCCCTGGCGGCAAGATTGGCAAGCCCCTTAGCGACGGCGGCATGTCAGCAGTACTTAAACGGATGGGCAGAAAAGACATCACTGTTCATGGTTTCAGATCAACCTTCAGAGACTATATCGGCGAAGAAACCGGATTTCCCCACAGAATAGCCGAATTCGCCATCGCACACGGGCTGAGTGACGAGACTGAGAAGGCATATGCGCGGGGAGATTTGCTGAAAAAGCGGTTCAAAATGATGAACGCCTGGGCTGCCTACGTTGATTCAGCCAACACCAATGTAACGCACATCAAGAGGAAACAACGAGCCTAGAAAAATTTGCCCGCCTGGGCGAATAGTCGGGGCTAACGGTGCGGCAACACCGCAGCCCCATGTTCAAACCATCAAATAGGACGAAAGCATGAACACTTTAAATGATACACCAATGGCCAACGATAAGCGTATGAGCATCTCGTCAGTACGGTTCAGCAATAAGAGTTGGAGCGACGCCATGGATGATGCCAGCATGGTCCTACAGTGCGCCACTGAGCAGCTCAGGACTGCCGCCAGCGAGGATCTCGACATCACCACCAACGCTGCTATTTATGGCGTGCTGTACTTGGCTGAAATCAGCGCAGCCCTGCTGTCCTTGGGCTACGATGGTGCCAGGACTGAGATTCACGAGCTGAAGGCAAAGATTGCCCAGCTGGAAAGCGAGAGGGGGTAATCATGGATGACGGGCTGGAGTTCAAATCATACTTGAACGAGCCGGCCGCCCTTCCAGTTCTGCAACCCTTACCAAAACCTTACTATCTTTGAGCAGTGGAGGGGGGGGTCTTTGGGGTGGGAGTGACCCACGCCCAACTGAACCCTTCCCGATACCAAGGCTCCAAGATCAACGGCCAGCTGCTCAAACTAACGTCCAATAAACATTTGCCAGCCAAGCAAATACCCAGAATCTCGGAGGCCGCATGAGTATTAAGCTCAACTTTGACTTGAATGTTTTATCCCAACGATAGAACCAACAACGGCTCCCGTAAGAGCGAACCAGATACCTTGGGTGAACCCGACAAGGGCAGCGTCGGAAGGGCTTCCAGTTGTTAGTGCGGTAATGGCAATAGCACCAAGAAACCACCCAATAAGGCATGCGGCCAATCCACCCACAAAAGCAGCCTTCTTTGTTGGCCATTTATAAGCAATTAAGTAAGCAATAATTGCGCTAAAAACAAATGACAATATCATTGGCAAGACTCCTTTCTTCCAGTTTGCTGCCATGATGTGATACTTGTAACAGCTAGAATAAATACCCTTTTCATGTGGCTTTTACTTCAAAGCAAAACTTTGATCATGCTATTTGCACGGGACATATCGGGCCGGGTATGTTTGCCTATCCCACCACTTCCTCAACTCTTCAATAGTTACCTTCTCGGTGGCTAGTTTGGACACGTTGTTATCAAAGAACGTCGTACGCGCATTTTCTCGCTGGCTGGCTGTCATAAATCTAAATTTGGTGGCCGTGATAACGTGAGACCACCTCTTTCTGGAAGTATCATTTTTTGCAATACAAGCATTAGCTTCAACCGGAGCCGGATCTGGAAAACGCTCCTGACAAATGCGCCGGATAGAGCGTAGTGCTGCTACCGGTACAGGGCCAGTAAATGACTTTGCTTCATCCACAACGCATTCATCATAGCTTGATGGCCCCCAAAAACTCGCCTGCAATGACTGAGGCAGGAGCATAGTAACTAGGATGACCAACAGCATTCTTTTCATAAAAAACCCTATCATCTAGCGGTAGTAGCACAATCAAATCAATAGCGAACCCACTGAAGACATTACCCTAAAATCCCTTTGCTCTTCTCTATTCAGGTCCTGAACCCTTATCTGAACCTTATCTTCTTTGAACAGTTGATGGGGGATTTTCTTTGAGGCGGGAACGAACCCACGCCTACTGTCACCGAGCAACAGCCCTTATACGCTGACACGCCTGAAAATGATCTCGGTCAGGGTGCCCCCATCGCTCAAGGCCAAAGCAATAGAAGTATAGCGTACGGTAACGGGAAGCCGCGCCCCACTTTGAGCAATCCGACATGGAGCGCAACCCGGCCATTGCTGCAAGAGTCTGACGTTGATTCTATAATTGAATCCAACCCGGAAATGAACGACAACCAGATAGCAGGGCTTATCTATGCAGAACTCGGAAGCTACAGGCAGAACACCACTGAAAACAATCAAGGAAGTGGCCGCCAAGATCAGGGCTCACAGGGAGAAACTGGCCGGGCAGAAAGAACAGAGCAGCCCGCAGAACAAAGAACCGGTCAAGAAACCGGACGACAAGAACAGCAATCAAATCAAGGCGTTATAAATGAAACAGGCGGACAACCCGGAACACAGCCCGCTGCCAATCAAGGAAATCAGCCCACTGCTGACGGCGTGGTTCAGCCCGGAGGAGCTGGAGTTGATACTGAGCCCGGACAAGACGGAGCGTCAAGAGGAGCAGTTGAGCCTGCTGTAGAGTCCACCGATCCGCTGACACTCGATCAGGAGCAAGACGGCACCACTCCCCAATCAATCGATCCCAGCGCAAATGAACTGCTTTGGGAGGCTGCGCAGTCACCTCTCACTGAGCCCGGCACTCAGTCTCGCTTTGCCGGAAACCCTGAAATGTCCGGTCAGGGAACCGCGAACGCTACGCAAGAAAGCAATCAAGACAACAGTATAGCGCAGCCAGTGAAGGTCGCTAAACCAAAGAAAAAGCACCAGCCGAAAAGGTCAACTCCCTCTCTTTTCCGTGAAACCGGGCGTGGTGGTGCCGTCAGCGTGCATGACGCAAACAAGATCGTTTCGGGTTTTAAAGCTGGCTGGTCGTCTGGTGCGAGGTCGAGAGTTTCTGTTGCGTCGACCTTTGCGGATCTTCCGGCGGACGTACAGCAAGCAGCCAAGGAAGGTGGCGGCAATGAGTATGTGCGGGGCGTATTCCATAACGATAGATTCCAAGTGCGATTACCGACCTATTTTGCCTGCTCTCCAAGCCGCTGGTGCACGTACCGCTGTGCCCTGTTCAACACAAACGGGCGTATCTCACCATTTTTATCGAGTATCTTTAAGCAGGTTGGCGCGAAATACTCAAAATCGTTGGCCAGCTTTGTCAGCTTTCCGGCCTGTCGCTCATTTAATGTCATTCAGGTAGCGAGTCTGCAAAGTCCGCCAGGCTAACGATTGCCGTCATGTCCACTTTGCTGGCAGCGTGATCGCCGTCCATCTTGTTCAGCTCGTTGATGGCTGATATGACCGCAGACGCATTGAATTTGAAGTCACCCATCGGGTTGCCTTCGTTATCTCTTGCCTGTTCATGCTTCAAGCTGCGCTCTATAACCTCTTTCAACCACTCCTGCTTCTTAGAAACAGTGATATTCAGCTTCTTTTCAGCAATGTTTTTGGCCTTCGACTGGATCTCTTCGACCCTTACCGCAACCTTACCGTTTTTTAGTAATTCCGAAGCCTTAACCGATACCGACTCCGGCTTCATCTTCTTGGCATCATAAGCAGATCGGTACGCCTCTGAAGCATTGCCGCCATTCGTGCAATAAGCAGTCGCAAAGGCTTCTTGTTTGGCTGTTAGCTTCATACCACCACCACATTAAAAAAGAAGCCCCGCATTCAACGAACGGTCTGGGCTCCAATTGCCCAGGGATGTTCGAGAATTGCGAGGCTACAAGTAAAGAGTAGCCACGGCTCGCAACCTTGTCAATTCCTCCCCACTTCTTCCCGCGCTCAGAATCTCACCACTTCCTACCTACCGTTACCCCGGAAAGGAATTTACGATTTCTACCGCTTCGGTGTCCGGGTCTTCCCCAATCGCTCCGTAACCACTGTAAGCGGGCAAGTTACTATCAAGTAATTGCTCGGCAAATTCCTGCTTTTTCTCAATGGTCATATCCTTTGGGAAGGTCATGCTGGCGTCCAAATCGGCAATGATTTTCGCAATGGTTTTGCTTCTGTCGAGTGACAACCTGGCTTGAGAATCGCTGCGAGTTAGGCCATCTTTCTTCCGGTTGTAATTTGACTGCTCTGTCTCTGCCTTTTGCCGGTTGTAAGCGGCAAGCGAGTCTTGATCAACGGCGTAGGTGGCAACAGGATTACGATCATAAGCCGCTTGTCGACCTTTCTCCATCCGCTCCTTAAGTTTCACTTGTTCAAGCTCTGAAGTCGACATCAAGGAGCGTTCTGCGGCTTTCAAATCGCCTCGGGCAATGGCCTCGGCACGGGCTGCGCGTACTCGCGGATCAAGCGCTGCTTCCTGCCTGCGATCCAACCCCTTCGGCCCTTTGAAAAAAGTGCTGTCTACTACATTTGTCAGCTCCCGAGGGGCGGCAGCTTTATCAATTTTTCCAGCAGCAACTTTCTGATCACCAGCTAGTGCGCCATGATCGGAGTAAGACCGGTTTCCCGCTGAGTTGGTTGTTTCATAAATGTCGTTGCCGTCGATGTTCTTATACCCAACACCATCCACAGCTGTTTGGCCAGAGCGAACGTCTATTGTCTTGAGTTCAGAATTGTTGGCCGGAGCAGCAGTTGCAGCAGCAAGATCATCCGCTGCTTCCGCCGTGGTTTTCTTGGTGATGATCCCGGCAGCCAAATCGCGCATGCCACCAAAATAAGCACCAGCACCAGCCCGCAATGGTCTGGTGCCGTAGTCGGCCAAGTTATCAATGCCAGTACGAATAGCCACCCCCGCGTCTCGCACATTGGTCGGGCCATCATAGTCACCCTGAGGAATGACATGGTTGCCGAAGTTTCGGGCCTGGCCTGGAGTTTTAGAAGGCCTTGAGCTTTTAATCTCGGAATCCACAGGGCGCACCATATCTGGCCTCAGGCCATCACTGCTTGACTGCCTCAGTTGGCCTCGATTGAGACCATCGGCCCGGTCGCTGAAGCCGGGATTGCCTGCCGAGTTTGTGGTTTTGTACACATCTCGACCGCCGCCGAACGAACCAACGTTTGTCGGCGAGGATGTGGGAGTTTTCAGGTCGTCTTTCATGGTTGTTCTCCGTTTGTCGTTTTCGCTTGCTAATAACTTATGCCCCGTGCTCTGGGTCTTGCTTCTCTGCGTGTCTGGTCTTCGGTCTCCACGATGATCCCGTTCTCCTGCTTGATGAACACAGTGCCGGTTCGGCCATGTCGGTTCATCCGCACTAGAACCTCTGTCCTGTCGTCTTCAGGATGGTCGGTATAAGCGCCTTCTCGATACAGGCCGATCCACAAATCGCAATCTTGTTCTATCTGGCCGGTGTCTCTGGAGTCACTAGGAAGCGGTTTTTTGTCTGGGCGAGATTCAAGCTGGCGATTCAACTGGGTCAGCAGGAGAACAACACAATCTAGCTCTTTCGCCAGGTTCTTTAGGGCTTTGGTAATACGCCCATATCCAAGATCGTTTCGCTCTGACGTGTCGGCTTCCATCAGCGTCAGGTAGTCAACAGCAACCAGACCAACCTTGTGGCGCTTGTGGAGATTACGAGCCTCTCTAAGCACGTGAGAGAGCCGAACGCAGGGAGTGTCGTCTATGTACAGGGCCGACTCGTTAAAACGCCCAGCTGCCGTTGTAACGCGGCTCCAATCATCAGCGTCATTGGCTGACCGGTAGAAGATTTGCGGGTCTACATGCGACTCGCCAACGATCAAACGTTCATAAATTTGGACATTCGGCATTTCAAGCGAGAAGCAGGCAACGGCCTCTTTCCGTTGGAGTGCGTAGTGGGCCAGAATCTTCCCCATCATGGCGGTTTTGCCCATCTTGGGCCTTGCCCCAACGACAACCAGAGAACCAGCAGGGACGCGCTTCGGGTATAACAGGCGATCCAGTGCATCAATACCCAGTGTGAAGCCGCGAACGCCTCTCTCGACTTGATCCACCACCTGCCCCAACCAACCCTTGCCAATGTCCTTAACGTGCTGTAATCCGCCTTTCTGCATGGCTCTGTCGTTGATCGCATTCAGGACAGATTCAGCCAGCCCGATACGCTGAAAAATATCGCCGTTGGTTCTATCGGTAATCAGGGCGAGGGCTTGATTAAGCGACTGAACGGCAGTGCGCTCGATTGCTTTGTGTCTGACACCCTCCGCATAGGCCCTGATGTTTGCAGACGATGGGCAATTGCTGGACAGTTCCACGATGTAATCCTGAAAGCTTTCCCGATACCGCTTGTCTCGTTTCGCTTCAGCCTCAACAGTGAAAATATCGGCACGATCTCCACGGGCCTCCAATCTCTGCATAATCTCAAATGCGAAGGCCAGCTCTGGATCGCAAAAGCTCGAAGGCTTCAGCAGGGAAAATACTTTCTGGGCCGGTTCGCTGCTCAAGTCCATCAACAACAGCAAGCCGCCAATGACGTTTTGCTCCGCTGCGTTGTCCAGGTTATTCATGCTCAACCACCTGCTCCAATGTCTTATCAAAGCCAGCGCGTTTTGTCAGATAACCGAAGTCAGCCACCCACCCCCGTTCTGTATTGCCAGTCATCCAGGGAATTCCCGAAGCTGCGGAAAAATATGTTTCCCAGAATTCAAGAGATTGGTGTTTAGGAGTTTCACGCCAGCGTTGAGTTAATTGTTTTTCACGATTGCTTCCGTGGTATCTGGATAGCAATACCTTTCGGCCAAGAGGAAAACGCTTGTGATAAATCTCGATGATTTTTTCATGCGGACATGGCGGCATCTTCGATGCCGAAGGTGTCTGTTTTGATTTACTGTTTTGATTAACTAATAAATGTTCACCCTCGTGAACGGTCAGTTCATCAGTTTGAACACCCCGTTCATTTTGGTGAACAGGTGGTTGGCTTCCTCGAAAACAAACAATCTCGTGAAATCGTTCGGTCAATTGGACGAAAACGCGCTGATTTTCGTCAGCCCTCGTCTTAATCAGGTCGAGCCTGCGGAGTTTTTCTATGCGGTTGGCAACAGCACTTTTTGACCGTAAACCCAGGAGTGGCATTTCCGCGATTAGGTGCCTGTAGTTCACCCAAACTGCTTCACCTAGACGCTGGGCTTTTGGGTTTGTTGACCAGGTGAGGATGTAATCCAAAATCGACCAATCCACCAAGTCAGTTTGATCAGACAGACCCGCATCAACCACACCCACTTGGTTAACGACAATCGAGTATTTCATGCCGCCACCTTTTCGCGCATCAAGACATAACGGGCTACCCGGTGGGCATGGCCCTGGGCATTGATGTCGATTGTCCAAATGGTGTGTATCACATGGCCTTGGCGGCGAAGCTCCATCACCCTGCCGCCTGCATGCATAGCGTCAAGATTTTCCCGAATTTGCAATGTGGTCAAACCCTTGGGGCCAGCCTTTTTCAGGCCATCGAGAATTTTCAGCCTCTGCGCTTTTGCTGAATTGCTCATAAGCCCATCTCCTTAAGCAGGCGACCGATAGCTTGATCTCGCTGAACGGGCGAAAGACCTTTGGGGAGTGCGGCTTTCGCGGCCTCATAATCGGCCCATGTGTAGAGGCGGTTTTTAGACATGACCACCCCCTATGCCGCAGAGCCGAGAATGGCATCAAATACTTCCTGGAGGCGCTTAGCCGAATATCGTGGCTTGCCATTTATTTCAAGGTCATGAGCTGGAATTTTTCCGTCTCTTTCCCACCGCCATCGCGTTGTTGAGGAAATATCAAGCGCCTTTTCCAGAGCCTTAGGCGGGAAAATTAACTGCGGATATTTTGGGTCTTCTGTGGTTTCTTTTTTCATCGCTGTTCCTCGTGATACGCCGCATGGATTTGCAACGCTTCGAGGCCAGCTTAAAAGGATTGAAAAGGTGTGTAGAGGCTAAAAAAAATAAAAATTATCCCGTGAAAGAACGGTAAATTATTCGAGTGGGCGGCGCTTACGGACATTCTCAATCAGCCATTCTATACTCCCATCATCAACCGATGCGACGCACCACGCGTGATTGGTGTTCGGGTCATTTTTAGCTTGGGTGATCGATTTAATTGCGCTTGTTTTTTTCATGCGCTTCAGGTCGTCTTCGGTCACGAGATCGCCTGTTTGTTCGGGGTTGGGGTTGTCTTCGGTTGCTCGATTTTTTGATGGAGTTTTATAGCGCAACTGCTTCTGGATAGCTTGATTTTCGCTGAGCTTTTTGGCGATAACATCTAGCCCCTCTCCGTGGCTAAATGTTGCCCCGTCAGGTCTTTTTTCACCTTTCGAAAAGTAGTTAAATTTTAGGTCAGCGGCATTATGGATTAAATGAAGAATGGCCGATTTGTCGGTTAGGCTGGATTTTCTGGAAGGCATGTTCTGGTAGCTCTGCCGACCCCATCTCAATGCCTCATCAGGGGTTTCATATCTTAAATTGCTGAGGCCTTCATCCAGCGCGCAAAGGCCGTCAACAACCCATTTAGGGATGTAGAGATTCAAAACAGCACAAAAGCCAAGCGCCCTGATCAGGGCATAGCCATCACCATTGCGAAATTGCTGCTCAAATTCTGCGAGCCGTTCCTTGATTTTTTCAGGGGAAAAGCCCCTATCTAAAGCCTGGTTCCCGATGATGTCCTTGATGGTTTCCACTTAGCACCCAGCAATTGCAGCAATTTGAAGCTCTATGCTACCGCATGAAATTCAACTAGGGTAATAGAATCGATGTACTTGATATGACACGGCCTTTATCATCAATTTAATAGCAACTGATATTATGGCAATAACTGATAAAACCCTGGCTTAAACCAAAAGAAATTGAAGAGCTGACCGCCAGGGTGCGACCATCGGCGCAGCTTCGCCAATTGGAAGCATGAAGCTGGATTTCTCGAAGTTCGGGACGGGTAAACGGCGAGAGGTGCTAGAACAATCTCCGCAGCTCTACGCTCGGCCCGTCAGAACTGGCCTTGTTTCTGTCGGTGCGCAAAAGCGGACTCCTAGCCAGACGGAGTGGAGGGATTTCGGCACCCTCCCGCAATTATTGTTATACTCGCATTGCTCTTGCCGGGAGCGTTGGGGGCGACTCCACTGGGCTTATTCAAAGAGTCGTCAGCGAACCCGGATTGCAGCCCAGTCGCAATGGATGGGGATTCGCTCCCATCCCAGGAACACAGTTTTGCCACTGCAAGCGCTAGGTTGGGAGCCACCGGCTTGAAGGCTCGCCGGACCGCAAAAGCAGGCCGTTACCGGAAACGGCGAAGGGTGATGCGCGGCCCTCTCGGCAACTTTTCAGCCATCCAACACTCACAGCGTCCTCTACTACCGCTGTTAAAGAAATGAACCATTTAATGCAATCTGGAAAGGGATTCTTTCATGGCTGCGGTTAATCACAACCTCTTCGAACTCAATCTTTATTGCCGCAAATGTAGTCAAGACAGAAAGGTTATCTTCAGAATTGGAAACACGGAGTTATTATGCGGTGCTTGTGGATCAGTCCTGACTAAAATTGAGCCAATAGAAGGCTACATATATATACTTACCAACCCACGATTAGATAATTTACTTAAAATTGGCTGTACAAGGCGATCCGTAGAAGAGCGGCGAGCAGAATTGAGTAGTTCTACCTCTACTCCTGAACCTTTCGTTATTCACGCAGCGTTCAGGTCATCAGCTCCAGAGGAAGATGAAAGAGAGATTCATAGACAACTTGAAAATTTTAGGCTCAAAGGGCGTGAATTTTTTGAGCTGCCGCCCAAAGAAGCTACTAAAGTCTGTCAGTATGTGTGTGGCAGTCCACCTGAAACTGGCGTTGTTACTGATTACAGTTGTCCCAAATGTGGAGCCGAGCTTCAAGAGTGCTTTTCAATGACAGGGCATAAAAGTATTCGCTGCCAAGCCTGCAATTTCTTAAATGAAGAAATATGAGTTTTAACGAGCTGAAAATAGCCTTTTCATCATTGCCAACGTACCTCCTTCCAGGGAGCCGAGATTCACTGCGTCACTGCCTGAACGTTCCGCTTGGTCCGCTGCTGATAGCCTAGCGGTCCAGTCTCGGTAAGATGGTAGCGTTCATTGAAAGGCCCATCCTCAGCTAACCGTCCAGCCGGCCACCAGCCGCCGCGGGGAATGTTATTGGCTATGGCCCAGTCCAACCCAGCACGGTCGGCACCAGTCTGATCACCTGACACAATTTTTTCTATTAGGGGATGACATTGCGTGTGAACATTAAGCATGGTAAATATGGAGTCTGAGCATGACCATGGATGACGATACGATAGTTTTTCCACCTGTGGAACCAGCACCAGACAAAGTTTACCGTCTAGCTGAAGCGCTGACCAGCTTGATACCTGCCGGGCAGTCAGTTTTACACTCTTTGATTTCACCCCCCATCCACAACCGATTGGAAGCCTGGATCTCAAAGGTTGAGACTCGCTTAGTAGAACTAGAGTCCAAGGGTTTGATTAATTATCAGGAGCTATCGAAAAGACAAGAATTTTCAGCACTGGTGATCAAAACTGTCCAAGCAGTTGCAGTGACAAGCCAACAGGAAAAGCTGCGAGGGTTAGAAAACTTTCTGATGAATGTCGCGATGAACCCGAACTTGGAAGAGGACGAGCTATACATCCTTCATAACGCTATCTCTGAATTCACCCCTTCACATATCAAGGTCTTAGAGTTTTATGCCCGACCAATTCTATACTTGCAAGGAGTGAAGCATATGTTCGAGCAGAAGATGCCCCCAAGAACTAAAACACCACAAGGCTGGGAGCTATCCCATGTATTTGGTTACGGCGATATGGAGTATTGGCAAAATATTTTCTGGATGGTATCTGCACACCAAGTGCTTACCAACAAAGAATCTAGGGTGTCACCAGGCAGCATCTCCTCGCCTCCTCTTCATGGAAGCGTAACTCCACTGGGGGAAAAACTGCTCTCCCTAATCGACTCTGGTCAGCAAGCAGACTAGAACTTATCGTACAAGGAGGCCCCATACTCAAGGTAAGCAGATGAGAACAGGAAACCATAACCCTGTTCACCTCCCACCGTAAAAAACCATCTCCATTGGGACAACACGTGCTCCAAGGGTTTGCGTTATCAGGTAAGTATAGAAGTGTTGTTTTCTGGTTGCTAATCTGGCACACATTTGGAATTGCTAGTCTTCTGGAGTATGTTACCTATATCTTAGCCCCGTCTTGGTAAGGAAGTATGGAATGCTGAAGATCAGAAGAAAGTCGGGAGAGGTTGTGGTTCTTAACACTGCCGATGGTCGAGTGCGTATCGAGTTCGTGCTAGATGGTCGGCAGATCAAGCTGGCGATAGATGCTCCTGATGTAGTGGAGGTTCTAAGAGGAGAATTACAGAATTATGGCATTAAGAGAAAACAGCTATTCTGAAGTTGTACTGAGTTCATCATAGCCGTAGGTCATTAAGTCAAAGTACATGATTCTAGTATCGCTACCCTCATCATTACCTGTCAAAAACCTAAAACCATTGCGTTCATAAAAATTGATTACTCTTTCGAGGTTATACGCATCAACAATGATAAATCGACAGCCTGTTTTATTTTTTTCAGTAAACCATGCCTTGATAAACTCAAGTATGTCACTGCCCAGCCCATTGTTATTGTGTGAAACATGTACACCTAAACGCCCTATTTTTACAGCGGGCATGCTGGAGTATCTCTTTTCGCGAGGGACTATACTTAGTAGCCGATTGTAACCTGACCTGGTTGCATACTCCGACGTGATTGAGTCATTAGAAACACAAAAGAAAGCTAGTGTAGCTTTCTTTGCTTTGTCATGAATTTCATACGTAACGCTTAGGAGATGCCCAGCAGACAGCACGGAGTCTGAGTGATAAAACTCATCTAAATCACTATCTCCGCAAGTGAATCTAGGACAGCGAATGCCGTCCTCAAGGCGAACTAACTCAAACACTTAAAAATTTTATAGTGAGAAACTAAATTTGTTTAGCGCTCTCTCTGCTCTCTCTGCTCTTTGGTGGTCATGAGTAGATTTTCTGGCTTGCTCGTTTCTTTTTGCTTCAGCCTTGAATCTCTCTGCGTCCCTACCAAATAGCACTGGAGTCTCTTTTACCGGCTTAGCCATTTTCCTCTCCCCCCCTAGCTTTAACTACACTCGTAGTTATGAAAGCAATCTTACACGTATATAGAGGCTGAATAAACGAAAAACTATTATAAGGCAAGCTTTTCTGACAAACGGTAACTTATTGTTTAGAAAAAAGAAAAACCTACAAGAGTTAAGTAGCGCACAGATAGTTACACTTTAATAGCAACAAAAAAGGGCCTACATCGCTGTAAGCCCTTTAAAGTCGTGGTGGGTAAATGGTGGGTTTTCTATTCTGTCACCCTGAAAACCCCATAAACCCTAGAATAATGGCGGACCGGACGGGACTCGAACCCGCGACCTCCGGCGTGACAGGCCGGCATTCTAACCAGCTGAACTACCGGTCCGCAAAATGCTACTTTTACACTGGTGGGTGGTACAGGGGTCGAACCTGTGACCTACGGCTTGTAAGGCCGTCGCTCTACCAACTGAGCTAACCACCCTCCTCAGAGAGAGGCGCATTCTACCGAAATATCGGTCGGTGTCAAACATTTCAGTTGCGGGTTTGTGTACAAGGAAAGATCTGCAAATTACCATAGGCCAACTTTTCAAATGACCGGCATACCCATGGAAATTTTCAAGGAATTTACCTTTGAGGCAGCACACCTTCTACCCAATGTGGCAGAGGGACATAAATGTGGTCGGCTGCACGGGCACTCTTACCATATTCGACTTTATCTTAGCGGCACCGTCGGCGACAAAACCGGCTGGGTGATGGACTTTGGCGATCTGAAAGATTACTTCAAACCGGTCTATGACCAGCTCGACCATCATTATCTCAACGAAATCGACGGACTGGAAAACCCTACCAGTGAAAATATAGCCAGATGGATCTGGGCACGGTTAAAACCGACGCTCCCCCTGCTCAGCAAAATCGAGGTTCGGGAAACATGCACCTCCGGCTGCATCTACTGCGGCGATTGATTTGGTAATCCTGTGCGACTGTTTATCGCCCTGACACTGACAGAAACAGTGAATCAGCTTTTGGATGATGTTTGCCAACAACGATTGAACGATGTCAGTAACCACTGGGTGCCCGCACAACGCCGCCACCTGACACTGAGGTTTCTCGGGGAACAAACAGCCGAGCAGACCACCGTTGCCGTACAGATTGTCCAGGACCTCAGCGTTAAAAAATTTGATTTATTGCTGAAGACTGTCGAGCGGTTTCCCGCCAGGGAGAATAGGACTATCGCCGCCATTCCCGAATATTCGACGGCATTAATAGCACTGTACCAGCAGCTATCTGCGTTCCTTGCTGCCAGCGGCTTTGAAACGATGCAGCAGGCATTCAGGCCACACATTACGCTGGGAAAAGCCCCCGCTACACCCAGTGCAAAAATCAACCTGAATATCGATATCTGTTTACCTGTTAGGCAGATAACCCTGTTTCAGAGTCAACTGACAGCCAATGGACCTTTGTACAGCCCCCTGGCAACAACAAACCTGTGCTAGACAATATCCCCAAGCGCTTCATCCAGTTCGGCAAAATGGAATGAATAGCCGGACTCGAGCAGTTTTCGTGGGCATGCCCGCTGCCCCGTCAGCAATAACTCCCTGGCCATTTCACCAAACAGCAATACTGCAACAGGTTCCGGCATGGGGAAGATGGTCGGACGGTGCAATGCGGAACCGAGCGACTCGGTAAATTGACGATTCGTCACCGGATTCGGAGCCGTGGCGTTGATCGCTCCCTGCAGTGCAGGTTGTTCCAGGCAATAAAAAATGATCGCCACTTCATCGGCTATATGAACCCAGGGCATCCACTGCTTACCAGAACCCAGGCGGCCGCCCAGCCCCATGCGGAAAGGCAACAGCATTCGACTCAGTGCGCCACCACCAGCCCCCAGCACAATACCGGTACGCAGGTAGCATATCCGTGTTCCCAGCGAAGCAAACTGTGAGGCACTCTTTTCCCATTCCAGACAAAGACGGCTGGCAAAACAATCGTGCTGAACGCCATCCTCCCCCAGCGGCTCGTCCTGATGGGGGCCGTAATAGCCTACGGCGGAACCGCTGACCAATACCGAAGGTGGTGCAGACGCTTTTTGAAAATGCTCGAATAACCGGTTGGTAGTGCCGACCCTGCTGTCCATGAAGGCCTGTTTGCGCCGGTCATTCCAGCGACCGGCAACCAGCGGTTCACCAGCCAGATTGACGATATAGTCGATGGGTTGTTCCGGAGACAGGGCGTCAAGGTTCTCAACAAACTCGACACCGGGAAGTTTTTTTAGTGCCTGGTGTGGGTCACGACTCAGACCAATTACCCGGGCACCCCTGGAAAGGGCCTCACGGCAGAATCGGCTGCCGATAAACCCGGTAGCACCGGTCACCAATACTGTTTTATCCTGCATGACACACCCCCTGAAGTGATTGGTTGATTTGCTGATTCCGAACCGGCCAACCGCACTCAGTGCGCCATACCAGTTTCCTCAATCGGCACCCATCAGGCTGAGCAGCTCAAGGGTTTTCTGTTCCATCAAGGCCCGGTCATTGGCTTCCACATTGAGCCTGACAACTGGCTCGGTATTACTGCTGCGCAGGTTAAACCGCCAGTCAGTATAGGCCACACTCAGTCCGTCCACCCGTTCGATGTTCAATGCGCCATTAGTGTAATGGTCTTCAAGTAGTGTCATTACTTGTTGGGGATCATCAATACGGCGATTCAGCTCACCGGAACAGGGGTAATCTTCCACCATCGACTGGATCATGTCCGACAGGTACTGACCGGTGACACTCAGCAATTCGGCCACCAGAAGCCAGGGAATCATGCCGCTGTCGCAATAAAAGAAATCCCGGAAATAATGGTGGGCGCTCATCTCACCGCCATAGATGGCATCCTGCTCACGCATGACCTGCTTGATAAAGGCGTGACCACATTTACTTTGCACCGCTTCACCACCAAATTCCCGGCAGACTGCCTGGGTGTTCCAGATCAGACGAGGGTCGTGGACAATCTTTTCTCCCGGATGCTTGCGCAAAAACGCTTTTGCCAGCAATCCGACAATATAGTAGCCCTCAATAAATTCGCCCTGCTCATCAAACAGAAAACAACGGTCAAAATCCCCATCCCAGGCCAGGCCAAAGTCGGCACCGGAGGACTTCACCAGATCACTGGTGTGATGGCGACTTTCCGGCAACAACGGGTTTGGAATGCCGTTGGGAAACTCCCCGTCCGGGTCATGATTCACCTTGATCAGCTCAAAGGGCAAAAAGTTTTCCAGCGCATCGAGCACAGGACCGGCTGCACCATTGCCGGCATTGACGACGATTTTCAACGGCCGAAGCTTGCTTTGCTCCACATACGAGAGCAAGTGTTCAATATAGGCATCAGAACAACTGATACGACGATAAGTCCCACGTTGACTGGGCTCTACCGGAGAAAAATCTGTTTCTTCGGCTAATGCCCGAATCGCCTTCAGGCCGGTGTCGGCACTGATCGGCCTGGAGTCCTCCCGCACCATTTTTATGCCGTTATAATCAATGGGGTTGTGGCTGGCTGTCACCATGATGCCACCGGACAGATTGAGGTGCGCCGTCGCAAAGTAGATTTCCTCGGTGCCGCACAGCCCAATGTCCAGCACATCGACCCCTTCATCGCGCAACCCCGAGGCCAGCGCACTTTTCAACGTCGGGCTGGAGGTACGGATATCGCCGCCAACCACCACGGTTTCAGGTTTCAACCAGCGGGCATAGGCCCGGCCAATACGGTATGCAATCTCTACGGACAGCTCGGAACCGAGCCTGCCCCGAATGTCATATGCCTTAAAGCAGGTAATTTTCATAGTACTCACATCACAGGGACACCCACCCCAAACCGGTATGGGTCATCACAAAGGGGCAGGTTATCGGCGCGGTTTTTCGAATGTGGCTGCAGCGTCAACATGGCGATTGTTGTTGAGATAGTCTTTAATCGCTTCACCAATTTCTTCGTGCTGCAGGGCATAGGCAATATTGGCCTGTAGGTAACCGAGTTTACTGCCGCAATCATGGCTGCGGCCTACGATCCGATAGGCCTCGACCACTTCCTGCTTGAGCAGTTCTTCCAGGGCATCCGTTAACTGGACTTCACCACCCACTCCGAGTGGCGTTTTTTCCAGCAGGTCCCAAATGGTCGGCGACACCACGTAACGTCCCACAACAGCCATGTTCGACGGAGCATTCTCCGGTTTCGGTTTTTCGACCATGCTGTGAATTCTCGCCACGCCGCCGGCCATTAAATCAACGCCCTGACAATCGACAACGCCATATTTATTAACGTCTTCCCAGGGAACCGCCTCCACCATAATCTGGCTGTGACCTGTGGCGGTAAAGTTTTTCACCATGGACGATAAATTGTCTTTTTTCGAGTCTGCCCGATACTTGTCCACCAAAACATCCGGCAACAGAATGGCAAAAGGCTGATCACCCACCACCG
>Ga0207895_1000347_pt1 | contig 21793 bp, 22 predicted proteins | sample MalvirmetaMSP112_FD_184230 | JGI IMG/M metagenome (GOLD analysis project Ga0207895, IMG submission 184230) | Marine viral communities from the Deep Pacific Ocean - MSP112 (SPAdes) | ecosystem: Environmental > Aquatic > Marine > Oceanic | place: Pacific Ocean | collected 2011-05-24 | reverse complement strand
GACCACAGTCGGCTGGTAGGGCCATTCCGCCTCGATGGGCTGACCGTCGTGGCGAAGGGCCTCCAACATTGATTCGAGCGTCGCGCCATCAGCGGGCGACCGTCCGGAACGGGCCTGAGCGCGGTGATAGATCCATTCACAGGACAGCGGGTCCCAAGGACCCAGCATCGCCGCGTGGCAGTCGCTGGACGCGAACGCAAGGCAGGTCGGCCGGGCGCCCTGATCACGAGCGTCACCGAACGCCCCGGCCAAATCCCTGTTAACGACGATCGACACGCGATCACGCCGCAAGCCGAGCACGGCGCTCGGCCCTCGAAAGCCCCATCTCCTCGGGGCCGGTAAGATCCATCCCCAGAGAAAGTGTCGTCAGCGGCGGAACCGGCGCCCAGGGCCGCCGCTCGGTTATCGACAGGCTGCCCCTGTAAGGGGCCTCTACGCCACCCATGATGCGCCGCACGACATCGGACCCGACAGTCTCCCCACCGTCCCCATCCCGGTGGTCGCGAAGCACGACATAGCCGCTTGCCGCCAACTCGTCGCGATCCCAGACATAACCTCCGGCCGCATGCTCACGTAGACGAAGGACGAAGACATCGTTTCGGCTGCCGTCAACCTGCCAACCCGCGTCGCGCTCCGTAAGCAGCCAGACATCGCCGCGATAGTCAGTCGGCTTGTAGTCTCCGAGCAGCGCGATCTTTATCTGGCGCGGTTCAACCGCGCCCAGGTCGCGCATCGCGCGCTGGTCGATCAACTCGTAACGGCGAAGGGTTCTGTAGGTCGCCTCGTAGCTCGCCCCGAGCCGCAGCGACAGTTGGTAGACGACAGCAGGACGTTGAAGATCGACCACAGTCCATCCCTGCCGCGCGCAGATCTGGAGGATCAGCCATTTCGGCATCATGAAGGCGAATGCAAACGCGTCGGCCTCCACCTCCTGGAAGTCGTCGCCCGAGCGTAGCTGTGACGACGCCATCCGTCGAAGGATGGTCTCGTCGTCGAGGCTGGGCCGATGGTCCAGACCGTAGTGGCCGAGTTCGTGCGCCGCGGTCAGCCGCTGGATGCTCATGGGACGTTCGGTCGTGACAAGGATGCCTGGGACCGGATCGTTGAGGAAGGCGCCGAGGAGATTTCGAAGCGGCCTAAGAAGGAGTGGCACGCCGAGCGCGCTGATCGCGCCGAACACGTCGACCGACCCACCCGACGCCGTCAGCGTCTCTTCGGTGCCGAGCCGCCTGTGCAGGCGGCCCGCCTGCATCGCGCCGTTGCGCACCGCTTGGGCGTAGCTTTCGGCCACGCTACTCGCCCTCTCCCTTGGCGCGCGCCTTCAAATAGTCCGCGAAGCGGCCTAGTTCCGCGCGATCCTCGGTCGATAGGTCTGCGACACGCCGGGCGAGGTGCGCCACGTCTGCCGGTAGGCCTGCCGAGACGGCCTCGTCTCCGGTGAAGTAGCCGACCGACTGCCGGTAGAGCCTCGCGAGACGGGCGAGCTCTAGCGCCTCGACGCGGCGGCTACCGTTCTCGATGTCCGTTAACGCGGTCCGGGGAATATCTAGGTATTGCGCGACCTCTTCCTGGCGGAGGCCGAGATATTTACGGGACTCGCGCAGCCGCTCGCCCATGTCGCGCCGAGCGCTCGCGTCATCTGCCGGTTTGCCGGCGCTCACTTCTTGACCTTCCGCTTGTCCCAAATTGCCTGGATGCGCGGGACAAGGTGCTCAAGAGCCTCGGAAACGGAGTCATATCCGCCGGTCCGAACGACGTCTTCTTTCAGCTTGAAGCCAAGAACAGCATCTAGAACGCACAATGCATCGACGGTGGTCAGCGAGTCCATTGGCACCGGGGCCGCGATGATCGCCGGCCGATCGGGCGGCAGCGCGATTCCGCGAACGCTAGCCTCCGATTTTGCCACCTTAAGTAGCTCGTCCGTCAGGGCGTCCATCACGCGCTGGCGTGGATAGCTCTGCACTGGTGCAACAACCGTGCCCATCAACGTAGCTCCAACAACAATTGCTGGAATGTCGGATATTCCGACAAAATTGTCAAGATGTGTCGATTAAGCCGAACGAATTCCCTGAACATTGACACCATTGCGGGAACGGTGAGCAGCAATTGTAGCTGGTCTGCTTTTTCGTGATCCAGCCATATGCCGACAGTCCGTTCCCCGCCCATTTGAAGCCCTTCAGTGTCGAGGCTGACCGCAACCTCTCCATGCTATGGAGATTGCGTTTCCAGCATCCTGACGGCAGATAGAGGCGATGGGGGAAACCACCGACAAAATTGAAGAATTCATCTCCGCTTGGCGTGATACTGGTGGGTCAGAACTCGCTAACACGCAGAGCTTCATTAACGGTCTGTGTGATCTGATTGGTGTGTCGACGCCCGACGGCAGCAAAGCCGATGACACCGAAAACGATTACGTATTTGAGCGTCGGGTCTTTGCCGACAATGGCGATGGCACCACAAGCTTCGGACGCATAGACTGCTATCGGCGCGGGGCATTCATACTCGAAGCCAAGCAGGGTTCGGATGCTGACCGGCGAGCCGCAGAAGCGGGCGAGGAAGACCTCGATCTGTTCGGCCAGTCCGCCGCCCGCCGCATGAAGCGGGGCACTGCCCGGCGAGGGACTGGTGGGTGGACCGCCGCAATGATCGCGGCGAAGGGGCAGGCGGAACGTTATGCCCGCTGCCTTCCCGTAGACCATGACTGGCCTCCCTTCCTGATTGTCACCGATGTCGGCTATTGTTTGGACATCTGGGCAGATTTTTCCGGCACGGGCAGGGCATACACCCAGTTCCCCGATCGGGCGCGCTATCGCATCATGCTGGAGGACCTGCGCGATCCGGAAGTGCGTGAACGGTTGCGCTGCATCTGGACCGATCCACTCAGCCTCGATCCCGCCGCCAAGGCCGCGCGGGTTACCCGGCAGATTGCGGACTTGCTGGCCAAGGTGGCCAAACGTCTAGAGGCGCGCGACCACAACCCTGAGCGTGTCAGCGGCTTCCTCATGCGGTTGCTTTTCACCATGTTTGCCGAGGACAGCAAGCTGATCCCCGAGGAGAGCTTTACCGGTCTGTTGAAGGCGCAGCGGCAGCATCCCGAACATCTCGCCCCGCAATTGTCGGCCCTGTGGCAGGCTATGGACCAGGGCGAGTTCGCGCCGGCGCTGGGCGTGCCGGTCAAAAAGTTCAATGGATACCTGTTCAAGGATCGCACCGCGCTCGACCTCGAAGCGGATGAACTGGAGGTGCTGATCCAGGCGGCTGAGCACAAATGGACCGAGGTCGAGCCGGCAATCTTCGGCACGCTGCTGGAACGGGCGTTGAACCCGAAGGAACGGGCCAAGCTCGGTGCGCACTACACGCCGCGCGCCTATGTCGAACGGTTGATAGCCCCCACAATCATGGAGCCGCTGAGGGCTGACTGGGATGGTGTCAGGACTGCCGCTGCGAGTCTGATCGATGATGGCAAAACTGATGCCGCACGGTTGCTGGTAGAGCAATTCCACACCCGCCTCGCTGGCACGAAAGTCCTCGACCCAGCGTGTGGCACAGGCAACTTCCTCTATGTCGCTATGGCGCGGATGAAGGAACTGGAAGGCGAGGTGCTGGAGCTTCTAGAGGAGCTGTCGTCCAGCGAAACTGAAAAGCAATACGTCGCCGACCTTACCGGCCATACCATCACACCCGAAAACTTCCTCGGGCTGGAGATCAATCCGCGCGCGGTCGAGATCGCGCAATTAGTCCTGTGGATTGGCTACCTGCAATGGCACTTCCGCGTGAACGGGCAGGAGCGGATGCCGAACGAGCCGATCCTTACCGGCTTGCGCACTATCGAACACCGCGATGCGTTGATTGAGTATGACGAGAAAGTGCTCGAGCGGGACGAAGAAAACCGGCCCATTTCCCGCTGGGACGGCGAGACGACGAAGTCCCATCCGGTTACCGGTAAGCCGGTGCCGGATGAAACTGCGCGCGTGGAAAGCTGGCTCTATCCGAATCCCAGAGCGGCCAAATGGCCCAAGGCGGATTTTATCGTCGGCAACCCGCCATTTATCGGTGGAAAGGACGTGCGCGAGAGGCTCGGCGACGGCTATTTCGATGCCCTATTCAAGGTGTCCGACGTGCCCGAAAGCGCGGATTTCGTCATGCATTGGTGGGACCGCGCGGCCAACGCAGTTCGCGCCGACAATGCCCGTCGCTTTGGCTTCGTCACCACCAATTCCATCACGCAGGTCTTCAGTCGCAGGGTCACTGCAAAACACCTCGACGCCAAGAAGGGCGTCACCCTAACCTATGCCATTCCCAACCACCCGTGGGTGGACGAGAAAGATGGCGCTGCGGTGCGCATCGCGATGACCGTTGGCGTTCCCGCAAACAAGCAGAGTGAGGGCCTGCTGCGCAGGGTAATTGACGAGAGCGGTGCGCCCGACACCATTCTGTTCACAGAGGAAACGGGCCGTATCGGTCCGGATCTGCGGGTCGGAGCGGATGTGACCAAGGCGGTTACGCTGAAGGCGAATGATGAACTTTGTTCGCCCGGCGTGAAGCTGCACGGCTCCGGCTTCATCGTCGCACCGGAGCAAGCTGAGCGTCTCGACCCCTATTCGATTAATATTGTGGGCGGACAAAGTGAGGATAAACCGCGTATCCGTTCGGGTATCGGTAACGAGCCGCAAGTGATTTTCGAATACCGTAATGGCAAGGACCTGATGGCTCGCCCGCGCGGTGTCATGGTCATCGACACCTACGGCCTTAGCGAAACAGAGCTGCGTGAGCGGCACCCCTCAATATGGCAACATATCCATGAGGAAGTGAAGCCGCACCGCGATGCTAATAACCGAGCATCTTATCGAGAAAATTGGTGGCTATTCGGAGAGCAGCGCAGCGAGATTCGCAAGGCTTTACACGGGTGCGAACGCTACATTGCCACCGTAGAGACGGCCAAGCACCGTGTGTTCCAATTCCTCCCGAATGGGACTGTTCCAGACAATAAGCTTATCGCAATAGCCTCGGCTGATGCGTTTAACCTCGGTGTGTTGTCTAGCCGCTTTCATATCCCATGGGCGCTCGCCAGCGGGGGATGGCTGGGCATGGGAAACGACCCGGTATATGTAAAATCGCGTTGCTTCGACCCATTCCCATTTCCGGCCGACGTGCCCGATCCGCTTGTAAGCAAGGTCCGCAACGAGGCGGAAGCGCTCGATGCGTTACGCAAGCGTGTGCTCGCCCAGCACGATGATCTGACCCTTACCAAGCTTTATAATGTGCTCGATGCCTTGCGCGCTGGCCGCGCGCTGTCCGACACCGAACGCGACATTCACGACCGCGGCCTGGTTACTCTGATCCGCCGCCATCACGATGCAATCGATACCGCCGTGGCAGAAGCCTACGGTTGGCCAGCGGACCTGCCGGAGGAAGAAATCCTCGCCCGCCTCGTCGCGCTCAACCGCGAACGCGCCACCGAGGAATCGCGCGGTCTGATCCGATATCTCCGCCCCGAATTCCAAGATCCGGGCTACCAGGCTCCCGTCAACGAAAGACTGGATCTGGGCGAGACTGCGGCCCCGCTGCCTGACAATATCATTACTTGGCCCAAGGACCTGCCAGCGCAGATCGGCGCTGTGCAGTCCATATTATCCAGTTCTCCAGAACCCCTCGCAGCGCAGGACATCGCGCGTGCCTTTAAGGGCAAGCGGGCTGCGACCATTCGGCCCGTCCTCGATGCCTTGGCAGGTGTCGGGCTGGCGCGCCGGACAGGCGAGGGGAAGTATGCGGCGTAGAACGGGCATGATCGCGGAGACTTTCCGACCCGCGTTGGGATAGTTCGGAAATCATCCTAAAAGGCACTTAGAATCCCACGGAGTGCCTTAGAATGTCCTCAAAAAATGAACGCGGAAGAACGGCTTTCCATCGTCGCCAAATGGATGCCTTACCAACGCTCATCTCAGGGCTGGACCCCGATCCGCCAGTTCTGCTTTGTCCGCGAACCGAAAGGTTCGATGGGCTCGTATGCCAAGAGCTTCGAGCTGCTGGGTGGCCAGCATCGGGCAAGACTGCGGAGCAACGCAAAGCCAATCCTCCGGCCCCGGTCAAGGGCGCGATCCTGGCGCGAAAGCTGGCGACAGGGAATGGCCTGGCCAGCAACGACGTCAACCTGTTGGCGGAGCGGATCGCCTGGCTGCAGCGCAACTGGTTCCGCTGGTCAGCTCGCGATGGATATCAGGTGCTGGCGGCCTCGAAAGCGCAGGAGCAGGTGGTGCCGACCGGGCCCAAGAAAGTCGGTCAGAAGCCGCCGCCAGAGGTGATCGGTGAGGCTGTGCAAGGATCTGAGTTCGAGGCTGATGCAAACCCGCGAAGGGATCTTTTCGAGGGCACCTCAGCTCGAATTAGTTTGGGTTCGAAAGAGGCCCAGACGGCGGAACCACGGGAGAGCAGCTCGTCAATCTTGGCTGCGGCAACAGGCAAAAGCGAAGGTCAGATCGACACGAATGAAGGTCCCACCGAGAGGGGCAAGAGGCCAGCCGAAGAGTCCCAAATTGAAGGCTCGGTTGACAAGTTCGACGCCGCTCTCGCTTCTCTTCGAGCCGGTTCCGAAAGCGAAGACGTGCCCTCGTTTGACGACTACGCCAGAGCGGCCGGCGAGGGTGGTTCGGATAAAGGGGACGATCCTCTGATCACCCTTCGAACCGGGCACATCAAATCCGTTGAAGGCGACAAGGTTCGGAGCTTCCTTTTCGCGATATACTACAAGGAGCCCGGCAAAGAGATCGAACGTCGGGCCAGTGCGCTCGCTGCCGACAGAGCTCAGCTATCAGATGCATTGTCTCGCCAGGACTCGACAAGCCAAGACATCCGGGAAGCCTTCGCCAAACTGGGGCTCGATGCCGATGCGTGATTCAGCACCATACGGCACGCTATTTGAAGGGTGTAGCAATAAGCAGGATGGGAACGGGTCCCGTTCCATGGGGCGTCGTGTCGCTACGCTTCGTGCCGTCCTTGCGAAGGGAAGTGCAGGAATATGACCCAGCGATCTTCGAAGTCTAATTCCGAGTTAAAAGCGGAGCCAGGTAATCCTTTTCCGAAAGATCGACGTGATCTCTTCATCAAGGTTTTTGTCAACGAGGCAGAAAAGGCAGATATTGTTAAACAGAAGGGCCGGCTTAGTTTCTCCGCTTTCCTGAGAGATCGCGGGTTGACCCGGGGAGGTGTTTACGACCCCACTTACGCAGCCATCGGCGGTGTTTACCAGTCTGTCCGTAATCTGCGTGACAGCGCTGAGGGGCTTAGGGAAGTTAGCATCGCCCTCCAAAATTCTGCGACAGGTTTCCAGACCTTGTCTGCTTCAGATGTCGACACTGAAAGCAACCGGGCGACATTCGAAGATTTACGCGAGCTTGCGACGCAGCTTCGGGCCAGCGCGGATAGAATAGAGACGCAGGCAAATACGCTTGGCGAACGGGCCGGCGAACTGGGCCAAAAGCACATGAGTGAAATGCTCAAGCGATACCCGGCAAAGGAAATTGTGCCGAGGAAAGGCCGATGATCGCTAAGAGCATTTCCTACGCGCATCTTTTCAAGGATATCGCGACTATCTCGAGTGGCGACCGCAGGGCGCTGTTCGCCGGTTGGGCGGTAGCCAAATATGTCCTTGGTTTGGAACTGGACCAGGATGAAGCCACGCTTGTCCGTGAGGCCAGTAATATCGGTTCATATGGCCCCGATGATCGGGGCGACGATACGCGCGTTCTCGACGCGGCGATTTTCAATCTCGAAGAGGGCACTGAGCAGGATCAGGCGCTTGAATTTGCCTATCGCGTCGCAGCGTCCGGAAAGACGTCATTGCGGCAGATCGTTGTCGCCTACGGAGACGAGCCCGTAACCAATGAGATGGCGGCTCGTCACAGGGATATTTTTCGCCGCCTGCTGCGAGCCGAAAACAAGCCCATGATTTATTCGAACCATGGTGACACGCGCTTTGGCCATTTTCACCTCGCCGTCTGCACTGCCGATGCCAAGTCGGGCAAGGTCGGCGAATGGGGGCAGGGGAAGGAAATCGAGGCACTGCACATCGCCTTGGCCATCTGCGAGGCACAGGATAATCTGCAGCCCGAACCCAACCGCCGATACGTAGCCGACGAAACAGGCGTCTATCATACTTGGAGTGGCTTCCGAATCGCAGAGCCGAACGGCGACATCATCAACCGCGGTGCGTTCAAAGCGGTCGAAGCAGAACAGGCCGAGTTCGATGCCGAAGTTCTTGCCCCCTCCGACGCCTATGTCGGCCAAGCGCTTCCCAATCCAAAAGCCATCACGCTGCTGGCGCGTGCGGTGAGCCGGCAGGCGAAGAGCTGGGACGAATGGCACCGCGGTCTCGCCCGTGTCGGCATTCGCTACGAACCTTATCGGGTAAAAGGCGAAATTGCGGGCGGTCATCTGGTCGCAAACGGGGTCTTGGACAAGAGTGACGATCGCATCCCCGCCAGCGATGTGAATGCAGGCTACAAGCGCCTTTGCAACAAGCTGGGCAAGTGTCCCTACGAAGCGCCGGCAAGTGACATCCGCGTTCGTTCGTTCGTCGCTCCTGCCTATCGAAAGATGGGGCACGACTTCGGGCACGATTTCTCACGTGATATCGACCTCGCGGAGCAGGCTGAGCGGCAAGCGCAGATCGACAGCGAGTTGGAGGAATTCGAGCGAGCGCTGAGAGACAGGCATGAGGTGATTAGGGGACAGCGTGCGGACGCAAAGAAGGCGCGCGAGAAAATGAAGTCGCGCGATGAAAAACGGCGTCAACATAATTTGCAGCAGAAGCGGGAGAAAGCGAGCCGGGAGGAGGCAGAGAAGATTCTGCGCGAACTGCATTTGTCCTTTGACCGGGAGGCCGGACGCAAACGCAAGGGACCGCGGCCGAAAACCGAACCCGCCACCACGGTCTTATGGGGTGAATCCCGAGAGTGCTTTCTCGATCATGATGAGAGATCGGGCGACTGGACGAAGCGCTACTCGATCGAACAATCGGACCACAGCCGGACCTACCGGCTGAACGACGAGATTGCATTCGTCGAAACTGCAAACTTTATCGCGGTGTATTCAGGCGACCGCCAGGGAAAGATCGATGCCTTGCGCCGTGCTCACGAGAAGTTCGGAAGAGTAAAGATTGTCGGCCCGGCGAGTTTCCGCCGTGAAATGCTCTTGTTGGCCGCACAGATGCAAATTCCACTCGACTCAAAGCAGGCCAAGGAAGCCGAAAAGCTTCTGGCGAAATCGAGAGTGAAGAAGCATCGGGGTGTTGACGTAATCTATGACACTGCTTGGTTCGACCGACCGAAGCGAAAGAGTGCAAATACCGCACCGCTCGAAGAGCTTCACCAACAACAGGAGCGAGAAAAGCGGGGCGCCCGTTTTACTCCACCGGTGCTGCAGGACTTCCGTAGGCGCAACGCGCGTGACGATGAAAACAGCCGAGAAGGCAAACCTAATGCGGCCAAAATCCCCATAGCCCATCGATTCCTAACCGAGATGAACTGCGATCGGATGCTCTTGTCCGTATCGCGTTTCTCGGTCGACGGAGTCCGCTTTCTCGACGACGAGGAACTGTTGAAAAAGTTCGCTCCTTTGCCGCATGCTTTGGTGCGTCCAGAAATCCAACAGCGTTTGGAGGCAATTAGACGGGTTCAGGAGGCTAAGAGGCAATGGATCTTCACGGGTCTTGCCACGGGTGAATTCGAGCTCCGGGAAGACAAGCTGGTCATACCGGACAGCCACGGCAGCTGGCCAGCCGAATTTGTCGAGGGGCAGCGTCACGATGCTACATTCATTGCCCAGCTGCGGGAAGCGGCCAAGGGAGATTACCCGGGCAAGATAGTCGATCTCGCCGTTCGACCCGAGATCGCGATGTGGCGACAGGTGCGCGAGGGGACTGATCAAGAGAACTCACTGGCCCCCTTTATCGTAGACGAATGGATGCGCACGAGCGCGCGCACCGATCGCCACGTGATATTCCAGACCATGACATACACAGAGGCGGAACAGCTCCGCCGCACTACCGGCCTTGCTGCGGAAGCATACCGGGGATCGTTTTACCAGAAGGACGGCGAGAGCGATCAAGCCTTCGCGCGTCGCCAACGGATTGCGGAACGGAGCAACAGACAGCAGGGCCGATAGCAATTCTCGTTTCTTCCGTCGCGCCTCTTCGCTGCCATGCGCATACGCGCTTTCTTTGCCGCCGCATCGAGAAAAGCCGACCGCTCCTACGCGGCGAGTTGAATTGCTGAAACAGCTGCAGGTTGGCCTGCCGGGTGAAGCCGGCAGGTGGGGTGGAAAAGGAGATGCGAAGAGAGCGTCTCCGCGCCTTGCCGGTTTCACCGAAACGGAGAAACCGAAATGATCGATACAGAACATCTTTCGCCAGACACCGAAGTGCTGGCAACGGAGCTCGCGACCCATGCAGACTACCGCGTGCTGCGACGCGTGCCCGACCCTTACTCATCGATGCCGGACGTGGGCTCTTTGCCCGACGGCAAATGCATCGCCATCGTAGACACGGAAACCAGCGGTCTCAACCCGCAACATGATACCATCATTGAGCTTGCGATCATGCTGGTCATCGTCGACGAAGACAACGAAGTGATCGGCCATGTCGGACCCTTCAGCTGGCTGCAGGATCCAGGTCGCGAACTGGATCCGCGCATCACGCTGCTGACGGGCCTTGGTGCGCAACATCTGCAGGGCCGGGAAATTAACGACCCCTTCGCATTCGGACTGCTCGACAGGGCGGACCTGATCGCTGCGCACAATTCAAAATTCGATCTGGCTTTCATCGAGCGGCGCTATCCCAATCTTGCAGGCCGTGCATGGGCCTGTTCGTGCTCCGAGATCGATTGGCTAAAACTCGGCTTTGAAGGTCGCTCGCAGTCGGTCCTCCTTGCCCACGCAGGATGGTTCAGTGCGGCGCACCGGGCTGCTGCCGATGTTTGGGCATTGTTCTGGCTCTTGCAGCATCGCCAGCGCGGACCCGGCGAAAGCACCGCCCGCACGCATCTTGCACGGCTCCTTGAAGCTTCTGCGCGCACTACGGTCATGGTGCAGGCCCAGCGCGCACCCTATGCGAAAAAGGATCTGCTTCGCGCCCGCGGCTATCATTGGAACCCAGCGGCGGGGTTCTGGCAGATCGAGGTCAAGTCCGGGATGGCCGAACACGAGCAGGCTTGGGGCTATCGCATGGGCCTGCCAGCGCTGACCACGCGTCCGATCACCGCTTGCGAACGTCACCGCTGAATGCGGCACCTTCGGCCTACGATCAAAGATAATGGAAACGCATCGCGTCCCGTCGCTCCTGCGGCGCTGCGCCCGAAAGGAATACTTATGACAGATACCATCATTGCCGGCAGCGATCTCGATCGCCTTGCAGCAAATCTCGAACGTGAGGCGCGCGCCAGCGTTGCTCGCTCGCAATCGGACCACATCGAAAGACCCAAAAGCTGGATCGTCATCGATCTTGAGTTCATTTACGACAGGCTTTCGCACGACGCCTATATGACCTGCGAAGGGAAGGGCGCAGAGCAGGCGATCCGCTGGCCGTTCCACAAGGTCGCGGCGACTAGCTGGATGAAAATCTCATTCATGCCCGGGCAGACCTCACCCGAAATCGAAGGCCCGTTCGTCCGCACCGCCGAGGCGACCGACGAGAAAGCCATCGTCAGCGAGCTATTTGGAGTGCTTGCGGCAAGCCCGGATGCCGTCGTCACGACCTGGGGCGGCGAAGCACGCGATTTTGCTGTCCTACGGCGCTGCGCCACGACCCACGACTTGCAGCTTCCGTCGCAGCTGATCGATGGCTCGCCGAACGCACGTGAAAGGCTTGACCTGTGCCGCGTGACCTGCGTCCAGGCACCGAGCGTGCACCTTCCCGAAATGGCCGCAGCGGTTAGCGTCCCGGCGAAGCCGAGCCCCTCGAAAACGATCGGCTTGCTTTGCGAGAGCGGGGATTGGGGCGCGGTCGCAGAGCAGGTGCGGGCTGACGTGCTGACGACGACGATTCTGACCGTCCGACATCTGGCGGCGCACGGACAGGTTCAATGCCAACGCGGTGACACGATCATAGCCCTTGCCGCCTCGGCCGTTCTGGCAGCGCCAGACAGCGACTTCGTGCGCCGGACGTTCGTCCCCTGGGCACGTGGCCAGAAGGCGGCCAGCGGGCTCAGGGGCGCTGTCTATCGCGCAGTCCCGTCACCAATGGCGGAAGCATGAGCGAGAGGGATGTGATGGAAACAGGAAACGGGGAGGAAAAGATGAGCTGAGGATAGCAATAATCGAGGCACGGCACGCAGCCTCGACACAACATCGGTGTGCCAATGTCAGGTCCGCACCGACGCAGGCCACCAGCAAGCCGCTCTCCCACCAGGGTCAGCGGCATTTTTTTATGCTCGATAGGAATCTGAAATGCCCAGAAAGAATTCACCGCCCCGCCGCGCCCTCGCGGCTGCCAATCCCAACACCAACCTGCCTGCCTTGCCAGCGCGCCTCGCCATTGGCGACACCGAGATCAGGCCCGCACAGCTCTTTATCCATACTACCAGACACCCTGTAGCGCCCGGGCCATGGCGCGACGAGCCTGACAAGGTGGCGTGGATCGATGCCCGCACCGGCAAGCATTGCATCCTGCTTCGCCAGTTCGGCGGCCATTGGTCGGGATTCGTCGCGGTAGGTGTCAAGCATCCTCTCTGGGGTTACAGCGCAGATGCCATTCCGGCCTCTGCAGGACTCCACGTGCATGGCCCGATCGATTATGCAGAAGCCTGCGATGAAAGCGGAGCGCCGGAGACGAGCGTCTGCCACGTCACGATCGACAGCTCTAGGTCTGCGCGGCGCTCGGCGCCGCGAACGTCCGACATATCGGGCGATGTCGACCGCACGAACTGGTGGTTCGGGTTCAGCGCCGACCAGGCGGGAGACTACGTTCCCAATCACAAACGGCCGCTCGAACGCGAAGAAGGACAGGTCTATCGTGACATGGACTACATGTTTCATGAGGTAACGAACCTCGCTTCAAAGCTCAATGCGCTGGAGGATCGACATACCGGATCGCTGGCGCCGCCAGCGCTAGGCATACCCGCGCCCAAGCTCGGCAAGTCGGGAGGCGATCATGACTGAGCGCATTCCATACGAACGGCGTCGCAATCCGAATTTGCCGTGGGGATATTGGTGCCGGGTCAACGATACCGAATGGCCGCCCCTCTACGACGAGGAAGGAAACGAATGGCGGAGCGTCCGCGAATACTTCTGGACCGCACGCCTTGGCATGGCGAGCGCCTCGGACCACGACCGCGAGCACGCGCTTGAAGTTCTCCTCTCGGTCCTCGTTGCCATCGACAGGAGGGTGATCGGCATCGAGGAGAAGGTCATCGATCTGTTCTCCAACTCTTGGCAGCTCGCGCGCCAGTTCTGCGGGCCCTGGCTCGAAGGCCTCGGACTTTCAGCCCATGGTCTCTCTGGCGAGCTGACTCATGAGGGCCGAGCCGTGCTGGTCATGCTGGCAAGCACGCGCTCGCGGCAAGCCGCACCGATCCCGCTAGGGCTCCCGGTGTTTCGAGCCACGGACGGGCCTGACGTAGCCGGAAACCCGGCGATGCGCGATCAGATCATGGCCCAGTGCGAAGCCTTTGCCGGCAAGCTCGAGTTGCGGTTCGTGCGCGATGACATGGTTCCACAACCGGCCATCAAGTTGATCGGGCCTCCGAGCGGCAACAACGTCCCGCTCGCCCGCACGCTGTGGTCGATGGATTTTGCCCAAGGCTTCGAACGCGACCGGCTCTATCGCTGGCTGGTTGACCGGATCGACAGATGGGAGAGTTGGGGAGCGCTTGCGCGCGACAAGGGCGCGCAAGCGCTTACGGAGCATCTCCTCAGGCTCCGTTTTGCCGATCAGCCTTTCGAGGAAAGGTAGCCGGCAATCGCACCTCATCATCACGACAGCAACAGGCAGCGGGCGCCGCCGATAGAGGGCCGCCCGCTGCGCATTTTGAAGGACCAAGTCCATGACAACTCACCATCGTAGTGCCATGCCACGCCGCATTGTCGCGCTATCGCTTCTGCCACCACCGGGCCCGCTTTCGCCGCCAGCCCCTTTCGGGTTCGGCGCGTTCGTCATCGACGTCAAGGAGAGGGGTGAAGCATCATTCAGCGTTCATGCCCACGGCTACGGTGCAAAATACGATCCGCGGCGCATCCGTTGCGATATCGCTCGGTTGTTCACGCCTGACACTAGGGGGTTATTCTACGCGCCTGTCCCAACGCACGAGCGGGCAAGCGACATGATCGGCAAGCCATTTCCCGGCAATCTCGTTGATCACCTGCCGCGCATCGGTCATGTCGCGAGCTATGCCGTGCTAGTTCCGCACGATATGCTCGCCGATGCTGCTGGCATCGGGCGCTTGATTGTCCCACCATCACGGGCGTCGCCGTTGCAGCGCATTGCGCGGATCGGCGCCGAAGCGCAGGCTGCCTGGATCTACTGGCTCTTCAGGGCTGTCCGGCCTCGGGTGCGGCGAAACCTGCTTGCAAGTTATCACGCTTGGAGCTTCATCGAAGGCACGCGGCGAAGGCATTAGAAATCTGAGTGAGGGGGCGCGAGAATGTGCCCCCTTTTTGCATCCGCATTCGCAGCACGGATACTGGCGCGTGGTAGTTCGAGCACGCGAGATTCCCCTAAACTGAGCCGCTGCAGCGGCGCGCTTTTGAGGGACCTCTTCGCATTCGCGAACCCGGCCCGGGAAGGCGCCGCCCGGCAGGGCGGCCCTTCGCCGGGTGACCCTCCGGGCACCCCGCACGGCGCAATAGCGACCGTTTCCAGATTCTTTGGACAGACGACGATTTTGTAATCGTCGGGTGAAAGGAAAAAATTTCCAGACGCCGCCGGCGCAAAGGAATTCTTGAAATGAAAACCAGAACATCACGAGCGCTTCGCATGCTTGAGCTCAAGTTGAATTCGAAAGGGAAGAACGGAAAAGCCCAACGGATAACCCGTCGGGCGCGTCCGCCCTAGGCGGACGCCGCGGGCGCCTTCCGGCGCCGTGGGGGACGCAGGCCTTTTTCTGCGTCCCCCTGCTGACGGCCCGAACAGCCCGAAGAGGCAAACTTTTTCCTTCCCTTTAACTGTTTCTTAAATCGCGCAAGTTTACGGCGAAGCCGCGGGGCCGGGCCCGGCCTCCGCCTTTTCCCCTCTACCCCCTAATTCAAAAAAACCCTCCCTTCGTCGGGTTTTCGCGCGCGCAGGCGCGCGTGAGGAGCGGCGGCAGCCGCCCCTCACGCTGTTCATCCGTTTCAGTCTACAGGGACGAATGCCCGTGGTAGGGTCTGGAAATCGTAGATCACCGGCGTTTCGTCGATCCAGCTCGTGACAGGCATGCCCCGATCGGAATTCGCGACCCGTTTGCAAAGATCATGGTAGGCTAGGTCGAAGCCTTCATCATGGTAGGCGGGCTCGCCGTCCCGGATCTGCATCCTACCATTGGCATCTGCGGTGATCTGCTTGCCGCCCGGGAAGACGAGGCGCGGCTGGGAGCGCGCGCTACCCTTCCAGATCGAGCCGCGTTCGTGGACGATGGTGTCCATCGAGCCATAAGTTTCGAAATAGGTGAGTTCGAGGTAAAGTGGGTCTTCCGCCTGATCGTGGCTTATCTCGACATAGATCAGTTCCCAGTTCTCTCCGAAGGCGTATTCGGCGAGGTCGTGCCGTGCTCGGTCAGTCAGCCGGTTGCCTCCCATGACAAGCGCGTCGAGCGTTTTTCCGCGCCGCGTGGCCCGCCCCGCAAACTCCACCTCGATTGCTCGCAGGATCGCATTCACGTTGTGCAGGTAGGGTGTTGTGCAAGTTAGGTTATGCATTCCGTATTTCCTTACATTGCGGCTTCGCCGCGGTGAGTGTTCGAAACACGAAGCTGGAATTTTTCCTCTCCAACTTCCTGATTCACTGCTCACATCTGCCTGAAAGAAAATCCATTTTCGGCGCGGTAGCGCTCAAGCTCGCCGCCGTTTGCCGGCAGAACATCGCGAAGGTTGTGCCCAAAAAGTGGCCGCTCAACTGCGTCAGGGCTGCGATCTGATCGGAAGATTGTCCTAGACTGGGACAGCCATTGTCATGGCGTTTGGATCTAGAAGTGAACCATCCTTCTAGCTGTATGTAGACGCGCAGGAACAAACTCGACGAGATGATCGCAATGCAGCCAGAGCCTCAGCCGAAATTGAAGACGACACGCGTTATTAGCGTTGCAGCTGGAAGATCGCTCTATCACGCGTGCCGATATGCGCGTCCTCAAGGAGGGTGGCAGTCCCGCAACGGATGTCCGCCGTCGAATGTGAGCGCACCTGTCGCGCTGAATTTGATGGTGACCATTCAGTGGAATCGGACCAAAACCGGCCAAGACCATTTCGCTGAGCTAAGAAATCAGCGCTTCTGCCGCTGGTTGCGAACTCGTTGCGAGCAGCTGGGTCTCTCCGTAGCGCCACATTACGCTTACGCCCGGGAGAAGAACCATGTGCATTGGCTGGTCCATGTGCCTGAGCAACTGGTTGAGGAATTCAAGAACCTCGTTCCGCGCTGGATCACCAGTTTGGAGCACAAAGGAAGAGGACCACGTAAACGCGCGGAAAACCACGATCCCGCGCCGGATGGCACAGTCCACATCGAGCAAGTCCGCAACAGCGTCGCCGCCCGCAAATATCTTCTGAAAGGCATCGATCCGGAAGAAGCATTTCGCTTCGGCATTAAGGTCGTTGAGCCTCAAGGAACCGTCGTCGGTCGCCGCACTGGCGTAAGCCGCACGCTCGGACCGACTGCGAGGAAGAAGGCAGGATACAGAGCCCAGAAGCCTTTCTGGCAGCGTGGAAACGGTCGTATCATCAAAGTATCATCTAGGATCCCAAGTGGACCCGTGCATGGATCGAAGCGACAGCCTTAACAGAGGAATTGGCGAACCTCTGTTTCGATAAAATCATCATCCTCCCAAGGTCGCGTGCGCGATTGACCCAAGTGGTGCCTCGCGCTGTCCTCGCGCACAACCTGCTCGCATCCTGGACCGTCGATCACGGCCGAATATAGGCCGGTTCCTGACGGTCCGCTTGTGGCACTCATTCCGACGCAACCGGACGTCCCCACTAGCGACCTACTTGGAGACCTAGTTAAAGCCAGCCAGCCATTCATCGATAATTTCCGATAGAATTTGACGTCGCTTTGTCCCATCGATAAATGCCGATGGATGCAATCGTCCAGCGCCCTTGAGTCCCTTGCTGCTCTCTCTCACCCAACCCGCCTCGACGCCTTCCGGCGTCTGGTGCGTAGCGAACCGGAGGGCATTTCCACCGGGCAACTCGTAGACGCGTCGGGGCTCAGTCAGAGCACGTTCTCCAGCCACCTCGCCATCCTCGTCGCTGCCGACCTTGTCGTCCCGGAAAAGCGGGGGCGGCAGATTATCCAGCGCGCGAACATCAGAGCCCTTCGCGACCTGATGCTGTTTCTGGCGAAGGACTGCTGCGGCGGACGCGCGGATCTCTGCGAACCGCTTATCGCTGAGCTTGCCGAATGTTGTTGAGCGACCCGCGCTCGGGTCGCCTCCTGTGAAGGGAAAATCCATGACCACCGACATCGTTATCTACCACAATCCCGAATGCGGCACCTCGCGCAATACGCTGGCGATGATCCGCAATGCCGGGGTCGAGCCGGCCGTCGTGGAATACCTCAAGACCCCGCCATCACGCGCTATGCTCGAAAGCTTGATCGACCGTGCCGGACTGAGCCCCCGGGAGTTGCTGCGTGAAAAGGGCACACCCTATGCCGAACTCGGGCTGGGCGATGAGAGCCTGAGCGATGCAGCGCTGATCGATGCGATGATGGAGCACCCGATCCTCATCAATCGCCCGCTCGTCGTCTCGCCCCTCGGCGTTCGCCTTTGTCGCCCGTCCGAGATGGTGCTCGACATCCTGCCAAGTCCCCAGCGCGGCGCATTCACCAAGGAGGACGGTGAGCAGGTCGTCGACGCGGCGGGCGAGCGTATCGCCTGATGCTGCTGGCGATCGCGATCTTCGTTGCCACCGTCACGCTGGTGATCTGGCAGCCGCGCGGGCTCGGGATCGGGTGGAGCGCGATCGGCGGAGCACTGCTGGCGCTCGCCACTGGCGTCATCTCGCTCGCCGACATTCCGGTGGTGTGGGACATTATCTGGAACGCCACCGGCGCCTTCGTCGCGGTGATCCTTATCAGCTTGATCCTCGACCGTGCCGGATTCTTCGAATGGGCTGCGCTCCATGTGGCGCGGTGGGGGCGCGGCGACGGTCGCTGGCTATTCGTGCTCGTGGTATTGCTGGGTGCAGGCGTTGCCGCGATCTTCGCCAATGATGGCGCGGCGCTGATCCTGACCCCGATCGTGATCGCGATGCTCAGGGCGCTGGGATACGACGCCAAGGCGACGCTGGCCTTTGTCATGGCGGCAGGGTTCATTGCCGATACGTCGAGCCTGCCCTTGGTCGTGTCCAACCTCGTCAACATCGTGTCGGCTGACTTCTTCGATATCGGCTTCGGCGAGTATGCGCTGGTCATGATGCCGGTCGATCTTGCCGCCATCGCAGCCACTCTGGCGGCGCTGCTGCTGTTTTTCCGCAAGGACATTCCCGCCAGCTATGACGTCACCCAGCTGCGCGCTCCCGCAGAAGCGATCCATGACCGGGCCACCTTCCGCGCTGGCTGGGTGGTGCTGGCCCTGCTGCTGATCGGGTTCTTCGTGCTCGATCCTCTCGGCGTGCCGATCAGCGCGGTCGCTGCCGTCGGCGCGCTGGCGCTCATAGCCATCGCTGCGCGCGGGCACGTCATCCCCACAGGCCAGGTGATCCGCGAAGCGCCCTGGCAGGTCGTGATCTTCTCGCTCGGCATGTATCTCGTCGTCTACGGCATGAGCAATGCGGGGCTTGCCACCGCGATTGCCGGACTGTTGGAGCGCTCGGCCGAGGGCGGCATATGGGGCGCGGCCTTCGGAACGGGGGTTCTGTCCGCGGTGCTTTCCTCGGGTATGAACAACATGCCCACCGTGCTCGTTGGCGCGCTCTCGATCGACGCGACCACTGCCACCGGCCCGGTTCGCGACGCCATGATCTACGCCAACGTGATCGGCTGCGACCTCGGGCCGAAGATTACCCCGATCGGTTCGCTCGCAACTCTGCTGTGGCTGCATGTTCTGGGCCAGAAGGGCGTGAAGATCGGCTGGGGCTATTACTTCCGCGTCGGCATCACGCTGACCACGCCGATCCTGCTGGTGACCCTGGCCGCGCTCGCCCTGCGATTGAGCCTCGCATGAAGCTGTTCCTCGTCTATCCGCTCGCGGCGCTGTTCGAAATCGCCGGCTGCTTCGCATTCTGGGCCTGGTGGCGCCTTGAGAAGAGCCCCTTGTGGCTACTGCCTGGGATGGTGTCGCTGGCGCTGTTTGCCTGGCTGCTGACTCTCGTTCCGACCGACGCCGCAGGTCGCGCCTTCGCGGCCTATGGCGGCGTCTATGTGGCCGCGTCGCTCCTGTGGCTATGGACTGTCGAAGGCACCACGCCCGACCGGTGGGATTTCGTCGGCGGCGCGGTCGTGCTCGCCGGCGCCGCCATCATCCTGTTCGGCCCGCGCGGCTGACGACCCGAATTCGGAGAATTTCCTTGTCCCGCCTGCGTCCCCTGCCCGATCCCGACACCTTCCCGGCGCTCGACCCCGCCTTCGTCCATGCCCGCCCGGCGGAAGGTCTCGGTGACGACCAGCCACCGCCGCGCATCCTGTTGCTCTACGGCTCCCTGCGGGAGCGCTCGTATTCGCGCCTCGCGGTCGAGGAAGCTGCTCGATTGCTCCAGCTGTTCGGCGCGGAGACGCGCATCTTCGATCCCTCCGACCTGCCACTGCCCGATCAAATTGGCGGTGACGACCATCCTGCCGTTCACGAACTGCGCGAGCACGCCTTCTGGTCCGAGGGCATGGTGTGGTGCAGTCCGGAGCGGCACGGTCAGATTACCGGTATCATGAAGACTCAGATCGATCACCTGCCTCTCAGCATCGGAGGCATGCGCCCGACCCAGGGGCGGACGCTGGCAGTCATGCAGGTGTCGGCAGGCTCGCAGTCGTTCAACACCGTCAACACACTGCGGCTGCTTGGGCGCTGGATGCGGATGTTCACCATCCCGAACCAGTCCAGTGTGCCGAAGGCTTACAAAGAGTTCGACGAGGCGGGCCGCATGAAACCGTCCTCGCTCTACGACCGGATCGTGGACGTCATGGAGGAACTGGTGCGGTTTACGGTGCTTCTGCGCCCGCATGGCGAGCAGCTGGTCGACCGCTATTCTGAACGCAAGGAGGCCGGTCGCATCATTGATCCTAACGGGGATATATCAGGCATCGCTCTATCCTCATCGTGATGACCGCTTTCCGGCCTTCGCCGCATAGGCCCGAATGACCGAAATGGGGCGCTTTGCGGTCAGTCTGAATTTGGGCCGAAAGCTGTCTGTCCGCTCTTCGGCTCATGACTGCAGATTGCGGACACGAAATGCCTAGCATTACGCGATGCCAAACGCCTGGAATCTAGTTCTCGCCGGCAGCTTTCCGTTTTTGCGCGGAACGTCCCGTCATACAAACTCGAGCGCCCCGTCGCCTTCCTCAGAAACTTCCAGAATGCCCGGCTTGGGCTATCAACCCTTCGTCGCAGTCCGCTGCTAGGCAAGCTTCCAGCGTTGCATGCTCGATGTTGAAACGAGAGGAGAGGCGCGGCCGGACCGTTCGCTTCAGGTCTTCGAACCGTTCGAGTGACGGGTGGGATGGCACGATGTGCACTTCGAGAGCACGGCGGTGCTCCCCCAAGTTCCACACGTGCAGATGGTGGATGCTCTCGACCCCATCGATCGCCTCGAGTTCGTCCATGATTTCTTGCAGCTCGACGTCATCTGGCACCGCACCCATAAGCAGGCGGACGGTGCGCGGCATCAACGAAAGCCCCTGCCAGATCACATAAGCTGCGATGATGACAGTGATGACCAGATCGGCCACGTAGAGATCGTATAGCAGGATCAGGACCCCGGCCACGATTACCCCGACCGAGGCCATGGCATCCGACACATTGTGCAGGAACGCCGCCTTCATGTTGATGCTGTCGTTGGCGCCGCGGTGGGTGATGAAAGCGGTCACCAGATCGATCACCAATGCCACGCCCGCAACGGCGATCACCGTCCATCCTTCGATTGGTTGCGGATCGGCGAAGCGGTTGATCGCTTCCACGAGCAGATAGAAGCCGATGATGAGCAGCGTCGTCAGGTTGATGAGCGCAGCGACGACCTCGCCCTGCGCATAACCGAACGTCATCCGTCTGTCGGCGGGACGCCTGCCGATCCTTCGGGCGAACCACGCGAGGCCGAGCGAGGCGGCGTCACTGAAGTTGTGAAGCGCGTCGGCAATGAGAGCCAGCGAACCCGAAACGATCCCGCCGACGATCTGCGCGAGCGTGAGCAAGACGTTGATCGCGACCGCGAAGATCAGCTGGCGATCACTCAGGTTCTCCTCGCCGTGACTGTGGCCGCCATGCCCACCATGTGTGTGTTGATTGCTCATGTTCGGAACTGATCCCCCTTCCGATGCTCGCTCCCTTCCTCGTCATGAATGTCCATGTGGGCATCGCGCAGGATCTGGATGCCGCCATAAAGGGCAATGCATGCCACAGCGACGCCTACCACCAGGTCGGGCCAATTAGCGCCGGTGAGCATCACGACGATGCCTGCGATGATGATCCCG
>Ga0207895_1000326_pt1 | contig 22898 bp, 18 predicted proteins | sample MalvirmetaMSP112_FD_184230 | JGI IMG/M metagenome (GOLD analysis project Ga0207895, IMG submission 184230) | Marine viral communities from the Deep Pacific Ocean - MSP112 (SPAdes) | ecosystem: Environmental > Aquatic > Marine > Oceanic | place: Pacific Ocean | collected 2011-05-24 | reverse complement strand
CCCGCCACGAGCGGCTGGTGAAGGCGCTGGGGCGCTGCCGGGACGGCGTCCAGGGGGTGCTGGACCTGACCGCCGGCCTGGCGCGGGACGCGGCGCTGATGGCCGCCGCCGGCTATCCGGTCAGCATGGTGGAGCGCCAGCCGGTGTTGCACGCGCTGATCGCCGATGCGCTGGCGCGCGCCCAAGGGCAGGGCGCCGCCGCCTTACTGACGCTGCTGGACAACGGCGACGCCGCCACGCTGACGCTGCCCGCCGGCCCCTGGCACGCGGTCTACCTGGACCCGATGTTTCCGGCCCGCGGCAAAAGCGCGGCGGTAAAACAGGACCTGCAGTGGCTGCAGCAGCTTTGCCCCTATCCCGACGACGACGAGGAGCGCCGCCTGCTGGACGCCGCGCTGGCCGTGCCGGCCCGCAAAGTCGTCATCAAACGCCCCCGCCGCGCGCCGCCCCTGGCCGGCCGCGCCCCGCACCACGTCCTGGAAGGCAAGACCGTCCGCTTCGACGTCCACAATGGCATGGCAGTTAACAGTTAATAGTTAATAGTTAATAGCTAACGTCAAAAAACCGTTGCAAAAACGCATGACAAACACTGCTATCGCGCAAACGCTGGTCGGTGCGCGCTGTTTTCGCTGTTAACTGTTCACTATTAACTGTCAACTGATTTATTTGTCCGCTTCGGTGCCTTTGGCGGTGTTGCCGTCGTCCTGGGCGTCGTGCTCGGCGGTTTCCGCCAGCGCCCGTTCCAGTTCGGGCACGCGGGTGACGCGCTGGATCGCCTGGCTGATGTCCGGGCTGAGGATGCGCCGGGCTTCGTCGTCCAGGGCGCGCAGGTTGTCGCCGAAGCACAGCGCCTTGTCGTCGTCCTGCCAGACCAGGTCGGTATCGCGCAGCTGGTTGATGAAGTTGCGCAGCACCACCTTGTCGAAGAATTCCGGGGAATTGAATTCGTAAAGCAGCGACAGCCGCTGGGCGGTGTGGTGGGCGAGATCGCTGAGGGCGTCGGCGTCCAGCCTGCCGCTGCCGTACTGCACCAGCAGCCGGATGGTCAGGTAGAAGCGCTCCAGGGACGGCATCACCGTCTGCCCCAGGTGCGCCAGCATGTCCGACGCGTAGGTATGGATGGCGGCGCCGTGCAGGCAGTCGTTCTCGCGGCTCACCAGGCCGTGCTCTTCCAGCACCGAGGCGATGCGCTCCACCGCCGCCGGCAGTTCGCCGTCCTCGCGCCAGTGCAGCAGGTATTCGTTGCGGAAGAACGGGTAGAGCAGGGCGATCATGCTTTGCAGCATGTCCATGCGGATGCTGCGCGCGTTCAGGAACAGCGAGCAGATCAGCCCCGGCAGGACGAACAGGTGCAGGCTGTTGTTGCGCACATAGGCCATCTGCAGGGCGGTTTTCGGGTCGGTGGTGACCACGTCGCCGAGCGGGTGGGCGACGCGAATCAGGAATTCGTGCTCCAGCCCGTACTCGATGATCACGTCCGGATCGTTCTCCGCCAGCCGCGCGGTGTCGCTGTAGGGCGCCTGATCGAGCAGGTTGATGTAGAGCTGCAGCTGCTGGCGCAGTTGCTGCAGGTCCATGGTGTGCTTGGGCGTGGCCAGCAGCGCCAGGCTGATCAGGTTGACCGGGTTGGCGACGGCGGCGGCGTTGATGCCGGTGACCACGTCGCGGCCCAGGTTGTTGATGGTGGTTTTGAACCAGTCCGGGGTTTCGTGCACCGACAGTTCTTCGTTGCGCCAGCCTTCCCGGTGGCTGTCCAGGTAGTCCACCAGTTTGATCGGCTCGCCGAAGTTCACGTGCACCTGGCCGAAATGGCTGCGCAGCACCTTGAGCGATTTCATCAGGCCGCCCACGGATTCTTTTTTCTTTTTGCCGCCGTGCAGTTCGCCGATGTAGGAGCCGCCTTCGATGACTTTTTCGTAGCCGATATAGACCGGCACGAAGGCGATCGGTTTGCGCGCGTCGCGCAGGAAGCTGCGCACCGTCATCGCCAGCATGCCGGTACGCGGCTGCAGCATGCGGCCGCTGCGGCTGCGGCCGCCTTCCACGAAATACTCAATGGAGAAGCCCTGGGTGGTGATGCTGTGCAGGTACTCGTAGAACACCGCCGCGTACAGCGGGTTGTCGCGGAAGCTGCGGCGCATGAAGAAAGCGCCGCCCCGGCGCAGGATGGTGCCCACCACCGGCAGGTTCAGGTTGATGCCGGCGGCGATGTGCGGCGGCACCAGGCCGTTGCGGTAGACCACGAACGACAGCAGCAGATAGTCGATGTGGCTGCGATGGCAGGGCACGTAAATGATTTCGTGGTCGCGGGCCACCTGGGTGAGGTTGTCCAGGTTATACAGGCGGATGCCGTCATAGAGGCGGTTCCACAGCCAGTTGAGGAACAGTTCCAGCGCGCGGATGGTGGTGTGCGAATAGTCCGCCGCGATCTCCATCGCGTAGCCGCGCGCCCGCGCCAGGGTTTTGTCCTCGCTTTCCTTGTTCTCTTCGGCGGTGTGCTGGATCGCCTCGCGCACCGAGGCGGCTTCCATGATCGAGTTGGTGAGCGTCCGCCGGTGGGAGAGGTCGGGGCCGATGGCGGCTTCCTGCTGGCGGCGGAAGTGCACGCGCAGAATCCGCGACGTCTTGCGCACCACCTGGTCGTCGGAGCGGCACTGGTCGACCAGCTGGCGCAGCGACATGGGCGAGCTGAACTGGACGTAAAGGTCGCGACCCTGGGTCAGCACGATAAAGAATTTCTTGATGAAGCCCGGCGGCGACCAGTTGTCGGAGAAGATAATCCGCCACAGGGAATTTTCTTTTTCCGGCTGGCGGCCCCAGAACACCGACACCGGCACCAGCTGCACATCCAGTTCCGGGTTGTGCTTGAGGCCGGACACCAGCCGCTGCAGACGCGCCGGGGTGATCGCCCGGCGCTGACGGCTGATGGTGGTTTCCCGCTTGTAGAGGTGGAAGTAGCTGCGCGACAGATGCTGCTTGCCCAGGGTCAGTGACGCCTTGGGGGCGCGCAGCCCGAGCCGGCGCGCCGCCTGGTCGGCCACCGCCGCGTCCGCCAGGGAGCGGTCGCGCAGCACATACACCACCGGTATGTCCGGGTTCAGCTGCAGTTCGGCGGGGTCGCCGGGCAGCGCGCGGATACGCGTGCACAGACGCATAAAAGCGCGAATCAGCAGGAAAAAGAGTCGATCAAGTCCTAACCAGGGCGTCATAAGGGCCGAAACTGTGGGAAAAGGTTTGTGAATTCTACCTAAAGGGCGGGCCCCCGGACATAACCGGATATTGCAAGATGTTACCGTCCGTCGAACGCCTGAGCGGTGCCGGTGTGGCCCCTGTCCGGGGCCCGGGATGTTGCTACAATCACGGTCTTTCCATTGCTTGCAGAGGAAGTCCAACGTGTCCGAGCATCAGGCCGGTATTTTCGACCGCAGTTTCACCGAGCATTTGTTCCTGGAATTCGCCCTGGGGGGCGGCCATTCGGTTGAAGCGGTGCGCGCCGCCCTGCGCGAGGCGCTGGCGGTGGCCGGGGAACGCACCCCGGTGCTGATGGCGTTCGGCCCGGGGCTGTGGGACCGCCTCGGCGAGGGCTTCGACTTTCCGCCGTTCTCCCTGGAGGGCATGGTGCCCGCTACCCAGGGCGACCTGCTGATCTGGATTCAGGCGGACAACCGCAGCGCGCTGTTCGATGCCGGCCTGCGGGTGCACCGGCTGTTGGCGCGGGAGTTGGATCTGCAACTGGAAGTGCAGGCGTTCGTTTACCACGACCTGCGTGACCTGTCCGGCTTCGTCGACGGCATCGGCAACCCGGAGGGCGAGCGCGCCAAGGAGGCGGCCATCATCCCCCAGCCGCACCCGGCGGCCGGCGGCAGCTGGGTGCTGACCCAGAAATGGGTGCATACCGGTCTCGAGGACTTCCATAAATTGCCGGAAGCGGAGCAGGAGAACGTGTTCGGCCGCACCAAGGCGGACGCGGTGGAATTCGACGACGAGCGCATGCCCGCCAACGCCCATGTGGGGCGCACCGATGTGGATCGTCATGGCGTGCCGCAGAAGATCTGGCGGCGCTCCGTGCCCTACGGCAACACCACCGAATACGGGCTCTATTTCATCGCGTTCAGTTGCGAACTGGACCGCTTCGACTATCTGCTGCGCCGCATGTACGGTCTGACCGACGACGGCGTCCGCGACCGCCTGCTGGACTTCACCCAGCCGGTCACCGGGTCCTGGTGGTACGCGCCCACGCGGGCGTGGCTGGCCGCGCTGTGAGTATCACGAGAGCAACCGCCGCCCACCCGTTGCTGGGCGTCGCCCTGATGGCCCTCGGCGTGGGCATTCTGCCGGTGATGGACGGGCTGGCCAAATACCTGAGCGCCGAGTACCACGTGGTTCAGGTCACCTGGGCCCGCTACCTGTTCCACTTCGCGCTGCTGGCCGCGTTGCTGTTGTGGCGCCTGCCGTTGCGCGAGCTGATACCCCGTCGTCCCCGCCTGCAACTGCTGCGCAGCGCCTTTCTGCTGTCCACCACACTGTGCTACTTCGGCGCCATCTCGTTCCTGCCGCTGGCCAATGCGCTGGCGCTGGCCTTTATCGGCCCGCTGGTGAGCACCGCGCTGGCGCCCTGGCTGCTCGGCGAACACGCCGGGCCGCGTCGCTGGCTGGCGGTGATGATCGGCTTCGCCGGCACCCTGGTGGTGATCCGGCCCGGCCTGGCGGCGTTTGAATGGGGCTCGCTGCTGGGCGTGGCCGCTGGCCTCTCCTACGGCTTATACCAACTCACCACCCGGCAGTTGTCCGGCAGCGGCCGCGCCTCGGTGACGCTGTTCTACACCTCGGTGTTCGGCTTCGCCGTGCTCAGCCTGGTGGTGGCGCCGTTCTGGACCTCGCCGGATCTGGCGGGCTGGGGACTGATGCTGATCATGGGCCTGGTGGGCGCGCTGGCGCATTTCCTGATTATCAGCGCCTTCGAATACGCCCCCGCGCCGGTGCTGTCGCCGGTCAGCTATATGGAAATGATCTCCGCCGTGGCGGTGGGCTGGCTGGTGTTCGGCGATTTCCCCGACGCCTTCACCTGGACCGGTATCGCCTTGATCGTGGTCAGCGGCCTCCTGGTGGTCACCGGAGGCCGCCTGCCCAAAACCTAGTCCGCCTTCCAGCCGGTGAACATCTTGCGGATCAGGAAGGGCGTGAGCTTGAGGCTGGCGTCCAGCCACTGGCCGACGCCGGTGGGGAACGCGAAGCGCAGGGCGTTGAGCAGGCCCTTGTAGGTGGCCTGGTCGAACGGGTACCACCAGAGGTTGCGCTTGGCCGGCAGCAGGTCCCAGTTGATCACCTTGGCGTTGGTCATTTCCAGCAGGCCTTCGGGGCCGTGGGTGCGGCCGATGCCGGATTCCTTCCAGCCGCCCCAGGGCGCTTCCGACAGGCCGTGGGTGTAGAGGTGGTCGTTGATGGTGGTGACGCCGCTTTCCAGGCGCGCCGCCAGTTCCCGGCCGCGCTTGTTGTCGCCGGTCCAGATTGACGAGGTCAGCGCCAGGTTGGAGCGGTTGGCTTTCTCCAGCGCCTGTTCCGCGTTGGCGACTTTTTCCACCGCCAGGATCGGGCCGAAGGTCTCCTCGCACACGGTGAGCATGTCGTCGGACATCTCCGTGAGCAGGGTGGCGGGGAAGAAGAAGCCGTTGTCCACGTCGCCTACCGGCTGGGACTGCGCCTGGATACGCGCGCCCTTGGCGAGGGCGTCTTCCAGGTGCTGCTGGACGGTGCGCAGCTGACCCTCGGTGGTCAGGCTGCCGATGTCGGCGGTGATCTCCTTGCCGTGGCCGGGGCCGTGGCGCAGGGCGCGGGTCTTTTTCGCCAGCCGTTCCACGAAGTCGTCGTAGACGGCGGCTTCCACGTAGATGCGTTCCACGCCGCCGCAGCTCTGGCCGGCGTTCTGGTAGCCGGCCCAGGCGGCGCCGTTGGTGGCGCGCTCCAGGTCGGCGTCGGCGAGCACGATCATGGCGTCGTTGCCGCCCAGTTCCAGGGACACCGGCGTCAGCGTCTGCGCCGCCTGGGCCATCAGGGTCTTGCCGGCGGGCACGCTGCCGGTGAAGAACAGTTTGTCGATGCCGTTTTCGAAGAAGGCGGTGGCCACCTTGGAGCCGGAGCCGACGATGTGCTGGAACAGCCCCTCCGGCAGTTCGCCGGCGTCCAGGATGCGTTCGATGGCGCGGCCCACCACCGGGGTGGCGGCGGCCACTTTGAGCAGCACCGCGTTGCCGGCCATCAGCGCCATGACGATTTCACCGAACGGGATCGACAGCGGGTAGTTCCAGGGGCTGATGATGCCCACCACGCCCAGCGGCAGGTGGCTCACTTCGGTGCGCTTGTTGGCGAACAGCAGGTGGCCGGCGGCGCGTTTTTGCGGGCCGAGCACCTTGCCGGCGTTTTTGGCGTACCAATTGCACGCCAGGGCACAGGGCAGCACTTCCGTGGCAAGGGCGTCGATGCGGGTCTTGCCGTTGCTGTCACTGACGGTGGCGGCCAGGTCCTCGGCGCGGTCGACGATATAGCGGCGCATGAGCTCGATATGGCGGGCCCGTTCCTTGAACGACTTGGCCGCCCACTGGCGCTGGGCGGCGCGGGCCCGTTGCATGCGCTCGGGCATGCCGGCGAGATCGGTTTCATTGAGCTCGGCCACGGCGGCGCCGGTGGCGGGGTTGATATCGGTGACGGTCATCTCGTGGCTCCGGCCATGGACGATAAAACGGGTGGGTGACAAGCGATAATGGAAGCATACGCCCCCGGCCCGGGGAATGGCGATGCCGCCGTTGTGAGCGGCGCGGCTGTCAAACTTTGCTATGCTGACCGACGGATAAAAAAGGAGAAACGATGATCGAGGATATCAATGCGTGGCTGCCGTTCTACGGCGCCTGGGTAGTGGTGTGCACGCTGCTGAGTTTGATGATCGCGCGCAACAAAGGCATGAAACCGCTGCTGCCCGCCGCGGCCGGTTTCGTGGCCGCGTTCATTCCGATTGTCGGGCTGATCTATCTGGTGGTGCTGGGCACCCGGCCCGCGAAGTAGCGGGCGTTAACCGGCGAGCAGGTTTTTCAGGATGCCCTGGTAGATACCGGTGAGCGTGTCCAGTTCGGAGATGGAGGTGTGCTCGTCCACCTTGTGGATGGTGGCGTTGACCGGACCCAGCTCGACGACCTGAGCGCCGGTGGGGGCGATAAAGCGGCCGTCACTGGTGCCGCCGGCGGTGGACAGATGCGTGTCGGCGCCGGTGCGTTCCTTGATCGCCGCCACGGTGGCGTCCACCAGGGCGCCGCGGTCGGTGAGGAACGGCTGGCCGGACAGCTTCCACTCGATCTCGTAATCCAGGCCGTGGCTTTGCAGGATGGTTTCGGTGCGCTGGCGCAGCTCGAAATCAGTGACTTCGGTGGAAAAGCGGAAATTGAACAGCACCTGGCAATCACCGGGAATCACATTGGTGGCGCCGGTGCCGGCGTTGATGTTGGAAATCTGAAAGCTGGTGGCCGGGAAGAAATCGTTGCCCCGGTCCCATTCCGCCGCCGCCAGTTCCGCCAGGGCCGGTGCCACTTCGTGCACCGGGTTGCGGGCCAGGTGCGGGTAGGCGACATGGCCCTGCACGCCTTTTACCGTGAGCAGTCCGCCCAGGGAACCGCGCCGGCCGTTCTTGATCACGTCACCGACGGTGTCCGTGGAGGAGGGCTCGCCGACCAGGCAGTAGTCGATGTGTTCGTCGCGTTCCTGCAGGGTTTCCACCACCTTGACGGTGCCGTTGATCGAGGGACCTTCCTCGTCGGCGGTGATCAGGAAGCCGAGACTGCCCTGATGATCGGGGTGGGCGGCGATAAAGTCTTCCACCGCCACCAGCATGGCGGCGATGGAGCCTTTCATATCCGCCGCGCCGCGGCCGTAGAGCAGATCGCCGTCTTCGGTGGGCACGAAGGGGTCGAAGCGCCATTTGCCGGCGTCGCCGGTGGGCACCACATCGGTGTGGCCGGCGAACACCAGCAGCGGGCCGTCGCTGCCGCGCCGTGCCCAAAGGTTACGCACTTCCTCGAACCACAGCGTCTCGCACTGGAAGCCCAGGGCTTCCAGCTTTTCGATCATCCAGTCCTGACAGCCTTCGTCCTCCGGTGTTACCGAGGGGCGGCTGATCAGTGCCTTGGCGTACTCGAGGGTTCTGCTCACGGACACTCCGGTTTTAGTTGTGTTTATGCAGCTCTTCGTTGAGCGCCACGGCGGTTTTGTTGGTCTGGCATTGCACCGCGCCGTTCACTGAATTGCGGCGGAACAACAGATCGGACTGGCCGGCCAGGTCGCGGGCTTTGACGGTGTCCGCGACTTTGCCGTTCTGGTCGAGTACTTCCACCTTGGTGCCGGCGGTGATGTACAGGCCGGCTTCGATGGTACAGCGGTCGCCCAGCGGAATGCCGGTGCCGGCGTTGGCGCCGAGCAGGCAGTTCTCGCCCAGGGAAATCACGATGTTACCGCCGCCGGACAGGGTGCCCATGGTGGAGGAGCTGCCGCCCAGGTCGGAGCCCTTGCCGACGAACACACCGGCGGAGATGCGGCCTTCGATCATGCCCGGCCCTTCGGTGCCGGCGTTAAAGTTGATAAAGCCTTCGTGCATGACAGTGGTGCCTTCACCCACATAGGCGCCCAGACGCACGCGGGCGGTGTCGGCGATGCGCACGCCGGCGGGCACCACGTAGTCGGTCATCTTGGGGAACTTGTCCACGCTGTTCACTTCCAGCACCTTGCCGTTAAGGCGGGCGAGAAGCTGACGCTCGGGCAGTTCGTTCAGGTCCACGGCGCCTTCGTTGGTCCAGGCCACGTTGGGCAGCAGCGGGAAAATACCGCTGAGTACCACGCCGTGGGGGCGCACCAGGCGGTGAGAGAGCAGGTGCAGCTTGAGGTAGGCTTCCGGGGTGGAGGCCGGCTCCGCGTCGCTTTCCAGAATGGTCAGCACCACCGGGCGCTCGGATTCCTGGAACGCCACCGCGTAGCTGGCCTCATGTTCAAAGCCGGCCTCGCGCCATTCCCGGGCGAGGTGCTGGATCTGACGGTGGGTCAGTTCCAGGGCCGCGTTGCCGCCTTCATAGCCGACTTCCTCGCTGACCACGTCCACCAGCTTGCTGTCCGGGTTGATCACCGGGTCCGGGTAGAACAATTCCAGCCATTGGTCGTCGCGGTTCTTGCTGCCGCAGCCCAGTGCCATTGCGAAAATATTGCTCATGTTTGCCTCTCTGTCATTCGGTGCGGCGGAGCCGGTGGCTCAGCCCAGCAGTGTTTTCCAGCGGCCCTCTTCAAAGCCGGCTTCGATAATGTTGTCGCTGTGCAGAATCGGGCGTTTGATCAGGGACGGATTGTCCTGTGCCGCGGCCACCGCGCTTTCCGCGTCCATGTTGTCGCGGGTGCTCTGATCGAGCTTGCGCCAGGTGGTGCCGCGCCGGTTGATCACGGTTTCCCAGCCCAGGGCGTCGATCCAGCGTCGCAGCTGGGCTTCGGGCACGCCGTCCTTTTTATAGTCGTGAAAATGATACTCCAGGCCCTGTTCGTCGAGCCATTTCAGAGCCTTCTTCATGGTGTCGCAGTTCTTGATGCCGTAGACGGTTATCGCCATGGGGTCCTTCCTCCTGGGGCACGTTTACAGACGTTCGATCAGGGCGCGGATGCGCTTGGCGCCTTCCACGCACTGATCCAGTTCCGCGACCAGCGCCATTCGCACCCGGTTCTTGCCGGGGTTGCGGCCCTGCACGGTGCGCGACAGATAGCGCCCGGGCAGTACGGTCACGTTCTCTTCGGACTTGAGGCGGCGGGCGAAGGTTTCATCGTCCACCGGGGTTTTGGGCCACAGGTAGAAGCCCGCGTCCGGGGCGCTAACCTTAAGCGGCTCGCCGAGAATGTCCAGTACGGCGTCGAACTTGCTCGCGTACAGAGCACGGTTGGCGCGCACATGCTCTTCGTCGTTCCAGGCGGCGATGCTCGCCACCTGGTGATGGTTGGGCATGGCGCAGCCGTGGTAGGTGCGGTAGCGCAGGAAGCGGCGCAGGATTTCCGCGTCGCCGGCGACGAAGCCGGAGCGCAGGCCGGGCAGGTTGGAACGCTTGGACAGCGAATGGAACACCACGCAGCGGCGGTAGTCATGGCGGCCCAATTCCGCGCAGGCCTGCAGCAGACCGGCGGGGGCGCGCTCGCGGTAGATTTCCGAATAACATTCGTCGGATGCGATCACGAAGTCGTACTTGTCCGCCAGGTCGATCAGTGCCTTGAGCTGTGCGCTGCTCAGGGTGGCGCCGGTGGGGTTGCCCGGCGTGCAGATAAACAGCACCTGGGTGCGCAGCCAGGTGCTTTCATCGACGGCGTCGAAGTCCGGTTGCAGGCCGGTGGCGTCGGTGCAGGGCAAATACACCGGCTCGCCGCCGCCGAGCAGGGCGGCGCCTTCATAGATTTGATAGAAGGGGTTGGGCATCAGCACCAGCGGGCTGCGCTGACGGTCCAGCATCGCCTGGGTGAACGCGAACAGCGCCTCGCGGGTGCCGTTCACCGGCAGCACCTGGTGGTCGCTGCTGACCTGCTGCAACTTGAAGCGCCGGGTCAGCCAGCCGGCGATGGCTTCGCGCAGCTCCGGCAGGCCGGCGGTGCCCGGGTACTTGGCGAGCAGGGCGGTATTGTCGCGGAGCGCCTGCTGCACGAAATCCGGCGCCGGGTGTTGCGGTTCGCCGATGGAAAACGCCACCGGGCTTTTGTCACTGGCGGGCAGGTCGGCGAACAACGTGCCCAGCTTCTCGAACGGATACGGATGCAGGCGTTCCAGATCGGGATTCATGGTGTTCCTTAAATACGGCGCAAAGGTAATTAGATGGTGACCGACATGGGGTCGGTTTTGCTGTAATCGTCCAGCTCCTGCTTGAGCGTGGCCTGCAGACGCTGGCACAACTCCGGGTCGGAGACCGGCTGGCCTTCCAGGTCGGTGACGAAGAAGACGTCCTCCGCTTTTTCCCCCAGGGTGGCGATGCGCGCGTTCTGCACCAGCAGTTCGAACTGCACGAAGATACGGCCGATATGCGCCAGCAGGCCGGGGCGGTCGAGGGTCTGGACCTCCACCACCGAGCGGTCGTTGACGATGTCGTTGCTGATCATCACCTGGGTGGGCACATCGAAATGCTTGTGGCGGCGCGGCATGCGCCGGCTCACGGTGGCGCCGAAATTTTCCGGCTGCTTGAGCGTTTCGGTGAGCGTTTTGCGGATGTATTCGATGCGCGGCCAGTCGTTACCGATGGGCGTGCCGTTCTCGTCGAGCACGATATAGGTGTCCAGGCTGAAACCGTCGGCGCTGGTAATAATGCGCGCGTCCATAATGGTCAGCCCGAGGCTGTCCAGCGCGTTCACCGTGGCGGCGAACAGGTTGCGGGTGTCCGGCGTGTAGATAAAGATCTGCGAGCCGCCTTCCAGGTTGCCCGGGCTGGTTTCCGACTCGCGGATCAATACCAGCGGGTCTTCCTTGTTGGTGCGTTCCAGCAGCGCCTCGGTGTGCCAGGCGATGTCCCAGGGCGTTTCACGCAGGAAATATTCGTCGCCGATGTTGGCCCACAGCGCTTCGATGGCGTGCGGGTCGTGGTCGCGCTCGGTGAGCAGCTTGAGGGCGTCGTCGCGGGTCTCGTCGATCCAGTCCTGTTTGTCCTGGGGGTTGTTCAGACCGCGCCGCAGGGCGCGTTTGGTCTCCAGGTAGAGCTGACGCATCAGCGAGGCGCGCCAGGAGTTCCACAGCGCCGGGTTGGTGGCGTTGATGTCGGCCACGGTGAGCACATAGAGATAATCCAGATGCACCAGGTCGCCCACGGTGCGCGCGAATTCATGCACCACGTCCGGGTCGGAAATGTCCTTGCGCTGGGCGGTGACGCTCATGGTCAGGTGGTTGCGCACCAGCCAGGCCACCAGCTTGGCGTCCCAGTTGGTGAGGCCGTGGCGCTGACAGAAGGCGATGGCGTCGTCGGCGCCCAGCTCGGAGTGGTCGCCGCCGCGGCCCTTGGCGATGTCGTGGTAGAGCCCGGCCACGTACAGCAGCTCGGGCTTGGGCAGCCGGTAGAACACCTCGCAGGCCACCGGGAATTCGTCGCGCTGGTCGTCGTAGCGCAGGCGCCGCATGTTCTTGATCACCAGCAGGGTGTGCGCGTCCACGGTGTAAATATGGAACAGGTCGTACTGCATCATGCCGATGATGCGGCCGAACTCGGGCAGGTACTTGCCGAGGATGCCGTAGCGTTTCATGCGGCGCAGTTGCGAGAACAGCGCGTGCGGGCTGCGCAGCAGCTGCATGAACAGGGCGGTGTGGGCCGGTTCCTGGCGGAAGGCGTCGTCGATCAGCGGACGCGACTCGATCAGCGCGCGCACGGTGGCGGCGCGCACCCCTTTCAGGTCCGGGTTCTGGGCCAGCAGCACGAACACCTCGAGGATCGCCGAGGGGTGCTTGCGGAACACGTCCGGGGCGCTGATTTCCAGATAGTCGTTGCGCACCTGGAAACGGCGGTTGAGCGGGCGCACGTTCTCCGGCTCGCCGGCGCGCAGGATCACCTCGTCGAACAGCTGCAGCAGCATCTCGTTGAGCACCGAAAGCGCCAGTGCCACGCGGTAGAAGCGCTTCATCAATTGTTCCACCGCCAGGTTGGCGTCGGAGTCCTTGTGGCCGAGGCGTTCGGCGAGCTGGCGCTGGTGATCGAACAGCAGGCGGTTTTCGTTGCGGCCGGTGAGGCCGTGCAGCTGCCAGCGGATCCGCCACAGCGACTCCAGGCACTTGCTCAGCACGCGGTGCTCGTCAGCGGTGAGGAAGCCGGCGTCGACCAGCGCTTCCAGGCTGTCGGCGCCGAAATGCCGCTTTGCCACCCAGGCGATCATCTGCACGTCGCGCAGGCCGCCGGGGGCGTTCTTGATGTCCGGTTCCAGGTTGTATTCGGTGTCGTTGAACTTGCGGTGGCGGGCGGTCTGCTCTTCCCATTTGGCGGCGAAGAAGCGGTCGTTGGGCCACATGGCGTCCGGCCCGGTGAGCACCGCGAGATCCGCGCGCACCCGGTCGTCGCCGGCCAGGGTGCGTGCTTCCATGATATTGGTGGCCACGGTGATGTCCTGGCCCGCCAGGCTCACGCACTCGTCCAGGGTGCGCACGCTGTGGCCGATTTCCAGGCCGATGTCCCACAGAAAGGCGACGAAGCCTTCCAGGGCGGAGCAGGCCTCCGGGTTGGGGGCGTCGCGGAACAGCACCATCAGGTCCACGTCGGAGTGCGGGTGCAGTTCGCCGCGGCCGTAGCCGCCCACCGCCACCAGGGCGGTCTCGTCAAAGCGGTCCAGGCCGAACAGCGACCAGGCGGCGATCAGCACCCGGTCCACCAGCCGGGCGCGGCCGTGCACCAGCTCGGTGATCGGCGCTTCGTGAAAGGCCTCGTCGAGACGCGCCTGGCCGGCCTCCAGGAACTCCCGGGCGGCGAGCCCCGGCTGATCACTGTCGCGCAGGGTGTCGAGCAGCGAGTCTTGGCTCATCGGCGGATCCAGGTTCATAACGGGGCGGCCTCGGCAACGGCGTTAAAGACGGCGTTAGTACAGATCGGATTCTTCCTGACGGGCGGTGAGTACCTCGTAACCGTCGGCGGTGACCGCCAGGGTATGCTCCCACTGGGCGGACAGCTTGCGATCCTTGGTGACCACGGTCCAGCCGTCGGGCAGCACCTTATTATGGGCTTTGCCGGCGTTGATCATCGGCTCGATGGTGAACACCATGCCTTCCTGCAGCTCCAGGCCGGTGCCGGGCTTGCCGTAATGCAGCACCTGCGGATCTTCGTGGAACACCTGGCCGATACCGTGCCCGCAGTACTCGCGCACCACGGAGAAGCGCTCGGACTCCGCCAGTTTCTGGATGGTGTGGCCGATATCGCCCAGGCGCACGCCGGGCCGCACCATCTTGATGCCGGCCAGCATGCACTCGCGGGTGGTGTCCACCAGCCGCTGGGCCAGCACCGAGGGCTCGCCCACGTAGTACATCTTGCTGGTGTCGCCGTGCCAGCCGTCCTTGATGACGGTGACGTCGATATTAAGGATGTCGCCCTTTTTGAGCACCTTTTTCTCGTTGGGAATCCCGTGGCAGATCACATTATTCACCGATGTGCATATCGACTTCGGGAAGCCCCGGTAGCCCAGGCAGGCGGGGACGGCGTTCTGCTTGTTGACGATGTGGTCGTGGCAGATGCGGTCCAGTTCCTCGGTGGTGACCCCGGGCTGGACGTGCTCGCCGATCATTTCCAGAACTTCGGCGGCCAGGCGGCCCGCTTCGCGCATTTTCGCGATGTCTTCCGGGGTTTTTATGGTGACGTTCATGTTGATCAGAGAAACTCCAGCGTTTTCAGTGTCTTGGGCGGCAAATGCGGGGGCGGGGCGGTGTCTTGTATACCGCTTTTCCGTTGCCCGGCAGGGGCGCTTGTGGTATAAAGCGCGCGCCTTTGTCGCTCATGGGCGGTGCAACATTGTACCCGCTCGGTGTCGGCGAAGGGAAATCACACACGTTCCGTCACATGGCCCTGGGTGCCTTCCTGCTTGATCACTGTCACCGCGACGAAAGCGCGGCGGCACAGAGTAGAGGGGGTTGGGTCATGCGGGAATCGTGGAGGCCTAACCCAATTGGAGAAAGACCATGTCCAGCGTAACGATGCGCGATATGTTGAAAGCCGGTGTCCATTTCGGCCACCAGACCCGTTACTGGAACCCCAAGATGAAGCCCTTCATCTTCGGCGCCCGTAACAAGATTCACATCATCAACCTGGAAACCACCCTGCCTCTGTTCAACGACGCGCTGTCGTTCCTGAACAAGCTGGCGGCCAGCAACAACAAGATCCTGTTCGTCGGCACCAAGCGCGCCGCTCAGAACGCGGTCCGTGAAGAAGCCAAGCGTTGCGGCATGCCGTACGTGGATCACCGTTGGCTGGGCGGCATGCTCACCAACTGGAAGACCATTCGTCAGTCCATCAAGCGTCTGCGCGACCTGGAAGCCCAGGAGCAGGACGGCACCCTCGGCAAGCTGACCAAGAAAGAGCACCTGATGCGTCAGCGCGAGATGGAGAAGCTGGAGCGCTCCATCGGCGGCATCAAGGACATGGGCGGTCTGCCGGACGCTCTGTTCGTGGTGGACGTGGATCACGAGGACATTGCCGTCCAGGAAGCCCGCAAGCTGGGTATTCCGGTGGTTGCCGTGGTCGACACCAACTCCAACCCGGACGAAGTGGACTACGTGATCCCGGGCAACGACGACGCCATCCGCGCCATCCAGCTGTACGTGAAAGCGGCCGCTGACGCGATCATGGAAGGCCGTGAGTACGCCCAGACCCAGTCCGGCGGCGACAGCGAGTTCGTTGAAGTCGAGGACGCCGAAGGCGAGAAAGCCGAGGGTTGATGACGCCGGGGCGGGCGCGGCCCGCCCCGACACCGGGGGTTGTTCCCCGATTCAAAGATTTAAAGAGGTAAGCATGGCTGCTGTAACTGCTTCAATGGTTAAAGAGCTCCGCGAGCGCACCGGTCTCGGCATGATGGAGTGCAAGAAGGCCCTGGTCGCCGCTGAGGGTGACATTGAGCGCGCGATCGACGATCTGCGCAAATCCGGCCAGGCGAAAGCCGCCAAGAAAGCCGGCCGCACCGCCGCCGAAGGCGTGGTGATGGTGGCTACCACCGAAGACCGCAAGCGCGCGGTGATGGTGGAGATCAACTCCGAAACCGACTTCGTGGCCCGTGACGACAACTTCCTGGGCTTCGCCAACAAGGTGGCCCAGGCCGCCCTGGACGCGGACGAAGTGGACGCCGCCAAGATCGTGGCACTGAGCCTGGAAGACGGCTCCACCGTGGAACAGGCGCGCGAGTCGCTGGTTCAGAAAATCGGTGAAAACATCCAGGTACGCCGCGCGGTGCGCCTGAACGCCACCGACGGTGTGGTCGGTTCCTACGTGCACGGCGGCAAGATCGGCGTGCTGACCGCGCTGTCCGGCGGCGAGCCGGAGCTGGCCAAGGACGTGTGCATGCACGTGGCCGCCGTGGCGCCGATGGTGGTGAACTCCGAGAACGTGCCCGAGGACGTGCTGGAAAAAGAGCGTGAGATCATCCGCGCCCAGCCGGACATGGAAGGCAAGCCCGCCGAGATCGTCGAGAAGATGGTCGGTGGTCGGATCAACAAGTTCCTCAAGGAAGTCAGCCTCACCGATCAGCCGTTCGTGAAGGACCCCAACACCACCGTGGGTCAGCTGGTCAAGGACGCGGGCGCTGAAGTGCTGGCGTTTGAGCGTCTGGTGGTCGGCGAAGGCATCGAGAAAGAAGAAGTCGACTTCGCGGCTGAAGTCATGGCGCAGGCTAAGGGCTGATCGCGACCGAAGCACCGCTTCGCAGCGCGATCAGCGACCGGCCAGGGATGGCCGGGCCGGGCTTTCCGAATGCGATGGCGTGGCGCCAGGGATGGCCGGCACGGCCTGGCCGGGTAAGCCGCTTCGCAGCACGACCAACGCGACTGGTGGCGCCTGCTTCCGGCGCCGTTCCGGGAAAGCCGGTTGTGCGGAAGCCACAAAACGCCTTGCTGGCCTGACCAGCAAGGCGTTTTTTTCGACTTGCATCCTGCCTCCGGCGGGGTAGTGTGCTGAATGGATTGAGATGAACGGCGGGTATTCATGAGTGGCGGAGATCAAGAGATGGCCAAGAACAAGGAGCGCTCGCCGCGCTACAACCGTATTCTGCTGAAATTGAGCGGTGAAGCGCTGGCGGGCGAAGAGGGGTTTGGAATCGACCCGCGGGTGCTGGACACCCTGTCATTGGAAATCGGCCAGCTGGTGGGCATCGGCGTTCAGGTGGGCCTGGTGGTCGGTGGCGGCAACCTGTTCCGCGGCGCCGCCCTGCAAACCGCCGGCCTGGACCGGGTGGCGGGCGATCATATGGGCATGCTGGCCACGGTGATGAACGGCCTGGCGCTGCGTGACGCCCTGGAACGGTCCAATATCCGCACCCGGCTGATGTCGGCCATTCCCATGAGCGGCATCGTGGAGCATTATGACCACCGCAACGCCAACCGGCACCTGAAGAACGGCGAAGTGGTGATTTTCTGCGCCGGCACCGGCAATCCGTTTTTCACCACGGATTCCGCGGCCTGTCTGCGCGGTATCGAGATCAGCGCCGACGTGGTGCTCAAGGCCACCAAGGTGGACGGCGTCTACAACGACGACCCGGTGACGAACCCCCAGGCGGAGAAGTACGATCACCTCACCTACGACGAGGTGATTGACCGCAAGCTCGGGGTGATGGATCTGACCGCCATCTGCCTGTGCCGTGACCACGGCATGCCGTTGCGGGTATTTAACATGAACAAGCAGGGCGCGCTGCTCGGCCTGATGCTGGGCGGCAACGAAGGCACCCTGGTTGTGGCTGACAAAGAAGGCGAGGAATAAAGGTGATCGAGGATATCAAGAAGGACGCCCAGTCGCGCATGAAGAAGAGTCTGGAATCGCTCGACGTGGCACTCAAGCGGGTGCGCACCGGACGGGCGCATCCGAGCCTGCTGGACGGTGTGACCGTGGCCTACTACGGTTCGCCCACGCCGCTCAGCCAGTTGGCCAACATTTCCGTGGAAGAGGGCCGCACCCTGGTGGTGTCGCCGTTCGACCGCTCCCTGGTTCCGGAGGTTGAGAAAGCGATCATGACCTCCGACCTGGGCCTGAACCCCTCCACCGCCGGCACGGTGATCCGACTGCCGCTGCCGCCGCTCACCGAGGAAACCCGCAAGGACCTGGTGAAAGTGGTGCGCGCTGAAGTCGAGCACGCCCGGGTGGCGATCCGCAATATCCGCCGTGACGCCAACGGCGACCTGAAAGACCTGCTCAAGGAGAAGGAAATCTCCGAGGACGAAGCCCGCCACGGCGAAGAGCAGATTCAGCAGCTCACCGATAAAAGCGTGGCCGAAGCCGACGCCATGCTCAAAACCAAGGAAGAGGAGTTGATGACGGTATAAGTGGCGGGGCGCAAGGGCGCCCGCCGACCGTCGTCCAAACACACTGTACGGGTGAATTCGGGATGCGGGCCCACCGCAGCCCGATGTTTTTTTATGGAAGACAGCAAAGCCGACTCCTCCGCTCCCGATATCGACTCCCATCAGGGCGCCGTTCCCCGCCATGTGGCCATCATTATGGATGGCAACAACCGCTGGGCGCGCCGCCGTGATCTGCCCGGGGTGGAAGGCCACCGGGCCGGCGAGAACGCGGTGCAGACGGTGATCCGCCGGGCCGGCCAGCGCGGCGTGGAAGTGGTCACCCTGTTCGCCTTCAGTTCCGAGAACTGGCGCCGGCCCCCGGAGGAAGTGAACCATCTGATGGGGCTGTTCGTGCGCGCCCTGGGCGAACGGGTGGACGAGCTGCAGGAAAACGGCGTGCGGCTGCGTTTCATCGGCGAGCGGGCCGCGTTCGGCGAGGATCTGCGCCGGGGCATGGCCGACGCCGAGCAGCGCACCGCCGGCAACCAGCGAATGACCGTGGTGGTGGCGGTGAATTACGGGGGCCAGTGGGATCTGGCCCAGGCCGCCGCCGAGCTGGCGCGCCGGGTGCGCGACGGCGAACTGGCCCTGGAGCGGGTCGACGCCCAGGCCCTCGGCGCCGAGGTCAGCATGGCGGACCTGCCGGCGCCGGATCTGCTGATCCGCACCGGCGGCGAACAGCGCCTCAGTAACTTCCTGCTGTGGCAAAGCGCGTACAGTGAATTCTATTTTACCCCGGTGCTGTGGCCGGACTTCGACGCCGACGCTTTTGATGCCGCCCTGGCGGATTACGCCGGTCGCCAGCGTCGTTTCGGTCGTTCCGGGGAAGAGGTGGAGCGCCTCAAGGGAGAACAATAATGCTTAAATTGCGGGTGATCACCGCTCTGGCGCTGCTGCCGGTCGTTCTTGGCGCGGTATTCGGCCTGGAGCGGGGCCCCTTCGCCCTGGTGGCGGGCGCGTTTTTCCTGATCGGCGGCTGGGAATGGTCGGCGATGATGGCGCGTTTCTCCACGGCGGCACGCCTGCTCTGGTGCCTGTCCCTGGCGCTGTTGATGCTGGGCGCCGAAGTGTTCCGCCCGGCCTGGGTGCTCAACACGCTGCCGCTGTGGTGGCTGCTGGCGCTGGTGGCGGTGCTCGGTTACCCGCGCACCGCCAGTCACTGGTTCCGCCCGGCGGTGCTGGTGCCGGTGGGCTGGTTGCTGCTGGTGCCGGCCTGGATGGCGGTGGTGGAACTGCAGGACAACGGCGCGCTGGGTCTGGCCGGGCCCTGGGCGCTGCTGTTCGTGCTGGTCTGGGTATGGGCGGCGGACACCGGCGCCTATTTCGCCGGCCGCGCCTTCGGCCGCCGCAAGCTGGCGCCGGCGGTGAGCCCCGGCAAGACCGTGGAAGGCCTGCTGGGCGGCGTGGCGCTGGCCCTGGTGGTAGTGGCCGCGGTGTTCTACACCGGCTGGCTGGACGCGTCGCTGCCGGCGCTGATGGTGGTGGCGCTGCTCACCGTGCTGGCGTCGGTGCTCGGCGACCTGTTCGAGAGCATGGCCAAGCGCCAGCGCGGCATCAAGGACAGCGGCACCGTGCTGCCGGGCCACGGCGGCATGCTCGACCGCATCGACAGCGTCACGGCGGCCCTGCCGGTGGCCCTGGCGGGGCTCAACTGGTTCGCTCTCCCTGGAGGCACGTTTTGATGACCGACCGGAGTCTGGAAACGGTCACCATTCTCGGCGCCACCGGCAGCATCGGCCGGCAGACGCTGGATGTGCTGGCGAGAAACCCGGAGCGTTACCGGGTGCTGGGCCTGACCGCCGGACACCGCTGGCGGGAACTGGCCGAGCACTGCCTGACCTGGCGGCCGCCGTTCGCCGCCCTGGCCGACGAGCAGGCCGCCGAGGCGCTTCGGAACCATCTCCGTGAGGCCGGGTCTCACACCCAGGTCCTGGCCGGCCATGCCGGCGTGGCCGAGGTGGCCGCCCTGCAGGAGGCGGACACCGTGGTCGCCGCCATCGTCGGCGCCGCCGGTGTGCGGCCGACCCTGGCGGCGGTGGAAGCGGGCAAGAAGATACTGCTCGCCAATAAAGAGACCCTGGTGGTCACCGGCGCCCTGTTCATGGAGGCGGTCAAGCGCCATGGCGCCACGCTGCTGCCGGTGGATTCGGAGCACAACGCCATTTTCCAGTGCCTGCCGGCGGAAGGCGTCGGCCCGGGCGTGCGGCGCCTGCTGTTGACCGCCTCCGGCGGCCCGTTCCGGGGCTGGACCCGGGAGCAGCTCACCGCGGTGACGCCGGAGCAGGCGGTGTGCCACCCCAACTGGGACATGGGGCCGAAGATCTCCGTCGATTCCGCCACCCTGATGAACAAGGGGCTGGAGTATATTGAAGCGTGCTGGCTGTTCGATGTGGCGCCGCAACGCATTGAAGTGGTGATTCACCCGCAGAGCGTGGTGCATTCCATGGTCGAGTATCTGGACGGTTCGGTGCTGGCGCAGATGGGCACGCCGGATATGCGCACCCCGATCGCCTGCGCGCTGTCCTGGCCGGAGCGCATCGAGTCCGGGGCGTCGCGTCTTGATTTCGCGACCCTGTCGGGCCTGGATTTCCAGGCCCCGGACAACGACGCCTTCCCCTGCCTGGGCCTGGCCCGGCAGGCGATGGAGGAGGGCGGCGCCGCCACCGCGGTGCTCAACGCCGCCAACGAGGAGGCGGTGGCCGCGTTTCTGGATCGCCGGCTGGGCTTTAACGCCATCGGCGCCGTGGTGGAGGAAACCCTGCAACGTACGCCGTCCTCGCGGTGCGCCGACGTGGACGCGGTGATGGACGTGGATGCCCGTGCCAGAGACCTGGCGCGGTCGCTGATTAGGGAGTGGGCATGCTGACGGTGCTGGCCTTTATAGTCACCATTGTGGTCATAGTGGCCTTCCACGAGTGGGGGCACTTCCTGGCCATGCGGGCGTTCGGCATCCGCGTGCTTACCTTCTCCGTGGGCTTCGGCCCGCGCATCGCCCGCTTCACCGACAAAAAAGGCACCGACTGGGTGATCAGCGCGATCCCCCTGGGCGGCTTCGTCAAACCGCTGGACCGCCGCGATTCGGAAATGCCGCCGGACGCCAACATGGACGAGGAATTTTCCGGCAAACCGGCCTGGCAGCGGGTGATCACCTACGCCGCCGGTCCGGTGTTCAACTTTATTCTCGCCTTTATTATTTACTGGCTGCTGATGATGAGCGTCGGCCAGCGCGACGCCCTGGCGGTGGTCGGGGTGCCGGCGCCGGACTCGCCGGCCGCCGAAGCCGGCTTCCAGCCCGGTGATCAGTGGCTGGCGGTCAACGGCAAGCCGGTGGAGGGCTGGCAGGACGCGGTCAGCGAGCTGGTGCTTTACCTGGGCGAGGACGAGCCGGTCAGCGTGCGGGTGCGCCAGTCCGGCGGCGACACCGCCGAACGCCGCCTGCCGCTGGCCGCCTGGTCCGAAGACCCCGAGCAATCACCGCTCACCGTGCTGGGGCTGCGTCCGGCGGTGCTGATCGGCCAGGTGGCCGAGAACAGCGGCGCGGTGCAATCCGGCATTCGCCCCGGCGATCTGGTACTGTCCACCGCCGGCGAGCCGGTCACCGGCTGGGGCGGCTGGAGCGAGCAGTTGCGCGCCAGCCCTGGCGAGGAGTTGCCGGCGCGGGTGCTGCGCGACGGCCGCATCGTCGATCTCACCCTTTACCCGCAACCGGTGGAACAGGACGGCGTCACCGTGGGTCAACTGGGGGTGGGCTCCGGCGGCCTGGTGGAGCACACCTATAACCCGCTGGCCGCGGTGGGCGCCGCCGGCGACCGTTTCGGCCAGCAGGTCAACGTGATCATTACCAGCGTAGCGAAGCTGGCCACCGGGCATCTGCCGCTGGACAGTCTCGGCGGACCGGTGACCATCGCCCAGGTGGCGGGCGACAGCGCCGCCCTGGGCGTCGCCAGTTTTCTTATGCTGTTGGCTTACCTGAGCATTACTCTGGGGGTCATCAACCTGCTGCCGATACCGATGCTGGACGGCGGCTGGATTCTCTTCGGCATCATTGAAATGATTCGCGGGCGCAGCCTGCCCGAGCGGTTTATTATCGCCGCTCAGGGTGTGGGTCTGACGCTGGTGGTCAGTTTCATGTTGTTGGCCATCTATAACGACCTGGTGCGACAGTTTTCATGAATTTCGGAAACACCACTAAAACCCTGCTCAGCGGGGCCCTGGCCCTGGTTCTTATCTTCTCGCCGGTGACCGTCGGCGCGCAAAGCGGCGGTGGCGCCTTGCCCTTCCAGGTGCGCGATATCCGCGTCGAGGGGCTGCAGCGCATCCCGGTGGAGCGCGTGTACGCGGAGCTGCCGATCCAGCCCGGTGACACCGTCAACCGGAACGACGTGGTGCAGGCGGTCAAGCGGCTGTTCGCCACCGGCGACTACGAAGACGTGCAGCTCGGCCGCGACGGCGACGAGCTGGTGGTGGTGGTGGCCGAGCGCCCCAGCATCGCGCGCATCGATCTGGACGGTAACAAGCAGATCGAGGAAGAGGACCTGCGCCAAGGCCTCACCCAGGCGGGCCTGGCGGAGGGCGAAGTGTTCCAGCGCTCCACGCTGGAGGCGATCTCCGGGGAGCTGGAGCGCCAGTACATCGCCCAGGGCCGCTACGGCGCCGACATCAGCACCGAGGTGGTGCCGCTGCCGCGTAATCGGGTGGCGCTGGACATCCAGATTTACGAAGGCAAGGCCGCGCGCATCAGCGACATCAACGTGGTCGGCAACACCGTGTTCAGTGACGAAGAGTTGCTGGAAGACTTCGAGCTCAGTTCTTCGCACTTCTGGTCGTTCATCAAGGGCGACGACAAGTATTCCCG
>Ga0207895_1000324_pt1 | contig 22937 bp, 22 predicted proteins | sample MalvirmetaMSP112_FD_184230 | JGI IMG/M metagenome (GOLD analysis project Ga0207895, IMG submission 184230) | Marine viral communities from the Deep Pacific Ocean - MSP112 (SPAdes) | ecosystem: Environmental > Aquatic > Marine > Oceanic | place: Pacific Ocean | collected 2011-05-24 | reverse complement strand
CAGTTGCGGGGTCAGCCATTCGTCCAGGGTGTCGTGAAACACCAGCAGGCTGCCGGTGACGCCGGTGAGCGCCAGCAGCAGCCCGGCGATCAGGCCGGCGTATTTATGCAGCTTGAGCAGCATGAACTCTCGGGGCGGGGGTTAGAAATCCAGATTGTACCCCAGCGACACCACCCGGCCACGGCCGGCGAAGAAGCGGCTGTCCAGCGTCGAGGCGGCCTGTGAGAAGTAGGTGATGTACTGCTCGTTGAACAGGTTCTCCACGCCCACGGTGACCTGGCCCTTGCCCAGACGGTAGCCGGCGAAGGCATCGAACAGCTGGTAGCTGTCGAAGCCGAGTTGCGGCCCGGGGATGCCGCGGCTGAAGTAGTGATTGCCCTGCACCTGGGTGGTGAGTTTCGGCGACCAGTTGGCCTGCCAGCGCACCGTCAGCCGGTCCGGGCCGATGTTGCGGCCGTCCAGACGGGTGTCCACCACGCCGTTGTCGTTGGAATCGAACTTGCCGCTGACGTGGGCGTAGGAGGCGCTCAGGCGGTGACCCTCGCGGAACCGCCAGCCCAGGTCCGCTTCCACGCCGTGAATCTCGGTCTTCTCCCGCTGCACTTCGAACACGCCGTTGCGCAGCGCCAGCCGCGAGCCGAAGTCGGAATCGGATTCGTAGTAGCTCACCTCGAAGTCCACCGCGCCCTGGGACAGGCGCGCGCCGATCTCGCGGTTGTCGGTGACGATCGGCTCCAGATTGACGTAGTCGTCCACGTCCTGGCCCGCTTTGTCCACGGCGCGCAGCACCCGGCCCACGTCCGGCATGCCGAAACCTTCCGAATAGTTGGCGAACAGCTGCGCCCAGTCCGTGGCCTGGAACACCACGCCGGCGTTGAACAGGGTTTCCTCGAAGCGCGGGCTGCCGCCCTGCACGGTCTGGCTGCCGTAGGAGGCCAGGGTGGTGTAGGTGTCCACGTCGAGTTTTGCGTATTCATGGCGCACGCCGCCGTGCAGGGACAGCCGGTCGGTGGCCTGGTAGTTCAGCTGCAGGAAGGGCGCCGCGTTCTGGAACTCGGTCTCCGGCACCCATTCGCGGCCGGTCTGGGCCAGAATCTGGCTGGTTTCGTCCTGCAGCAGGTCGAGGCCGGTGGTGGCCTTCAGGTTACCGTCGAGCAGGCCGTCCCGGGTCAGGGTGAACTTGGCGCCGTACTTGTCGGATTCGTTCTGGGACTGGTCGAACAGGGTGCCGGCCGGAGCAATGGTCGGATCCTGGAAGGTGCCGAAGGTATCGCCGCCGTAGCGGGCGCGGAAGCGCTGGGTGTAGAGCTGCAGGCGCACATCGTTGCCGGCCAGGTCGGTGTTGCGGTAGGAGAGGCTGGTGGTGAGCGCCTCGTTGCGCACCGGGTCGCCGGCCGGGTCGCCCTTCACCGAGGTGGCGGGCACGCCATTGGCCCGGTCGCCTTCGATGCCCACGTAGTCGTGGTTGCCTTCCAGCTCGAAGCGGTTCACCGAAAGCTCCAGGTTCTGGGTGTCGTCCAGCCAATAGCCGACCTTCATGAACACGTCGTAGCTCTGCGAGTCCATGGTGTCGCCCTGGGCCTGGTCGATGCCCACGGCCCGGCCGTCAGCGTCGTAGAACAGGCCCCGGGATTTGTAGGCGCCGCCGAGCAGGAAATCCCAATCGCCGTGGATGCCCTCCAGGCGGTAATCGGTTTCGTAGCTCAGGCCGTCGGATTCGTAATCGGTGGGGGCGCTCACGCCCACCCCGATGTGCTGGCGCAGGTCGGTGCCTTCCGGGCGGCGGGTGACGAAGTTGATGATGCCACCGGTGGCGCCCAGGCCGTGCTCGGCGCTGGCGCCGTGGATCACCTCGATGCGCTCCACCATGGCCAGGTCGATGGTGTAGCCGTCGCGGCTGCCGTCGCGCAGCGGGTTGGACTGCGGGATGCCGTCGATCAGGAACAGCGGGTCTCGGCCGCGGAAGGTTTCGCCGGAGTTGGTCAGCTTCTGGCGGCTGGGCGAATAGGACGGGATCAGATTGCTGAGCACCTGGGCCTGATCATTGGTGATCGCCATTTGCTGCTCGATCTCGTCCCGGTTGATCACGGTGATTTTCTGCGGTGTTTCCCCGGCCTCGCTGTTGCCCCGGGTGGTGGTCACGGTGACCGGCTCCAGCTGGTTGTTGGTGTCTTGCGCCTGGGCGGCGGTGGAGATGGCGGCCGTCAGCGGCAGCAGCGAAAAGGACAGAACAGACAGCGGCAAGCTGTAACGCAAGCGGAGCACGGCAACCCCTCCGAAAAAGTGTCAGATTTGTAAGGCGGAGGGGAACTTATAGTTAATGCGAATTATTGTCAATATCGTTTCAGTTGCCGGGCCCGGCCCGACAAGGTTTCAGGGATTGTTGCTCGCGGTATTCAGCGACCAGTCGTAGTCCAGAAAGCGGATCGGCAGGTCACCGGCTTCCAGATCCCGGCGGGCCCCGGCCGGCAACGCCAGGGCATCGGCGTATTGCAGCAGGTAATCGCCGAGGCCGCCGGCGCTGTCCTCGAAGTCCTCTTGGTACCAGTCGAAAATGGACGACACCCTCAACACCCCGGCCTCCGCGTCATAGCGGTTACGGCGCCGGTCGGAAAGAAAGCGCCGGGTGCTGTCGGCGAGTTGCGCGTCCAGCCGCTCGCCGGTGTAGGCTTCCGGGCGCAGGGCCGGGCACCCGATCGAAGCGCAGTTCACCGCGAAGTGAATGCGCGGGTCCATCAGTGCCGGGTTGCCGCGGATCATCTGATGTTCCAGCTCGTCGAGGGTGCGCTCTTCGCCCAGCAGGGTGAAAAAGCGCTGGCTCCAGGGGCCGGAAAAAATCGAACCGATATCGCGGATCGAATCCGGCCGGCTGTCCTGCTTGAGAATCAGCTTCACGGTGAAGGCGTTGTAGGCGTTGATCAGGAACGCCAGTTTCTCGGCGTCGCTGAAACCCTTGAAGGTGGCGTTATCCACGGCGCTGAGACGCGCCAGATAGTCGTCCAGGGCGGCCTGGTCCGAGGCCATGCCGTCGTAGTCCACGGCGCTGGCCACGCCGTCCCGGTGCTCGCTGACATGGGCCCCAAGCAGGTCGTCCCACTGCTGATGATCGAACGCCAGCGCCGGCGTGGCCAGCCCCGCCATGATGACGATCAGCAGGGTGCTCAGGGCGGTGCGGGACGTTACTTTCAGCATGGTCTCACCTCCTGTCGATTCAGCGTTGCCAGGCGTGGAAGCGCTCTACCCAGCGCAGCAAGCCCTCCGGTTTGTGCGCCTTCTTCCACTCGCCGGCGGCGAATTTATTGGCCTCCGCCATGGTCGGGTAAATATGGATGGTGCCGAGGATCTTGTTCAGACCCAGCCCATGCTTCATGGCCAGCACGTATTCGCTGATCAGGTCGGAGGCGGACTCGCCGACGATGGTGACGCCCAGGATGGCGTCTTTGCCCGGCGGCGTGAGCACTTTGACGAAGCCGTGGTCGGTGCTGTCGGCAATGGCCCGGTCCAGGTCGTCGATGCCGTAGCGGGTCACTTCCACCTCGATGCCCTGTTCGCGGGCCTCGTCCTCGCTCAGGCCCACGCGGGCCACCTCCGGGTCGGTGAAGGTGGCCCAGGGGATCACCCGGTAGTCCACCTGGAACTTCTTGAAGCGGCCGAACAGGGCATTCACCGAGGCGTACCAGGCCTGGTGGGCGGCCACATGGGTAAACTGGTAAGGCCCGGCCACGTCGCCGCAGGCGAAAATATTGGGGAAACGGGTACGCAGGAAGCTGTCCACCGCCACGGTGCCGTTTTTCTCGGTGGCGATGTTCATGGCCTCCAGGCCCAGGCCGTCGGTGTTGGCGCGGCGGCCCACGGCCACCAGCACCGCGTCGAACAGCAGGCGTTTCTCGCCGTCGTCCGCCTGCACGTACAGCACCTTCTCGCCGTCCTCCACCGCGAAACGCGCCGCCTTGTGGCCGGTGAGTACGGTGACGCCGCTGTCGCGCAGGGACGCGGTCACCAGGGCGGCGGCGTCTTCGTCCTCGCGGGGCATCAGGCGCGGCAGCATCTCCACCTGGGTCACTTCGCTGCCCAGGCGCGCGAAGCTTTGCGCCAGCTCACAGCCGATCGGCCCGCCGCCCAGTACGATCAAGCGGCGGGGCTGCTCCGTCAGGGTCCACAGGTTTTCCGAGGTGAGAATATCGATCTCGTCGATACCGGGAATCGGCGGCACGAACGGCCGCGCGCCGGAGGCGATAATAATATTGCGGGTGGTCAGGGTGCGCTCGCCCTCGGCGGTGTCCACGGTGACTTCCCAGGGCGAGGTGATGCGCGCGCTGCCCTGCACGCAATCCACGCCCAGCTCGGTGTAACGCTCCACCGAATCGTGGGGCTCGATCTTGCCGATCACCTTATGGATGCGCGCCATGACGTCGGCGAAATCGAACCGTGGCGTGATGCTGGTGAAGCCGTAGCGCTGCGGCTTTTGCTCCAGGTGCGCCAGCCGCGCGCTCTTGATCAGTGCCTTGGACGGCACGCAGCCGGTATTCAGGCAGTCGCCGCCCATCTCGCCTTTCTCGATCAGCGTGACACTGGCTTTCACCGTGGCGGCGATATAGGCGCTCACCAGCCCGGCGGAGCCGGCGCCGATCACCACCAGATTGCGGTCGAAGTGCTTCGGCTTCCGGTAACCCCGGTACACCTTGCGCGCCTGCAGAAACGCCATCACCGCCTTCGCCAGCCAGGGGAACAGCCCCAGCAACACGAACGCGCCGATCAGATCCACCGACAGCAACCCGGACAGACTGTCCAGCTCGCCCAATTGAGTGCCGGCGTTCACGTACACCGCCGTGCCCGCCAGCATCCCCACCTGGCTGACCCAGTAAAACGTCCAGGTCTTCAGCGGCGTCAGCCCCATCACCAGATTGATCACGAAAAACGGAAACGCCGGAATCAAACGCAACGTGAACAAATAAAAGGCGCCGTCTTTCTCCACACCCGCGTTGATCTTCTTCAGCCGCTCACCGAAGCGGCTCTGCACCGCGTCCTTGAACAAAAACCGCGACGCCAGAAACGCCAGAGTCGCCCCCACGCTGGACGCGAACGACACCAACAACAGCGCCGCCCAGAACCCGAACAACGCCCCCGCCGCCAGCGTCATGATCGCCGCCCCCGGCAAACTCAACGCCGTCACCGCCACGTACAGCACAAAGAAGCCGCCCAGCACCAGCACCGGCTGCTCCGCCGCCAGCGACTGAAACGCCCCACGCTGCGCCTTTAAATAATCCAGGCTCAGATACTGCCCCAGATCAAACACAAAATAAGACGCCACCAGCGCCGCGATCACAATCAAAAGACCCAGCTTCTTAACGTTCATCAAATCCTTCCTTGCGTATGCGGCGGCTGCTTACCCGGAACCTTTCGGCCGACTCCGGCGCGGTGTGTGTTGGTGACGTCCAGAACCGTATGAGCGCAGGGATGCGCGAATCGAGCCCCCAGGGACGGGTTCACGGCGTGTTCTGGACGTCACCAACACACACCGCGGCCCGTCTGGAGAGAAAGTCAGCAACAACTGCTACCAACGGCAGCATCCGAAGAACCATCCTCAAAGGGCACATTCAACCCACACCCCTCAAAAATCCCAAAGTGCGAATCAAAGTTACCAATAAACTCGAAATGGTCCGCGAACCGGCTCTCCGCCAACATTAACCAGGTATTCCCGCACACCGGGAACACCTTGCCGGTCTCAATCACATGATGATCGTCCAGCACGAATGAATGAGGATGATGGTCCACCGTGCCCTTATAGATCACCGCCTGCCCGTAGTCCTCGCAGGCCGGCTCCAGCGCATCAATGTTGAACAGCCGGTAGGTGGCCGAGTAGAAGCGGATGTTCCCCAGCTTCGCCTCGATGGCCGGGTTCTCGATGGTCAGCCGGCGCGACTCCACCAAACGCGGATCGCCGAACCCGCACCCCTTGGCCAGGTTGAGAAAGTCGTTCCAGTACAGGGCCCCGGACAGGCATTCCCCGTAGAGCACCGGGTCGGCGGTCAGCGCCGCCGGTACCCGGCGGTCGGCGTACACGTCGGAGAAGTAGAACTCGCCGCCGGGCTTGAGCAGCCGTTTCACATCGCCGATTACCTTGGCCTTGTCGGTGCTCAGGTTGATCACGCAGTTGGACACCACGATATCGAAGTAGCCGTCCTGCAGATCAAGCCGGTCCAGCTCTTCGATGTAGCCTTTCAGGAAACGCACGTTGCTGCGCGCGTGGCCGAATTCCCGGCGGTGGTACTCCTGATGGCGAGTCGCCACGGCGAGCTGCTCGTCGGTCATGTCCACGCCGACCACCTCGCCGCTGTCGCCCACCAGGGCCGAGAGCACGTAGACGTCCCGGCCGGAGCCACAGCCCAGGTCCAGAATGCGCATGCCCTCCAACGCCGCCGGAGCCACCAGGCCGCAGCCGTAGTAACGGGTTACCACCTCGTCATGCAGGCGCGCCAGCAACGGCTTCAGGTGCTCCGGCGGCGCCTGATCGCAGCAGGCGTTGGTCTGCAGGTCGTCGCTGCCGGTAAGTTGCTTGCCGTAGTAATCCTGAACCTCTTCACGCATGGTTGAGCCTCTTCAAGTGACACCCGCTCCAGGGAGTATGCTTTAGATGGGAGGGTCGCATCGCGGTCATTTACCCTCCGTGAAGGCCGGGGCACGGGGGCTTTGATGACGCCGGGCGGCCCGCGCGATCCAGTGGTCGACGCCCACATAGCGCCCGGCACCCTGGAAAAACAGCACCAGCAGCATGACCAGGTAGGTCACACCAAACTCAATGCCGTTGTTGAGCACCACGTAACCGCCTTTGGCGGTGAGCCAGTCGTACTGGCCATGCTCGCGCAGTAGCGCTCTGGCTTTGCTGAGACGCTCGCCGACCTGGGCGCTGTTTTCCAGGCTGGCCTGAGCCGCCGGCAGGCCCAGTTCCGCCAGTGGCCGCGCGGTGCTGGTGGCCGGGTCGGAGGGTGCGATGGCGAACCAGCCGTTGCCCCAATGTACGGTGAAGATCGCCACCAGCATGGTGATCATCAGCGGCACGCTGACCCAGCGGGTGGCGAACCCGATCAATAGAAAAATGCCGCCCACCAGCTCGGTGACCGTGGCCAGTAAGGCCAGCAACCAGGGGAAGGGCAGGCCCAGGCCCCAGTCGGCGTTACCGAACCAGGCGACGGTGGAATCGAACGCCAAGGCTTTATTGAGTCCCGCGCTGAAGAACACCGGCGCCAGATAAAGACGCAATGCCAGCGGTGCCAGAAAGTCCAGATGGCGGCTGTGATCAAGCAGTGCCTGTACCTTTTCGCCGCTGTTGATGAGTACGGACATGATGTTCCCCCGTGTCGCGCCCAGGGGCGGCGATCACTCTGATTGGCGGTCCACGATCCGCTCGACCAGCGCCTCGGTGTGTGTGTCCGAAAGCGGGGCCGGCGACCTGCGCAGTGTCCGCACCAGAGCCTGCAACTGACGCAGGTAGCGTCGGCAGTGGCGGCAAATCATCAGGTGGGCCCGTAACGCCAGACGCTCGCCAAACGGCAATCGTTCGCCGTCTACCAGGGCGTCGGCGCGTTGTTCAACGTGCTTGCATTTCAGCATTCGCCGGTCTCCTGGAAGCGGTCCACCATTTCGAACAGTCGGGCGCGGGCCCGGTGCAACAGTACGCGAACGTTGGATGCACTGACGTCCATGATGTTACAGATGTCGTCGAAATCCAGGCCCTGGATGTCGCGCAGCTGCAGCGCCAGGCGCTGGTTGTCCGGCATCGCCGTGATGTGGCTTTCCAGGCAGTGTTGCAGCTCGTCGCGGGTGAGAAGGGCGTCCGGGCCGCTCAGGGCCCAGGCCCGGGGCGGCTCCTGCCAGTGGCCGTTGGCGTTGAAACGATGCGCCAGGGCGTCGGTGGCGCCTTCTTCGGTGGGGTCGAACTGAACTTCACGGCCGCCCTTGCGCAGCTGCATGCGTGCCTGATTGATCACGATGCGGGTCAGCCAGGTGAGCAGGGCACTGCGGCCCTCGAATTTGGGCAGGGCCCGGTGGGCGGCGATCCAGCCGTCCTGGACCGCCTCTTCCGCGTCCGCCGGTTGCAGCAGGGTGCGCGCGGCGCCCAGCAGGCGCGGGTGGTAGTGCTTGACCACCAGGGCGAACGCGGCCCGGTCACCCGCCCGCAGGCGTTCGATGAACTCGGGGGTTTCCAAATCCGCATTCGCCATGGGCTTTCCGCCGCTCTGGGTTAGACCTCGATGCGCTTGTACTTCATGCGCTTGGGTTGCAAGGCCTCGTCACCGAGCTGCTTGCGGCGGTATTCCTCGAACTCGGTGTAGGAGCCCTCGAACCACTCCACCTGGGCGTCGCCTTCGAACGCCAGGATGTGCGTGGCCACCCGGTCCAGGAACCAGCGGTCGTGGGAAATCACGATGGCGCAGCCGGGGAATGTCAGCAGCGCTTCTTCCAGCGCCCGCAGGGTTTCCACGTCCAGGTCGTTGGTGGGCTCATCGAGCAGCAGCACGTTGGCGCCCTGCTTAAGCAGCTTGGCCAGGTGCAGGCGGTTGCGCTCCCCCCCGGACAGGTCGCCGACCCGCTTCTGCTGGTCGCCGCCCTTGAAGTTGAAGCGGCCCAGGTAGGCGCGGCTGGGCACCTCGTAGTTGCCGATGCGCAGAATGTCGTTGCCGTCGGACACTTCTTCCCAGACGGTCTTGTTGGCGTCCAGGTCTTCGCGGCTCTGGTCCACGTAGGCCAGGTCCACGGTGTCGCCCACCTCGATGTCGCCGGAGTCCGGCGTTTCCTCGCCGGCGAACATGCGGAACAGGGTGGTCTTACCCGCGCCGTTGGGGCCGATGATGCCGACAATGGCGCCGCGCGGCACCGAGAAGCTCAGGTCTTCATAGAGCAGCTTGCCGTCGAACTGTTTGGAGACACCGTTGATCTCGAACACCTTCTCGCCGAGGCGCTCGCCTGGCGGAATGTACAGTTCCTGGGTCTCGTTGCGCTTCTGGAAGTCCTGGCTGGCCAGTTCCTCGAAGGCGCTCACCCGGGCCTTGTTCTTGGCGCGGCGGCCCTTGGGGTTCTGGCGCACCCATTCCAGCTCTTTCTCCACCGTCTTGCGGTGGGCGCTTTCCTTCTTCTCTTCCTGCTCCAGGCGCTGTTCCTTCTGTTCCAGCCAGGAGGAGTAGTTGCCCTTCCACGGGATGCCGTGGCCCCGGTCCAGTTCCAGGATCCACTCGCAAGAGTTGTCCAGGAAGTAGCGGTCGTGGGTCACCGCCACCACGGTGCCGGAGAACTCGTGCAGGAAGCGCTCCAGCCAGGCCACCGACTCGGCGTCCAGGTGGTTGGTGGGCTCATCCAGCAGCAGCATGTCCGGGGCGCTCATCAGCAGGCGGCACAGTGCCACCCGGCGGCGCTCACCACCGGACAGGTTGGCCACGTTGGCGTCCCAGGGCGGCAGGCGCAGGGCGTCGGCGGCGATATCCAGGCGGCGCTCGATATTGTGCGCGTCGGTGGCCTCGATAATGCCTTCCAGTTTCGCCTGCTCCTCGGCCAGCTTCTCGAAGTCCGCGTCTTCCTCGGCGTAGGCGGCGTACACCTCTTCCAGGCGCTCCTGGGCGCCGCGGATCTCGGAGAGCGACTCCTCGACGATCTCGCGCACGTTCTTGTCCGGGTCCAGCTCCGGTTCCTGGGGCAGGTAACCGATGTTGATACCCGGCTGCGGGCGCGCCTCGCCCAGGTAGTCCTTGTCGATGCCGGCCATGATGCGCAGCAGCGTGGATTTACCGGAGCCGTTGAGGCCCAGCACGCCGATCTTGGCGCCCGGGAAGAAGGACAGGGAGATGTCCTTGAGGATCTGTTTCTTAGGCGGGACGACCTTGCCCACCTTATCCATGGTGAAAATGTATTGGGCCATAAAAAGAGATATGCCTGAAAACGTAAGAAAAGCCCGTATGACGGGGCACGGGCGGGTTGGCGCCTAAACTAACCGAACCCGGCCCGGGATGAAAGGGTGCCCTGTGGCCCGGGCCGCCGGTGCCGCGCCCGACCGGGCTCAAGTTCGCGCACGCCTTGCCGATATCAGCCACGGAACATGATTTTACTTTTGGGCCCGAGTCGCCCGTTCGCGCTGAGCAGGAGTTGTGCTGTGTTCGCTAAATTCAACCGCATCAATATCAAATACGGCGCCGCCTTCATTGGCGTGGCCCTGGCCTTGCTGGTGGTGGTGACCGCCAACGCCATGCTGGTCAACTCGGTGAAGGATCGCCTGGAAGAGGTCACCTCGACCCTCAACAGAGCCATCTCCCTGGTGCTCAACGCGGACCGCGATCTCTATCAGGCGCGCATGGCTGAAATGGCCTACCTGCGTGGTATTCCCGGTACGCCCGAAGCCGAGACGCAGATCGCCACCTATGAGGAAAACGCCGCCCAGGCCCAGGAGCGCATCCAGCAGGTGGCCGGTCTGATGGCCAACTACGGCGATGTGTCCGACAGCGTTAACACCTTCAACGGGCTGTATGAGCGCTGGCGGGAAGAGTCGGCGCGTTCGATCCAAATGTACAAGGACGAAGACATCGGCGGCGCCATGGAGCAGATCGACGGGGCGTCCCGGGAGAGCTTCGAACAACTGCGCGGCTTCTACGACGCCACCGGGCAGTCCGTGGACGAGCGCGTCCAGGAGCTGGAGGCCACCACCCTGGCGCAGATCAACCGCCAGCAAACCCTGGTCATCGGTTTTGCCGTCCTGGTGGGTCTCGTGGCGATCGCTATTGCCCTGATCGGCCCGCACCTGATGTCCAAGGCGATCCGCCAGGTGAGCGCTCGGATCCGCGAGATCACCGACGGCGACGGCGACCTCACCGCCCGCATCCAGAGCCACCGCAAGGACGAAATCGGCGAGCTGGCCGAGCAGTTCAACCGCTTTATCGAGCGCATCGACACCACCCTGCAATCCGTGCGCACCAGCACCCTGAGCGTCAACACCGCCTCCGACGAGATCGCCAAGGGCAGCCAGGAGCTGGCCTCGCGCACCGAGCAGTCCGCCGCCAACCTGCAGCAGACCTCCGCCTCCATGGAGCAGATCACCACCACCGTGCGCAATACCTCCGACGCCGCCCGTCAGGCCGACGAACTGGTCCAGTCCACCGTGCAGGTGGCCCGGCGCGGCCAGGACGCCATGCGCGAGGTGGAAACCACCATGGGCGAGATCAGCGCCTCCTCGGAGAAGATCAACGAGATCATCACCCTGATCGACGGCATCGCCTTCCAGACCAACATCCTGGCCCTGAACGCCTCCGTGGAAGCGGCCCGCGCCGGCGAGCACGGCCGCGGCTTCGCCGTGGTGGCCCAGGAAGTGCGCACCCTGGCGGGCCGCTCCGGTGACGCCTCCCGGGAGATCCGCGAGCTGGTGGACCGCTCCGTGACCAGCACCCAGACCGGCGCCGGCCTGGTCAAGAACGCCGGCCGCACCATGGAAGACATCGCCGCCAGCATCGACAAGGTCACCCGCGTGATCAGCGAGATCAGCACCGGCGCCCAGGAACAGAGCCAGGGCATCGGCCAGGTCAACACCGCCGTCGCCGAGTTGGACACCATGACCCAGCACAACGCCTCCATGGTGGAAGAGACCAGCTCCGCCGCCGAGGAGATGCGCCACCAGGCCGAGCAGCTGGCGGCCCTGATCGCCAGCTTCCGCCTCAGCGGCCAGACCGATGACCACGGCGGCGAGCGGGTGCCGGTGCTGCGTGCCGTCGCCGCCGACCGGTACGACCCGGAAGGCCGCGCCGCCTGACCGGCGAGCCCCTTTTCAGAGCCGCCGGTTCAAACCGCTGTTGAGCAGCAGGCGCACCACGTCCTGCTGCTTGCTGACGCCCAGCTTGCCGAAAATGCTCTTTAACTGGCTGCGCACGGTTTCCCTGGAGACCTGATGCCGTTCGGCGATCTGTTCCACCGACAGCCCGTTGACCAGGGCGCTGGCGACCCCGCTTTCCGCCCGGGTGAAATGGAACAAGGCGGCCAGGTCCTCTTCGCAGGCAGCGAACGGGTGGCCCGGGTCGGACACGTACAGGACGATCTCACCCTCGCCGTAGACACCGGACAGGGACTCAGGGGCGTCCTCTCGCAGCGTCGCCAGGACGATCAGCGGGTGCGGCCGGTCCGGATGGTTCAGGCCCACCGCCTGCTGCCTGGCCTTGCCCTGCCGCAGGCCGGCCACCGCGGCCCACAACTCCGCCGCGTCGCTTGGATACCAGGTGCGAAGCCTGGCGCCATCCATCAGCAGCCCGGCGTGCCGCGACAGCAGGCGCTCGGCGGCGGCGTTGTGGTAGGTCACCTGGTCCTGCCCGTTCAGCACCACCACGCCATGCATCAGCTCGGACAACACCGACTGCAGTGAGGCGGCCCGGTGTGTCGCCTGCTGCAAGGCCTTGTCGATGCGCAGCGCACGCTGAAAGTGCGGGGCCAGCACGTCCAGCAACTGCAGCTCCCGGTCGCCGAACGGCTCGGCCTTGAAGGACCGGTGCACACCGATACCGGCATGCCATTCCTTGTCGTTGAACAGACTGATGGCGGCGACATAGCCCAGATCGTTGGGCTTCATGATCAGACGGTAGTAAAGCGGGTTCTCCGCCACCTGCTCGTCGTGCCGCACCACCAGGGCCGCTTCCGCCACCGGGCGCGCGGCCTGAATACGGTAGACCGGATCATGCCTGGAAAGGCCGAGCCGGTAGGTCGCTTCAGCGAACCGGGGCAGCCCGTGGTTGGCCAGCAGATATCGTTTGCCCGAGGCGTGATCTTCCACGTGGATGCCGCCGGACTTGGCGCCCAGCAGCCGGCAGAGGCGGTCGAGGACCGTGCCCCAGTGGCCGGGCCGGTACGACGCCTCGTAAATGTCCCCAATGAACGACAGCAACCCTTCTTCGGCGGCCAAGAGGTACCCCGCGAACCCAAACCCCGTTATTCCTTAAGGGAATAGCAAAAGTCGTTTAGGGCGTCAAATATGTGAATGGCATCACATCCGCCCGGCGGCGGGCGGCGCCTGCTCCGTGAGCGTGGCTCCTGCCGGAATGAGTGCAACTCAAGTGCCAACCGGGCCCCTTTTTGGTTAGAATACGCGCCCCTGATCCCGCAATCCGACCCACAGGTAGCCCATGTTCTCTAAATCCATGTCCATCGCCGAGTTCGACCCGGAAATCCAGGCCGCCATCGACGCCGAGCGCGAGCGCCAGGAGCAGCACATCGAGCTGATCGCCTCCGAGAACTACGCCTCGCCCCGGGCCATGGAAGCCCAGGGCTCCGTACTCACCAACAAGTACGCCGAGGGCTACCCGGGCAAGCGCTACTACGGCGGTTGCGAAAACGTGGACGTGGTCGAGAACCTGGCCATCGAACGCGCCTGCCAGCTGTTCGGCGCCGACTGGGCCAACGTCCAGCCCCACGCCGGCTCCCAGGCCAACGCGGCGGTCTACATGGCGGTGCTCAAGCCCGGTGACACCGTGCTCGGCATGAGCCTGGACGCCGGCGGTCACCTGACTCACGGCGCCAAGCCGAATTTCTCCGGCAAGATGTACAACGCCGTCCAGTACGGCCTGGACAACGACACCGGCCTGATCGACTACGACCAGGTGGAAAAGCTGGCCCGCGAGCACAAGCCGAAGATGATCGTGGCCGGCTTCTCCGCCTACTCGCAGATCGTCGACTGGCAGCGCTTCCGTGACATCGCCGACGAAGTGGGCGCCATCCTGCTGGTGGACATGGCCCACGTGGCCGGCCTGGTCGCCGCCGGTGTCTACCCCAGCCCGGTGGGCATCGCCGACATCACCACCACCACCACCCACAAGACCCTGGGCGGCCCGCGCGGCGGCCTGATCATGGGCAAGGCCAACGAAGACCTGCAGAAGAAGATCAACTCTGCCGTCTTCCCCGGCGGCCAGGGCGGCCCGCTTGAGCACGTCATCGCCGCCAAGGCGATCTGCTTCAAGGAAGCCATGGAGCCGGAATTCAAGACCTACCAGCAGCAGGTGGTGAAGAACGCCAAGGCGATGGCCAAGGTGTTCATCGACCGTGGCTTCGACGTGGTCTCCAACGGCACCGAAAATCACCTGTTCCTGCTCAGCCTGGTCAAGCAGGACATCACCGGCAAGGACGCGGACGCCGCCCTCGGCCGCGCCCACATCACCGTCAACAAAAACGCCGTGCCCAACGACCCGCGCTCGCCGTTCGTCACCTCCGGCCTGCGCATCGGCTCCCCGGCCATCACCCGCCGCGGCTTCAACGAAGCCGACGCCACCGAACTGGCCGGCTGGATCTGCGACATCCTCGACAACATGGGCGACGAATCCGTGATCGACGCGGTGCGCGGCAAGGTCGGTGAGATCTGTAAGCGCCTGCCCGTTTACGAGCGATAGGTGATGAGTTAATAGTTAACAGGGAACAGTTAATAGCGAAACCAAACCGAGGCGTCAGGGATGACGGGAAGGTTCGTAGCGCGGGAGAAATCCCGCGCTTTTGCGTTGCGGGTGGTGAAAAGCTGCCAATACCTGCAGAGTGAGAAGCAGGAATACGTCTTAAGCAAGCAGTTGCTGCGCAGCGGCACCGCAATCGGAGCGCTGGTGCGTGAGGCCGAGTACGCGGAAAGCCGCGCGGATTTCGTGCACAAGATGCATGTCGCCCTGAAAGAAGCCAATGAAACGGACTACTGGATAGATTTGTTGTCCGCCTCGGGTTACTTCCATCCGGATTCCGGGAAGTCTTTGCAGGCGGACTGCCGGCAACTCCTGAGAATATTGATCGCCATTATCAAAACCACCAAAAGTCGGCGATAATGCCCCCGTGTTTTCGCTATTCACTGTTCACTATTAATTCTTAACTGTTAACTGGTCCTCTCATGTTTTGTCCGTTTTGTGCTGCTCAGGACACCAAGGTGATCGACTCGCGTCTGGTCGCGGACGGCGGGCAGGTGCGCCGGCGCCGGGAATGCCTGAGCTGTAACGAGCGGTTTACCACCTTCGAGACCGCCGAGCTGGTGATGCCCCGGGTGATCAAGTCCGACGGCACCCGCGAGCCGTTCAACGAGCAGAAGCTGCGCGCCGGCATGCTGCGGGCGCTGGAGAAGCGGCCGGTGAGCGTGGAGGACCTGGAAGCGGCGATCAGCCGGCTCTGCCACCGTCTGCGCGCCACCGGCGAGCGGGAGGTGCCGGCCCGGCAGGTGGGCGGCTTCGTGATGGAGGCGCTGCAGCAGCTGGATGACGTGGCCTATGTGCGCTTCGCCTCGGTCTACCGCAGCTTCCAGGACATTTCCGAATTCGCCGCCGAGGTGGACCGTCTGCGCGGCCGCGCCGGCGGCGGCGAACCGCAAGACGACGATACCCCGCAGCAATGAGCGCCGGGCGGTTCAGCGACTTCGACCATGAGTGCATGGCCCGGGCCCTGGAACTGGCCCGGCGTGCGCTCTACACCACCGACCCGAACCCGCGCGTCGGCTGCGTGCTGGCCCATGACAGCCTGATCATCGCCGAGGGCTTCCACGCCCGGGCCGGCGACCCCCACGCGGAGCGCAACGCGCTGGCCACCGCCGGCGAGCACGCCCGCGGCGCCACCGCCTACGTCACCCTGGAACCCTGCTCCCACACCGGCCGTACCGGCCCCTGCGCGGACGCCCTGATTGAGGCCGGCGTGGCACGCGTGGTCGCCGCCATGGAAGACCCCAACCCCCAGGTGGCCGGCAGCGGCCTGCAGCGGCTCCGCGACGCCGGCATCCAGGTGGACACCGGTCTTCAGGAAGCGGACGCCCGCGCGCTGAACCCGGGCTTCGTGCTGCGCATGAGCCAGGGGCGGCCGCTGATCCGCATCAAGGCCGCCGCCAGCCTGGACGGCCGCACCGCCATGGCCAGCGGCGAATCCCAGTGGATTACCGGCCCCGAGGCCCGCGAGGACGTGCAGCGTCTGCGCGCGCGCAGCAGCGCCATCGTCACCGGCATCGGCACGGTGCTGGCGGACCGGCCTTCCTACACCGTGCGTCCCGAACAATGGCGGCATGGCGAGTACGCCGACGGCCCGGTCCGCGCGCCGCTGCGGGTGATCCTCGACCCGGCCCTGCGCACCCCGGTGGACAGCCCGGTGGTCACCGCCGACGGCGCCTGTCTGATCGCCCACGCCGACGACCCGGACGCCGCCCCGGAGGAGCGCCGCCGGGCGCTGGAACACGCCGGCGCCGAGCTGCTGGCGCTGCCTCGCGCCCGCGCCGCCAGCGATCCCGCCGAGCCCGGCGCCGCCGCCCGCGCGGAACGGCGCGGCCTCGACCTGCACGCCCTGATCGCCGAGCTCACCCGCCGCGAATGCAACGAGGTGCTGGTGGAATGCGGCGCCACCCTGGCCGGGGCCTTTGTCCGCGAGGCCCTGTTCGATGAGCTCATCGTCTACCTGGCCCCCACGCTGCTGGGCGCCGACGCCCGCGGCCTGCTGGATCTGCCGTTCGACCGCATGGACCAGCAGATCCGCCTGCAATGGAGCGATCTGCGCCGCGTCGGCGACGACCTGCGCCTGACGCTCACCCGACCGTAAACGGAGGCGGCACATGACCCTGAACGTGGGGGTGTACCTGTACCCCGGTGTGGAACTGCTCGACTTCGCCGGCCCCTGTGAAGTGTTCACCACCGCCAACCGGCTGGCCCCGGAGGGCGCGCCGTTTTCGGTGTTCTCGGTGGCCGCCGAGCGGCGGCCGGCCACCAGCCGCGCGGGCGTGGTGATTCAGCCGGATTACAGCTTCGCGGATCATCCCCCGATCGACGTGGTGCTGGTGCCCGGCGGCGTGGTGGACGAGGTCGTGAACGAGGCGGCCGTGGTGGGCTGGATCGCGGAAGTCTCGGCGGCGGCGCGGCTCACCGCCTCAGTTTGCAACGGCGCCTTCCTGCTCGCCGCCGCCGGTGTCCTGGACGGCCGCCGGGTGACCACCCACTGGGAAGACATCGACGCCTTGCGCACTCGTTTCCCGGCGCTGAGGGTGGAGGACGGGCCGCGCTGGGTGGATCAGGGCGACGTGGTCACCTCCGCCGGCATTTCCGCGGGCATTGATATGAGCCTGCATCTCGTGGAACGGTTACAGAGCCGTACCCTGGCCGCCGCCACGGCACGGCAGATGGATTTTCACCGGGCGAGCTGATTTCGGGGGAGGTCGCCGTCATGCAATGCCCCAAATGCGAGCACCCGCGAGGCGCCGGGGACACCACCTGCGGCGGCTGCGGGCTGGTCTTTCACAAGTACGAAGCCTACCTGGAGCGCCAGCGCGAGCTGCGGGAAAATCAGACGCCGCCGGGCCCGGACGGCGCCGAGCGCCTGAAAGCGTTTTTCCAGAGCCTGCTGGTGCCACCGGATACCCTCTACCGTTACCCGGCCCTGTACGCGCTGCTCTGGGTGGGTCTGGTGGTGTGGGGCTGGAGCTACATCACACAGAGCCTCCACCAGCTCGGTTACCAGCCCGCCTTCCTGCACAACGTGAACCTGCCGTTCCACGAAGCCGGGCACGTGATCTTCGGCATTTTCGGCCAGTTCATCGGTTCCCTGGGCGGCACCCTGGGGCAACTGCTGGTGCCGGTGATTTGCGGCATCGCCCTGCTGCGGCGCCACGACACCTTCGGCGCCAGCGTCTGCCTGTGGTGGTTCGGCGAGAACTTCCTCGACATCGCGCCCTACATGGCCGACGCCCGTGCCGGCGAGCTGCCGCTACTGGGCGGCAACTACGGCAAGTCCTCCCCCTACGGCTTCCATGATTGGGAATTCATTCTCGGCGAGACCGGGCTGCTGGCCTGGGACAAGACGCTGGCGGCGCTGACGCTGAACAGCGGCCGGGCGATCATGGTGCTGGCCATGGTGTGGGGCGCCTGGCTGCTATGGCGGGGCTGGCGCCGACAGCGCGGCTGACCTCAGGAGGCGATGGCGACCACGCCGCGGCCGCGGTCCTTGGCCTGGTACAGCGCCTGGTCGGCGCGGCGCAGGGTGCGCCGCCAGTCGTCGTCGGTGAGCTCCGCGAACCCCATGCTGGCGCCGATGCGCAGGTCCTCGTTGTCGCCGGCGGGGATGCTTTCGAACGCCTCCAGCAGGCGCCGGGCGATGGAGTCCGCCGCGTCCGGGTTGGCGTCCGCCAGAAACACCACGAACTCGTCGCCGCCCCAGCGGCAGGCGATGTCGCCGTCGCGCATGGTGTGGTCGATGCGCTGCGCCACGGCGCGCAGCAAGGCATCGCCCCGGGTGTGGCCGAAGCGGTCGTTAACGACCTTGAAATGATCCAGGTCGATGAACAGCAGGCCGCCCCGGGCGTGGGGGCCGAGGCCGTCCAGATGGCTTTCCAGAAAGGCGCGGTTGAACAGCCCTGAAAGCGGGTCACGGGTGGCCTTGTCCGCCAGGTGCCGCAGCTGGTGGTCGGTCTCGGTGCGCTCGCTGAGCGTGCGCGAGTAATGAATCACCATCGCCGCCAGCGCCGCCACCTGGAACGCCACGAACCCCGGCGTCAGCGCGCTCAGCGGCAGCAGCTCCACGCCCATCTCGCGCAGGGCGTCGTGCACCCCGGTGAGAAACACCAGCACGAAGCCGATCACCGTCAGCCACCAGGCCAGGGTGCCACCGGTGCGCCGGGCGCGGCGCACCATCCGCCAGTTGGTGTAGCTGAACGCCACCATGCACAGCACGAAGAAGGGCGCGCCGGCGGCGCCGTAATCCGCGAACACCTGGCTGCCCTCGATGGTGGGCCGGTTGCTGGCGATGATCAGCGCCGGATGATCCACCCACAGCACGCTGGCCAGCAGGGCGCCGCTCAGGTAAATCGCCGCCAGCCGCCAGCGCGGCTCGTGCCGGCGGCGCAGCACCCGGTGCATGCAGATCAGCGCCGCCAGCCCCATCACCACCGCGCTCAGCGCCACGCGGTAGGGCGTCATCACCGCGTCCAGGTCGCCGGTCACGGCGTCGATCCGCGAGGTCAGATCGCCGGCGATGTACACCGTGGCGCACAGGTTGGCCAGGGCGAACTGCAGCGCCGCCGGCGCTTCCCGGTCGCGGTACAGATACAGCGCCAGGGTGAACACACTCAGCAGCAGCAACAACGCCACGGCCGCGCCAGTGGCCATGATGTTCAGCCACAGCGTCCAGGTATCCGTCCCGGCGCCGGCCAGGAAGGTGGAAGCAGAGTGTTCGGGCATGGTTTCCGGGGCGACTAAAAAATGAGCGGCAAGAATACCAAAAACACCCGTCAAAACCGTTGTTTCTTCGTTTCAGCTTATTCGGGACACGTCTCTTTGGCTTTGGGCTCTTTACCAAGCGGTTTTTGCTTTCTCCGGGTGGCCAGGGCTAAGCTCCTGAGAAAAATGAGGGCCTCACCATGACCACCGGAACCTTTCGCCTGCTGCTCGTGCTCTGGGCGGCGCTGTTCGCGCTGCTGTTCGTTGTGATCGTGATTCCGCCGCTGATCGGTGACCCGGATCTGCTCGCCGCCATCAGTGCCGGTTTCGTCAATCCCTATGCCACCGGCTATTCCCTGGACACCATCATGTGCTGGGTGGTGCTCACCACCTGGGTGGCTTACGAAGCGAAGGCCCGGCCGGTAAAACACGGCTGGATCGCGCCGCTGCTGGGGCTGGTGCCCGGCGTCGCCACCGGCTTCGCCGTCTACCTGCTGTTGCGGCTCAATTCAGGCACCAATAAGTGATTACACCGCTTCTCTACATCGCCGCCGCCCTGGCGGAAATCGCCGGCTGCTTTTCGGTCTGGGCCTGGTGGCGGCTGGAGAAAACGCCGCTGTGGCTGGTGCCCGGCCTGGTCAGCCTGGCGCTGTTCGCCTGGCTGCTCAGTCTCGTCGACACCGACTACGCCGGCCGTGCCTACGCCGCCTACGGCGGCGTCTATATCGTTATGTCGCTGCTCTGGTTGTGGCTGGTGGAGCAGCGCGCCCCGGACCGCTGGGACCTGCTCGGCGCCACCATCTGTCTGCTCGGCGCCGGGGTCATTCTGTTCGGCCCGCGCGGCGCCTAACGCAACCCCAGCACCCACTCCCGCACCGCCGCGATGGCGGGCTCGCGCAGCCGCTCTTCCGGGTACACCAGGTGGAACGGCTTGGCGTGCAGGTCCGGCCCGAACGGCTGCACCAGCCGGCCGCGGGCCAGTTCGTCGGCGATCAGCGCCTTGCTCATCAGGGCGATGCCCTGACCGTCCAGGGCGGCGGTGATGGTGTGGGTCTCGTCGGAGAACACCAGGCCGGCGCCCATGTCCAGGTCGGGCACCCGCGCCAGCTTTTGCCAGGTCGTCCAGCTCAGCAGCGCGCCGGAATGGCTGGGCGGCTGGTAGTGCAGCAGGGTGTGCCGGTGCAGGTCGTCGTGCCGGGTGATGCCCAGGGTCGGGCTGCAGGCGGGGACAAAGACGTTATCGAACAGCTTCTCCGACACCAGCCCGGGCCAGTGCCCGTCCCCGTAGCGGATCGCCATGTCGGCGGCGACGCCGTCCAGCGCCGCCAGGTCGTGGGAGATCCGCAGGTTCAGATTCAGTTGCGGGTGGCGGTCACGCAGCAGGCACACCCAGGGCAGCAGAAAACGCCCGGCCACCGCCGGGATGGTGGACAGCGTGACGGTCTGGTGGCCTGGGTCGTGGCGCAGCCGGGCCACCGTTTCGGCGAGGGTATCGAACGCCTCGCTGGACGCCGTCAGCAGGGTCTGGCCGGCGCCGGTGAGCACCAGCTGGCGCGGTTTGCGCACGAACAGGGCCACGCCCAGATAGTCCTCCAGTTGCCGCAATTGGTGGCTGATGGCGGTGGGGGTCACCGACAGTTCCTGGGCGGCGGCTTTGGCGCTGCGGTGGCGGGCCGCCGCCTCGAAGGCGCGCAGGGCGGACAGGGAGGGCAGTTTGCGGGCGCTCATGGGGTGCCTTATGGATGAGTTTTATTTTGCCTTCACGGCAAGAATTCATCGTTTGTCGCGGCTTTAAGCCTCCGGTTTCATGGAAAGCCTGTCAAGCAGGAGTGAGATCAGCTCATCTGCAAGCCAACCCTGACCGGAGACAATGCCATGACCCGCTTATTGCACCTCGACGCCAGCCCCCGCCCCGGACGTTCCGGCACCCACGAGCACGGCTCGCACAGCCGGCGGCTGAGCCACCACTTCATCGAGCACTGGAAAGCCGCCCGGCCGGAGGACCCGGTGACGCGCCGGGACCTGGGGGTCCGGCCGCCGTCGCTGCTGACCGTGGACTGGATCGAAGCCGCCTTTACGCCGTCGGCCCAGCGCCCCGCCGCCCTGCAGCAGGTGCTGGCGGAGAGTGACCGCCTGGTGGACGAGGTGATCCAGGCCGACGTGCTGGTGCTGGGCGTGCCGCTGTACAACTACAGCTACCCGGCGGCATTCAAGGCCTGGATCGACCAGATCGTGCGGGTGGAGCGCACCATCTATTTCGATCCGGCCAACATCGATCACCCGGTGGGCCCGCTGCTCAACGACCGGCCGCGCCACGCGGTGATTCTGTCGTCCCGGGGCGGGTTCGGCCTGGGCGCCGGCGGCCCGCTGGCGCACCTGAACCATCTTGAAGCCAGCGTGCGCACCGCGCTGGAACTGATCGGCATCGCGCACTTCCATGAGATCGCCATTGAGTACCAGGAGGAGGGCGGCGAGCGGCTGGACGCGTCGGTACGCGACGCCCTGGCCGAGGTGGAGCGGCTGGTGGCCCGGCTGCAGCGGAACGCTTTCCCCGTGCCGCGGGCGGTATCCGCGTGATGCCGGGGCCCCGGCGTTTGGTTTACACTGTAAGCCTTTGCCGTCCGGCCCTGTGCCCGCAGACCATGGAGCGCCCCGTTGCCCAAGAAGCCGAAAACCGACCAGGAGATCGCCGCCTTCCGCGAGCGCGTCTGCGAGGTGGCCACGGAGCTGTTCGTGGAGCGCGGGCCGGATAACGTCACCATGCGGCAGATCGCCGCCGGGGTGGGCGTCAGCCCGATGACGCCGTACCGCTATTTCCAGGACAAGGACGAGATTCTCGCCACCGTGCGCGCCGCCGCGCTGGACCGCTTCGCCGCCGCTTTGGAGGCGGGGCTGGCCCAGGGCAGCGACGCCCGCGAGCGCGCCCGCGCCATCGGCGACGCCTATGTGCGCTTCGCCACCGAGCATCCGGCGGCCTACCAGCTGATGTCGGAGATCTCCCAGGTCGACGAGAGCCGCTACCCGGAGCTGGTGCGCGCCAGCCGCCGCGCCCGGGAGACCATGGTCGGCTATGTGCGCGACATGATCCGCGAAGGGATGATGGACGGCGACGCCGACCTGATCGGCTATATGTTCTGGTCCACCCTGCACGGCATCGTGGTGCTGGACATGGCCGGGCGGCTGGGCGGCGAGATCGACGCGGACACCCTGCGCAAGAAAACCATGCGTACCCTGCTGGCGGGCATGGCGGTGTCGCCGCCGCGCCGCGACGACGAATCCTGACCGAATCGCTCACCGGCGGACGCCAGCCGATGTCAGGAAGCGCTTGATTTTATAAAATGTACGTTGTAAATATTTCCCTTCCGAACCGGACGCCGTGCCAGAGCACGATCCCCGGTTTATCCGAATTCGAAAGATTTACAAAGTAAACGTCACCCACTTAACAGGAATCGCCATGTCTCTGCCCCCGGAAATCGCCAAACGCCTGCGGCTGCCCGTGATCTGCTCGCCGCTGTTCATCATTTCCAACCCGGACCTGACCATCGCCCAGTGCAAGGCCGGGGTGGTGGGCTCGTTCCCGTCGCTGAACGCACGGCCGCTGTCGCAGCTGGACGAATGGCTGGCGCGCATCACCGAGGAATTGGCCGCCTGGGACCGGGACCACCCGGACCAGCCGTCCGCGCCGTTCGCGGTGAACCAGATCGTGCACAAGACCAACGACCGTCTGGAGAAGGACCTGGAGCTGTGCGAGAAGTACAAGGTGCCGATGGTGATCAC
>Ga0207895_1000319_pt1 | contig 23218 bp, 18 predicted proteins | sample MalvirmetaMSP112_FD_184230 | JGI IMG/M metagenome (GOLD analysis project Ga0207895, IMG submission 184230) | Marine viral communities from the Deep Pacific Ocean - MSP112 (SPAdes) | ecosystem: Environmental > Aquatic > Marine > Oceanic | place: Pacific Ocean | collected 2011-05-24 | reverse complement strand
AAGGACCCGCGCCGCCGCCAGGTGCTCGAGCAGATCCAGCGCCTGTGGCAGGCCACCGAGCCCGCCCAGGAACGTCGCCGCCAACGCCGCCGGCAATTCACCGGCCTGGGCGCCGTGTTGCTCGCGTCGCTGCTCGGGGCGCAACTGCCCTGGGCCTACTGGACCGCCGACCACCGCACCGCCGCCGGAGAGATCCGCACCCTCACCCTGCCCGACGGCAGCCGGGTGGTGCTCAACAGCGGCAGCGCCATCGACCTGGACTACAGCGACACCACCCGCACCGTGGAACTGGTGCGCGGCGAACTGCTCGCCACCGTGGCCAAGGCCCCGGACCGGCCCTTCCAGGTCATCACCCGCCACCTCACCGCCACCGCCCTGGGCACCGAATACAGCGTGCGCCAGGACGACGACTTCACCCGGGTGGCGGTGCAGGAATCCAAGGTGTCGGTGACGCCCCGCCATAGCGACGAGCAGCTGGAACTCAACGCCGGCCAACAGGCGGACCTGAACGGCGACGGCGTCCTCGCCCGCGACGCCACTCCAAGCCAGCGCCCGGACTGGGCGGACGGCCGCCTCGCCTTCAGCAACGCGCCGCTCACGGAAGTGGTCGAACGCCTGGCCCGCCATCGCCCCGGCCTGCTGACCCTGGACGACGCCCTCGCCAACAGCCCGCGCCGATTTACCGGCGTCCTCCCCGCCGACGACAGCGACGCCGCCCTCGCCCTGCTCGCGGACACACTCAACCTGGAAGTGCGCTACCTCACCCCCTGGTACGTCACCGTCCGGCCTCGATAAAAAACTTATGCGAGCTGCCCTGTTGTGGAAGCGGGCTCTTTTGTGGGAGCGAGCCTGCTCGCGAAAGGGTGGCGCTAGCCACCCGGCAGGATTCCAGAGACCTGGTTTTAAACGCTAATGAATGTCTCTGGAATCCCGCCGGCCGGCTTTGCCGGCCTTTCGCGGGCCGGGCCCGCTCCCACAAAAGAGCCCACTTCCAAAAAAAATTCGCGGCAAGACTGCCCGATTGGCTCCCCTGCTTTGTCTTCATAGGTAAGACACGCGAAACAACACCGCGAACCCACGCTGGAGCCAAAGAATGAACACCGGAACCACCGCGCCCAAGGCGCTGTTGCTGCTCGGCTTGCTGACCCCGCTATCGCTCATCCAACCCGCCCAGGCCCAAACCCAGGCGTCGCAGACCATCAACCTGCCCGCCCAGCCCCTGGACCAGGCGGTGATCGACCTGGCCCGGCGGACCGGGCTGGCGATCGGCGGCGACGCCTCGCTGCTGGACGGCAAGCAGGCGCCGGCGCTGAGCGGCGACTACACGCCGGAGCAGGCCCTGCGCGCGCTGCTCGCCGGCAGCGGCGTCACCGCCGTGCGGGTGGACAGCGGCTACCGATTGGAAGCGGCGCCGGACGAAGGCAACACCCTGGAAGCGGTGTCCGTCTACGGCCGCCAGAAGAACGACACCGTGGAAGCCATCCCGCAAAGCGTGAGCGTCTACAATCGGGAAAACTTCGCGCTGGCCCAGGCCGACACCGTCGGCGACGTGGTGCGCCTCACCCCCAGCGCCAACCGCGCCGGCTCCGGCCGCGACATGTTCGCCGACGACTTCCTGATCCGCGGCTTCAACGCGGAGGAATCCGTCAACGGCCTGGGCTTCCGCCAGACCGACCACCCCACGGACCTGGCCAACGTGGAGCGCCTGGAAATCCTCAAAGGCCCGGCCTCGGTGCTGTACGGCCAGATGGAGCCGGGCGGCACCATCAACGTGGTCACCAAGCAGCCGCTGGACTACTACCAGGCGGAAGTGGGCGCCGAGTACGGCAGCTACGATCACCACCGCACCACCCTGGACGTCACCGGCCCGCTCAACGACCGGGTGCGCGCGCGCCTCAACCTGGCCCACCAGGACAGCAACGCCTCCATGGACTACTGGGGCTACGAGCGCCTGTTCGTGGCGCCCAACGTCACCGTGGACCTCACCGACACCACCAACCTCACCGTGGAAGGCAGCTACTCCGCCAACGAATGGACCGCCCTGCCCGGCGGCGCCCCGGCGGAAGGGGCCATCGAGCCCAACCCCAACGGCGACTACAGCGACGACTTCAACACCGCCTGGAAAGACGCCACCACCGAACGGGATTCCCTCTACCTGAACACCCGGCTCACCCAGGCGATCACCGACACCATCGACGCCCGCCTGAGCTACGCCTACACTCGCAACGACCAGACCTTCCAGGAATACGCCCCGTTCGGCCTGGGCGCGGACTTCCGCACCCTCGACCGCATCATCTTCGCCAGCGACGACGCCCAACAGACCGACCACGAAGTGATCCTCGACCTGAGCGGCGAAGCCACCCTGGCCGGCATGACCCACCGCTTTATCGCCGGCGTGAACTACCGGGAATCCGACAGCACCCGCCCCACCCAAGTGTTCCTGATCGACCCCATCGACCTGTACGAACCGATCTACGGCCCCATGGATCTCAGCACCAAAGCCCGCGACCGCGGTTTCACCCAGACCGACCGCATCCTCGCCGGCTTCGTCCAGGACCGCATCACCCTCGCCGAGAAGTGGACCCTGCTCGCCGGCCTGCGCTACACCGACGCGGAGCAATCCCAGAAAACCACCGACTTCATGGACAACAACGACGTCACCCGCGCCGAACTCGGTGAAACCGCCTGGACCACCCAGCTCGGCCTGGTCTACGACCTCACCGACAGCACCTCGCTCTACACCAGCCGCAACGAAGCCTTCGTGCCCCAGCAAGGCACCACCTCCGGCCGGCAGCCGCTGGACGCGGAAGAGAGCGTGCAATACGAAGCGGGCGTGCGCGTCACCGCCGACCGCCTCAACATCAACGCCGCCGGCTTCATCATCGAAAAAGACAACATGGCCATCAGCGACCCGCTCAACGCCGGCTTCGAAGTGGCTCAGGGCCGCGCCCGCTCCCAGGGCGCCGAGCTCACCGTGGACGGCTACGCCACCAGCAACCTCTACCTGAGCGCCGGCTACGGCTACACCGACACCGAAGTGCTGCGCACCGACGACGAGACCCTGGAAGGCAACCGCTTCGTTAACGTACCCCTGCACACCGCCGCCCTGCAAAGCCGCTACTACCTCAACGCCGTCACCGGCCTGAGCCTGGGCGGCACTATCGCGTACGTGGACGAACGTCCCGCCAACGCGGACAACAGCGTCACCCTGCCCGCCTACACCCGCGTGGACCTGGGCGCCTACTACGCCGTCACCGACGCCCTGCAACTGGACCTGCTGCTCAACAACGTCACCGACGAGGAGATCTTCTCCCCCGGCTCGTTCGACGGCGTGATCCGCGAAGAAGGCCGCACCTGGCTGGCGCGCGTGAAGTACCTGTTCTGATGCGTAAAAAGCTGGTGCTCCTGCACCGCTACGTCGGGCTGGTGATGGCAGGCTTCCTGATCATCGCCGGCCTCACCGGCGCGCTGCTGGTCTGGTATTACGAGCTGGACGCCCTGATCAACCCGCAGTGGCTGCAGGTCGAGCCCCCGGCGGCGCACAGCGAACCGCTCTCGCCCTTCGCCCTGCGCGACCGGGTGGACGCCGCCTACCCGGACGCCGCCGTGAACTGGATGATGCTCGCGCCCCCGGACGCGCACAGCCCGGTGCGCTTCTTCCTAAGCGCCAAACCGGGCGCGCCGGCGCTGCCCATCGACGAAGTGTTCGTGAACCCCTACACCGGCCAGATCCTCGGCGGCCGCCTGTGGGGCGACCTGAGCCAGGGCCTCGCCAACCTGATGCCCTTCGTCTACCGCCTGCACCACTCCCTGGCCCTGGGGACCCTCGGCACCTGGATCTTCGGCGTCATCGCCCTGCTCTGGACCCTGGACTGCTTCGTCGGCGCCTGGCTCACCTTCCCCCCGCCGCGCCGCCGCGACGCCCGGCACCGCCCCCGCCGCTTCTGGACACGCTGGGCCAAAGCCTGGCAAATCCGCTGGCGCGCCGGCGGCCACAAACGCACCTTCGACCTGCACCGCGCCGGCGGCCTCTGGCCCTGGGCCCTGCTGCTCGTCTTCGCCTGGAGCGGCGTCGCCCTCACCCTCTACGACCCGATCTACCGCCCCACCTCCGGCCTGTTCCTCAGCTTCCAGGAAAACCCGCTCGCCACCGTGCCCACCCGGGCCAACCCCAGCCCACAACCGCCCATCGGCTGGGAACCCGGCTACCATGCCGCGCGCCAACACCTGGAAGCCCTGGCCCAAGACCGCGACCTCACCATCCACGCCCTGGAACGCTTCGCCTACACCCCGCACAAGAACGCCCTCAAACTGATGGCGCGCACCAGTAGTGACGTGAACGAGCGGTTTGGGGAGACCTGGGTATACGTGGACGCCACGGACGGCGCCCTGCTGGGCCACTACCTGCCCACCGGAGAAGCGGCGGGGAACACGGTGACGACCTGGCTGACCAGCCTGCATATTGCGGCGGTGGGAGGAGTGGCTTATCGGGTGGTTGCGACGGTATTGGGGTTAGGCGTGATCGTGCTAAGCGTGACGGGCGTTTTGGTATGGTGGCGGAAGCGAGGAACCGCAAGAGCAACGAAACCAATCACCACGTCCAGGTAAGCAATAGATTAAAGGTTGCAGGAGACTGCCCCTGAGCGCCCCGTCGCACTGGACACATTGACAGTGGCGCAAACAGAACTACACTTCCCACAGGGAGCGTCTAAGCTCCCACAAGCCGGCCTCACCGCAACCCGAACCAATTGAGGTATTTTTGTGCCTGGAACCGGCCTGTAAGAGTCGGATGTCCGGGAAAAGAGTACTTTCGGTAAACACCCAGATTAACAGCGAGCAAGCGCTCCATTGAAGTGTCACCCCAGGGACACAAAAGTGAAGATGGAGAATTGTTACGCCCTCTCACCAGACCACCGTAGCAATAGCTCCGCTACTTTGCTCGCCCCACCCGGCTGAGGTTTAATTGGATCAAATCATATATTCAATAAAATCGATGGAGTACATTTATTTTATGGGGCAGCGGAATTCATGAATGCAGTAGAGATCGAAGCCGCCATATCAGAGCTGGTACTCCAGCCTTTTGATGCGGCTGAGTTTCCGTTCGCCTTCCTGGAAGCCTTTGGCAACAAGGCGACCACCATCAAGCGTCTGCGTACTGGTAGCACGAATAAGTCAGATATAGGTGGCGTTCTCCAGACCAATAACATCCATGTCGCCGTCGCCGAGAGCGGTGCGGTCAGCGAAACACTTGAGGCGCTGAAGACCAGCCCGGCCACCAGCCGGGCCAAGGCGAAATTTATTCTCGCCACCGATGGTACGGACTTCGAGGCCGAGGATCTGCAAAGCGGCGACACCGTGGCCTGTGCCTATCAGGACTTTCCGGATCACTTCGGCTTCTTTCTGCCCCTGGCCGGTATCAGCACCGTCAAGCAGATTTCCGATAACGCCTTCGACATCCGCGCTACCAGTCGGCTGAACAAGCTTTATGTGGAACTACTTAAAGACAACCCCGACTGGGGAAGCGAAGACCAACGCCATGAAATGAACCACTTCATGGCCCGGCTGATTTTCTGTTTCTTTGCTGAGGATACCGACATTTTCAGCGGCACCGACCTCTTTACCGACACAATCACGAAAATGAGCGCACGGGACTCCACCAACACCCATGAGGTGATCGGTGAAATCTTCCGGGCCATGAACACAGCGCATGATCAACGCGAGGAAGCGAAACTGCCACGCTGGGCCAACGCCTTTCCCTATGTGAATGGCGGCCTTTTCTCCGGAAGCGTGGAGGTGCCGCGTTTCAGCAAGATATCCCGCTCCTACCTTCTACATATCGGCAGCCTGGACTGGACTCAGATCAACCCGGATATCTTCGGCTCCATGATCCAGGCTGTGGCGGACGATGAGGAGCGCGGCGCACTAGGCATGCACTACACCAGTGTGCCCAACATCCTCAAGGTGCTAAACCCTCTATTTCTCGACGACCTGCGCGAGAAACTGGAACAAGCCGGGGACAACAGCCGCAAGCTGCTGAACTTACGTAACCGCATCGCGCGCATCCGCGTCTTCGACCCGGCTTGCGGCTCTGGCAACTTCCTGGTGATTGCTTACAAGCAGATACGCGATATCGAAAACGCCATCAACGAACGTCGAGGTGAGCCGCGGCGCAGAAGTGAGATCCCACTGACCAATTTTCGTGGCATTGAACTACGAGACTTCTCGGCCGAGATTGCTCGTCTCGCGCTGATCATAGCCGAATATCAGTGCGATGTACGCTATCGTGGCCAGCAAGAAGCCTTGCAAGAATTCCTGCCATTGGATGCGGAAAACTGGATCACCCAGGGCAATGCCCTGCGGCGTGATTGGTTAAGCATCTGCCCGCCGACCGGAACCGGCGTGAAACATCATTCCGACGACCTTTTTGAAGAAGCCAATCAAGCTGAAATTGATTTCGAGAATGAGGGTGGCGAGACCTATATTTGTGGAAATCCGCCCTATCTCGGCAGTACTTGGCAATCAGCCGAACAAAAATACGACTTGAAGCGCATCTTTGAAGGGCGCACCAAAAGCTGGAAATCTCTAGATTATGTGGCGGGCTGGTTTATGAAAGCCGCCGACTACGGCTTGCATACCCCGACAGCATCGGCCTTTGTATCGACCAACTCGATCTGCCAAGGCCAGCAGGTCCCGATACTTTGGCCTTTGATTTTTCAGTCTGGCCATGAGATTGCTTTTGCACATACCAGTTTCAAGTGGGCCAACCTTGCCAGTCACAATGCAGGTGTGACAGTAGTAATAGTTGGAATTTCAAATCAAGCTGGGCAAATACGGAGACTTTACTCAAAAGAAAACGTTAAGTATGACGGCAACGCCGAGCACGAGGAATCAAAATTGCATGACGGCACGGTTCGACGGGATGTACCCAACATCAATGCTTATCTTGTTTCGTCTTCAAACGTCATTGTTGATACGGTATCACGATCCCCAAATGACCGTGGATTGATGGTTTGGGGGAACAAGCCCACTGATGATGGCAATCTCGTTATATCTAGTGATGATAGAAAACGTCTTTTATCTAATCACCCCGAAGCTGCCAAATATATTCGTCCATATTTTGGCGCGGCGGAGTTTATTCGCGGCTTGGAGAGATTCTGCCTCTGGATTCAGGATGAAGACATTCCTAAACTAGAAAATATTCCAGAAATACAAGAACGTATAAGGCGAGTAGAAATCTTTAGATCAGAGAGCAAAGCTGCCGAAACCCGATCAGCAGCCGCATTTCCTCATAGATTTAGGCAGATCCAATCAGTTGCAAAACGCATTTCATTAATTGTTCCTCAGGTCAGTTCGGAAAGCCGAAAATATTTACCAATTGGAATGTTGCCCGAACATTCTATTGTCTCTAATCTCGCGTTTGCTCTCTACGATGCACCGCTCTGGAATATGGCACTGATCGCCTCCCGCCTGCACTTGGTTTGGATCGCCACCGTATGCGGCAAGATGAAAACGGATTTTCGCTATTCCAACACATTGGGCTGGAACACTTTCCCCGTCCCTACTCTTACAATGAAAAACAAGGCCGACCTGACCCGCTGCGCTGAAAACATCCTGTTGGCCCGCGAAGCCCATTTCCCGGCTACCATCGCCGACCTCTATAAGCCGGAAACCATGCCCGACGACCTATGCGCCGCTCACGAACGCAACGACGAAGTCCTGGAACGCATCTATATCGGCCGCCGCTTCAAGAATGACACTGAACGGCTGGAGAAGCTGTTTCAGCTATACACCAAAATGACTTCATCGGCGAAGAAGGTAAGGACAGCATGAGCAGCCTCAATGATGTGGAAAAGCGCTACTTTGAAAGGTTGCTTGGCATGCAAAGCGGCTATGTCCTGGATTATTCCGATCCGACATTCGGTGAATTCTTCAGGCGCCACCGGGTTAATATTCACGACCCGCGATACCAGACGCATGGTACGTCCAAGGCCAAGAAGATGCGCGCGTTCTGGGAGCAGGAGCCGGATGCCCTGGTCGGCGCCGTACTGGGAGAAATGCTGGAAGCTTATGAAGCTGACTGCACACTCAGCGGCCGGGATATAGAGGCCTGTATTCTAGAAAAAGCACAAACTATTGTTGCCCGGCTGTCTGGCACCTCCAGGACCTCAAAGGCGGCCAGCCAGACAGTCGATGATTTCTTGCATAACGAATTCGTAATTCCCAATATTCGCAAGTTGCCGATTGAGGCGATGGCTGTTCCGATCATAGAAAGCCGCCTGAACGAAGCCAGAATAGCAATGCGGGCAGGTGCATATCTTTCCACGATTTTCCTGTGCGGCAGTGTACTGGAAGCAGTTCTGCTTGGGGCAGCCCAAAACGAGCCTGCGCTTTTCAATAAATCCACGTCTAGCCCGAAGTCCGCCGATGGCGACGTAAAGCGGTTATACGACTGGAACCTCGCGCAGTTTATTGACGTGGCGTCCGAGGTTGGCCTACTAAAGCCAGACGTGAAGAAATTCAGTCATGGACTCCGTGATTTTCGTAATTACATCCACCCGTATCAGCAGATGTTGTCCGGATTCACTCCGGATGAGCACACGGCTAAAGTCTGCTTTCAGGTCCTAAAAGCCGCGCTTGCCAGCGTTGCAGGGGAAAGGTCATGACTGCTCCCGAAGCACCGGAAACGACAACACCGGAGGCTGCCCGTAGATCAATACTGGATCTGAGTGCTGATGAAGCCCGGGGGTTTCTGATGAAACCTGAGAGTTACTGCAGCCTGGACCTGCCGCCATACATCCGCTTCGATAAATTGATTAATGAAGTTCATATGGTACTGGATGGAAAAAACTTATCCTGCCTTTCGTCGAAGCCACGCGACTACGATGATGTGAACTATACCATCTTTAATAATAAGGACGGTAAATATGCATGGCGGCCCTTTCAGCTAATCCACCCTGCATTGTATGTGTCACTTGTTCATCGCCTTACCGAAGATGCTAACTGGCAGCTGGTTCTGAAACGCTTCAAACACTTTTCGGCAAATACAAAGATTCAGTGCCTAAGCCTCCCTGTCGTGTCTCTTTCAGAACAGAAAGACAAGGCTGAACAGATATCCCATTGGTGGCACGCGGTGGAGCAGCACTCCATCGAATTATCGCTGGATTATGAGTATGTGCTCGAAACCGATATAGCGGACTGCTACGGAGCCATTTATACCCACTCTATCGCATGGGCCTTACATACGAAACCAGAAGCAAAGAGAAAACGAACTGATAAGTCACTACTGGGCAATATCATTGATTCCCATATTCAGGATATGCGTCACGGGCAAACTAACGGTATTCCACAAGGCTCTGTCTTGATGGATTTTATCGCCGAGATGGTTCTTGGCCTCGCTGACACGGAGTTATCTGAGAAAATCAAAGCATGCAATATCGACGATTACTGCATTCTCCGATATCGAGATGATTACCGAATTTTTGTCAACAACCCTCAAGATGGCGAACGCATCATTAAGCTTATCACAGAGGTGGCGATTGGTTTAGGATTAAAGCTTAATCCCACAAAAACTAAGGTCAACAGTGATGTCGTCCGCTCCTCGATTAAATCTGACAAGCTCGCCTGGATAAATCGAAAGCACATTGAGAAGAACCTACAAAAACGCCTTTTCATCATCCATGATCATGCGAACCAGTTCCCCAATGCAGGAAGCCTTGTGGTTGCTCTAAACGACTTCCACAAGAAAATGTTCAGCAGTAGAAACCCCATCAGTAATCCGATGCCTTTGATTGCCATAGTTGTGGATATTGCCTACCGCAACCCTCGCTGCTATGCCATTTGCGCTGCGATTCTTAGCGGACTGATGAGTTTTTTGGGTTCGTCAAAAGAAAAAGTCGCAGTCGCTGAGAAAATAAGAGCGCGGTTTAGTAAGATCCCCAATACCGGTCATATGGAATTATGGATTCAGCGAGCCACCCTGCCTATCGACAATACGATTAGATACGATGAAACAATATGCCGACTGGTTAGTGGAGAGAAAGTTACCTTGTGGAATATTGACTGGATAGCTTATAAGGAATTGAGAAGGGCGATTGCCACATCGGAAGTGATAGACCAAGAGAAAGTTAAGGCTTTGCAGCCAGTAATTTCGCCTGATGAGGTCGAATTATTCTTTTCCAGAGCTATTGGGGGCTACTACACATAATGCAGATTATTAGCTTTGAGGCATTCGGTCACAGAGTGAAAAATCGCCTTGACGGTGCGCCTAGTCTTTTTCGGATTGGCTTCATCCGCCCTATCAAACCATTAGATGGGGCAACGGGGGATGACATCGGAGGTAACAATAATGAGGTGGATAAATGACAAAAATCGTTCCTTCGGTATCGGTTACCTACGCCGGTAACGGCAGCTCCACCAAGTCTAATGAGCTGGGCATGCGCCCGATGCAGGAGCGTGCCTATGAGCGGCGTGGTGAGCAGTATCTGCTGATCAAGTCGCCGCCCGCCTCCGGTAAAAGCCGGGCATTGATGTTTATCGCCCTGGACAAACTGCAAAACCAGGGCCTTAAACAGGCCATTATCGTAGTACCAGAGAGATCTATTGGTTCGAGCTTCAATGATGAACCTTTAAGCCAGTTCGGCTTCTGGACCGACTGGCATGTTGAGCCCAAATGGAATCTATGTAATGCACCAGGCAATGACAACGGCGGCAAGGTTCAATCGCTGGGTGCTTTTCTGAAGAGTGATGACAAGGTGCTGGTCTGCACTCATGCCACCTTCCGGTTCGCCGTAGATCAGTTTGGCGTCGACGCGTTCGATGATCGCTTGATCGCCGTGGATGAATTTCACCATGTGTCGGCCAATCCAGATAACCGCCTCGGCACCCACCTGGGCGAGTTCATTAGCCGTGACAAAACGCATATCGTGGCGATGACTGGGTCCTATTTCCGAGGCGATGCCGAAGCTGTGTTGGCTCCAGAGGACGAATCCCGGTTCGATACCGTTACTTATACCTACTACGAACAGCTCAACGGTTACGAGTATTTGAAACGGCTCGATATCGGCTATTACTTTTACTCAGGATCTTACGCTGACGAAATCCTGGAAGTGCTCGACTCCGTCGAGAAAACCATTGTCCACATTCCCAACGTCAACTCCCGGGAAAGCACCAAGGACAAGATTAAGGAGGTCGAGCACATCATCGAGGCGCTGGGAGAGTGGCAAGGTAGTGACCCGGTGACTGGATTCCAGCTAGTCAAGACTTCAAACGGCAAATTGCTTCGTATCGCCGACCTGGTTGATGATGATCCAACAAAACGGGACAAGGTTTCAGCGGCACTGAAAGACCCGGCGCAAAAAAACAACCGGGACCATGTGGATATCATCATTGCGCTTGGTATGGCGAAGGAAGGCTTCGACTGGATCTGGTGTGAGCACGCCCTGACGGTGGGGTACCGCTCCAGCCTGACCGAGATTGTACAGATTATCGGTCGGGCCACCCGCGATGCGCCTGACAAAACCCGCGCCCGGTTCACCAACTTGATTGCCGAACCCGATGCGTCCGAACAGGCGGTGACCGAGGCGATTAACGATACCTTGAAAGCCATTGCTGCTAGCCTGCTAATGGAGCAGGTACTGGCGCCGCGCTTTGAGTTTAGGCCGAAGAACCCTAGCAATGGCCCTCTGGAGGGCTTTGACTACGGTGAAGGCGGCTATGATCCAAGAAAATGCAACATAGGCGTCAACGAGGAAACGGGGCAGTACCAGATCGAAATCAAAGGGCTCACCGAACCGAAAAGCGAAGAAGCTACTCGCATCTGTCAGCAAGACCTGAATGAAGTGATTGCCAGCTTTGTACAAGACAAGGTAACTGCAGAAAAAGGATTGTTCGACGGGGAACACGTCGGCGGTGAAACACTGGCTGAAGAGCTAACACAGGTGCGCATGGGAAAGATCGTGAAGGAGAAGTATCCGGAACTTGATGAGGCGGATCAGGAAGCCATTCGCCAGCATGCTATTGCAGCTCTGAACCTCACCCAGCAAGCCAAAAATGAGCTCACAGAGGGCGGCAATGAAGCGGGCGGCGATGCCAAGCCGAACACCGCTCTGATTGCCGGAATACGTAAGTTCGCAATGGATGTACGCGAACTAGATATTGATCTGATCGACCGTATCAACCCTTTCAGCGAAGCCTACGCTATTCTCGGCAAGACCATGAGCGAGGATAGTCTGAAGCAAGTGGCGGCGGCGATTTCAGCTAAACGCACCAACTTGACACCGGACGAAGCTCGTGAATTGGCCATGCGTGCACTGAAGTTCAAGCAGGAGCGTGGCCGTCTGCCAGAGCTGACTGCATCAGATCCATGGGAAAAGCGTATGGCTGAAGGTGTGGCCCTACTCGCTCGCATGAAGGCGGAGGCCCAAAATGGCTAGAAACGCTAAGAGCTTTACTAAAGATGATGAAGCGTTGTTAGCAGAGCTGGGCATTGAGGTCAAAGCCAAGAAAGCTAGAAAGCTGACACCGCGCGAAGAGAGGATTATCGCTGGTTTCGAGGAAATCCAACGCTTTGTCGAGGAAAAGGGGCGTCATCCGCAGCATGGTGAAGATAAGGATATCTTCGAGCGCCTTTATGCCGTACGACTAGATCGCCTTCGCGCAATGGATGAATGCCAGGATTTGCTAATATCTCTTGATCATCAAGGGCTATTGAATGAAAGCTCTCTAAGCCCAACGGAAGCCGCTGAAACGATGACGGATGACGAGATCCTTGCTGAACTGGAGATAACAGCGACATACAATGACGTACGTAAGTTGCGCCACGTTCGCTCCAGCGCCGAAAAGCGGGCTGCCGAGGAAATCGCCAACAGAGAGCGATGCGAGGACTTCGAGGCCTTCAAACCCCTGTTTGACCAGGTCGAAAATGAACTTAAAAAAGGGTATAGAACCACCCGCCGATTTGGCAAAAATTCCACTATCGAGTTGCACCAATGGTTCATTCTCGATGGGCAAACTGCCTACGTAGCCGAGGTGGGGGAAGATTTCGATTCACCACAAGGCAAGAGGGATGCCCGCCTTCGGGTGATTTATTCAAATGGTACAGAAAGCAATCTACTCCGGCTGTCACTGGTGCGAGCCCTTTACAAAGATGAAACCAGCCGCCGAATTACCGAGCCGAACGCCGGACCGTTGTTTGGAGAAAGCTTCGAGGAAGATGATATCGAAAGCGGCACTATCTATGTTTTGCGTAGCCTGTCACAACACCCGTTCGTGGCAGAACATCGTAATTTGATCCATAAGATTGGCGTCACTGGTGGAAAAGTAGAGAATCGCATAGCTAATGCGTCACACGATGCTACTTATTTGCTAGCCGATGTGGAAATAATCGCAAGCTATAAACTAACGGGAATCAACCGCGTTAAACTCGAGGCATTACTCCACAGAATCTTTTCGCCGGCTCAGATCGACCTCACAATCAAAGACAGATTTGGCCGCCCGGTAAAACCAAGAGAATGGTTTCTCGTTCCATTACAAATCATAGATGAGGCAGTCGATCGCATTCGAGATGCGTCTATAGATGGCATGATTTACGATCCCGAAAAGGCAGCATTGGTCGGCTAGACAGAACAGCCGGCAACAAGACGACGTGCAGGGCTTATCCGTTAGGCAGGCATATCGACTTGCGAATTAATGTGGCCTTGTCGGGGTTTTTCCCGTCACATGTCTATAGTTAGAGGAGAAAATATTTCAAAGAGAGACACAAATAGCTTACAGGAATTTCAGCTTTAACTTACAGCCCTCCAATGACGAAACGACTAGTCTGGATACCGGTGCTTAAACACACCCTATCAGCGGTCGTCTCGGCCGACAGAATGCGGTACTTTTGTGCCCACGACCAGTCGATGGTCGGGTAGCGCGTAGCCATACAAGACCTTCGGGAAAAGCGCGTGGCCGTCTGATAGCGGTGTTTAACTGCCCGACCGCCCCAATGGGCACCCTTTAAACAACCCTATCAGTGGAGCAGAACCATGAAATACCGCACGCTCAAAGTCCGCAAAGGCCATCGGGACTACACCCTGAAAAGCAAACCCTACAGCGGAAATCCAATCACTCCCTTCCTTCTTCTAAAAGGTACCTGGCTGGAGAAGGCCGGGTTTACCATCGACACACCTGTATCGGTATCGGTTGAGGATGGCCGGCTCTCGATTATTCGGGAGTGCAACCGCTAAATGCCAAGCCCCAGGGCTCACCTGGGGCTTTCTTAGTTAAAGAACGAGCAAGAAGCAACACCAAGTCTGCGCGAACTAGGGAATTGTAGAGACTCTCATTCTGCAAATTGTTAGAAATCTATTCGGCCCTGAGATGGGGGGCGTATTACCTCGTAGACTTTTTCAATTTCGTAGTGGCAATGTACTACCTCTTGCTCGTAACCATAAGATGTTTCTTCGTAAAGTAGTACACGCAGCGAGTCGCCCGGACGGACATCGATGGCGCGTTTCTGAAAGTCGTATAGCCAGTCCGTATGTGAGATCTTGGCATCGATCGAATGGCCGGCGTACTGAAAAGACCACATCGATTGACCGAGGTAGTCCGGCTTTTTAACCTTAACTACCTGTTTTGAGGAGTGTCTAATCACTTCTTTCGTGAGCACATCACGCACAATCTCGCTAGATATTTCAAGATTCGGGTTAAATAAAATTGACTGACCTTCATATTCGTAGGCCACAGAATCATTCTCCTCAAGATTTCCAAGACTCTCCTGAATAGAGCGAATATCCGACAAGAGAACCTCGGCACGAGGAGCACCATAAGCGGGGAACTGCTTAATATTTGTATCTTCCGCAATTCTCGCGATGTCTTCCTCAAGCTCCCTTACGCTCTCTCGACTTACGCTACGATCTTGGCTGTTCAACCAAGCCAAAATTGCATACTTAGCACGAAGAAGAAAATGCCCCAGGACCTTCTTCCATTCTCCATCTTTAAGTGCTTCATCCGGCACACCCTCTATTAAATCTCGGAAACGCGCCTTCAATGATCCGGTCTCTACTTCGTCTAGAACCAAGGAAGTAGTCAATGCCACATCGAACGAACTAAGAAGATGCTCATCTAGAGATTCGAACGCTCTTATAAGGTCGGACATTGTCCTAAAAACCCTGGTGGGGTCACCATTCCCGCGCTCGAAATCAATAATAACTTCGAACCCATTTTTATTATGGTCGTCCATTACACTTCCTTAGCGTTAGTCTTAACACCAAAAGCGACGAAATATTCACATCTCTAACCATGCCTTTTATCGTGTTTTTCCAGAATCTCATCAAAGTCCATATTGAATTTCTCCTCTATCTTTTCTAATACAGCCTTAATGCCATGGTAGATATAAATCTCATTTGAACCAAAACGATAATGCACGGTATCAATTTCTTCTTTCAGGCTGGGATACTCTACTTCCAATGGGCTGTCTCTGATAATCCTAATAGGACGATCACCACTAAACTTTCTCTTGGACCCGTCTTTTTCACAATAAGTGACCGGATACCTTATCTTCCTGCCTGCACCCTTCCAGACTCCTCCAGGACCATAATTCTGGATATGACTGTTATAACATCTACCCCCTATTTCAGGCTCTAGCTCTTGGATTAATCTATAAAGCTCTTCTGATCGATCTCTTTTCATTGGCACTCCGGCCTCCAAGAAGATATAACGCTTGGGCTCAGCCGTGGCTCTGGGGAGGCAGGGCGCCCAAAAAACGGCCGATTATAGCCCTTATTTGCCACTTGGGAGGCGACTTCCATTTTCATCTGCCTTCTCCAAAAGCTCTTTTATCCTGATTATCTCAGTTACAATAGGATCCATTTTGTGTTCACTATCTAGAAGTCTAAACTCTCCTACATCATTAAAAAAAGCTCGAAATAGATGACCAGGAACCCCACCATCACCTGGTTTGGGTCCGACGTATTCTGGAATAACTACTCCAACAATACCTTTTGATAAGTAACTATCAAGGCGCTCGTCAAAGTGCTCAATAGCATTTCTTAGTTCTCGGGAATATAAAGGGTTGCTTTCATCAATCTTCAATGACACACGCAAATGACATGCTCGCTCTTCGTGCCCTTTTCGAATCGGCCAAAAGTATCGCGATAGCGCGGCGCCATGAACAATGATATTTTGCATATCGTTTAAAATTACTTGCGTGAAGATACGATCAAAACCCTTTTCTTCCACGTCATCTGACAAGTTATCGAAAGCATGAGAAATTCGTGCTATTGAGCGAAATGCCGATTGCGCGTTGAACAACATTCCTTGGATATAAAATGCTTCATATGGTGGCCAAATTCTGCCGTCTACAACTCCCATTAAACCTCTCTCACTAAATAGTTCAAAAAGCCGACCCGAGCATAGCGCGCCCAGCCCCGTAGGGAACGATGCTGCCTTGCCTTCTTATAAATCTTCTTGATTCTGCATCGCGTAAATCAACCTGTCTGCTGCTTTTATTAGGTCGTCTTGATTCTTCAGCAGTGCTACAAATTCTGGATTTGACGGATTAGCGGTATTGGCAAACGCCATGTTGGCCGTCAGCTGAGAGATCTGCTCCATACGCTGATTAATCATCGACATCTTTACATTGTATTCTTCGGAATCCATCGATTGCCTCTCTATATTGCGTATTGACCTTCACTCATTACAGTTATTAGCCGCGCGAACCTTTATTCATCTCGCTTAGGGAAGTTTGCCATTCGACTTAGTAAAAACGTGACCAACATCACAAGTCAACACCTGTATCCGCTTGTCGCGCAGGCACAAGAAGCGCCCGCCCTTTTCGGTGGTAACGACTAACTAACCCTTAAAACCCTATCGTCACTCATTCCAGACCAAATCCAACTCCTTCGCCGCCTTCACCTCACCCAGCCGGCGCACGGGCTGGGTGAACGGCGCTTCGGTGACGGTCTCCGGGTTGGTGTGGGCTTCTTCCAGGATCTTGGCCATGGCGTCGATGAAGTCGTCCATGGCTTCCTTGGTTTCGGTTTCGGTGGGCTCGATCAAGAAGCATTCGGGCACCAGCTGCGGGAAATATATGGTTGGGGGCGTGATGGTTGTTGTCGAGCAGGCGTTGGGTGAGGGTGAGGACAAATTCGTGGCTGGCGCGCGCTCAGGGTAGGCGATCTAGCAGCTGATGCCTTTGCGACATTTACGCAGGTAAGTATGAGTTTGGGTCCACGAGCTTTTCAAACTGCCCTCGACAGGCCACTTAAGAGCTGGGCCCTGAGTACAACAATGCTTCCTTATATACGGCTAATCATCGTATCTAATCGGCCGCCGGAAAAAATGGGTTTTACATACTGGACAGGCACTCTCAGCAGACTCCGTTCCGACCCATTTCGTATTACATATCACACATATATACTCTTTCGTGCATTCTTCTCTCTTTATAGCCGTTTCGTGGATATCCTTCGGTACAACAATGCCATCTGGGTTTACTCCTTCCTTGGGTTGCCGTCGACGTTGCGCCAACATCAACTCTTGCTGTCGCCCTTCCAGCCTTTTCTCTGCATCCGCCCTAGCTCGCTTGTAGCGCGGGTGCGACACCCAGCGCTTACTCTCTATGTTCTTTTCCAGAAAAGATCGTAACCGGTCGAGGTAGGAACTCTTTTGCTCTGTGCCCTCCAGGAAAAGTGGATACGTTTTTTGTAATGATATCTCTATTATGCCGCAAGCCACGTCTTCTAATGATTCGAGTTCAGGCGGTATACCCCGACCAGGATGAGTGAGATACAAAATGATTGGATATCCATCTACAAAGCCAACTATATCAACAACACCCCCCTGACACGCCCTCTCTATCTCAACATCCTCTATTTCTATCGTTCTTCTTTTGGCGACCAAGAACTTTTCAACAATGGGTTGTGTCATGCCATCTAAGCGCATGCTCACTGAATCTTCGTATTTCGGGACCTCCAATTTTATTGATTCCCCGATCACTTGCCGGGCCATCAAACGCACAGACACGAAAAATGAATATTCGCACTTCCTGTAAGTTTCTTCATATACCGCCCGGCTTGCATGCGCAAAGTGCCAGGTCTTCTTATCGCCTTGACGGGCGATAAGCGGAGTCTTACACGACGGACAGATGCATCTACATCTTCGCCCCCTTTCAACATGGGACACGTCAACGAGATAATCGTCATTGACGCGCAGACCAAAAGGAATAAGCGTTAAATCGATCAATAGAAATTCCTGAACGCTGATGCTCAAAGTTAATTTCGCCGGCGCGACGAAGCCCAGAGCCATCTGGCCTTGCGGGACTCACACACTCTCCCGGGGAAGCGGAGACGCTTTGGGTCTGGAGATACAGCTCTAGGTCCTAGGGCTGAATGGCAGACGAGGAGGCAGCTCTACTCTAATTTTTGGGAGGGCCGATTCTTTCCCAGATACGCCCAGGCTTTTGTGTCGGTGGCATACGCTCATCGCCTGGTTCGATCGTTACTTCTCTTGGTTTTGGTACGTCTCCACCCCTGGGACCTCTTTCACGATATTCACCGGGTCTCCTTGGAGACTCGCCTGGCTTCTGTCTGTTAGGCATTGGGGACCTCCTATAACTAGGGCGCTCCGAGAACTGGGATGCTATTAAGTCCGCTACTCCGGAGCCGTTAGGAAATAGAAACTCCACCGTATAACTAAGTCAACAAACAATGTGCGCAGTCACATAAGCACAAAAAAGGGGCCAGAAAAGGCCCCTTCAAATAGTAACGACTAACTAACCGTTAGAGCGGCACCATCACTCACTCCAAACCAAATCCAACTCCTTCGCCGCCTTCACCTCATCCAGCCGGCGCACGGGCTGGGTGAACGGCGCTTCGGTGACAGTCTCCGGGTTGGTGTTGGCTTCTTCCAGGATCTTGGCCATGGCGTCGATGAAATCGTCCATGGCTTCCTTGGTTTCGGTTTCGGTGGGCTCGATCAGGAAGCACTCGGGCACCAGCAGCGGGAAGTAGATGGTGGGGGCGTGCTGGTTGTAGTCGAGCAGGCGCTTGGCGATGTCGAGCGCGGTGACGTGGTTGTCCTTGGCTTGTTTGGCGAAGGTGAGGATGAATTCGTGGCTGGCGCGGCGCTCGGGGTAGGCGGCCTGGCAGCCGATGGCTTCGAGGCGCTTAAGCAGGTAGTTGGCGGCGAGGGTGGAGTATTCGCCGACGCGGATCATGCCTTCGCGGCCGAGCACCATGGCGTAGAAGTAGGCGCGCAGGAGGACGCCGGCGTTGCCCATGAAGGCGCTCAGGTGGCCGATGCTGGTGGGCAGGGTGTCGGTGTCGATCCAGTGGTAGTCGCCACTTTCTTCATCCAGGCCCGCCATGGGGGTGGGCAGGTAGTCCAGCAGGCGCTGGGAGACGCCCACCGGGCCGGCGCCGGGGCCGCCGCCGCCGTGGGGGGTGGCGAAGGTTTTGTGCAGGTTCATGTGGATGACGTCGAAGCCCATGTCGCCGGGGCGCACCTTGCCGAGGATGGCGTTGAGGTTGGCGCCGTCGTAGTAGAGCAGGCCGCCGGCGTCGTGGACGGCTTTGCTGATGGCTTCGATTTGCCGCTCGAACACGCCGCAGGTGGACGGGTTGGTCATCATCAGGCCGGCGGTTTGCGGGCCGCAGGCTTCTTTCAGGGCTTCGAGGTCCACGTCGCCGTCTTTGCCGACGGGCACTTCGCGGACTTTGTAGCCGCACATGACGGCGGTGGCCGGGTTGGTGCCGTGGGCGGCTTCGGGGATCAGGATTTCGGTGCGGGCGTCGTCGCCGCGGGCTTCGTGGTAGGCGCGGATCATGGCGACGCCGGCGAATTCACCCTGGGCGCCGGCCATGGGGGCCAGCGAGACGCCTTTCATGCCGGTGACTTCCTTGAGGAAGTTCTGCAGCTCGTACAGGCAGGCCAGGTAGCCCTGGCTGTGGCTGGCCGGGGCGAGCGGGTGCCGGTTGAGGAAGCCGGGCAGCATGGCCGCGCGGTTGGCGCCGCGCGGGTTGTATTTCATGGTGCAGGAGCCGAGCGGGTAGAACTGCTTGTCGATGGCGAAGTTCTTGGTCGACAGGTTGGTGTAGTGGCGCACCACTTCGAGCTCGCCCACTTCCGGCAGGCCGGGTTTGCTCTTGCGGCGCAGGCTGGCGGGGATGGCGGACAGTTGGTCCTCACTCACGGGCTTGGGCGCTTGCGCGGTGGCGCTGCGGCCGGGACGGGAGTGTTGGAAGATCAGCGTGGTTTCGTTGCTCATGCCAGAACCTCCTTCAGGGCCTGCGCGAAGAGGTCCAGGTCCCCTTCCGTGTGTACTTCGGTGCTGTTCACCAGAATCGCGTTCTTCATGGAGTAATCCTTGGCGAGGCTGAGGCCGCCGAGGATGTCTTTTTCCGCCAGGCGGGCGAGCACGGTGTCGGCGTCCTGGGGCAGCGTGAGGGCCACTTCGTGGAACACCGGGGCGCTGAAGGCGCGCTCGACGCCGTCGAGGGCGCAGAGCTTGTCCGCCAGTTTCTGGGTGTTGGCGTGGCAGTGGCCGGCGACGCTGGCGAGGCCGTCCGGGCCCAGCAGGGACACGTAGATGGTGGCGGCGGTCATGGCCAGGCCCTGGTTGGTGCAGATGTTGCTGGTGGCCTTGGAGCGGCGGATGTGCTGCTCGCGGGCTTGCAGGGTGAGGGTGAAGCCCTGCTTGCCTTCCATGTCCACGGTGCGGCCGATGATGCGGCCGGGCATCTGGCGGACGTGTTTTTTCTTGCAGGCCATGAAGCCGAAGTAAGGGCCACCGGAGCTGAGCGGCACGCCCAGGGGCTGGCCTTCGCCGACCACTACATCCGCACCCTGCTCGCCCCACTCGCCCGGGGGCGTGAGGATCGCCAGCGAGGTGGGGTTGGTGACCGCGATCACCAGCATGCCGTTGGCGTGGGCCCAGTCGGTAAGGGCGTCCACGTCTTCCAGGCTGCCGAAGTAGTTGGGCTGGCTGATCACCAGGGCGGCGTAGTCGTCGCCTGCGAACGGGCTGAGGCTGTCGACCAGGGTCTGGCCGGCGTCGGTGCAGAACGGTACGGACACCAACTCCACGTCCTGGTTGCTGACGATGGCTTCGCAGGCGCTGCGGTAGCGCGGGTTGAGCGCGTCGGGCACCAGCACCTTGCGGCTTTTCGATTTGCGGTTGGCGCGCAGGCTCATGAGCACCGCTTCCGCCAGGCCGGAGGCGCCGTCGTAGACGGAGGCGTTGGAGACGTCCATGCCGGTGAGCCGGGCGATCAGGGTCTGGTATTCGTAGATCACCTGCAGGGTGCCCTGGCTGGCTTCCGCCTGGTACGGGGTGTAGGCGGTGTAGAACTCACCGCGGGTGGCGATTTCCCATACCGCCGCCGGGATGTGGTGCGCGTAGGCGCCGCCGCCGAGGAAACTGAGCGCGAAGCGGTCCTGCTCGGCGCGCTCGGCCATCAGGCGGGTCACTGCCATTTCGCCGCGCCCTTCGGGCAGGGCGTCGAGGCCGTGGCCGGCTTTCAGGTGGGCGGGGATTTCATCGAACAGGTCCTCGATGCTGTCGGCGCCAATCGCCTGGAGCATGGCCTGGACGTCGTCCGGGGTATGGGGGATATAGGGCATTGGGCGTTTCCGGATAGGAAGGTGGTAAACAGGATGGTCCTGGCGTTCTAAAACGGGCTGCAAGCTACAAGCTTCAAGCTGCAAGCAGACCGGTGCCGGTTGTTAGCTTGCAGCTTGTAGCTTGAGGCTTGCAGCCCGCCGGGCAAACCGCCCGGCGGCTATTCGCTGTCGAGCTGCGCCTGGTACTGGTCGGCGGTGAGCATTTCTTTCAGCTCGCCGCTGTCGGCCATTTTGATCTTGAACAGCCAGCCCCCGGCGTAGGGCTCGTTGTTGACGAGCTCGGGCTCGTCTTCGAGCGCCTCGTTGACGGCGACCACTTCGCCGGACACCGGCGCGTAGATGTCGGAGGCGGCTTTCACGGATTCGACCACGCCGGCTTCGTCGCCGGCGGCGAATACCACGCCCTCTTCGGGCAGTTCCACGAACACCAGGTCACCCATGGCGTCCTGGGCGTGGTCGCTGATGCCGACCACGGCGATGTCGTCTTCCACGCGCACCCATTCGTGGCTGTCGCGATAGCGCAAATCGGCGGGGATCTCGCTCATTGGTATTTCTCCTTGGCCGTGATCGTTATAACGGTTTGTAGGTGGCTTTGCCGTTGCGGACGAACGGCGCCCGCACCACCTGGGCATTGAGACGTTTGTTGCGTATTTCCACTTCCACGGTGCCGGTGGTGCCGGCGGGCAACCGGGCCAGCGCCACCGCTTTGCCCAGGGTGGGCGAAAAGGTGCCGCTGGTGATCTCGCCGTCCGGGCCAACGCTGCCGCCGGGCACGTGCACGCCCTGGTGGGCGCGCAGCACGCCCTTGCCTTCCAGCACCAGGCCGAGCAGCTGCCGGTGGCCTTCGGTTTTCTGTTTTTCCAGGGCGGCGCGGCCGACGAAGTCGCGGTCGGCGTCGTCCAGGGCCACGGTCCAGCCGAGGCCCGCTTCCCAGGGCGTGATGTCCTCATCCATGTCGTTGCCGTACAGGTTGAGGCCCGCCTCCAGGCGCAGGGTGTCGCGGGCGCCCAGGCCGGTGGGCCGCACGCCGGCGTCCACCAGCCGCTGCCACAGGTCTTCGGCCTTGCTGCCGGGCAGGATGATCTCGGCGCCGTCTTCACCGGTGTAGCCGGTGCGCGCGATCAGCCATTCGCCGACGTACTCGAAGCCGAAGAACGGCAGCCCGGCCACCGCCTTGGCGCCGGCCTCGCAGAGTACTTTTTCCATGATCGCGCGGGCCTCGGGGCCCTGCACCGCGATCATCGCCAGGTCGGGGCGCTCGTGGATGTCCACGGCGAAGCCGCCGGCCTGGTTTTCCATCCAGTCCAGGTCCTTCTCGCGGGTGGCGCAATTTACCACCAGCCGGTAGTCGTTGTCGCCTTTGTAGACGATCAGATCGTCCACCACCCCGCCGCGCTCGTTGAGCATGCAGGTGTAGATCGCGCGGCCGGCGTTGACCTTGTCGATGTCGTTGGCGAGCAGGTGGCGCAGGTAGGCGCGGGCGTCGCCGCCGGTGACGTCCACCACGGTCATGTGGGAGACGTCGAAGGCGCCGGCGTGCTGGCGCACGGCGTGGTGCTCTTCCAGCTGGGAGCCGTAGTGGATGGGCATGTCCCAGCCGCCGAAATCCACCATCTTGCCG
>Ga0207895_1000278_pt1 | contig 25890 bp, 24 predicted proteins | sample MalvirmetaMSP112_FD_184230 | JGI IMG/M metagenome (GOLD analysis project Ga0207895, IMG submission 184230) | Marine viral communities from the Deep Pacific Ocean - MSP112 (SPAdes) | ecosystem: Environmental > Aquatic > Marine > Oceanic | place: Pacific Ocean | collected 2011-05-24 | reverse complement strand
GGGGCAGGTGTTGATCGAGGCTGCGCAGCCAGGGTCTCAGGTCGTGTTCCAGGATCATGGCGCCGCCGGGTGTGGTGCGTGCCATTAGCAACGCCGGCTGTTCACCGCCCTTGCTGGAGACCACCACTTCCCCCCGTTCGCGCAGGTTGTGCAGCAGTTCGCGCAGGGTGAACGACAGCCGCTCCTCACCGGGGTGCCCGTCGGGGACGCGCAGTTGGCGGGTGTTGTCCCGCCAGGGGGTCGGTGTCAGGGGCTGGTCGAAGGTCGGTGCGGGCGAATCCGGGCGTCCGGCGAGTTGTTCCAGTTGCTCGCGGTGGCGGTTCACGCGCTGGCCGAGTTCCCCGGCCAGGCTGTTGGCCAGGCGCCGGGCCTGATCCGCGGCCGCGGTCTGCGCCTGATCGTGCTGATGCTGGTGCCACAAAGCGGCGCTGGCGCCGACCAGCACCAGGCCCAGCAGTGCGAGCAGCCATGCCGGCCTGGTCAGAACCTTGTGTTCGTTCCCCATTCGTTCCCCCCTGGCCGTCCCGTCGCCGTTCTGTGGTCGCGGCGTTTCGGTGAGGCCCGTGGTGCTTACTGGCGGCCGCTGTGGCCGAAGCCGCCCTCGCCGCGGGCACTGTCGTCGAACTCATCCACCTGCGTCAGCGACACCTGCATCACCGGCACGATCACCAGCTGCGCGATGCGCTCCCCCGGCTCGATGGTGAAAGCGCTGTTGCCCCGGTTCCAGCAGGACACCATCAACTGGCCCTGGTAGTCCGAGTCGATCAGCCCCACCAGGTTGCCGAGCACGATGCCGTGCTTATGGCCCAGCCCGGAGCGCGGCAGGATCATCCCCGCATAGCCGGCGTCGCCGATATGGATGGACAGCCCGGTGGGCAGCAGCTCGGTGTCTCCGGGGTTCAGGGTCAGCGGCGCCTCCACCATGGCGCGCAGGTCGAGGCCGGCGGAGCCGTCGGTGGCGTAGGCGGGCAGGGGAAACTGGTCGCCCAGGCGGGCATCAAGAAGCCGGTATTGCAGTTGCATTGATGGTCTCAGCGGTCAGTGGTTTTTCAGCTCTGGCGGATCGCGATCAGCTCGATCAGTTGTTTGGCGATCTGCGCCTTGGAGGCCAGCGGCAGCACCTTGTGCCCGCCCGGCCAGATCACCGTGAGGGCGTTATTGTCGCTGTTGAAGCCCACATTGGTGCCGGACACGTCGTTGGTGGCGATCATATCCAGTTTTTTGCTCTTCAGCTTGCCCTGGGCGTATTCAATCACATCCTGGGTTTCCGCTGCGAAGCCCACGGTGAAGGGCCGTTTGGCGTGGCTGGCCACGGCGGCGATGATGTCCGGGTTCTTGACCAGGGTGAGGTGGATCTCCTCGGTGGATTTCTTGATCTTGTGGTCGGCGGTGACGGTGGGCCGGTAATCCGCCACGGCGGCGGTGGCGATAAAGATGTCGCAGCCCTCTTCCACCGCCTTGAGGCTGGCCTCGTGCATGTCTTCGGCGCGGACCACGTCGATGCGGTTGACCCGGTTGGGGGTGTCCAGGGCCACCGGGCCGGCGATCAGGGTCACGCGCGCCCCCGCTTCGGCGGCGGCCTGGGCCAGCGCGAAGCCCATTTTCCCGGAGCTCTTGTTGGTCAGGTAGCGCACCGGGTCGATCGGCTCCCGGGTGGGGCCGGCGGTGATCACCAGATGTTTGCCGGTGAGCAGTTCGTAATCGAACACTTCCGCGGCCTGCTGAATGATCTCCGCCGGGTCCTGCATGCGCCCCGGGCCCACTTCGCCGCAGGCCTGGCTGCCGGCGCCGGGGCCGAAGATATGGATGCCCTTCTCCTGCAGGATCAGCTGGTTCTTCTGGGTCGCCTGATCCGCCCACATTTGCTGGTTCATGGCCGGGGCGACCGCCACCGGGGCGCCGGTGGCCAGGCACAGGGTGGCGAGCAGGTCGTTGCCGTGGCCGTAGGCCAGGCGGGCGAGGAAATCCGCCGAGGCCGGAGCGATCAGCACCAGGTCCGCCCAGCGGGCCAGCTCGATGTGGCCCATGGCGGCCTCGGCGCGCGGGTCCAGCAGGTCGGTGTGCACCGGGTGCCCGGACAGCGCCTGCATGGTAAGCGGCGTGATGAACTCGCAGGCGCCCTGCGTCATGACCACGCGTACTTCGGCGCCGGCGTCCTGCAGCCGGCGGACCAGATCCGCGCTCTTGTAGGCGGCAATGCCTCCGGTGACACCGAGGAGGATCCGTTTATTGACCAGTCGCTGCATGCTGTCATTCCGTACAGTATTTTGGGCTGTGGCTGACACAAACCATGGTAGATGTCGTCTGCCCTCGCCCTGGGGGGTTGTGCAGACTAGGGGCGTCATAGGGTAGCACCAAGGTATGAGCAAACACAGGGAGGTGAGTATGGCGATCAGTGACTGGCCGAAACAGGAACGGCCCAGGGAAAAGCTGCTGGGGCGGGGCGCGGGCGCGCTCAGCGACGCGGAACTGCTGGCGATCTTTCTGCGCACCGGCAGCCGGGGCAGAACCGCCGTCGACGTGGGCCGCGACATTCTCGACCGCAGCGGCGGCCTGCGCGGGCTGCTGGATCTGACGCCCAAGCGCATGGCGCGTCTGCCGGGCATGGCGGATTCCCGCTGTGCCCAGGTGCTGGCGGCCCTGGAGATGGGGCGGCGCTACCTGGCCACGGAGCTGGAGCGGGGCTTCAGCCTGGACAACCCGGAGCCGGCGGCGCGGTTGTTGACCGCCGAACTGCGCGGTGAGCCCTGCGAGGTGTTCGCGGTGCTGTTCCTGGATAACAAGCACCGGGTGATCGGCTTCGAGAAGATGTTCTACGGCACCGTGGACGGCGCCGCCGTCTATCCCCGGGAGGTGGTCCGCCGGGCGCTGGAATACAACGCCGCCAGTGTGATCGTGGCCCATAATCACCCCTCCGGGGTGGCGGAGCCGAGCCAGGCGGACCGCGATGTCACCGAGCGGCTGCGCCGGGCGCTGGATCTGATCGACGTGCGCATCCTCGACCATCTGGTGATCGGTGACGGTCATTGGGAGTCGTTCAGCCGCCGCGGCTGGGTGTGATATTTGCCGGTAAATGCCGGAATGGCTTGATCCCCGCCCCGGGTTTTGGTATAAAACGCGCCTTTTCCGGGGCTGCCCCGCCCCAATTGTGTTGCATCACGGGAGCAAGATCATGTCCAAAGTTTGCCAGGTAACCGGGAAGCGGCCGGTAACGGGCCACCACGTGTCCCACTCGAACATCAAGACCAAGCGTCGTTTCGAGCCGAATCTCCACTACCATCGCTTTTGGGTGGAGAGCGAAAAGCGCTTCGTGCGCCTGCGTGTATCCTCCAAAGGGATGCGTATCATTGACAAGAAGGGTATCGACTCCGTGTTGGCCGATATCCGCGCCCGCGGCGCGCGCGCCTGAGCCCAAGGAGCTGAATCATGGCATCTGGTCCGATTCGTGAAAAAATTCGTCTGGTCTCCTCAGCGGGCACCGGGCACTTTTACACCACCGCCAAGAACAAGCGTCTGCATCCGGAAAAGATGGAGACCAAGAAGTTTGATCCCGTGGTTCGTAAGCACGTGATCTATAAGGAAGCCAAGATCAAGTAAGCGTCCTGCCTGGCAAGGGACAAGAAACCCGGTGTGGGCCTCCACACCGGGTTTTTTTATGTTCGTACGTTCGCCCTGAACTTGACCATGCTTCATTGCTTCATCACGTCAATAACAATAAATTTCATAACAGTACAAAGTTGGTCTTTTTGTATGAGTAGCAAAAGACGCATACTGGCATAACGATGTTACGCCGCCGTAAAGGTGGAAACGTAACGATAAAGGCGGTAACAAAAGAATAAGAACAACCGGTCATCGCTTTCATAACACCGGATATCCGCCGACGTTTTTGTAACTTGTTGATTTTAAAGAGTTTGAGCGAAGGATATGCAAAAGTGGGTACTTGTGAAGTGGTTCACATAATACCTACTATCGGAAAGGAATCGTCACTGATCGCACTTTGGGTGTTAAGGGAGAGCTTCACATGAAATCACTGACCATCTTCACCAACGTTTCGCAACAACTCGCCGCCCGGCTATTCAGCCGTGGCCGTACCCAGGCCGACAAGCAGCGTGGCGCCAGCGCGCTGGAGTACATCGTGCTCGCCGCCGCTATCGTGATTGCTGTAATTGCCGGCGCTGCGCTGCTGGGAGGGGACGACGGTCCGATCACGACCACTTTCCAGAATATTGCTGATGAGCTTACAGGCGCCGAAGAGGGCGCGCCCGAGTAAATACTATATGAGCCGGCATCTGCGGAAAGTTTTTCAAAGGGGATCGGTCGCATTGGAGTTTTTGATCCTTTTCCCTTTTGTCATAGCCATTCTTTATGCATCTGCGGTTTATGGCTTGGTGTTTTTTAGCCAGTTTCGGCTGCAGAACGTGGTGGACCGGGCGGTATCCTCTGCACTGTACGTGGACCGTTCTGCGGATGAGGAGATCCAGGGCAAGGCAGTTCAGCGCGCCACCGACGTTATGGGTGAGCTGCTGGCAGCGTTGCCAGGTCCGCTCGGGAGCTTGGAAGATGGCGCCTCTATCTGCGAGCCGGCCCCGGTCGGCGAGGTGGAGATGATCCGCTGCAAAGTGACCTACAACTACAAGGAGAACCCCATCGTGCCAGTAATGAGTTTCGGCCTGCTGGGGACCTTTCCGCCGTTGCCGGACACGCTGGAAGCGGAGGCCCGCGCCGCCTTCTGACTAGAATCATAAGCAGTCGTCGAACAGGGATGTTTCGGAGGGGATATGGGATCAAAGATTTTGTATATGCTGCCGGCCCTGGTGCTGGCCTTTCTGGCGCTGGTTCTGGCGCTGGTGGGGCTGAGCCGGGATCCGGAGCCGGTGACCGTCGCATCAACGGACACCACCGGGCAGGCGGACCGGGAACAGGCCACGCCGTCCTATGAATACTGGGTGTTGCGCCAGCCGCTGAGCGCCGGCGAGGCCCTCAGTCAAGAAAACCTCGCCGTGGTGACGTCACCCACTCAAATCAGCGACGCCTTGTCCGCGGAAGAAGACGTCTTCGGCCGTGAGCTGCGCCGCTATGCCCGTCCGGGCGAACTTCTTTCAAGCCACCATCTGGAAAGCGGCGGTTCGCTACCCGCCAACCTGCCGGAAGGCCAGCGCGCCATCGCCATTGGCGTGGACGACGTGGTGGGCGCCGGGGGGCTGTTGCAGCCCGGGGACCGGGTCGATGTGGTCACCGCGTTCCGCCGTTCCGACAAAGACGCGCCGGTGGCCCTGGTGATGCTGCGCGACGTGCCGGTGCTGGCGGTCTACGGTTCGCTGTCCGCCGGCGCCGACGACGCGGAAGAAACCGCCCGCCGCCGCAACAACACCGCCGTCCTGTCGGTGCCGGAAAATCGCGTTTCCGCGCTGATGCTGGCGTCCTCCGAAGGCAAGGTGCGCCTCGCGGTGGTGGCTGGTGAGCGCGGCGAAACGCCGGCCAGGGACATGGACGAGCCGGCGGACGATGGTGAGAAGGCCCTCGCCGCCGCCGAAGAGGCGGAACAAAAACCCTTCTACTTCGACGACTTCTTCCCCGAGCGCGAAAAACCCGCGCCGGCCGCCGCGCCGAAGCCTTCTCCGGGCCAGCGCGTGCAGGTTTTCGAGGGCGCGGAATCAAGGAGCACCTATGTGCAATAAACAACGCTTCGGCCTGGGGGCGCGGCTGCTGCTGGTGCTGATGCTGTTTGCCGGCGGCCAGGCCGCCGCCATGGATGAATCCATGCGCATGGCGCCCGGCGACCAGAAAGTACTGAATTTCTCCGCGCCGATCACCAAGGTGGCGACCTCCAACCCGGAGGTCGCCAAGCTCACCGTCAGCGGCAGCCAGGAAGTGTTGGTTACGGCCTTCAAGGAAGGCTCGTCCGAGATCACTATCTGGCAACGGGGCGAAAGCCGGCCGATGCGCAGTAGCGTGGCGGTGGCCACCACGCTGGGCGGCAACCTGCCCTACGGCACCCAGGTGCAGACCGACATCCGTGTGCTGGAAGTGAGCCGCTCGGAACTGAACAGTCTGGGCGTTTATTACGCCAATCTGTTCGACGGCGGTGACTCCGCCGTGGGTATCGCGCCACCGGGCACCGGTTACCGGGGTTTTTCGGGCCCGGGTACCGCCCAGAGCCCGCTCAGCTCAGACGGTTTTAACCTGTTCGGTTTCGGCAGTAATTCGCTGACCATCATCAACGCGTTGGAAGGGGGCGGTTTCGCCTACACCCTGGCGGAGCCGTCGCTGACCAGTCTCAGCGGCCAGAGTGCGTCGTTTCTTTCCGGCGGCGAATTCCCCGTCCCCACCCGGAGTAATACCGATGGCATCCAGATCGAATTCAAAGAATTCGGGGTTGGCCTGAGCCTGACGCCCACGGTGATCAGCGACGAGCAGATTATTCTCAAGGTGGCGCCGGAAGTCAGCGAACTGGATTTCTCCGCCGGCGTGGAAACCGGCGGCGTGGCCGTACCCGGGCTGCGGGTCCGGCGGGCGGAAACCACGGTGTCCCTGGCCCCCGGTGAAACCTTCATCATCAGTGGTCTGGTGAGCCGCAGCACCATCAACAACAGCGACCGCATTCCGGGCCTGGGCAATATTCCGGTGCTCGGGGCCTTTTTCCGTTCCAGCCGGATTTCCCGGGACGACAAGGAGCTGGTGATGGTGGTCACCCCTCATCTGGTGACCCCCCGCAAGGCGGGCGATCCGCCGGTGACCTTGCCGGGCGGCGCCTACCGGGAAAGCAGCACGCAATGGCTGGATATGGCCACCGAGCCGCGTGGTGGCTCGCAACCCATTCGTCATGGAGTGAGCTGGTGAGCGATAACGATATTGTCCTCTCGGTGGTCGACGACCCCGGCATCAAAGCCTGGCTGGACCGGGTTATCGAAGAGCCGTTTCGCGTGGAATTCGTCAGCCGGGCTGATCTCACCCGGGTGTTGCGCCTGCTGGAAGCGACCACCGCCCATGTGGTGTTGGTGGAGATCAATGAAGCGGATATGGATCAATCCCTGGCGATCATTACCGCGCTGACCAGCGCCCGGCCCTGGGTCACGGTGATCACGGTGTGCACGCGCTCCAACCAGGAGTTGCTGCTGCAAAGCATGCGCGCCGGCGCCCGGGACAGTTTCCTGGCCGGCAACGACGCGGGGGAAATCCGCGACCGGCTGCGCCGTCATCAGTTGGTGCGCAGCGGGCATTACGGTGACGAAAGCCGCTCTTCGGTGAACAACCTGACGCTGGTGACCGGCGCTGATCCCACCGTGGACACGCGTTTCCTGGCGCAGAATCTCGCCACCGGCATCAATCAGCGTCAGCCCAACTGGCGTTGCCTGGCCATCGATACCCAGCCCCGCGAGCGGGGCGTGTTTTATCTCGACGCCAGCAGCGAATTCACCCTGGATAACCTGCTCGCCAACCCGGAAACCCTGGACGAGACGCTGATCGACACGGCGCTGGAAGAGTTCCGGCCCGGCCTGCGGTTGCTTTCCGGTGGCATCGGCAACCGGGCTCTGGACGGCGACCGCAGCGCGGATCTGTTCATCGCGTTGAACCGGTTGATGGAGATGTTCGATCACATCACCATCAACGTGGCCTCGCTGCAAAGCGAGTACTGGGTGCGAGCCCTGGGCGTGCACACCCGCCATCTTCTGGTCGGCATTCACCCGCTGGTGGATCACGCCCACGCCGCCCGGGCCCTGGTCCATGACTGGGGCTCCCATCTCGGCCGTGAGGGCCATATCGGGCTGGTGGTGGACGGTTACGACAGTGGCGTGCCGCCGGACGCCGACGAGCTGAGTGATACCGTCGGCGCGCCGCTGGCGGGCACCTTGCCGATGGATTGGCGTCATCGCCTGCTGGCGGTGAACAGTGGTCGGCCGATTCTCGAGCAGTCGCCCCGGTGTGCCTACAGCCGCCGGCTGGGCGACCTGTTGGATGCGCTCGACGGCCACGGCCAGAGCGACGAACCGCGACGCGGTGGTTTTCTGACGCGATTGCTGGGGAGTTAAGCCGTGGCCGGTCGTTTCGATCAGGAGTACCAGCAGCTCAAAGAGCGGACCCATCGCTGGGTGGTGGAGCGGCTGGATGAAGAGGGCATCGAAGTCGGCAAGGCGACCCGCGATGCCCTGGCCGAATTCACCCGCAATCATGTCGGGCAGTACATTTCCCATAACCGGGTGCCGCTATCCACGCAGGACCTGAATCAGCTGGTCCGCGATATTCTCGATGAAGTTACCGGCTTCGGCCCGCTGGAGCCGTTACTGGCGGACACCAGCGTCAACGATATTCTGGTGAATGGCCCGGAGCATGTTTTCGTGGAAGTGGCCGGGGTTCTGCAGCGAGCCAACACCCGGTTCATCAACGATGACCACGTCACCCGGGTGATTCGCCGCATGCTGGCGCCGTTGGGCCGGCGCCTGGACGAAGCCAGCCCGATGGTGGACGCCAGGTTGCCGGACGGTTCGCGGGTCAACGCGATCATCCCGCCGCTGGCCCTGGACGGGCCCACCATCAGTATCCGTAAGTTCACCGGTAACCACCTGTCCGCCCAGCAGCTGATCGAAAACGGCTCGATGACCGACGCCTGTCTGGACGTGTTGATCCGCGCGGTGGAATCGCGCCGCAATATCATTATCAGCGGCGGCACCGGCACCGGTAAGACCACCATGCTGAATCTGATCAGCCAGTACATCCCCCGCGCGGAACGGATCCTCACCATCGAGGACTCCGCCGAGCTGGTGCTCAACCATCCCCATGTGGTGCGCCTGGAAACACGTCCGGCCAACACCGAAGGCAAAGGCCGTATCACCGCCCGGGAGCTGGTGGTGAACTCCTTGCGGATGCGGCCGGACCGCATTGTTCTCGGCGAGGTGCGTTCCGCGGAAATCATCGAATTGCTGCAGGCCATGAACACCGGCCACGAAGGTTCGATGAGCACCATCCACGCCAACACCACCCGGGACGCCCTGGTGCGGATCGAAACCTTGCTGGCGGTCAGCGGTTACGACGCCAGCGAGCGTGCCATCAGCCGGCTTATCGGTTCCGCCCTGGACATCATTATTCAACTGGTGCGGATGCCCGATGGCCGCCGCATGGTCAGCGAGGTCGTCGCGCTCACGCCCACCGAGACCGACGCCTATCACATGGACTACCTGTACCGGAGCCACGAGTCATGAGTGCCCTGGCCCTGCTCGCCGCCGCGCAAACGCTGGCCGTGCTCGCGCTGATCACGGTGGTACTGCAGTGGCTGTGGGCGCGGCGTCGTATCAAGCGGTCGCTGAATGACGGCATCCGCCGGCGCCTGGAAACCCGGGCGGATTTGGGCGTCGAGACCGCCGCCCGGGTCACCGTGACGCCGCTGGAAAGCGTGCTGATTCGCGCGGACATTCACCTCAGCCAGGGTCAATTAACCGTCTTCGGTCTGATCGTCGCGGTATTCCTGCTGGTGGTGCTGGTGCTCAACGGCCCGCTGATCGCGCTGATCACGGCCGGGCTGATCGCCATCGCGCTGTGGATGTACTGGCGCTTTCGCTTCCAACAGCAACGGCGGCGTATTTACGAAGAGCTGCCCGGTTTGATCGATACCACCCTGCGCTATCTGAGCGCCGGGCGCTCGCTGGACAATGCCTTGGTGGAATCCTTCAACGACGCGCCGCCGGTTTTTGATCCGCTGGCGTTCCGTTTACGTAACGCCGTGGAAGCGGGCCGCGACTACACCAGTTTGTTCGAGGACTTCGGCGGCCTCTACCGGATACCGTCGCTGGTTCTGGTCTCAATCGCGTTGCGGACGTCGTCGCGCTTCGGCTCCTCGATTCGCCCGGTGCTGACCCAGGTGGCCACCTCGCTGCGCTCGCAACAGGAACTGCGCCGCGAATTCATGGCCGCCACCGCGGAGACACGCTTCACCGCCGCCGCCTTTGCGCTGTTGCCGCTGGGGTTGGCCGCGTACATGATTCTGATTAACGAGAACTACTCCCGGGTTCTTCTGGACACCGACACCGGGCATACCATGCTCGCCATCGCCGGTGGCCTTCAGACCCTGGGCGTGATCATTATCTGGCGGATGATCCAGGGGGTCGGACGTGAATAGTGTTTGGTTTATATCCGCGGCCGCGATCTCTTTCCTCGCCATCTGGGTGGCCTGGGCGAAAGCGCCGCAGTGGGCCCGTCGCGCCCGGATCAACGCACGTTTGCATCGCCTTGCGGATCAGGACGATGAAGCTTCTAGTTTCTGGCTATCAAAGCTCGCTAGTCGGTTCACCGAGTCGTCTATTACAAGAGGTGATTTTGAGGAAATACGAGAGGCCTATGCTGCCACCGGCCGATCCCATGAGCAGTCTCAGATTCTTTACCTTGCATACTGTTGGGTTGTCCCAGCGATAGTCGTGGTATTCGGGTTTTGGGTGCTCGGCCCTATTGGGGCAATGCTGTTGGCTGCTCTCGCTTTTATCTTGCCACGCCGTGCTATCCGAACAATGGGTAAAAGGGCGGAGCAAAGGCAGAACTTAGAAGCAATAGAGCTTTGCCATCTTACTCGCATGCTGATGGAGGCCGGACTATCCCTAGAACGAGTCTTGCGGTTGATCGCCAATCAGGGTAGGCCGTTACTGCCCATGCTATCCAGTCGCCTGGATCGGTTTAATCGGCTGATGGAATCCGGTGCTGAACGCACGCAAGCACTCGACGAGCTGGGTGAAAATCGCCGTATCCCAGTGCTTCGAAACTATGTGGTATTGATGAAGCAAAGCAGTCAATTGGGAGCCGGAGTGTCTCTGAGCCTGGATCAAATTATTGAAGAGGCACAAAGCGTGGAGCGCAATCGTGTTCGCGAAGAAACTAATCGTATCGGCGCCAAGATGACCGTAATAATGATGGTGTTCATGCTGCCCGCCCTGTTTATTCTGATTGGCGGCCCGGCGATGATCTCCATCGCCGATGCATTTTGATGATGGGCGTATCAGCAGCGCTGGACCCGTAAGAACGAACCACGAAGACCAGGAGCAACGGATGCAAAAAATAGCGATGGGGATCATGGCCAGCGTGCTGATGGCCGGTTGCGCTTCGCAGCCGCCCAGCGAAAGAGCCGGCGACCCGTACGATCTGGACCGGTTGAATTGCTCCGCCCGCATCCAGCCGGAACAACAGGTGCAGCTCGACATGGTCGACAACCTGATGAACCGGGAGCGCAACCACGCGGCACTGGCGCAGCTGGAAGCCAAGCCTATGGAAACCGTCGACCACTGGGTGCGTTACGGCCAGTTGCAGGCGTCCACTGGCCATCTGGGAAAGGCCGAGACCATTTTCCAGGGCCTGGTAGACCGTTGCGGCACCGGGCGCAGTCACCATGGTCTGGGCATGGTCCTGCTGAAGCAGGACAAAGTGCTGAAAGCGCTTCATCACCTGGAGATTGCCCGCGAACGCACGCCCGCCTCGGCCCAGGTGCGCAATGACTACGGTTATGTGCTGCTTATGGTCGGTGACTATGAAGACGCCGCCTATGAGCTGCGTACCGCCATGGAACTCGGCGACGGCAAGGGCCCGGTACGTCAGAACCTGGCGGTGGCTTACCTGCTCACCGACAACTGGGGCGGGCTGGAATGGATGAAGAAGCAATACGACCTGAGCAGTGAAGAGCGGGCTTACGCGGAAAGGCTGGCCGAGCAATTCGGGAGATAAACTATGAAACTGGTCATGGCTCTACTTACATTGATTCCCCTGGCGGTAATAGCGGACGGCAGACCGCAATTCGGCGTGTCCGGCAAAGTGGTCGACACCGAACAGGAGCATCAGGTGGGGGCCGCCACCCAGCGCGCCCTGGAACAGCAACGGCGTTCGCCGCCGGCGGAAAAAAGCGAGCTCTCCGTGCCGATCTACATCGACACGCAGCATCGACTGGCGGACAGCTTTAAACAGCCGATCCCGGAAACTTTTGGTCAGCAGACTCGTGGCGAGGACTGAAATGAATAGGCAGCGTGGCGCTCTGCTTTTTATTACGCCGATTATCATGATCGCCGTGATCTTGCTGGGTGTACTGGCTCTTGATGGTGCGCGCTTATATTCATTGCGTCAGGAAATGCAGAGCCAGGTGAACGCTGCCGCGACCGCCGCTGCTGATGGCACACAGACATGCGGGGGGGCAACTGTCAGCATGGAAAATATCCGTGCACGCGCGCTGGCTGCTGCACGCGCCCAAGGCTTCGGTGGTTCGGATGATGAGTTGATTGTCGAACCGGGGGTGATCGAAAGCGACGATAATGAAGTGCTCTCTTTTCGCTCTGAAGAAGACTTGATGCAGAGCAATGGGCTGGTGGTTCGGATCGCTTCCGAGGAGCCTATTTCCGCCCTTTTGCCGAGCTCGCTTGGAAAGGTGACTGTTTCCGCGCAGACGGCAGTAAAGAAAGAGACATTTGCGACCTTTTACACGGAGTCATATACCACCTCCATCGACACCAATAACGCCATCCTTCTTGGCGCGATTTTCGAGGCAGTGCTTGGCGGAAACCATCTCTCTATAGATGCGGTTTCGCTTTCTGCACTTTCAAATACGGTGGCTGACCTGGGCGACATAGTTAGCTACGTCGCCTCACGCACTGGTTTGGGGGTTGATGAAGTACTGCAGTCGGAGGTGCCGGCCTACGTCGTGGTTGGTGCCTTGCGCACCGCCGAGGGTCTTACCGGCGGTGCAGTAAACGTTGTTGACGATGTGCTTGCCTCCAATGGTGTGAATACAAACGTACAATTTTCCGAGATCATTCGTGTCGTGGGCAATACCGGAGTCCCAGAGGGCGCTGGGGTGCCGATCTTGGAAGTGCTGAGCAGCCTCATTCTCAATCTCGCCCAGACTCCGCCCTTAAACGGAGTAATAGAGTTAGACGTCAATCCTCTCCTCGGCGGGCTCGGTTTAGGGGATTTGACAAGTCTTTCTTTGGAACTGGAAATCGATAACGCGCCGAGCGTCGTTGTTGCTCCCGCGCGCATAGGAAAAACAGATAGCGGTTTGGGGTGGCTTGGGCAGGTCGAAGGCGCTGATATAACCATACGTTTAGATGCTTCGTTGCAACTCGGGGATCCCTCGTTTAGCGCTTTAACGCTTAAGTTGCCATTGGAGCTCAGAACAGGAGCGACCAAAGCAACGTTGGTGGAGGCAGCTTGTGGAGCGGGTCGTACGAATTCGGTGGACTATGCTTTCGAGGTTGAGAAATCGGCCCTTCAATTGTACACCGACGTGGAACTTATTGTCCTAGGTGCAGAAGAACCTCAACCCGTATGTTTTCCAGGTGTTGCGGAATGGTCCTGCCCGATTCCACCGGCGGACTCTTTCCAGCACCAGTACACCGGCCCGTTAACTGGGACCCGATACGGAGACTGTTGTTATCCTCCGCCTTCGTGCTCCGGGCTAATCGATATCCAAGTTTCTTCATCTTCCGCATCTGGCGACGACATACCTTCCGGTATCGTGGAATTCAGAGACCTTCCGTTGCATAACTTCGAGGCTCAAGCTCGCTCGGTAGATGTGGGCACGGGTGACGTGCTCGGTTCAAGTGTGACTAACCTTATGAACGGTATTAACGTAGAGAGCGCGGATATAGCGTGTCTGCCACTAGGTAGTTTGCTTAACTTGACACTGGACTTGGTACGACCGGCGGTAAGTGGTGTCGTCGAGCCCCTATCCGAGTATCTGTTGGGGCCTCTTTTGGGAAGCTTAGGTATTAGCTTGGGTGAAGCTGAGGTTAATGTCATAGCCGCTGAGCAGCCCGCCGTGCAGCTACTTCAATACTGCGGTCCGGAAGGCTGCTAGTAAGCTTTTCTCAAGGTCTGCGTAACCGTGACGCGACTAGATCAAATCACGCTTTTCCCGTCTCGCCGCGCGCAGGTCACGCATCACCGAGGCGCTGAGCACGACCAGCACGCCCAGGCTGAGTACGGGCCACACGAGTATGTAGGCGCCGAATATCCAGGTTTCCATAAGTTTCTCCTTAGCGACCACGGCAATCGCCGTGGCCCGGTGTATTTATTGCGCGGTGGCGGTGCCTTTTGTCAGGTCGGGCGCGCCGGCGTCATCGTAGTTGTTTACGCGCCTGCCGATCTCGTCGAAGTCGAACCGCTGGTTGCTGGCCAGGCTGATGGCCACGCAGACCAGGGTGCTGACACCGTAGGCGGTGAGTGACGCCATCAGCACGGTGTAGTCGCGCAGGAAGTGGAAGCCGAACCAGGCGGTGGCCAGGAAGGCGATCACGCCGGCAATCGCACCGATGCGTACGCCGAAGAAGCCGAAGGCCATCAGCCCGATGACCACGCCACCGCCGATGGCCGCGAGGAACTCGAACAACAACGCGGTAAAGCCCTGCATCGGTAGCAGATCAAAGCGCGCCACGCAGAACATAATCAGCGCGGCCACCACCGCCCAGGTAAAGGCGGCGTTGGTGATCCGGTTCCAGTAACAGCTGGCGATCACCGGGAACACGATGGCGCCCCAGAGCGCGCCGACGAACACCAGCATCACCAGGATATCCAGCGCGAAGCTGGCGAACACCAGGCCGCAGACGGTGGCGACGATCATGGTGACGCGGCCGATCAACAGCATTTTCTTCGGATCGGCGTTGTCCTTGGCGATGTTCTTACCGTACACGTCGGCCATGACGATGGCGGACAGCGCCGACAGATCGGAGTCGGCGGTGGACGACAGGGACCCGATGACCAGGATAAAGAACAGCGCGATAAACACCGGCGGCAGATAGGTGGAGACCACCTGCGGGATCAGATTGTTCATGTCGCCGTTGATGGGCTCGATGCCGGCGGACACCGCCATCAAGCCGATCATGCCCAGGCCGATGACGATGGCGGCGTAACCCACGGTGGCGGTTACGAAGGTGCGTTTAATGTGCTTTTCGTTTACCGCGAACAGGCGTTGCGAAATGGTCTGGTTGCCGATGGCGTAGGCCAGCACGGCGACGAAGTAGGGCGCGCCCTGGTTCAGGATGGCGTCCATGGAGAACAGGTTCTGCTGCTCGGCGGTCAGGGTGCTCATGCCGTCCATGATCGTGCCGGGGCCGCCCATGGCGAACAGCACGGCGGGGATGATCACCACGGCGATGGCCATCAACGCCACCAGCTGCGCGAAATCGGTGAACACCGAAGCACGGAAGCCGGAGGTCAGGGTGTAGCTGAGTACGCCGATGCCGGCAATGATCACACCGGTTTGAAACGACAGCGGCGACAGAACCGATACCAGCGCACCGGCGGCGGTGAAGTTCACCATCAGGCTGATCAGGCTGCCCAGCACGTTGGAGAACGCCAGAATCAACTGGCTGGAAGCACCGTGCCGGGCGTGGATCAGTTCGCCCAGCGTGTGGCCGTTGGGCGCCAGCTTCCGAAACCGCTGGCCGAACGGGTAGATGAACAGAATCATCAGCGCGCCCCACAGGCCGTAATGGAGCGGGCCGGACAGGCCGTAGGTATAGCCGGAGGTGGCGGCGGCGTAGAAGGAGGCGGCCCAGATCCAGGTGGCGGTCATGCTGGCGGCGCCCATGCCGAAGCCGACGCGGTGGTTGGCGACCATGAAGGCGTCGGTGCCCTGGCGGTCGCTCTTGATCAGTAGCGTCAACAGATAGGTGCCGCCGTAGAAGGCGGCGAGAAGCAATAGGATGGTGACGGGTGAGAATTGATAAAAGCCGGTATCAGTCAAATGTGTCTCCCAATAAAACAGACTCGCGCTGGCAGGCCGGGGCGGTGCCAATGGCGACCACCGATGGACGGCGCGACAAAGAAACCCCTGGAGGGTCTTGAACAAAAGACGCAAAAACAGAGCGGCCTGCCGGGGGCAGGCCGCGAGGGAGGGGTACTCTAGTGCTTATCGGGCGGGGTTGCCAGCCTGGGCCGGCTGTACTCGGTATCCCTTCAGTGTCGCCACGAAATCCTGCAGCGCATGGATGCCGGATTCTTCGGCGTCCCGGCACCACTGGGCCAGGGATTCCAGCATCTCGGAGGAGTTGCGGCTGGTCTGGCTCCAGATCGACTGCAGGCGCAGCCGGTACTCATAGATGGTGGCCAGGGTGTGGTTGTGTTCGGTCAGGTTCGCCAGCCGGTGCTTGTGGCGGCTTTTGAAGAACCGCTGGTCCCGGTAGAGCAGGGCGCGGGCGCGGCTGTAAAAGCCACGGGTGGCCTCGCAGGCGCGGGCTTTTTCCTGTTCGAACACCGGCTTGATCACGGCGCGGCGGTACTGGGCCATCACCTGGAAGCGGTGCTGGAAGACCGCCCGCAGGGTATCCAGATCCACGGCGGGTTTGGCGTTGTCGCGGTCCACCACCGGCTTGGGCGCCACCTTCTTCACTTTCGCCAGGCCCAGCATTTCGAACAGGCGGATCCACGCCCAGCCCATGTCGAACTCAAAGCGGCGGATCGAAAGTTTGGCGGAATTGGGGTAGGTGTGGTGGTTGTTGTGCAGCTCTTCACCGCCGATCAACACACCCCAGGGCAGCACGTTGCGCGAGGCGTCCGTGCATTCGAAGTTGCGGTAGCCCCAGTAATGGCCGATGCCGTTGATCACGCCGGCGGCGAACAGGGGGATCCAGATCATCTGCACCGCCCAGATGGTGATGCCGATGGCGCCGAACAGGGCCAGATCAATGGCGCCCATCAGCGCGATGCCCAGGAAGGTGAAGCGGCTGTAGACATTGCGCTCGACCCAGTCGTCCGGGCAGCCGGCGCCGTACTTGTCCAGGGTTTCCTGGTTCACGGCTTCCGCCTGATAGAGCTCGGCGCCTTCGCTGAGCACTTTGCGAATGCCCAGCACCTGGGGGCTGTGCGGGTCTTCTTCCGTGTCACAGCGGGCGTGGTGCTTGCGGTGGATGGCGGTCCAGGCGCGGGTGTTCTGGCCGGTGGTCAGCCACAGCCAGAAGCGGAAGAAATGTTTGAGAGCCGGATGCAGCTCCAGGGCCCGGTGGGCGGAATAGCGGTGCAGGTACACGGTCACGCTGACAATGGTCACGTGGGTCATGGCCAGGGTGATGAGCACCAGTGCCCAGGGGCCGGCGGAAAGCAGGCCACCGGAGAAGAAATTCAGTACGTCGTTCATGGCGGAAACACGGTTGTGGAACCGTTCCGGTTCCAGGTTTTCGGGGTCGGCGGTGTCGGCCGCCGGTCACCGGGTACAGCGTAGTGACTATCGGGTCATGAGCAGGTGACCCTCGGAGTGTACCTGAGCCTGCCATCCGGGGGCCAGATAAACCGTCCCCACGGCTTCGAACACCAGCGCCGGCCCGCGCAGTACCTGGCCCGCGGCCAGGTTGTCACGGCGGTAGACCGGCACCGGCCCGTCCACGCACGGCAGCCGGGCCTCCCAGGCCGGGGCGCCGTCGCCGCCGGCCAGCGGCGCGGGCGCCGGGGGCCGCGCCGGCGCCTGGCAGCGCACCCGCACGTTCACTCTCTGCACCGGCAGCGCCAGCCGGTGGCCGTAGCGGTGCTCGTGGAGGCGATGGAATGCGGCCTCCGCCGCCTCCGGGTCGCCGTCCCAGGGCAAGCCGAGGGTCGACGATTGCCCTTGATAGCACAGGTCCAGTGTCACTTCGGTGACCACGTCGCTGTCGGGCACCCCTTCCGAGGCCAGTTCCCGCCGGCCGCGCCGGTCCAGGTCCGCCGCCAGGGCGTCCACCCGGGCGGCGTCGGCGCCGCCGGGCAGCGCCTGGATCAATTCCCGCTTGCGCGGTGCGTACACCAGCCCCTCGGCGGACAGCACGCCGGCGCGGATCGGCATCACCGCCCGCCGCATGCCCAGGTTCTCCGCCAGGGCGCACACATGCAGGCCGCCGGCGCCGCCGAAGCTGACCAGCTGGAAAGCCGCCGGGTCGAAGCCCTTCTGAATGGAGATCACCCGCAGCGCCTGGCTCATGTGTTCATTGGCCAGCTCGATAATGCCCCGGGCCGCGCTCACCGTGTCCAGGCCCAGTGATTGCGCCACCCGCGCCACCGCTGCTTCGGCGGCGTCCCGGTCCAGGGCCAGGCTGCCGCCCAGGGCGAACTCCGGCTGCAGGCGGCCGAGCACCAGGTTGGCGTCGGTGACCGTGGGCTCCTGGCCGCCCTTGCCGTAGCAGGCCGGGCCCGGGTCGGCGCCCGCGGATTGCGGGCCCACATGCAGCAGGCCGGCGTCGTCGACCCGCGCCAGGGAGCCGCCGCCGGCGCCGATGGTGTGCATGTCCACCATCGGCACCGCCACCGGGTAGGGGCCGATATGGCCGCTCTGGGTGAGGCGGATATCGCCGTCCAGCAGCGCCACGTCGGTGGAGGTGCCGCCCATGTCGAAGGTCATCAGGTGGTCTTCGCCCAGGGCGCCGCCCAGGCGGTGGGCGGCGCTGAGGCCCCCGGCGGGGCCGGACAGCAACAGGTTCACGGCGCGCCCGGCCGCCTGGTCGGCGGCCACGGTGCCGCCGTTGGACTGCATAATGGTCAGCGGCGAGGGCGCGGTGTGCGCCTTCAGGCGGCTGATGTAATGGTGAATGCGCGGCGCCAGCCAGGCGTTCAGCCAGGTGGCCATGCCGCGCTCGTACTCGCCCCGGGTGGGCAGTACCCGGCTGGACAGGCTCACCGCCAGGCCGGCGTTCTCCAGGGCGCGGCCCAGGCGCTCCTCGTGGTCCGGGTCCAGGTAGGCGAACAGCAGGTTCACCGCCACGGATTCCGGGTCGTGGGCGCGTACGCGGGCCACCAGATCGTCGATGTCGGCGTCGTTCAGGCCGGTCACCACCGTGCCGTCGGCGCCCAGGCGGGCGCTCAGGCTCTCCACCGGGGTGTCGGCCAGCGCCGTGGGTGCCGCGGAGGGCGTCAGGTTATACAGCTCCGGCCGGTTCTGGCGGCCGATCAGCAGCACGTCCTCCAGGCCCTGGTTGGTGACCAGCACGGTGCGCGCGCCCTTGCTCTCCAGGGCCGCGTTGGTGGCCACCGTGGTGCCATGGACGATCACCAGCTCACCGGCGCGCAGGCGATCCTCCAGGCCCATCTCGCGGATGCCCTGGAGGATCGCCTCCTCCGGGGCCGCCGGCGTCGACAGCACTTTGTGGATACGAGGGGTAGCCTCGCCGAGCAGGACGAAATCGGTGAAGGTGCCGCCGGTGTCGACACCGAGCCAATAGGCCATGTTGTCTCCCAGGATAGGATGTCTCCGTTGCCTGTGCCCGTTACAATCCAGGGCGTCATCTTAGCCTCCCTCACCCAGGATAGCCCATGCCCGAATTGCCCGAAGTGGAGACCACCCGGCGCGGCATCGAGCCCCACGTGGCCGGCCGCACCCTCACCGCCGTCACGGTGCGCGAGCCCCGGCTGCGCTGGCCGGTGGACGCCCGGGTCGCCGAGCTGCGCGACAAGCGCATCATCGGCCTGCGCCGGCGCGCCAAGTACCTGCTGATGGATCTCGGCGATCTGAACCTGGGGATTCACCTGGGCATGTCCGGCACCCTGCGCGTGGTCGCCGCCGACACGCCGCTGCGCAAGCACGATCACATCGATCTGCACCTGGACAGCGGCCGGTTGCTGCGTTTCAACGACCCGCGCCGCTTCGGCGCCCTGCTGTACCTGACGGACGCCCTGACCCACCCGTTGCTGGCCAACCTGGGCCCCGAGCCCCTGGACCAGGATTTTTCCGGCGGCTGGCTGTACCGCCGCAGTCGCGGTCGGCGGGTGTCGGTGAAGAGCTTCATCATGGATAACGCCACCGTGGTGGGCGTGGGCAACATCTACGCCCAGGAAAGCCTGTTCCTGGCCGGCATCCACCCCAGCCGCCCCGCCGGCCGCATCAGCGAGGCGCGCTACCAGCGTCTGGCGCTGGCGATACGCTCGGTGCTGGCCAAGGCCATCGAGGCCGGCGGCACCACCCTGCGCGATTTCACCAGCGCCGACGGCCAGCCCGGCTACTTCGCCCAGCAGCTGCTGGTCTACGGCCGCGCCGACGAGCCTTGCCCGCAATGCGCCGAGCCGCTGCGCGGCGGTCGCCACGGCCAGCGCAGCACCGTCTATTGCCCGCGCTGCCAGCGCTGAGCGGGCACCGTTCGTCCGATCGCGCTTGCCGGGGCTCATATTGCCGGTGTAATAACAAAGATGTAGATTGTGATCTGATTGTGGGAAGAACAAATACTTAGGAACGACAATGGGTGCGACAAAAAACAAGAGGGAATCACGATGAAGCGAGCCCTGCGCGTGGTTGCGGCCACTGCCCTCGCCTCGACGCTATCGTTCGCCAGTGCCGCCCAGGCCCGGGACATGGATCTGGAAGGCGCCCGGCCTTCCGCGTTCGCCATGTTCGGTGATGCCCTGATCGTGCGCCCGGTGATGACGGCGGCCACTGTCGGCGGCGCGGCGATCTATGTGGTGACGCTGCCGTTCAGCCTGATCGGGGGGAATGCTCAGGAGGCCGGCGAAACACTGGTCGTGGATCCCGGCGCCACCGCCTTCGTGCGCTGCCTTGGCTGCACGCCCAGCCAGCACGAGCGGAATCAGACCGATCAGGAGATCCGTCAGGCCAACCGCGACTGATCCCGACACCGCTTTCAATAAAAAGCCCGCCGTGGAATCCACGGCGGGCTTTTTTGTGGGGCCTCTGGTATCCCGCCGGCCGGCTTTGCCGGCCTTTCGCGGGCGGGGCCCGCTCCCACAGGGCCCGCTTCTACAAGGTTCAGACGGCTTCTTCGTGGCCTTCGTCGCGGCCCAGCAGCATGTACATGGCCGGCACCACGAACAGCGTGAACAGGGTGCCGATGGTCATGCCGGCGGCCACCACCAGGCCGATGGCGAAGCGCGCGCCGCCGCCTGGGCCGGCGGCGATCAGCAGTGGCACCATGGCCAGCACCAGGGCGGCGGTGGTCATCAGCACCGGGCGCAGACGCACGGCGGCGGCGTGTTCGATGGCGCGCCGCTTGCCCATGCCTTCCAGCTGCATCTTGTTGGCGAACTCCACGATCAGAATACCGTGTTTCGATATCACCCCGATCAGCGTCACCAGGCCCACCTGGGTATAGATGTTCAGGGTGGTCAGGCCCAGGCTGACGAAGATCATCGCGCCGCACACCGACATGGGGACGGTGATCAGCATGATGATCGGGTCACGCCAGGATTCGAACTGCGCGGCCAGCACCAGATAGATCACGATCAGTGCGAAGAAGAAGGTGACGATCAGATCGCTGCCCTCCTTCATGAACTGACGGGACTGGCCCGAGTAATCCACGGAATAGCCTGATGGCAGTACCTCGTCGGCGGCGTTTTCCAGCACACCCAGTGCTTCGCCCAGTGTCACCCCGGGGCGCTGTACGCCGGAGATGGTCACCGCGTTGAGCTGCTGGAAACGCTTCAGCTGCTGGGGCTGCACGGTTTCTTCCAGGCTGATCACGGTGGCCAGCGGCACCAGGTCGCCCTGGCCGGTGCGCACGTAGTATTGCTTCAGCTGCTCCGGCGTCAGGCGGCTGCCCCGCTCCACCTGCGGGATCACCTTGTAGGACCGGTTCTCCAGGGAGAAGCGGTTGGCGTAGCCGCCGGCCAGCATGGCGCCCAGTTCCTGGGCGAGCTGCTGCATGGTGATGCCGAGGCTGGCCGCTTTCTCCCGGTCCACCAGGATGTTGTAGCGCGGCTTGTCGATCTTCAGGTCGGTGTCCATGAAGATGAACTTGTTGCTGGCGCGCGCCTTTTCGAGCACCTCGTTGGCGAACTCCTGCAGGTTCTCGGTGGGCTCGGTGGTACCGATCACGAATTCCACCGGCAGCGCGCCGCCGGCGGTGGGCAGCGAGGGCGGCACGAACGCCGCCACCTGCAGACCGGCGATGCTGTTGATCTTCTCGGACAGCTCGTTCTTGGCCTCGGTGGTGCTCTGCTCGCGCTCGTTCCAGCTTTTCAGCACGAAACCGGCCAGCGCGGTGTTGGAGGCGGTGGTGGAGCCGCCGCCGCCGATACCGTTGAGCAGGAACACATTGTCCACCGACGGCATGGTGTCGGCGATGTCGTTGAACTCGCGGGTGAACGGCTCAAGGTAATCCAGCGTCACATAGGGGTCGGCGGTGGACGAGGTGAGCACGAAGCCCTGGTCTTCCGCCGGCTCCAGTTCGCTGGGCGAGGTCACGAACAGGAAGTAGCAGGACACCAGAATCACCGCGCCGAACACATAGATCACCGGCAGCTCGTTGAGCGCGCCGTGCAGGCGCCGCTCATAGCTTTTTTCCAGCTTCTCGAAACGCCGGTTTACCCAGCGCTCGAAGCGGTTGCCGGTGCGGTCCGGGTCGTGCTCCTTGAGAATCTTGGCGCACATCATCGGCGACAGCGTCAGCGCCACCACGCCGGACAACAACACGGCGCCGGCCAGCGAGAACGCGAACTCCACGAACAGGGTGCCGGTGAGACCGCCCATGAAACCGATCGGCAGGTACACCGCCACCAGCGTGGTGGTCATCGCCACCACCGGCCAGGCCAGTTCCCGGGCGCCCTTGATGGCGGCGTCGTACGGCGACAGACCCTCTTCCACGTGTCGGTGAATGTTCTCCAGCACGATGATGGCGTCGTCCACCACGATGCCGATGGCCAATACCATCGCCAGCAGCGTCAGCAGGTTGATGGAGAAGCCCATCAGCAACATCAGGAACAGCGCGCCGACCATCGACAGCGGCACCGCGATGGCGGGAATCAGCACCGAGCGCAGTGACCCCAGGAACAGGTAGATCACCGCGATCACGATCAGCACCGCCTCGATCAGGGTTTTCACCACCTCGTCGATGGAATCCTGAATGTACTCGGTGCCGTCATAGGGAATGTCCCCGGCCATGCCTTCGGGCAGTTGCGGGAACACTTCGTTCTCCAGGATGCCGCGTACTTCCTCGATCACATCCAGGGCGTTGGCGTCGGTGGCCACCTCGATGCCCATGAAGGTGGCCTGCTTGCCGTTGAAGGTCACCGACGACTGGTACGACTCCGAGCCCAGCTCCACGTCCGCCACGTCTTCCAGGCGCACGATGGCGTTGTCCTCGGAGCGGATGATCAGCCGTTCGAACTCCTCGGTGGTGTTCAGGTCGGTGGCTGCTTTCAGGTCCAGCGCCACGTTGGAGCCCTTGGTGCCGCCCACCGCGGCCAGCACGTTGTTCTGCTGCAGGGCGCCGTACACTTCCGAGGGGGTGATACCCAGCGCCGCCATCCGCTCCGGCTTCAGCCAGGCACGCATGGCGAAGGTGCGGTCACCGAGAATCCGCGCGCGCTGCACGCCGTTGACCGTGGCCAGCTTGGGCTGCACCTCGCGCACCAGATAGTCGGTGATCTGATTGTTGTCGAGAATCTCCGAGGAAAACGACAGATACATCGAGGCGATGTTCTGGCCCACCGCCAGTTCGATGGTGGGGTCCTCCGCTTCCTCGGGCAGCTCGCTGCGCATCTTGTTGACCTTGGCCACGATCTGCGTGAGCGCCTCGTTGGGATCCTCGCCCAGACGGATGTAGGCCTGGATCGACGAAGCGCTCTGCAGCGAGGTGGAGACCAGATAATCAATGCCGTCGGCGGACGCGATTTCCTGTTCCAGCGGCGTGGTGATAAAGCCCTGGATCAAATCCGCGTCGGCGCCGGTGTAAACCGTGGTCACGGTGACCACGGCGTTTTCCAGCTCCGGATATTGCCGCACGTTCAGTTCCGTGGCGGCGCGCAACCCGAGCAGGAAGATAAACAGGCTGACCACCGAGGCCAGCACCGGCTTGCTGATGAAGATGTCCGTGAATTTCATGGCTATCCTCAGCTGTTGCCGGGTGTCGGCGTCGCTTCCGTGGAGGGCTGCACATCGTTCTCGATGGTCACGGCGGCATCGTTACGCAGTTTCAGCAGCCCGCTGGTGGCGACCACTTCGCCGGGCTTGAGCCCGTCGATCACCGCCACCAGATCGCCGCGCCGGCGGCCCAGTTTCACGAACCGCTTCTTGACGATCTTGTCGGCGCCTTCGGCTTTTTTCTCGCTGTCGGCGTCACTCTCTTCATTCTCGTCGCTCTCGCCTTTCTGCGGCGCGTCCTTGAGCACGAACACGGCGTTGCCGTAGGGCGCGTAGCTGATCGCGGTGCGCGGAATCACCACCACGTCCTCGGATTGCGGCAGCTGAATGTCGACACTGGCGAACATGCCGGGGCGCAGTTTGTTGTCTTCGTTCTCGAAGCGCGCCTGCACGGACACGTTACGGGTCGCTTCGCTGACACCGGGCTCGATGGCGGAGATTTCCCCTTCGAACTGCTGGTCGGTGTAGGCGTCCAGCGTTACGCGTACCTGCAGGCCCTTCTCGATGCGGCTCAGCTCCTGCTCGGGCAGGGCGAAGTCGACGAAAATCGGCTGCAGCTGGTTCAGACTCACCACCGGCGTGCCGGCCTGCAGGAACTGGCCCAGATCCACCTGGCGAATGCCGAGCACACCGTCGAAGGGCGCACGCACGGTTTTATAGTTCAGCTGTTCGCGCTGGGCCTGCGCCTGGGCCACCGCCTGGTCGCGCTGGGCGCGGCGGTTGTCCAGTTCGGAGCGGGAAATCGAACCTTGCTTGAACAGCCGCTGGTAGCGGTCGTACTCCTGGCGGGCCAGGCCGGCGGTGGCCTCCAGCGCATTGAGCTGGGCGCGGTCGGCGGCGGCTTCCAGGCGGATCAGCACGTCGCCCTTCTTCACCGAGTCACCGGATTCGAACTCGATCGCTTCCACTTCGCCGGGCACCTGCGCGGTCACGTTGACGCCGTTCACGGCGTTGACGGTGCCCACGGCTTCCAGAATCGACGCCCAGTTGTCCTGGCGGGCTTCGTAGGTGGAAACGGCGGCGGCGGGCTGCGGCATGTTGTCGAAGAAGTCGTTCATCATCTTGCCCATGAACGCCTTGAAGCCAAAAATAAGGCCGAAGACGACAGCCAGGATGATCAGCATGATCACCATGCGCTTGCTGAAGATGCGCTTACTCATTGACCTAAACCCCTGATGTGCGGCTGTATTTTAGTTGTTTGCCCGTAGGCGGAGGGGGGATTCATCCGGCGGCCCCGTCGTCAGGCAATGGTCCTTGTTGCGCACGTCTCTGCAGAAACGCGCTGTTTGCATCCTTGTCGATGATCGACGGACTGAATCGACCCCGAAGTGTGAACAGAAATTAAACAGGCATCAAGCGCCGGATCATGACAGTCCGGCTGCGTCATCCGACTTGCGTGGCGAGGCGCTCGAGAACCGTATTCAAATGACGAAAGCCCAGCTCGGTGCAGGCGGCCCGCTGTTCGTCCGCCACCAGCAGCCCCTGCGCGCGGCTGGACGCCAGCGCCGCGTTGATGGTCTCGGCCTCAAGACCGGTGCGTTGCGACAACATCGTAATCGGTACGCCTTCCACCAGACGCAGCCCGTTCAGCAAGGCTTCCAGCAGCGGCTCATCAATCACGGTGAGGGCGCGCCGCGCGTTCACCGGGTCGGCCAGATAATGCTCGGGCATGCGTGTTTTCTGAAAACGCAGTAATTCCCGGGCGGTGGTGACCTTGCCATGGGCGCCGGCGCCGATCGCCAGATAATCGCCGAAACGCCAGTAATTCAGGTTGTGCCGGCAGCGTCGCCCGGGCCGCGCGAACGCCGACACTTCGTAGCGTTCGAACCCCTGCGTGGCCAGCAAACCCAGGCCCTGCTCTTCCAGGTCGGCGCGGCTGTCACCGTCGGGTTGCTCCGGCGGGGCGCGGAAGAAGGCGGTATTCGGTTCGATGGTCAGCTCATACCAGCTCAGGTGCGTCGGCTCCAGCGCCACCGCCTGGCGCAGGTCATCCAGCGCCTGCGCCGGCGTTTGCCCCGGCAGGGCGTGCATCAGGTCCAGATTGAAATTGTCGAAGCCGGCGTCGCGGGCGTCGGCGGCGGCGCGCAGGGCTTCTTCGGGCC
>Ga0207895_1000272_pt1 | contig 26493 bp, 23 predicted proteins | sample MalvirmetaMSP112_FD_184230 | JGI IMG/M metagenome (GOLD analysis project Ga0207895, IMG submission 184230) | Marine viral communities from the Deep Pacific Ocean - MSP112 (SPAdes) | ecosystem: Environmental > Aquatic > Marine > Oceanic | place: Pacific Ocean | collected 2011-05-24 | reverse complement strand
GTTACGTCCGCAATTGTACTCAGGCCCTTGATGACATGGCGGTAAAATACAGGTGGGCACTTTTTTTGCTGAAATTCAGGGTGTCACCGTTGTCGAAAGCGACTTCGAAGGACCGTTCGTCCTCCCCCGTCACTGAGCCCGGCCCGAAGATGGCATGGCTGAGACGGTTTCTTGCCCAGAGCGGTGTCGTCTCCTCGGCCGTTGCTTCCGTACTTGTCTGCAATGTGACGCCTTGAAGGTGCGCATAGCGAAGACCGGTCGACGTCAGTGGTACGGTGGCTGTCAGTGCGTCAGCGCTGTCGCAGGAACGCCCGTCCAGCCACTGGCCAAACTCTTGGGACAGTGGAAAGCACAACTCATCGACAAACCGGCTTGGGCCCTGGTCGCCGTCAAGGTGTCTTTTTTCTCCGAATGGCCGGGTGATCAGGTGTAGTTGCTCCCGGGTTCGGGTCATGGCCACATAGAGCAGGCGGCGTTCACTTTCCAGGAAGGCCTTGGGGTCGTCCTGGGCTCGGGGGCTGTAGGGCAGGTACTTCTCCTGCAGTCCCGGCAGTATAACGGTCGACCATTCCAGGCCCTTGGTGCGGTGGATGGTGGAGAGCAAGGCGCCGCCATGGCGATTTTCACCCGCCTGTTTCTTCAGAGCCTTGAGGTGTTCCAGCGCGCCGTCAATGCTGACATCGAGTCCCGAGAGGTACAGCCGGAAGCCCCGGATGGTCTCGATGCGTTCGTCCGCGGTTTCATGGGTCAGTGCCAGGCTGCGAATGCCCTCGTAGAGTTCGGTTTCCTCCGCGTAGCGGGATATCAGGTCTGCCACTGAGCCTTTGAAGCGCTCCAGCTGTGCCAGTGTTTCCCCCAGCTTGCGGAGCTTTTTGGCCGCCATGGGGGCCAGTGCGTCAAAGTCCATGGCCAGCAGCCGCTCGTGCCAGCCCTCGCCGAACCCAGCCAGAAAGCGTGCCAGCTGTTCGAGCTCGGGCTCCTTGAGGCCCACATGGGGGAAGCGCAGCAATTGCCGGGCAATATCAAGCCGGTCTTCATCAGGCAGATTGCGAATCCGGCCCGACACCACCATCAACAGGCTGGTGATGGCCTGAACCTCGCGACTGAACAGGGCTCCCTTCCCGGCGTCGATGCGGTAGGGCACTTGTCGCGCGAGCAATTTCAATTCGATAGGAACACTCTGGCTCCACACCCTGAACAGGATCGCCGTGTTGGCGAGCGCTTCGTCGTCCATGGGTTGCAGTAGTTTCAGGACGAGATCACTGTCGTTTTCCTGCTGGTGCAGGGTGATGCCGGTCTCAGGTGTGGTTGGATGGGAATGGCAGAGCACATCCTTGCGACCGGTGTTGTGACAGATCAGGTGATTGGCCAGCAGAGCCACCTGATGGCCGTACCGAAAGGTATAGCTCAGGGTCTGCTCCAGTGGGCTTTCAAACTCTTCGCTGAAACGCCTGAGTATGAAATCGGGTCTGGCGCCCCGGAACTCGTAAATCGTCTGATCCGGATCGCCCACGACAGTCACCCGTGCCCGGTCACCGGCCACGTATCTGAGCAGTAGATGCTGGATTTCGTTGGTGTCCTGATACTCATCCACCAGTACCAGGTCCATTTTGTTGCCGACCAGGCGCTGTAAGGGCGGGTTCTGGTGAATGGCCATCACCGGTTCGTAGAGCATGTCGGCGTAGCTGATGCGGCTCTGGGATTTGCGCCACTGTTCGAAACTGTGGAACAGGTCGATCAGGTAGCGGTGCTTGTCGGAATAGCCCAGTTCCTCAAAGACGATGTCCACCGGGGACAGGGTGGTTTTCACCAGGTCGATGAAGTTAACGGCGGTTTCGACAAAGTCTTTCTTGTTGCGGCGGATCTCGTCGGCCAGGTCCTCGGGCGCCAATCGCCGCGTAAGCTGCCAGGCCTGATAGCTGATTTCCTGGTCGGTGAGGATCTTGTCGGAAAACCCGGGCAGGAAACCCTCCCGCACGAACCGTTTGTAAAGCCGTAACCCCATGGCGTGGTAGGTGCGAATTTCAGGTGTCGCCAGGCCCAGATTACGTGTTACGTCCTGAAGTTTGTGTTCGAAGTCCACCCGCGCAGCGCGGTTGAACATCAACACCAGCATACGGTTCGGATCATGCCCCTGTTCCAGCAGATAGCGGATGCGCCAGGCCAGAGTGGACGTTTTTCCACTGCCCGCCACGGCGGTGATTACCGCATGTTCAAAACCTGCGGTGATGATGGCCCTTTGCTCATCAGTGAGGTAATCGGGCAGATTGGAGGTTTCAGGTATTTGGGGTGGGGGCGACATGCTGTGTATTGTACCCGGCGACTGGTAGTGCTGATACTGGTGCCGCATAATCCTGATAACTTTTGCTTTTCTGCTCGTCGGGATTGACCGCATATTGGGTGCAGGAGGGTTTGGGGGTTCTCTTCCATAACACGCTCAAGCACATCCATGTGGCGCTTGGGCTCCGCCATCCATGGCTCCGCACAGTTTTGGAAGAGAACCCCCAAACCCTCCCTCTGAATTTGGAGAATGATGTTATGGCTACAACTGCAGAACCGGTGAACGTGCTGGGTGAGAAGTTGGAAATTTGTGGTACAGATCCGGAAACCGGGTTTTATCGGGATGGGTGTTGCAACACTGGCCCGGATGACCTGGGGGCCCACGTTGTCTGTGCAGTCGTCACAGATGATTTTCTGGAATATTCAAGTGCTCAGGGTAACGATCTGAGTACACCAAGACCTGAATTTGGTTTCCCCGGTTTGAAAGAAGGGGATTCCTGGTGCCTGTGTGCATCCCGCTGGCAGGAGGCGTTTGAGGCCGATAGTGCGCCGCGTGTGAAGTTGCGTGCGACGCATCGTTCAGCGTTGAAGTATTCAAAGCTGGAAGATCTTAAACGTCACTCCGTGGATTTGAGCTGAGTGGATGGCGGATCAAATCGGGCCTGATCTGGCCGGGTGGCAGGAGCTGCAAGCCGGGTTGCGGGCTGCCGGACATCGGCGGTTGGTGGTTCTGGAAGGTGAGCGGGCAGCTGCTCTTACGTGGCTGCGTGAACTTCTTCCAGTATTGTCGATAGCGCCAGGCGTCTGGACCGGGCCGGTTGAGGATCAGCCCGAATCCTCGCTGACTTCGATCAAACCGGTCGAGGGACGTCGCTGGCTGGGGCAGGAACTGGCTTGCGTGGTCTGGGATGGCTGGCGGGGGAATCCACCAGACGGTTTTGCGGCGTTGTCGGGAACCCTTGCGGCCGGTGGTCTGTTTTTCTGGCTGATGCCTAAGCTGGAAGAATGGGGCGATTTCGACGATCCGGATTACCGGCGTACCGGGTTGGACGGAGCCGGTCAGTATTCGTTTGCGGCTCGTCTGGCCGGGGTTGTTGCCGGTGATCCCGATAGTATTCGTATCACCCCGTCTGTTGACCCTCAGCCGCCACTGCCAACGGTTGAACCACCCCGCGATGCCTTCCGGGTAGGCGCCACCGATGACCAGCGTGCGCTTGTGGAAGAGGTTGTTCGAACGGGGCTTGGGCGGCGGCGGCGACCGCTGGTGGCGACGGCGGATCGGGGGCGGGGTAAGTCTGCGGCACTGGGCCTGTCGGCGGTTCGTCTTCTGAATGAAGGGCGGCGGCGCGTGGTTGTGACGGCGCCCGGGCCGGATGCGGTGAAAACATTGTTTCACCACGCCCGCCTGGCCAGCGGGCAGGCCTCTGATCCTGACATGGGCACGGGCGATGTTGCGGTGGGCGATCAGGGGCGGCTGGAGTTCTGGCCCCTGGACCGGCTGCTTGCTGAAAAGCCGGAGGCGGAAGTGATCATGGTGGATGAAGCCGCCGCCGTACCGGCAGACCTGCTCAAGCGGATACTGCTGGGTTGGCCCAGGGTGATTTACGCTTCCACGGTGCACGGTTATGAAGGTTCCGGTAGAGGCTTTGCCATCCGTTTTCGCTCGGTGCTGGATGCCGAAACGCCTCACTGGCGCAACACATCGCTTACGGCGCCCATACGATGGTCTGCCTCTGACCCCCTGGAGCCGTTGACGCGTCGGATGTTTTTGCTGGATGCCCAGGCACCACCCGTCAGTGATGACGAAGTGAATATCGCCGTTGAACGCTGGAACCCGGGTACCGCAGAAGACAATGAATTGGAGGAGGCCTTCGGTTTGCTGGTGGATGCCCACTACCGGACCTCACCCGGTGACTTGCGCCAGTGGATGGACGATCCGGCCGCGGTGAGTTGGCGTCTGACCCGGGGTGGTGTTCTGGTCGGCGTGCTATGGGCGACGGTGGAAGGGGGGCTGGACAGCGAGCTTGCAGAGCAGGTCATGTTGGGCAAGCGCCGCTTGCGGGGGCATCTCTTGCCCCAGTCCCTGGCGACCCACAGTGGATTTGCCAAAGCAGCCTGCCAGAGTCTGTTGCGCATCGTGCGGATTGCCGTGAGTGCCGAGGTTCGCGGTGAGGGGCTGGGGCAGACACTGGTGGCGGCTGCAAATGATTATGCGTGCAAGCAGGGGCTGGACGGTATCGGTACCAGTTTCGGCGGTAACGCCGGGTTGTTGTCGTTCTGGCAGCGGTGCGGGTTGGAGCCGGTTCGGCTCGGGCTGAAGCGCGAAGCCAGCAGCGGCGAGTATCCCCTGCAGTTGCTTGCCGGGGTGTCTGCGCAAGGTAAGGCGCTGACAGATCATTTGCGTGGCAGGTTGACGGAGCACTGGCTCACCCTCGTGCCGCGCAACTGGATAGACGCAGAGCCGGAGCTGATTCTGCGGATAACCTGCGGCCTTCCCGCTGACAGACCGCTCAATGAGAATGATTTCAGGGACCTGCACAGTTTTGCCCATGGCTATCGGGGCTTCGATCTGGCCTTGCCGGTACTGAGACGGCTGTCATTGCAAGCAGGCGTTGTCAACGGGATGGCTGACGAACGTTCGCGCTCCCTCTGGGCCAGGGCGGTGCTACAGGGTTGGTCGTGGCCCGAGTTGCAGGCGAACGGTGAATGCGTGGGCCGGGAGGCAGGCGAAGCGGAATTGCGCTCTCTGGTGGGCGATATTTTGCAGAACCGGCCGGACTTGTGAACCGCTCGCTTTCATTGCCGCCGACGACTGACCAGAATATCCGCAAAAATAAATCAACAGAGACTGAATCACCATGGCCCAGGGAACCGGCACCATCCTCGTGAGATTTCTGGCCGTCCTGGTCGCAAGCGCGCTGATGACAGCGTGTGCGACGAGCACAGATCCATCCAACCTTGAGCAGCGTCGTGCGTCGGTGGCGGATACGCCCTTGATGGCGGCGGTCAGCAACGGAAACCTTGAACGAACCAAGTCGCTTGCAGCCTCTGGCATGTCTTTGAACACACTGACTGAGGCCGGCACGCCGCTCTCGGCGGCGGTCAGGGCAGGCGAGGACCGAATTGTCTGGTTCCTGCTCAGCGAAGGTGCAGCGCCGGACCTGGCCACGGCAAGTGGTGTCACGCCACTGATGATCGCCTCAGGGGATGGCCATCGTCGGATCGTGCAACTGTTGTTGTCGGCCGGCGCCAGCGTAAATGCATCGGACGGCGAGGGTACAACGCCGGTGATCCGCGCAGCCCGTAACGGTCATCTTTCCGTGGTGAAAGTACTGTTGGCCGCCGGGGCGAACGTCAATGTGAATCAGGGTGGCCACTCGCTGCTGATGCACATTGTCGAAGGCGGGGATTTACTGACCGCCGAGATGCTGCTGGCGGCGGGTGCAGACGTCAACTATCGCGGTAGCGATGGGCGAACGGCTCTGGATCTGGCGCGTGCCAGCAACAACCGGGATATCGAGATGTTGCTGATCCAGGCCGGCGCCGAGCTATGATGCGGGCTTGCGGCCCGTTCAGCTCAGTGCCATGGGGTCGTTGCTGTCGTCCAGTTCCGGCTCGAAGTGTTCTTCAACCACTGTGTCGGGCACGTCGCTGACGCTCGGGAATGACCAGGTGGGCTTGTGATCCTTGTCGATCAGCCTGGCTCTGATACCCTCCCGCAAATCTGGCCGCTGGGTGCAGCGGGCGGCCATGGTGTATTCCATCCGGAAGACGTCCTTCAGTGACATTTGCTGTGCCTTCTTTAGCTGGGTCCAGACCAGCCAGGCGGTAACCGGGCAGCCGCCGCGCAGGTTTTTCACACAGCCTTGCCACCAGTCGCTGTCGATCTCCGCCGCCATGAGATTTTCAACAATGGCCGGGAGTTCATCGCCTGCGCTGAGCCTGGCGATGTCCTGCTCATGGCGCGCCAGTTCACTGGCTGGCAGTGCCCGGTAGTCCGGATGCTCAAGTTGCTTGACGAGCCGGAACAGGCGGTTGTCATCAGCCGCTGATTCACCGGTCCAGCGCTCCTCCTGCAACCGCTCGATCAATGATTCCACCTGATCTGGCAGGATGGCCATATCGGCCAGGCCAACCCTCAACGCGTCAGAGACGTTCAGCCGGGCTCCGGTCAGCCCCATGAACAGACCGATGCGGCCTGGCAGCCGATTGAGGAACCAGCTTGCACCAACATCGGGAAACAGGCCGATGGTGATCTCCGGCATGGCCAATGTGACATCGGGCGTTACCAAGCGGTAGCGGCAAGCGGAGAAAATGCCAAGCCCCCCGCCCATCACCACGCCGTGGCCAATGGCGATCACCGGTTTGGGGAAGCAGTGAATGGTATAGTCCAGGCGATACTCGCTGGCAAAGAACTCGGCCGGTGCGTCCGGATCTTCGTCGCCGGACAGGGCGCCATAAAGTTCGCGGATATTACCGCCCGCGCAGAACGCACGTTCACCAGCGCCGCGGAAAATAACCAGGCTGATGTGGTCAGCGTCGGCCCACTGATCCAGTACGGCCTGGGTTTCGTGGATCATCGACGCGGACAGGGCGTTCAGAGTGGCCGGTGAATTCAGGGTGATCAGGCCGATGTTGCCTTCCCTGCACGCGATTTCCTGAACCTGAATGGGCATGTCGACTTCTCCGCATCGAATGGGGTGATTATTGATCCATCACATTTGAGCTTTGTTCTTGCTGTGCTATAAATTCGTGCAACTTGCGCACCGGCAGGATCCTGTCGGGCTATAAAACGATGAGAGGGTAAAACCAATGAGACTGAAATACCACACCCTGGCCGCCGTGTTCGTGTTGGGGGCTGCCGCTCCCGCCGTTACCATCGCCGCTGGTGATGCTGAGGCCGGTAAAGCCAAGGCCGCCGTGTGCGCAGCCTGCCATGGCAAGAATGGCATCGCGGCCATTCCGGGTTACCCCAACCTGGCAGGACAGAACGAACAATACCTCGTGTCTTCGCTCAAGGCGTACAAGAACAAGCAGCGCAACGGTGGCCAGGCCGCCATCATGCAGGGCCAGGCGGCGGGCCTCAGCGATGAGGACATTGCCAACCTGGCCGCTTATTACGCCAGCCTTCCGGCGGATGGTGGGGAGTAATCCCCATCATCGTCAGGGTGTGGCGGGCGTTGCTTCGCTGATAATCCGGTAACTGGGTTCGTAAGCACCGGAACCGGGCAGTTTCATCCGGTCCTGGGCGACGAACTCTTTCAGCATCGCTTCCAGGGGTGCCAGTAGCTCCGGATCGCCGGAAATTTCAAATGGCCCCTTGGCTTGCACGTGGCGAATGCCGCTTTCCTTGACGTTGCCGGCGACGATTCCACTGAACGCCTTGCGCAGATTCGCGGCAATCAGGTGAACCGGCTGGTCACGGTGTAGCGCCAGCGCCCGCATGCTTTTATGGGTGGGCTCGAACGGCATCTGGAATACCGGGTCGATCTTCAGCATCCAGTTGAAATAGTAGGCGTCCTGCATGGCCCGGCGGAAGGTTTCCACGTCCTTCATGCCCTGTTTCATGGTGCGGGCAACTTTGTCCGGGTCGTCGATGATGATTTCGTACTTGCTGGCGGCTTCATCGCCCAGCGCGTTGCGAATGAACTGGTCGATCATCTCGAAGTATTCCGCGTTTTCCTGCTGGCCGGTAAAGACCACCGGGAAGGGCAGGTCGGCGTTGTCCGGGTGCAGCAGGATGCCGAGCAGATAGAGGATTTCCTCTGCGGTACCCACACCACCGGGGAACACAATCACACCGTGGCCCGTCCGAACGAAGGCTTCGAGGCGTTTCTCGATATCCGGCATGATCACCAGCTCGTTGACGATCGGGTTTGGCGCTTCGGCACCGATGATGCCCGGTTCCGTCAGGCCAATGTAACGGCCGTTTTTCACCCGCTGTTTGGCATGGCCAATGGTGGCGCCTTTCATCGGGCCTTTCATGGCGCCGGGGCCGCAACCGGTGCAAATGCTCAATCCCCGCAAACCAAGCTGGTGGCCCACTTCCTTGCTGTACTGATATTCGCGCTCGTTGATGGAGTGGCCACCCCAGCACACCACCAGGTCCGGATGACGCCCTGCCTGTAGTACACGGGCGTTACGGAGGATGTGAAAAATCAGGTTGGTGATGCCTTCCGGGTCGTCCCGGCGAAGACCGACCGCGGACTGGGGGATTGAGTAGGAATAGATAATATCCCGCAATACCGAAAACAGGTGTTCGCGGATGGCGCGCAGCATTTGCCCGTCCACGAAGGCGTGGGCGGGTGCATTGACCAGCTCCAGTTTCAGACCCCGTGGCTGTGGCACCAGGCGAACGTCAAAATCCGCATGGGCTTCCATCAGGGTTTTACAGTCGTCGGTTTCAACACCGGTATTGAGCACGGCCAGGGCGCATTGCCGGAACAGCCGATACAGCCCCCCTTCGCTTCGGTCCTTGAGCCGGTTGACTTCAAAGTTGGAGAGGATTTCCAGGCTGCCTTCTGGAGATACCAGGGCATTGATGGTGGATTCGGTCATGAACGCAAAAGCTCCTGAATGTTCTGCGGGCCCCTGGCGTCAGGGCGATGCCTTTTTATATGAGTATAGCGAGTATCGGGAATGCCTGATTTTGAGGCAAACGGCGAAACCGTTACACTAAGCGCTTTACTGTAATTACGCTACCCGACAGACGTCCGATTTATGAAACTCCTTATACGCCCCGCCGCCGAAGTGGCCATCAAGAGCAAACCCGTTCGCCGGCAACAGATGCGGCACCTGCGGCAGAATATTCGCAAACTGCTGGCACGCCTGGACGACGATATCCACGTTGAGGGTTCCTGGGACAGGGTTGATGTGGCCATCCCGGATGGGCGCGGCCTTGCGGGCCCGGTGATTGATGAGTTGGGCCGTATTCCGGGTATTTCGACCATCCAGGAGATAGGTGTATTTCCCTGGATAAGTATGGACGACGTGGCGGAGCAGGCAGTAGCAGCCTACGCAGACCGTATCCGCGGCAAAACCTTTGCGGTTCGGGTTCGCCGCCACGGTAATCACGGGTTTCGCTCGATTGATTTGGAGCGCTTTGTCGGCGCCGCCCTTTTTGAGGCTTCCGAGCCCGAGGGCGTAAACCTTCGCAATCCGGATATTGAAGTGCGCATTGAGGTCCATGAGGATCACTATCACATTGCGCACCGCAAACATCGTGGTGCCGGCGGCTACCCATTGGGCGCGGTGGAAACGGTGATGACATTGGTGTCCGGTGGTTATGACTCCTCGGTGGCGGCCTACCTGATGATGCGTCGGGGGCTTCGCTCCCACTTCCTGTTTTTCAGCCTGGGCGGTCCCGCCCATGAAATTGGCGTGCGCCAGGTGGTGCATTACCTGTGGGATCGTTACGGCGCCTCCCATGGTGCCAAGTTCATTTCCGTACCTTTCGAAGGCGTGGTCGCTGAAATCATGCGTTCAGTCAACCAGCGCCATTGGGGGGTGGTGCTCAAGCGCCAGATGCTGAAAGCCGCCTCTGACATTGCGGCCGCCAATAATGCCGCGGGGCTGGTGACCGGTGATGCCGTGGCGCAGGTGTCCAGTCAGACCCTGTCAAACCTCAACGTGGTGGACCGGGCCAGTAACGAGGTGGTACTGCGGCCGCTGATTTCCATGGACAAGGAAACCATTATCAACATCGCCCGGGACATAGGTACTGAGCCGTTTGCTCGAACCATGCCGGAGTACTGCGGTGTGATTTCCCGTAAACCGGCCACCCGCGCCAAGCTGCATCGGGTGGAGGAAGATGAAGCCGCTATGGACACCCGGGTTTTGGAGCAGGCCATCGCCAGCCGTCAGGACACGCCGGTCAACCGCCTTCTGGAAACCACCCGGACGCCAGAAGAGGTTGAGCTTGTACATACACCGGCTGTGAACGATGTGATTATTGACGTGCGCCACCCGTCGGAAGGAGAGCAGTCACCCCTGCAGCTCACCAGCAATCAGGTGGTGGAGATACCGTTCTACGAACTGAATGAGCGAATCCAGTCGATGCCGGACGACAAGCAGTACCTGCTGTACTGTGACCGCGGCACCATGAGCCGCATGCATGCCTGCCACCTGAAAGCCGAGGGCCACACCAATATCAAGGTGTATGCCCCGGCGAACTGAGATGGTTACCCTTCCAGCCCCTTGAAGAACTGCTGCACGTTGGCACTCAGGGCTTCCAGGTCATAGCCGCCTTCCTGCACAACCAGTGTGGGAAGGCCGGTGCGACGGATGTCGGAACCGAGGCGACAGAAGCCCTCCGAAGACACTGATACCTTGGCCTGGGGGTCGTTGTGGTAGATGTCAAATCCCAGGGTAAGTATCAGCACGTCTGGCTGGAACAGTCGAATGGCGGCCAGTGCCTCATCCAGTTTGGCGAAGAAATCTTCCTCCGAGGAGCCGTGGGGCATCGGTAGGTTGATGTTGTAGCCAAGTCCCTCGCCTTCACCGCGCTCATCCTCATAGCCACTGACCACCGGGTAGAAATTGGTGGGGTCGCCATGAATCGAGACATAGAGAACATCGCTGCGGTCATAGAAGATTTCCTGGATGCCCTGGCCGTGGTGCATGTCGGTGTCCAGTATGGCTATCCTGGGATAACGGGGTTTCAAATGTTCTGCGGCAATCGCGGCATTGTTGAGGTAGCAGAAGCCGCCGGCGGCGTCCTTTCGGGCGTGGTGGCCCGGTGGGCGACACACCGCATAGGCATGGCGCTCACCGGCAACCAGGGCGTCAGCGGCGCCGAGCGCTGTCTGGGCCGACCAGTAGGCGGCATCCCAGGTGTTGGCTCCGATGGGGCAGCTGCCATCGGCCTGGTAGCGTGCAGCTTCCGCCAGGATGCCTTTGAGGGCATTTGGTGATCGGACGAAGATGTTGGAAATCACTTCGTCACCCCAGTCTTCCATCTTTGCCCAGCGCCGGTGGGCAGACTCCAAAAAGCGCAGATAGCCCAGATCGTGGACCTTTGAAATTGCACCGGCACCCTGGTCTGCCGGCTGCAACACCGGAATGCCCATGGCCTTCAGGCCTTCCAGCATCTGAGCGGTGCGATCAGGAACTTCCTGGGGCTGACGCATCTGGCCGCGGGTGAAGTAGGTCTTGGGAAGATGTTGGTCCTGCGCGGGATGAAAAAACGCCTTCATGTTCCTGCCTCCTGATAATGACATGGTTCGAGTATAGGCCCCCGCCGGCGCTGGTCAAAACACCATGGTCTGACTTTACAGTGGCGGTTTCTGCATCCACTATGAGAGACATATCACACTGACGCAAACCCCAATTTATACAATCCGAGAACATTGTGAAAAGGAGCCGAGATGATCGAGTCACCACTGCTTCCCAAGCTGACTGGCTACATCGGCGGTCGCTGGTCTGAATCGCCGGACGGTAACACCTTCGATGTCTATAACCCGGCCACGGGTGAGGTGGTTGCCAGTGTGGCATCGATGTCCGAAAGTGAAGTGTACAAGGCCGTTGAAGCGGGCAAGTCTGCGCTTCGTTTAACCAGTCCCTATTCCATCGAAACCCGTCGCAAGTGGCTGGAAGATATTCGTGATGCACTCAGGGCCAATAAAGAGGAAGTGGGCCGCATTCTGTGCATGGAGCACGGCAAGCCGTTGAAGGAAGCTCAGGGTGAGGTCGATTACGCCGCCGGGTTCTTCGATTACTGCTCCAAACACATTCAGGCGCTGGACGCCCATACCATTCCCGAAAAGCCGAAAGACTGTACCTGGACAGTGCACTACCGCCCGGTTGGTGTTACCGGCCTGATCACGCCCTGGAACTTTCCCATTGGTATGATCGCCAAGAAGTTGTCTGCCGCCCTGGCGGCCGGGTGCCCGTCGGTGATCAAGCCGGCCAGTGAGACGCCGCTGACGATGATTGCGCTGTTCGCGCTGATGGACAAACACGTCGACCTGCCAGACGGCATGGTCAACCTGGTTATGGGCAAAGCCAGTGTGATCGGCAAGGTGCTGTGCGAAAGCCCTGACGTGCCCATGCTCAGCTTCACCGGCTCTACCGAAGTGGGCCGCAAGCTGATACTGGATACGGCAGATCAGGTGAAGAAACTGGCCCTGGAATTGGGTGGCAACGCACCGTTTATTGTCTTTGAAGATGCAGACCTGGATGCCGCTGCTGATAACCTGATCGCCAACAAGTTCCGGGGCGGCGGCCAGACCTGTGTCTGCGCCAACCGGATTTTCGTTCACGAGAAAGTGGTGGATGAATTCGGTCAGAAACTTGCCGACCGGGTCAATCGCATGACCGTGGGTAATGGTTTGACGGAAGACGTTGACCTCGGCCCGCTGATTAACAAAGCCGGGTTTGATAAGGTGAAGCGCCACGTGGAAGACGCCCTTGAGCGGGGTGGTGAACTGGTGGCAGGCAAAATGCCGGCAGACCTTGGGGATGGCCACCTGTTCTTCCCGCCGACGGTCATTTCCGGGGTGACCCGGGACATGTGCTGCTCCCGCGAGGAAACCTTCGGGCCGCTGGTGCCCATGGCCACCTTCCGCACTGAGGACGAGGTTATCGATGCCGGTAACGACACCGAATTTGGCCTGGCGTCATACGTGTTCACGGCCGACGCGGAGCGCGCCCAGCGGGTGGCCGCCGGGCTGCGTTTTGGTCATTGCGGCTGGAACACCGGTACCGGTCCCACGCCGGAAGCGCCGTTCGGGGGCATGAAGGCGTCCGGCACTGGTCGCGAAGGCGGCCTGGAAGGCCTGTTCGAATTCGTCGAGGCCCAGACCGTTCCGCGCGGGTTTTAAGGTTCCGGCGTCAACAGGACCTTAACGGAATCATCCACCAGGGTGGAATCGAGGTAACCGATACTGCCCAGGGTGGATGACACCACACTCTTCATGCTGTTCGCCGAGGATACCTCCCTCGGCGGATGGCCCTTTCCGGTCAGAACCTGCCGCGACCAGAACGACTTCAGCCAGGCGTCATTGCGCTCGGTGATCAGGTCATTGAACTCATCCCGCATGCTGTTGCCCGCTGGAAGCTGGAACGCGACCACGCGCTGGCCGTCAGGCATTCGTGAGCTGCGGTTCAGGTAGATGTCCTTCACCTGTTGCACGGTGATGGAATCCGGGCCACCGTGGTGGCCGATGATCACCAATTCCGCCCGCGAGACACTGCTCAACAGGCACAACGCAATGAGCAATGCAGGCACGGATACGCGTCGAATCGCCATGGTGTCCCTCCTGATCAAAATGCGGCATCAAGCCGGACGGTGTATACGTCGGTGCTGTCGAATCGACCGCCGGGATTGCCGGCCAGGGCATCTAGTTGATTGCCAATCAGGCCCCCAGTGGTTTTGCCAAAGCCCCGGGCGTGGGTCCAGTCCACCTTCATGGCAACCGAGGTGGTCATGTCCCAGCGGAAGCCCAGACTGTAGGCCTGGCGACGTACGTCCAGCACCTCCAGTGGCGTGCCGTCGCGCTCGTAGTTGTCCTGGCTTTCGACCCAGGAAGCCGTTACATAGGGCGTAACTTCCTTTACCCGGTAGCCAAGCGTGATGTAGGCGGAGTCGGTGTCCTGGTAAAATCCGTCCACCTCAACCCGTGTCAGTTCCGACATCAGCAGCCAGCTGCCATCGTCGTAGGACAGGCCCAATCCCATGAACTCGGTTTTTTCTTCGTCACCAAGCGGTGGTGTTCCGCCGATGGTGGCTTCTGCATGGGCGTACACGCCACGGAAGGTCCAGAGGTAATTGGTCCAGTTGGCGGTCAGGCCGGTTATGTTGCGTAGTTCCACATTGACGGTCTGGCCAAGGGAGGCGGCATCATCGTCAAGGTGTCCTGCAAAGGCGCGTGTCTGAATGGATGAGCCAGAGAGGTTGATGGTATAGGCCGCATCGGCGCCCAGATAGCTGCGAACCGGCACCGGGTCGTAGACTGCTTCGGGTGGTCGCGCCCAGGGCTGGCCATAGCCAATCTCCAGGGTCTCGGATTCCATAAACAGCGGCAGGCGCATTTTACCGGCCCGCAGTTCGGAGCCATTGCTGAATTGGTGTCGCAGGTAGCCCCATTCCAGTTCCGTGTCCCAGTCTTCGCTACCACGGGACACCAGTTGCAATACCGCGTCGGTGTTTCGGCTCAGTGAAAAGGTGCTCTGCAGGCCAAACAGGCTGAGGGTTTCGAGGTCGGATTGTTCCGTTGCCTCGCCGTAGCCGGCGTCATTATTGGCGCGGGTATAGCCAGTGCTGAAAAAACCGTTAAGGCGAACCTTTTCCAGGCTCGATTCGGTCATCTGCTTCTGCATGGAATCCAGCCGTTGTTCCAGCTGGTCAATTCGCTGGCTGTCATCGGCCATGGTGGGAAACGACAGGGTGGCGGTCAGTGCAAGGGAAGTAAAGGTAACGCGGGTAGTGCTTCGGTATACGGAGTACATCGTACATCATCTCCTTTGATGTCTGGTCGCAAGATGCGGGCGCCTTCCTGGCTTCAGGGGACTTATGTCTTGCCCCTGCAAATTGTCTGGTGCGGGAAAACGGTGGCCAGCGGAGGAACAGAAGGTTCTTCCGGGCAACCCGCGGCGGTGAGTATACCCAAGTTGACGCCAGTTTCATAAAAAGCGTTCACATTTTCTGTATCGGTACCTTACATGTGTGCGGGTAATCCCAACACACCCACATCCGGCAAACCCTCCTTTCTCCTGTTATAATTCCGCACCTGTTCATTTAACCAGTAGCGACCGGATCTCTATGGATGTCTCCCACATTATCGACGCCCTGAACGACGCCCAACGTGAGGCGGTGACGGCCCAGAATGACCACTTGCTGGTGCTGGCCGGCGCAGGCAGTGGCAAGACGCGGGTGCTGGTGCACCGGATCGCCTGGTTGATGCAGATGGACAAGGTGCCGCCCACCGGCATCCTGGCGGTGACCTTCACCAACAAAGCGGCGAAGGAGATGCGCTACCGCATCGAGCAGATGATGCAGATTCCGGCTCGGGGCCTCTGGTTCGGCACGTTTCACGGCATTGCGCACCGGCTGCTCAGGGCCCATTACCAGGACGCTGGCCTGCCGGAGAACTTCCAGGTGCTGGATAGCGACGACCAGCTGCGGCTGATCAAGCGCGTGATGCGGGAGCTTCAGATCGACGAGAGCCGCTGGCCGCCCAAACAGGCGCAGTGGTTTATCAACGGTCAGAAAGACGAAGGGCTGCGGGCGGAACACATCCAGGAAAATCCGGGCGATCATTTCACGAGCACCATGCTGACGGTTTATCGCCAATACGAGAAGCTCTGCAACCTGAGTGGGCTGGTGGATTTCGGGGAGCTGTTGTTGCGATCCCACGAGCTGTGGCTGCATCGCCCGGAGTTACTGAGCCACTATCAGAGCCGCTTCCAGCAGATCCTGGTGGACGAGTTCCAGGACACCAATACCATCCAGTACGCCTGGCTGCAGATCCTGGCCGGGAACCGTGTGCCGCTGACGGTGGTGGGCGACGACGACCAGTCCATATACGGCTGGCGGGGCGCGAAGATCGAAAACATCCAGCAGTACCAGCGGGACTTTCCCAACGCCCGGATGGTGCGATTGGAACAGAATTACCGCTCCACGCAACTGATCCTGAAAGCCGCCAACGCGGTGATTGCCAACAACCAGGGCCGGTTGGGCAAGGAACTCTGGACCGATGGCCCGGATGGCGAGCCCATCAGTTTGTATGCGGCCTTCAACGAGCAGGACGAAGCCAACTACATCGCCGACACCATTGGTAGCTGGGTCAACGAGGGTAACCTGCGCAGCGAGTCGGCCATTCTTTACCGCTCCAACGCCCAGTCCCGGGTGCTGGAAGAATCCCTGATCCGCCAGGGCATTCCCTACCGCGTTTATGGCGGCCTGCGATTCTACGACCGTCAGGAAATTCGCAACGCCATCGCTTATCTGCGTCTGGTGCACTATCGCCGGGACGATGCGGCGTTTGAGCGCGTGGTGAATATTCCCGCCCGTGGTATTGGCGCCAAGAGCCTGGCGGATATGCGCGCGTTCGCCACGGAGCGCAGTATCTCCTTGTGGGAGTCTGCCGAGCGTTTGTTGGAGGCTGGGCAGGTGAAGGGCCGCGCCAAAACCGGTCTGCAATCCTTCATGGGCATCATCGAACGCCTGACGGAGATGGTGGACGATGCCTCATTGCATGGTCTGATGAAGACAACACTGGAGTTGAGCGGCCTCAAGGATTACCACGCCAGTGAAAAGGGTGAGAAGGGGCAGGCGCGGGTGGAGAACCTGGAAGAACTGGTGAATGCCCTGTCGGATTATGAGGTGGAAGAGGGCGTTGATCCGCTGTCGGAATTCATCGCCCAGGCAGCGCTGGACGCCGGCGAGGCTCAGGCGGAAGCGAATGAGGACTGCGTGCAGCTTATGACCCTTCATTCCGCCAAGGGCCTGGAGTTTCCGCTGGTATTCCTGGCCGGTGTGGAGGAAGGCCTGTTTCCCCACAGTATGTCGTTGGAAGAACCGGGGCGGATGGAAGAAGAGCGGCGCCTGGCCTATGTGGGCATTACCCGGGCCATGCAAAAGCTGGTGCTTACTTACGCCGAATCCCGCCGTTTGTACGGACAGGAGAAATTCCACGCGCTGTCGCGCTTTGTTCGCGAGATTCCCGGGGACTGCATCCAGGAAGTACGGTTGCGCAATACGGTGAGCCGTCCGGCCATGATGGCCCGGCCCAATGAGGGCCTGTTCAGCCAGGAACCTGACGTTGGCACGGGTTTCAGCCTGGGCCAGCGGGTACGCCATCCAAAGTTTGGCGAGGGTATCGTGATGAACTCCGAGGGCTCTGGCCACCATACCCGGGTGCAGGTGAACTTTGATGAGGGGGCTAAGTGGCTGGTGTTGGCCTACGCGCCGTTGGAGGCATGCTGAGATCAGGAGTCAGCGTTGTTTGGCAAAGCGAACCTTGGAGCCAGATTTCAATAACTCGTCCATCACGACGAGAGATTTGGGAAATAGAATGGCTCAGCGTGTTCCGGAATTTCCCATTTTAACGGGGAGCGGTTGTTCCTTTCGCTTAGTAATCCATCAGCCTTTAACTGATGAAGTGCTCGTCGAGCGGTCCGGTCTTTCCCGTCACGACCGCCAGCCAGGCGCAACGCATGAGCCCGCTCGACAGAGCCCTGAATGAATGCCTGAAACAAAATAAGCGATGCTTCAGGCTTTAGGGGATCGGGACAAGCCACAATACGGCCGTCCCGTCGCGCGTTGACATAATTCTCGATGCGTTGCTGCATTCCTTTCAGATCAAGCAGGCTTCCGACGTAATCCACCTGATCAATTGCCGTATCGACCATGAATCGGGTGAAATCCGTTAAACCTGTTTCGCTCAGTGGACCTCGGCCATCGGCCGTGCCCTGCAGTGGATAATCAGCATGTGCAAGCTTGGCCTTGTAGTTGCTCGAGGACCGAGCTAAACCGCGGCTAAGGCACCATACACCAATCCCTTCAACACCAGCCGCCTGCAACGCCGCATCTGTCCAGAGACGAACAACCCGCCCGTTCCCATCAAGAAAGGGGTGGATCCATAGCAATCGATGATGTGCGGCCATTAGAGCGGTAATCCGCATTTCACCGACGTATCGCTGACTCTTGTACTCAGAACAGAACTGATCCACCAGTGTCTTCAAGTATTGGTGATCTGGCGGGATGTGTCTACCGATGGAGACCGTACTGGTGCGGAATTCACCACCAACCACTCTCTGCTCGTTTCCGTCTTCGTCCTTGACGACCTTTAGTCTCTCGGGAAGATCTGCGTAAAAATGGCGGTGAATGGATCGGATGAACTCTGGCGACAAGACTTCATCCAAGTCCCGAGAAGCGGATCGAATCCAATCCTGAACTTTAATGTGCGCCACTGACTCCAACTGGTGATCTCGAGCTGTGGGATCACTGTCATAGTTACCACGCTGCGCCTCACGGATTTGGTGTGGCAGCGTTTGGTTCCCTTCGATCAGATTGGAGTAATAGGAGTTAATTACAGCCATGTGGCGACGGATGGTCTGGGCTGTCTCATGGTTGAGATGCCCCGCCAGCTTCGCTGATTCGCGATTTAGAATACTCACTCTATCCGGAAGGTCTCCGTAGGCCTTTACCCTTCCTGTGGGCGCGAAAGGAGCGGCATTCATCCAGGATGTCATAGAACGTCTCATCGTCAATTGATCTGTCCGGTTCGATGGCCGGTTCCTAGAATCTAAATGGTAAGTCAGAAAACTGCAATATCAACGTACTGCGATCATTTTCCCTAGATGAGGAGCCAAAAAATGGTTGTCAGTGTCCGGTTTTATGTCCGGTTCGTGTCTCATTCAACAGCTACAATAAAATTCGCTTGTGTTTAAAAGCTTGGGGAGCTCGGCTTGGTCGCAAAGCGAACATTCAGACTTGGGGAGAACGCGAAGATAAGCGGCGCCCTGTACAGGGCGTCAGGTGAGGCCGAAGGCCGGAACGAACTGCAACTACTGATTATGAGTTTAGCGGCCAAGCAATTTGGACCAAAAGCCTTTTTTCTCACGCTTCACCGCTTCTTCGATGAAATCTATCTTGGGTTTCCGTCTATCGGACTCTTCTATTAGATCCATCACCACATTATCGGAACTGGTGTAGGTGGCGAGATGGTACTGGTCAGTTTCGTAGCACTTTCCGAATAGGTCCTTGAAGATATTCTTCCAGACCGAGTAATACTTCATGCATTGCTTCTCAGTGCCGAACATAACCCCGTAGTTTCCAACTACAAGCGCGTGGGTTATCCGCTTACGCTTCCCATTTTCCTCTTTCGCTTTGGCGATCTGCTCTGCGTCCAGCGTCACTAATACGAGATCATTTTCCATAGGAGGTCCGTACACTCATAACGCCTGCCATCACCGGTGGCAAAATCGCAGCGAAGTGGAGGTTTTGGCACCGGTGCATGGCCTGGTTATGTTCTCTATTGCCGGTGATCAACCCATTCAATTTGTTTGGATCCTTCATTCATATGTACAAGGATTGTTCGACCGGGCGGCTGGATACTGGTGTCAAAACCGATATCTCCTAGCACCTTCACCCCCTCGTGATAGTCGTTTAAGAAATTGAGAAACGAGCAAACGATCTGCTCGTAGTCGGGCTGATAGCTGGGCTTGGGCAATAGCAGCTTAAACGTATTCCCATCATTGGCTTCTGCATAGATGGAGAGAGCAAGAGAATACGGGCTATCTTCACGAACCTTACCCTTGGTACCCAAAAGTACCGGCTCAATCCGCGGTGATTGCATGGTCTTGGCCGCAGTCTTCGAAAGCTTCGACTTAAGAAGTTGGTAGTGGTCCTTGCCAGCCTCTTTCAGAAACCCATCAAAGTAAGATTTTGCAACGAAGAAAACTATGGCTGTCGGGATGAACCACTCCACTCCGGCGTAAGGCCCCGCAGCGGGACGTGATTCGACGACAACATCTAAGCCAGAGGCAGAAACAGCATCTTTGAATTCGACAAACTGTTCGTCTGGAATCCCTTCTTCGAAAACGACTGCCAAATCAGGCTTTTTCACGTTGCCTCCAGAACTAAGCGGCACTTAAATGGAGATGAAGGCGCAATGGAAAGCCGCCACCGGGCCTGCAATGGTTATCTTTTTTTACTCTGGGATTTCTGAAGCCAGGCTTCCATTCTCCCAGTAGCGTTCTCTGCAACCAAGAATTTTCCGTCAGGGGAGATCACTGCAATAAGACTTTCAGTAGTTAGCCTTAGTAGAGAACCATCAAGAGCAACATGACCGGAGGCAATTAGGGGCCTTAAAAATTCCTCAACTGAACTGCCTTCTTTCTCAGCAAACTCCACAAAACCTGTTTCGGTAATATCGATGTCTTCATTGGTCAGTCTTGAGAAAATGACGTACTGGGAGCTCGTCACCTCCAAAGGCTCCCAGTCAGATGATGTTGCACGGGCTTCAAGCGTCTTGGGCGATACTTCTTCGTACCGCATCTCCCAGCCACTTTCTTCTTCACCAAAAACGGGTTTGACCCTCAAAAATTCGTTTAATCCCTCAATCTCAATATCATCCCCCCAAGGCATCCGAATGTTGAACTCAAGCTCCAGCTTCGTCCATATCATCTCTAGGATAAAGATAATCGGATTGGCTCTGCTTGAGCACATGAAATCCCAGTATCCATCGCGCATTGGAGTTGAGTAAGGCCTTCCATTTGCCTTTACAAGAGAATTGCCTCCGCAAACGATTAACTGAGGAAACTCACTAACCCCGAATCCTGGGCCACTCCCTTGCTCTTCCAAAAACTTTACCAGCCCTTCTCTCAAACCGTGCTCTGTTGAATAACCGTGGTAGCCAAGAACAATTCTAAGCGGCGTCAACTGCTCCATGAATACGGTTGTGTAGATCAACTCATTCTCTTTACTGAGTTTTTTTCTATCGTGATAGTTTGGAGCAGCAATACCGGTGATCTGCGAGAATATTCGATAGGAGGACGATAGATCGATAGGGCTATTATTTTCGTGCTTTCCCTCGAATAGATATTTCGAGTAGCTCTCCGTCACCTGACGTAGTTTGAGAAACGAATCTACTAGATCCTTAGAGTACAGGCTCTTTTTTATTTCGAGCACCGCAAGAACGTCACGCACATGCCATTTATAGGCATCCGTATAGGGAATTTTCTCGCCATCGCCTTGAACAAGCATACAATCCATTTGGCCAGAAACGTGTTTATCGCCATCCGTCACAAAACCACTAACAATGCGGAGGTCAAGCTGTGCAGGGATTGATCTATTCAATAACTCAGCAGACAGACCTTCATACATGTCGCCGATAGTAGGCCCGTGCTTGATAGCGTAAGAATCAAGCTTTTTGGTTTCCTCCTGAATGAATCCTTGGAGCATTTCCGCGACAGTTTTGATCATCCATCATCCTTAAAAATATAACGCAAAAATGCAGCGGCGTGATCTTGCACCACTTTGCTGGGCGCTTTATAGACTGAGCTTTTCATAGGTGTGATGCAGAGGCAAATGCTCGACCCTCGTATGGGAAATTTAGCGAGATCTTCGTGCAGTGCGAACGTTCGCTTTTGTTTAAGAACTCTTCTGGCGATGAGGTCGATTGTCGTTCGCGTCGTCAACTTTCTTTACACGAGTAAAGACGACGTCAAAGACAGATCATTGAATAATTGAGATTTCCCATTTCTGGCGTCAAATTTGCCTCGATGCTATCCCGACCCACCAATGGAGAGGATCATCAAGATGCTAATAAGACTATTCCTAAACAGTGTAGTGGCATTCTTTGTCTGGGGCGCGGTAAATGCTGTGGCAGCGCCTATTTACCTTAACGAGGCAAATATATCGGTTTCTGTCGGTTCGGGCACGTCGCCCGGTTCGTTTAACAACACTTTCTCAGGCGGCCAAACGATCAACAAAGTGATTGACGCGCCAAGCGCGACCTCTGAAGAGTTCCACAATCAAGCGACACATATTTGGTACACAGCCGATGAGATCGGCGGGGGGTTAGAGCTCTTATTTGATTTTGGACAGGAGTACGATTTAAACACCCTGCACTTCTGGAATTACACAAGTGAAAACTTTGATGTAGACAACATTGCGTTTACGTTCTTTAGTTCCGCAAACTCTCAGGTGGGCATTCTGGATGTTCTGCCAGATCTAGGCACGGCTCCAGGCATAACTGCCCAGGATATTGCTCTCGCGGCTCCATTAAACGTTCAATACGTGACAGCGTTTCTAACAGGATCCAATCGCCAGGTGGATTTCCAGAACATTGGTTTTACCGCAGAATTGTCGAGCCCAACCGATCCGAGACCGGTTTCAGAGCCGGGCACGCTGGGTTTGTTGGGTTTTGGCTTAGCAGCGTTGTTGAGTCGCTCACGTCGGCGTAAATGTTATTGAACGGCTTTAACCTGATAGGCGGGGTTCTCCGATAGCCCCGGTTTTCAAAAAATCACCACAAGGCATCTTTCGTTGCTTGCCGTGAGCAACATTCAGGATGGGCCGCGCTTGGGTTCTACCCGTTTCTACAGCCTGTTTTAAAACGGCGGGCAGCTTCAGATTCGGAGCTGCGTTGCGAACGTTCGCTTTTGTTTAAAAGTGGACCTATTGAGCGGTCCCTAACTAGGCCGGAAACCGCCCCCGGGTTTGATTGGCAATTCGAACGAGAACCAGCATCAACGGAACCTCAACCAGAACGCCAACCACCGTCGCCAGCGCCGCTCCCGATTGCAGACCGAACAGTGCAATGGCTGCTGCGACTGCCAACTCGAAAAAGTTGCTGGCGCCAATCATGGCCCCGGGCGCAGCGATGCAGTGACGGACGTTCCAGAGCCGTGCCCAGCCGTAAGCCAGGAAGAAAATCAGGAAAGTCTGCACAATCAGCGGCACGGCAATCAGCACGATATGCAGCGGGTTGTTCAGGATAACTTCGCCCTGGAACGCAAACAGCAGTACCAGGGTAACGATCAGCGCTGCCGGGGTGACCGGCCCCAGGCGTTTCATGAACACCCCGTCGTACCAGCCTTGCCCGCGCTTTGCGATCAGGGCGCGGCGAGTAAGGTAGCCGGCGGTCAGGGGAATGACAATGTACAGCACCACGGAGAGGATAACCGTGTTCCAGGGTACCTGAATGTCGGAAATGCCCAGCAGGAACACCACAACGGGCGCGAAGGCGAAGAGCATGATGATGTCGTTCAGGGACACCTGCACCAGGGTATAGGCGGCATCGCCTTTGGTGAGATAGCTCCAGACAAACACCATGGCGGTGCAGGGCGCCGCGCCCAGGAGGATAGCACCGGCCAGATATTCACTTGCCAATCCGGGGGCGATCAGCGGCTCGAACACCACCATCAGGAAAAACCAGGCAATAGCGAACATGGTGAACGGCTTGATCAGCCAGTTAACAATGGTGGTGATGGCCAGACCTTTTGGCTCCTTGCGCACGCCCACCACTGCGCTGAAATCGATCTGGGCCATCATCGGGAAGATCATGGCCCAGATCAGAATGGCAATAGGGATCGACACCTGAGCGTATTCGAAGCGAGCCAGAGTTTCCGGTACCGAGGGCGCCAGTTGGCCGAGGGCTATGCCAGCGATGATGGCCAAGGCGACCCAGATGGACAGGAATCTTCCGAACAAATCCATGCCACCGCTAGTGTCTTCGTTAGTAACTTCTGTATGGGCGCTCATTACCTATCCCTTACATGGACCGTTGATTGACGCGTGTTGAGACTTCATCGGTGCTTTCCACCCGCTCGGAATAGCGGTCCGTCAGAAAGTCGCTGCGGTCCCGTATCAGCAGGGTGAATTTCACCAGCTCCTCCATGACATCCACGATGCGGTTGTAATAGGGCGAGGGCTTCATACGGTTATTGTCGTCAAATTCCATGAACGCCTTGGGTACCGACGACTGGTTGGGAATTGTCACCATCCGCATCCAGCGCCCCAACACCCGCAACTGATTCACCGCATTGAACGACTGGGAACCACCACACACCTGCATCACCGCCAGGGTCTTGCCCTGGGTAGGGCGTACGCCGCCGATGGATAGGGGAATCCAGTCGATTTGGGTTTTCATAATGCCAGTCATAGCGCCGTGGCGTTCCGGCGAGCACCACACCATGCCTTCCGACCACTGGGCCAGTTCCCGCAATTCCTGAACTTTTGGGTGGGAGGCGTCTTCAGCATCGGCAAGGGGTAGACCGCGGGGGTCGAATACGCGGGTTTCCGAACCCATGGCCTCCAGCAGCCGGGCAGCTTCCTCAACAGCTAACCGGCTGAATGACCGCTCCCGCAGTGAGCCGTACAGCAACAGTATCCTTGGACGATGTGAAGAAGGCGGAGTTGCAAAAACCTGTTCCTCAGTTGGTTTGCGGAACTGGTCAGGGTCGATATTGGGGAGGTCACGGGTGCTCATTGTAATGAAAGGGTCCTTTACTCGTTAAAATCTTCCGGATATTATGCAATAAAATAGATATGCATGAAAACGAATATATGGGAATTTGCATATGAAACGCCGCGTTTTGTTCGTCTGTACCGCCAATAGTGCCCGGTCATTGATGGCGGAAGCCTTGCTAAGGGAACTGGCCGGTGACCAGTTTGAAGTGGCGAGTGCCGGAACCGAGCCTGACAAACCCCATCCGATGGCGCTGCAGGTGCTCTCAGAGTCGGGCTTTTCCGTCGATGGTTTGCAGAGTAAATCGCTGGCAGGCGTTGAAAGTGAGCATTGGGATTATGTGATTACCCTTTGTGAAAAAGCTGCCAACGAGTGTGGCAACGTCTGTCAGCCCGCCCAGCAAATCGCCTGGGACTTCCCGGACCCGGTGCCAAGCGGGCGCCATGCCACCTTCGCACTGACCCTCAAGGAAATCCGCGAGCGCATTGGCCTGTTTACTTTGGTACACAGAAAAGAAACCGGTATGAAGCCGGTGAGCTTTAACCCGGTAACGGTGTTCAAGGCGTTGGGTGACGAGCTTCGCCTGGCTGCGCTGATGCTGGTTCGGCAGGAAACGAAACTGTGTGTGTGTGAACTCACCGCCGCCCTCGATATTTCCCAGCCCAAGGCCAGCCGGCACCTGGCCACCCTGCGGGAGGCGGGCCTGCTGGATGCAGAGCGTCAGGGGCAATGGATGTACTATTCGCTGAATCCCCGGATGCCCCAGTGGCTGTCGCGGGTTCTGGATGAAACTGCCGATAGCAATCCCGCCCTGATCACTGAGGAACTCGAGCGCCTTTCTGTCATGCCAGACAGGCCGGTTGTGCGGTGTATTTAATGGATAACGCTTTCTGGAGCACATCATGAGCAAGATCAAAGTCGGAATAAATGGATTCGGTCGAATCGGTCGCCTGGCCCTGCGGGCAGCGTGGCAGTGGCCGGAGATGGAATTCGTAGCGATCAACGATCCGGGCGCCGATGCCGAGACGCTGGCACATCTGCTGAACTTCGACAGTATTCATGGCCGCTGGGACCACGAAGTGGGTGTGGACGGCGACAGTATCGTTATCGAGGGTAAATCGGTTCGCGTCACCCGCAATAAAACCATTGGGGAGACCGACTGGTCCGGCTGCGATCTGGTGATTGAAGCCAGCGGCAAAATGAAAAAGGTGGACGTGCTCCAGGCGTATCTCGATCAGGGCGTCAAGCGCGTGGTGGTGACCGCTCCGGTGAAAGAGGCTGGGGCCAAAAACATTGTGGTGGGCGTGAACGACGGCATTTTTGATCCGGCCAATGACCGCATTGTCACTGCTGCTTCCTGCACCACCAACTGCCTGGCGCCGGTGGTGAAGGTCATCCACGAGAAGCTGGGTATCAAGCATGGTTCCATCACGACGATCCATAGCCTGACCAACACTCAAACCATCATCGATGCGCCCCATAAGGACCTGCGGCGGGCCCGCGCCTGTGGCAGTTCACTGATTCCGACCAGCACCGGTTCCGCCACCGCGATTATCGAAATTTTTCCGGAGCTGAAGGGCCGTCTGGATGGCCATGCCGTGCGGGTGCCATTGACGAATGCCTCGCTGACCGATTGCGTATTCGAGGTGGAAACACCCACGGATCGCGATACCGTAAATCAGTTGTTAAAAGAGGCTGCTGAGGGCGATCTGAAAAACATTCTGGGCTACGAAGAGCGCCCGCTGGTGTCCATCGATTACCAAACCGACCCTCGCTCCTCCATTATTGATGCCCTCTCCACCATGGTGGTGAATGGTACCCAGGTGAAAATCTACGCCTGGTACGACAACGAATGGGGCTACGCCAACCGCACCGCAGAACTGGCGCGCCGGGTAGGTTCCGTCTGATATGACTGCTGCCATCCGACAGTACCTGGTCATCACCGGTAATTACTGGGCCTTCACCCTGACGGACGGGGCCTTGCGGATGCTGGTGGTGTTGCATTTCCATCAGCTCGGCTATTCACCGCTGGAAATTGCCCTGCTGTTCATTTTCTACGAGTTCTTCGGGGTGGTGACCAACCTGGTGGGTGGCTATTTGGGCGCTCGCATGGGGCTGAACCGCACCATGAATATCGGGCTGTTCCTTCAGATTGCCGCTCTTGCCATGCTGGCGGTGCCGGCGGCCATGCTGACGGTGCCTTGGGTGATGGCGGCTCAGGCCATCTCCGGTATCGCCAAAGACCTGAACAAGATGTCCGCCAAGAGCGGCATTAAGCTTCTGGTGCCAGATGAGC
>Ga0207895_1000267_pt1 | contig 26855 bp, 42 predicted proteins | sample MalvirmetaMSP112_FD_184230 | JGI IMG/M metagenome (GOLD analysis project Ga0207895, IMG submission 184230) | Marine viral communities from the Deep Pacific Ocean - MSP112 (SPAdes) | ecosystem: Environmental > Aquatic > Marine > Oceanic | place: Pacific Ocean | collected 2011-05-24 | reverse complement strand
CAACGGTCGGCAACGCAGTTCCTGTCGGATGCCGGTATCACTGGCGCGATTGTCGGGGCGTTTTTGACCGCTGGCGACAGTGGCACCGCGACCGCTGGCGACAGTGGCACCGCGACCGCTGGCGACAGTGGCACCGCGACCGCTGGCGACAGTGGCACCGCGACCGCTGGCGACAGGGGCACCGCGACCGCTGGCGACAGGGGCACCGCGACCGCTGGCGACAGGGGCACCGCGACCGCTGGCGACAGTGGCACCGCGACCGCTGGCGACAGTGGCACCGCGACCGCTGGCGACAGGGGCACCGCGACCGCTGGCGACAGGGGCACCGCGACCGCTGGCTACAGGGGCACCGCGACCGCTGGCGACAGTGGCACCGCGACCGCTGGCGACAGTGGCACCGCGACCGCTGGCGACAGTGGCACCGCGACCGCTGGCAACAGTGGCACCGCGACCGCTGGCGACAGTGGCACCGCGACCGCTGGCGACTGGGGCACCGTTCAAGTCAAATGGTGGGATGGCGAGCGTTACCGCATCGCAACCGGCTATGTTGGCGAGGATGGCATCAAGGCCAACACGCCGTACCGCGTCGTAGATGGCAAGCTGGTGGAGGCAGGCAAGTGAACGCCCAGACCCTAAGCCTCACCGATCGCATCCTTGCCGGTCATATCCCCGAAGGCACGATCTACAGCGATAGCGACTGGACTGAAGCCGCGCGCATGGCCCTCGATTGCGAGGACGAAAGCGAACTGCGGTGGATGCTCGAACAGCGCCCGCTGATGGACGAATACGGCGAAGCTGCCCGCGAACGGCATAACCGCTGGATGCTTGAGCGCGCGATGGGAGAGGCAGCATGAGCTACTCGGAACGCGCCTATTTTGACGGCGACTTCTGCCAGCACGTCGCTGATCGTGACGAAGCTGTGCGCCTTAACCGCATCATGCGTCAGGCACGGCAAGCCCGTCCTGTCCGTGTCTCTTATGGAATGGGAGGTCGGGCATGAGCCGTATCTCTGAACATCACAAAGCCAAGTGCGGCGTCGAAGGGAAATGCAGTGTCCCGCAGTTTAGCGGTTACGGGCCAGCGGGATTTTGTGACCGCCCTGCGTGGGGGCAACAATATTCGGAGGGTGACCCTTCGCGCGGCCAATCTGGCAAGCACGCTCCGCACGGTTGGGCGCAGCGAGACCGTAACGGCTATTATCCGCCCCACCTATCGCACCTGACCCCGCCTTACGCGCCCGACCTCTGCTGCGATGCACACGGCGGTCCGGGTCCGAACGACATCAGGTTCGTCCGCGATGGCAATATGTGGTGCGCTTTCATGCCGGGGTTCGAGAACCTTCAGGAGAGCGATGCCGGTTTCGGCAAAACGCAAGACGCTGCCGAGCGCGACCTAATCGCTCGCACCCGATCAAAGGACACCGATGGAATGGGAGGTCGGGCATGAGCGCGCCCACCAACGCCCGTGAACTATGGGGCCATGACGTAGAGCGCGACGTAGGCGCTATCTGGGACAAGCTGCATTTCCTGCGCCTGGCACCGGAAGGCGAAATACAGCCTCACCGTCGCGGTCTGCTCGAATGTCGGGAACTGCTCGACGCTCTGCTTGGCGGGGTGTCGCAATGACCGTCCTCACCAGCGACCGCCTCTGCACCCTCCTTACGCTCGCCCTTCTGATGGCGGCTGCTCTCTCTGCTTTGAAAGGATTCATGGCATGATCGAAGAAACGACAATCGACTGGAACGCGCCACTGGAGGCGTATCATCCCGATGGGCAGATCGTCGAACTAGCGTGGGGAAGACCCGCGTATGAAGACGATCTCTGTTTCAACGTTCACCCGTCTGTTGATGGACATTGGACCTTTCTGCCGAACGGTCGGCATTACGCCAATGAGACCAAGTGGCGCATCCGCAATCGCAAACCCACCGCATCCGAACACCCGGAATACTCGCCGGAACTGGTGGAGGAATTGCGCTCGGAATGCGTGTTTCTGCTGGATCGGCTAGATGAATGCGAGCGGGATTTTCCCGACCATCCGTCTGTGTCCGACTATCACGGTCACGTCGATCCGCCGAAAGTCCGCCTCCGCGCCATCCTCTCCGAACTGGACAAGTCGAAAGAGGTCGATCCGCTGCTGGAGGCGTTTGACGCGCTGCCCATAGACTTTTCGGGATGCATAGACGGCCCTGACCAGCTCCGCCGCGAGCTCGACAAGCGCGGTTACGCCATCACCCGCAAGGATGAAGCGGCATGACCTCGCTTCGTTTCACCACCTGGAAGTCCCCTTACAAGCCGGGTCACCGTCAAATGCTGGACCTGCCTGGAGCGGCATATCGTCGCCCCTCTCTCCGCACCCCCACCGAACGAAAGGACCGTCATGAACGCCGTAGCTAAGATAGAGCCTGCCGTGTCGGCATTCGAACTTTTCGACGAAGCCATGGCGCGCGAGGGCATCAAGCGCACCTGCCGCCGCGAGCCTTCCGGTTATCGCTGGGTCGAGCTGGAGGACGGACGCACCGGCACTGGTCCTACGTTCCGCGCTGCGATTGAAGCAGCCAAGGCGGAAAGGATGGCGGCATGAGCTATTTCGAAGACTACATCGAAGACGGACTTTGCTGCGAACAATGTGGCGAGTTCATGGGTGGCGACGAGCCGGGATACGTTCGTGTCTGCGCTAGTTGCGAAGGCCCCAGACCATGGAATGAGAGCGATGTCGATCGTTTGGCTCGCGAGCTTCACGAACAGGGGCTCCGCAAATGACGGGCCTAGGTCACAATTCGCCGCCCGCGCACGAAGCCTTCGCCATGGAAGCGGACGAACTGTTCAACACCGCGTCCGACACGCTGGAAGGCATGGATGCGGTTCAGAACGAAGAACAGAACACCGCGCTTGACGGGCTGAAGGACGACCTGCGCCGCGTTGCCAAGGATGCCGAAGCCACCCGTAAGGCCGAGAAAGAGCCGCACTTGGAAGCCGGGCGCGCTGTGGACGCAGCATACAAGCCGGTAGCCGACAAGTGCAAGAAGGCCATCGCTGCGATCAACGCCATGCAGACGCCCTATCTAGTCGCCAAGCAGGCGGAACGGGACGAGGCGGCACGTAAGGCGCGCGAGGAAGCCGAACGCAAGGAGCACGAAGCCCGCGCCAAGCTGGAAGCCGATGCGCCGCTAGAGCAGCGTTACGAGGCCGAGCAGGAGTTTGCCGCCGCCAAGAAGCTGTCGGCAGTCGCCAACAAGATCGACCGATCGGCAACCGGCCTGCGGACCTACAACGTGGTGGAAGTCACCGACCGGCGCGCGGCGCTGAACTGGATCGCCAAGCGCGACCCCGACGCCCTGTCCGCTTTCGTGGAAGACTACGCCCGCCGCAACGCCCCGACCCGTCCGATGGATGGTGTGTCGGTTACTCAGGAAAGGCGCGCAGCATGATCGACAAACTTTCCGCCCCGTTCCCGCCCGAGGCTATCCATTGGCGCGCTCAAACAGTCAGAAAGGACGGCACGCAGGCTCTTGCCTTAGCTTATCTCGACGCCCGCGACGTGATGGACCGCTTGGACGAAGTGATGAGTCCCGCAGGATGGTCCGACACCTTCACCGAGACTGCCAAGGGCCGCGTTATTTGCTCCCTGTCTTTGATGCTCGGCGATCAATGGATATCCAAAAGCGATGGCGCTGGCGATACCGCCGTAGAAGGTGAGAAGGGCGGCATATCGGATGCTTTCAAGCGCGCTGGCGTAAAGTGGGGCATTGGCCGCTATCTCTACGATCTCGGCAATGTCTGGGCACCCTGCGAAAGCCGCGACTTCAACAACAAAAAGCAATTTGTGAAGTGGAAGCCGGAAGCGGAGCGCGTGTTCGCAAACGCTTTGCGCGCGCTCTCACAAGGCGCTGCTGCTCAGCCAGCCAACCCTCCCGAGACTATCAATGACGGCCAGCGCGAAAAGCTGATGGCCCTCCTTGATAGCACGAACTTCCCGACCGACCGCCTCTTGAGCGTGTCGAAGATCAAAGACCTGCGCGAACTGCCTGCCGCCCGTTTCGACGGCGCGATGAAGTGGATCGCCGACGAAGCCAAGAAACTGGAGACACAGAATGCTTAAAGTTTTCGCAGCTGGCCGAGTGGGCCAAGACGCCAAGCACACTACCACACAGGGCGGCACCGATATTTGTTCATTCTCCCTCGCCTGCGACGTGGGCTTTGGCGACAACAAGCAGACCGTATGGCTCGACGTGGCGAAGTTCGGGAAGGGAGCGGAAGGCCTCACCCGCTACGTCAAGAAGGGCAACCAGCTCACCGTATCAGGAAGCCTGTCTCTACGTGAGCATGAAGGTCGGACCTACCTGAAGGTCCAGGCTGACGACATCGCGCTTCAGGGCGGCAACAGCGGCAACCAGCGCACCCCCGATGGATCGCAAGGAAGCCCGCCTGACAATGGTGGCGGCTACGATGACATGGATGACTCGATTCCGTTCATCACATCGGAAGGGGCATTCTGATGCAAGTGCCCGTCAAGAAATGCTCTGCGTGCCAAGAGGAACGGCCTATTGGCGACTTCTACGCTCACAAGGCAATGAAGGACGGGCACCTTTCTCAGTGCAAGGCCTGCGTCAAAGCGCGCGTTCGCCAGTATAGGCAAGACAATGCCGAGCGGGTTCGCGCTTATGATCGGCAAAGGTCAAGCCTTCCTCATAGGGTCGCGCTGAGAAAAGAAATATTTCGCAATCTACCACCGGAAAGGCGGAAGGCCCACAACGCGGTCAGTAATGCGATCCGCGATGGTCGGCTTAGCAAGAATCCCTGCGCCTTTTGTGGATCTGAACGCGATCTAGAAGCGCATCATCACGACTATAGCTTGCCGCTGGATGTAACGTGGCTCTGCACCGCCTGCCACCGTAAGTTTCACGGCTTGGAGCGGATGGCAACATACCGCGACGACGCCGCCTAGCACTTCCCGCAACCATCCGGGCGGTTCTTAGTGAGCCGCCCGGAGAAAGGAACCTGACATGCGCGTCAATGTGAAGCCTCGCAGACAGAATGCACCGCGCCCCGCGTGGAAGGTGGCGCGCAGCTATCACCAGTGGCTGCGAGGGCGTCCCTGTGCCGCCGATGGCTACGGACATTGCGAGGGGACGATGGAGGCCGCCCACGTCGATCACGGCGGCGATAAAGGCATGGGCACCAAGGCGAGCGATCGGTTCGCCATCCCGCTCTGTTCGGGACACCATCGCCGCCAGCATATGCGCGGATGGATGACATTCGAGGCGGAATGCCTTGGCGGAAAATCGGCCGTCGCGATGGCTGACGCTTACTGGACCGCTTGGCCCGGGCGTATCGAATGGGAGCGGGAGCATGGCTGACCGCAAACTGATTTACCGCCGCACCTACGAAGGCTTCGTTCCCGCCAATGACGACGCGGCGGAGTTCTTCGGCAAGGTCAAGTTCGGCCAGCTCGTATCGCTGGAAGGCAAGCAGGCGCGCAACCTTAAGTTTCACCGCCTGTTCTTCGCCATGCTCCGGCTTATTTCGGACAACAGCAATCCGCATATCAGCGAAGCGGCGGCGCTGCACTTCGCCAAGCTGGCAGCGGGCGTCGGCGATACCGTGACCGATAGTCGGGGCGATACGCACTTCATTCCAGGCTCGATCAGCTTTGCGCGCATGGATCAGGCGCAGTTCGACACCTTCGTTCAAACCGCGATCCCGCCGCTGGTGGGCAGGTTCATGGTCGGCACCGCGCCGGATGAACTGATCGCAGAGGCGATGGGGCTGGCCGCGTGAAGGATCGAAGCGCGAAGCGACGAGACGCGAAGCAGGCTCGGCCCGCTAGGACGAGAGCCTGTCCCGAAGGGCACGCCCGTAACCCACTGTACTCCAAGGACCCCATAACCATGACAGACAACACCAAAGACGAAGTGACGAGGGTGGAACCGCTGGATGCCGCTCGGTCAAAAATCCCAAACAGCGTTCGGGACTACATCATCAGCTTGGAAGCGGAGATTTCCCGCCTTCGCCGCCTCACAAGCCAACCCGCACAGAGCGATCTGGTGGAGGCGGCAAGCGAGTGGCTTAGAGAATTGGCTAAAACTTGCAGAGGCGAAGCATCCGACCGTTTCCGCAGGGATGACGACACGGCAGAAGAATGGCGGGTTCGCGGCGAATCCTACGCTTTCATCGCCGATCAGATTGAGCGTGGGTATTCTCCTTTATCTAACACCCAGCAGGGCAAGCCGGTTTGCGGAGACGTAGGTGCTGGTCTTTGCGACGCTTGCTCGCAACCGATTGGCGACCTGACGCAACAACCGGGGTGCGGCGGTCCACCGCCCTCCGCAGCCCTATCCGCCCACCACGGGGAGGGAGAGCCGAGAAAGCGCAGCTTGTGTCAAATAGAAATACCCCCCACCACCACCCAGCCCGACCGGGAGCGGGTGCTTCGGGAGGCGGCGGCTATTGCCCGAAAGGCGCGGGAAACAACCTACGCGGGCGGCAACATATCCCAAGGCTATATCGCAGCGGCGGGCGACATCGAACGGCAAATCCTTGCCCTCCTCGCCCAAGCCCCCGAGCAATCCGATACGCAGAGCGATGCGGTGCGGGACGGGCCGGAAATCACCTACGAAGTTTGGGAGGACGATTTCCTCGTCGCCAGCAGCTCAAGCCTAACCGATGCTGGTCATTACTTGGCGGTTTGTTCGCAAGACGCCGATTTCAGGTTGGTCAAAGCCGAAACCTATCGAACGCCCATCCGCAACGAAGCGGCAGACACAGGAGTCAATGCCCGGTCTATCGTGGGAGAGGGGGAGTGATTACCGTGTCCTGGCGATACCCTTCGGGTCCGGGCTCTCGTGAACCACGCCCGCTTCGCGTCGTGGCCCTGCGGGCTTCGATCCCTATCGCGGGAGCGGCGCAGTGACCGCGCGCGCCCGCTTCACACAGGCTGACCTCAAGCGCGCTGCTGCTGGTGTCACACTGGCGGGCATCTCGATTGCACGGATCGAAATAGACCGTGACGGAAAAATCGTCATTATACCCGGCTCACCGAAAGCCGAACCGGGGAACGATAACGAATGGGCAGACCTCGAACAGTGAACACCGCCCTGCCCCGGTATTGCAGCGCCTTCAAGGATCGCCACGGCAAGACCCGCGTTCGCTTTCGCCGGACGGGATGGGCGACCCGCTACGCGCAGCATGAACCGGGCACACCCGAGTTTACGCAGGAATTCCACGAGTGGCAGGCCAACGGCAAGATCCAGGTGGGCGGCGATCGGGTCGAACCCGGCACTTGGGATGACCTAATAACCCGGTTCTACGCCTCGCCCGGCTTCACCAAGAGAGCGGCAGAAACCCAACGCTCCTATCGTGGTGAGTTAGAGCGGTTCCGCGCGACCTATGGCGGGCGAAAGGTAGCGACCATGAACGCGCGTCACGTCGATCAGCTTATGCAGAACATGCAGGACCGGCCATCGGCGGCGAACAATCTGAAGAAGCGCCTAGGCCAGCTATTCAAGCTGTCGCAGCGGCTTGGCTGGCGCACCGACAACCCCGCGCTCGCGGTCGGTCGATTGGAGACGAAGAGCGGCGGCTATGCGACTTGGCAGGAAGAGCAGATTGCCGCCTACGAGGCGAAGCACGAAATCGGCACCCCTGCCCGCCTCGCCTTCGATTTGGCGCTCTATACGGCCCAGCGGCGCAGCGACGTATGCCTTATGGGGCCACAGCATGTCAGCGGCGGCAAAATCACCGTGAAGCAGCTAAAAACCGGAAAGACGCTCAAACTGCCGATCCACCCCGCCCTAGCCGCCAGCATCGCCGCCACGCCTACGGGGCACCTTGCATTCATCGTCAGCAATCGCGGCGCACCCCGGACGAAGGAAAGCTTCGGGAATTGGTTCCGCGCGCAATGCAACGCGGCGGGCCTACAGGGCTATTCGATGCACGGCCTTCGGAAAGCCGCCTCGCGCCGGATGGCCGAACAGGGCCTTTCCAACCAGCTCATCAAGTCTATCACTGGCCACTCCAGCGATAACGAAGTGGCGCGCTATACCCGCGATGCCGAACAGTCACGCATGGCGGAACTGGCTATGGAGAGTATGGCTAACGCTTCGGCTAACCATTTGGCTACCCATCCGAAAAAGGGCGGAAAACCGTGACTAAAAATAGCTTGTGGCGCGCCCGGCAGGGGTGTAACGTTCCAACAAATACAGACCGTTGGTTTGGCTACCGATCCCGCTTTGGCACCGTAAGCGCATCCATATCCCACCGAGGTTTGGCTAACCAAAACGGCCCGATGGAGGACGGCAATCCTCGCACCGGGCCTACCGATACGATCAAGGAGCGATCGCATGGCTGATACGCAATCTAAGCATTCAGGCGCGGATGCGCACCCCTTAGTCAAGCCAGTCCGGTGTACGACTGACGATCCCGAAATCAACGAAGCTATAGAACGCGCACTGTCGAAGCTACCGCCTCCCTGCGACCATGCGTTCGGCGGTTGGCGCGAGTTCGAAGATGGCCGTGGTGGCGAACAATTTTGCCAGCATTGCGGGCTTGGCGCGATGGCGTGGTCAATGAGGAACCTACCATGAAAGAGAAGCTGATTTTCGAGCCGCACGCGGCGTTCCGTTCAAACTTCCAAGGCGAGGAATGGCCGCTTGGCTATATCAGCGCAGGGCGCGGGAACCCACTATTTGCGCTGCATGACGTGATCGGGGATTTGCCGGTCGAGAAGCTGCACGATCAGGCGCAGAACCTAGCGGACCAATCGAACTTCGCGAACGATGCCACCAAGGTTCTTCGCGATATGCTGGTCTGGGCGCGCCGCGTCGAAACCGACACCGATGATCTGGCGTATCTTAATGGCGAAGACGGGGACGCATGGGTCGATCTGAACCTTCTGAAAGATCGCATCGCTCGGTTGCTCGAGCAGCGCGCCGCATGACTGCCACCACCTACCCTCCCGAAGCCCTTGGTGCTGTTCCTGATATTGATGGAGAGATGATGTGAAAGCGACAGATTACACCGTCCAGCGCGACACTCATCGTGGCTGGCTGATCGAGCAGAACTGGCTGAACCAATGGGAGGCCACTCATCCCGATTACGATCCCACCCCGGTGTATCTCTACGATGGCCCGAGCGACAATCGCTACGTCACCGGCAAAACCCGCGATGAAGTGATCGAGGAAATCGACGTTTGGATTGAGGAAAATGAAGATGATTGAGCGCCCGTGGGACATGAACGATGGCGCTCTCTGGTGCCCGTCGTGCGGGAACATGATTGCACGAGATGACGACGATCACATTCCCGACGAATGCCGCCAGTGCGGCTTTCCCGACCCTGAAGCCGTCGCCGACTATCATTGCGGGCCGGATGACGATGACGGGCTATGCGATTGCTGTGGCGAGACTTGGGAACAATGCCGCAATAATTTCGACTGCGGCCTGATGCCGGATGGCCAGTGCCTCAAGGCAGGCAGCGAGGAATGCGACTGGGATTGTGGGCGGCTGCGCTAATCACACCGATGCCCCCGCCAATACCGATCCCACTTCGCCGCCCAGCCACCGCGCACCATAGCACAGGACAAATCCCCACCGCGCGGAGATACGCACCAGGCGCCGGTTCGATTGCCGCCAGCGCCGCCGGTGGAGGTGCACCGCATGGTCGGGCCGCGAACGAGGGTATGGCCATGGGGGCTGGTGCCGATCGGTTCGCCGACAAGGCGGACCAGCGCTGATTTCGCTTCAGCAGCCGTTGCGCGAGGGCAGGGATGGCCGGGCGAGCAGGTGCCGTCCGTCTCTCGCGCGGCAATGCCCGACAGGCGAATGCGCGGACCCTCGGCGCACCAGACCGGTCCATCGCCATCGTAAACGGCGGTGGGCGTGCATTCGAAGGTCTGACCGGCAGGGATCACCGCGACCGCGGCGAGGAGGGCGAACATGACACTTTCCTACATGCCGCGAATCGTGCCAGCAAGCGCGCATGGTACGCCGCCGCTCCCCCGAACAGCCCCGCATCCCCACCGGATGGACCCAGCACAATGGCGAAGGCTGTCCGGTCGATCCCCTCAGCAAGCCCGCTGTCATGTTCAGGATCGGCAGCAAGACCCCTCGCGATATGCAGACCGCCGAACACTGGATCAATATGGGGGAAGGATCGTGCTGGGATTGGGAGGAAGGCTCACGCGGGCCGATGGATATCGTTGCTTATTGGGAAGAGGACGATATCGTTGAGATACCAGTGATCGACCTTAGCCGGTCAGCGAGTGAGCAGGGGTTGTAGCTGCGGCGCAGGTGCGTTTGGTTTAAGACCCTCTGAGACAAGCGCGAACCAGTCTCGCGGTTCCCCAACACCCTCGCCTCGCGCTTCCTATCCGGGTGTCATCCGCCGCAGCAATGCCGGAACTTCAGCCGACCGGGGAACTCCCAATCCAAAGCCGTTCCGACCCCTTCTGCATACGCTAAATCCCCTAGACCCGCAAGCTATTTCGTGCTATCAGCGGGTATGGCTGAAAGCAAAGCTGATCCGTTCCGTTTGATCGCAAGCGAAGTTCGCGAGGCTTCGCGGCAGTTCAAAACGCCCAACGGTGTTAGCATGACACCAGACTTCTACACCCAAATCCTCGCAGCGACCTCTCGCGACAACTTGACTGCTACTGATCCGGCGTCGAAACCGCAGGTTTTTGGCTTGGATGTTGTCATTGACCCAACCTTGGGTCCGAACGAATTTGAGCTGCGATATTGAAGTTCACTCCGCACAAGCAATAAGCGCCGCCTCCATTAGTCGTTCTGGCACGCCGCCCGTAATCGCGCATTGTGAGCTTCGATCGCCTCGTAGGTCGCATCCGTATCCCACTTGTTGCCCGGATCATCGACGTTCTCGCCTGGTGCCACGCGCGCGGGTAAAACGCGGTCAATCAGACACAGGGCGGAAGCGCTCGCAATTGGCGCGGGTGTCGTCCGTGGCGTTGAGCAAGCAGCGGTCATAGCGAGCAACATCACCGCTGCGCTGGATTTCCTGTTCAGCATTGTTGGCCCTTTCGACCTGGTTGAGAATGTCGCGCTGGCCTTCGACCACCGCCTTGGTTTCGCCGCCTTCCTGCGCAGTCTCGATCAGTCGCTTGTCGCGGTTGTCGGCAATGGTGATGACGGTCGCAGAGATGGCGAGGATCAATGCCAGCCCCAGAATCCACCACTTGTTCTTGATGCCGAGCAGTCCCTCGGCTGCGAGCCATGCTGCGATCATTAGTCTTCCTCCTCTGTGTGGACCGGATCACCGGGCCTCCCTGTTGGGCGATCGGCCATCACATCGGTCTTGTGCGCGCTGCTTTCGGACGTGCCGAAATAGAAGCTGAGAGCGAGCGAACCCCAGCCAAGGACAATGCCCGCCGCTAGGTCCATGACCCGCTGATTGCTTTCGGGGACCGTCAGCACGAAAAGCCCCATCATGAAGGCGGCACCGATCAGGATGCAGGCGCAGGCAAGAACGAAGCGCATGGTCTGGCGGGTCATTGCAGCGCCTCCGCCATTTTCTCATGATATCGGTTTTTCGCGTAGCCCGCGCCGTTATAGCCCTTGGCGAAGGCACGGCAGCTATCAGGCGAACCAGCACGGCAAGCGCGTAATTCGTCGGACAGACCGTTCGCCTCAATGTAGCGAACCAGCGCCTCGAGATGCTCCGTCTCGCTCGCCGCCATGCGTCGGGCGAAATCAAGCGCGCTATCGTAATCAAGTGCCTTCCAATGGAAGCCCATCACCTGCCAGAGGCCCCAAGATGCACTCTCAAGCGCCGCCTCTGTGTCGCGCTCTGCCATGTCTGCGAGAACCTGCCAGCGAGCATCGTAGGACTTCGGGTAGGGCTTCTGGCCCCACTTCGGATAACTGAATGCCGTATGCCCGAAACGCCCGCCGGTCTGACGATAGAAGATATGCGGTTCGGGAAGGATGATCGGACGGCCGGAATTGTCGAAGCTGGTCCCGCCGCTTTCGACCTTGCGCACCATTTCGATATGCTTGACCGAGACGCCCAACCGATCGGCGGCGCGCTTCATGTCTTCCGCCGTGATGGCCGGCGCTTTGGTATTGACGAACTGCGCGAGGAAAGCGGCGCGGTCGAAAGCTTCCTTCGGCGCAGTCACAACAATGGTGCCCGTCGCTTCGTCTATCGCGGCATCAAGCGCCTTGACCTCGGCGGTGGTGAAGCCTCGTTTCAGCATCAGGCGCACTGCGTCAAAGATTGGTTTTTTTGTATACATTTTGCACCCGATTGAATATCATATGACGATGAAACGGATTGATCTTTCAGGACAAAAGTTCGGACGCTTGCTTGTTCTTGAATTTCACGATTCCAAAAACGGTAGGGCGCGGTGGGAATGCGCTTGCGACTGCGGTGGCACTGCTATCGTGATGAGTGCCAACCTTCGGAGAGGAACGACGGGCAGTTGCGGCTGCTTGCAACGCGAAAGAACTTCGCAAGCGCGCAGAATACATGGGCATTCTAAGAGAACTGCGGAATATCGAGCATGGAATGCGATGAAGAGCCGCTGCACAAACCCGTCTTCCGCGCAATATCATTTGTGGGGTGGGCGCGGGATCAAAGTTTGCGAGCGATGGGCATCTAGCTTTACTAATTTCCTGAAGGATGTTGGTTATCGCCCCACCAACAAACACTCTCTTGATAGAATTGATGACAACGGCGATTATTGCCCAGAAAATTGCCGCTGGGCGACCGCTCAACAACAGGCCCGAAATACGAGGAGAAATGTCTTTGTGACGCGTGAGGGAGAACGTTTCACATTGGCTGAGTTTGTTGAGAAAACTGACCGAGAATATTCGGCGGACCTTCGCAAACACCGTAAGCTTAGAGGAGACGGTGTAGATGTTTCTTGGCAGGCTATGATTGGTTAGCTTCATTGACCTTCCCCCTTCACCAGAACCACACGATCACGAACATCAGCCACACCGTTAGGCACGCGATAAACAGCGGCCATGGCCAGCGAACATGCCGATCAGGAACGGATGGCAGGCTTCCGGCCCACACAAGACCGACCTTGCTCAGGAACAGCCCGAAGAGCGCGAGCGCAAGGACCCAAGCCTCCGAACCGATGATGGATGCTCCACGCGCCATATCGACCGCACGGAAGGCAGTTACCCACGTCATCACGAAGGCGTGAAGGACAAGGCTCAACGCGATCACAAGACGCGCGGAACGATGTGGAGGGCGGTCGGCCATGAAGGCCTTAGCTACCGCCCCCCAAGCGAAGCACATGAACAGGCTGCCGATGCTCAACGCACCGTAAAGCCAGAAAACAAACTCGGTCATGCCTTCAATTCCCCCGCAATATCTTCGATCGCCCCGGTAAGGCCCGAGTGCCTTCGACACTCACCGACTTCGGTTTTGAGTTTTTCCACGTCCGACCGCAGGGCCTTAACCTCCGCGTCCAGTTCGCCGGGATTGAAGATCGGTCGGAAAGCCGCCTTCAGCCATGCAGCCACACCTGCTTGCTTGTCCTCGCTCATTGATTGCGCCTCGCGGTTTCGGCCTCGATGCGACCCATGAAGTTGCGAATGTCCGTCAGGCCGTCTTTGATGGTGCTGGTCGCCTCCCTCATTGCCGCGACAGCTTCGATGGCCTTGGCGACCTTGCTGAAGGCCCAAAGGAGCGCACCGAGCAGTAGGAAAATGATGCAGAGCATGGCGAACAACAGCGCTCGCCAATCGTTCAGGGTCGCCAGAACCCTGCCAGCTTCGTTTACGTCCAGTGCCGATGGGCTGGCCGCTGACAACAGAAACAAGCAAGGCAGGGTGGCTAATGCGCGTAGAGGCATCATTCATCAGCCGTCCGCATCGGTTGGGGAACAATTAGACGCATCAAGTGGCCACCACCACACCGGCACCGAACACCTGCCACTGATGCTCAATCGCGTTGGTTATTGTCCGCCTGACACTGGCGAAGTCGTTCCCATAGAGGATCGCATGAGACATCGGCGCAGTGCCGGGATCGCTATCCGGGATAAGCGAGATGAGATTTAGGTCCCCGCCAGTAGTCTGCACGCCCTGCGCTTGCGGGCAGTTACGAAACGCGATCCGCGAAGCGAAAGCCTGCCGAGTATAAGCCGGATCGTAATCGTTCGGGGGGCCGGAAGGTAACGCTGCCGTATTGTGCCAGCTGAAGTCGGCCTTGTTGGTCGCGGAAACTCGCTTGCGCAGGATCGTGTCGTTATCAACCTCGACCATCCCGCCGATGCCACCACCAATGAGGTTGGTATCATGGTTCGCCCCGGCAGAAACTTCGACGAGTTTACGGAATTTGAAGACCGCGCGCTCTTGGTCCTCAGCTCCCCACAGTTGGCTGCTCGTTTCGCAATGGAGCGGGTATTGGTTCGCTTCGGCATGGACGGTGAACCCGTATTCCCATCCGTCGAGATAGCTTTGAACGGTGGCAGCGGTCGCGCTTGGCGGTCCATTGATAACCGTTTCTCCAGGTCCAGCGCCGAACCACCCGCAAAACTCTGGGCGTTCAAAGTCAAAGCCGTCGAAGGTTTCGGCAGCGAGGTGGACCGCAGTAAGCTCATTCGGGTGCGCCAACTGACATCGCGGATCGGCACTCGCTGCATTGATGCTAGTGAACTCCATCGAGCTTCCCACCATCAAGCGGTGCTTGAACGCTGGCGCTTGCATCAGCGCGCGAACTTGGTCCGGGGTATAGACACAACGCTGATCGATCCCAGACTGCGCAAGGGTCGAATAAACGAACTCTCCCCCTGCTGCCTCCGCGACACCAGGCTCCAGTTCGATAACGGCATATGCTCCGCGCCACCCGTCCGCGTTCAGAGCCAATACGCCTCGACCTGCCTTGATCTTGGGATCCCAAGGTGCATCCACGGCCTGGTAGGCCTGACAGACCGTTCGCCCGGTTTCGTGATCCACGATATTGATGAAGCGCGGGTGCGTGTTCTTGACGCGACCGATGCGATACTGCCGATCCGGCAACCCGTAGAGCCAAATATTCTTGATGAACTTCTGCAAGAAGCGATCGTCCGTGGCATCGGCCCCCGTTTCATCATGGTCATCGCGGAAGGGCAGGAACAAGCCGGTTCCCTGCAAACGCGGCTCCAGTTTGATGGTGTTCTCGATTGCCGTCGCAACCGATGGACCCGGCTGAAGATCGCCGGTCTTCAGCCCGCCATCTGCGTAAGGAATTGTCGCGGTGTACGTCCCGAAAGGTGCGCCATCGCGGAAATCGACGAGCACCCGGCCAACGATCGTGTCGCTCGGCACGCCAGGGAAGACCTCGTCAGCTACAGTCCGCAATTCGATATAGCGGAGCCCTGTGTAGCCAGACACATCAAGATACGCGGTGTTGCCGACCTCGCGGATTAGAGCGGTAAAGGCACCCCCTGAATGGCCAGCAATGCGAATGCGGAAGCGGTCGAGGGAATCGCGCGCAATTTCGCGGACCGTCAGCTCCGCTGGCAGAACGATGGGGACAACCTCATCGCCTATGACCACCGATGGTAGAATGTCCGGTGCGCTCGCGATGCGCTCTAGAGGTTCACCGACCGCTGGCGCGTTAATGAACGGGGTAAGAAGGGAAGCACTGGCAGCAGCGGACTCGGCGGCTTGCGTTGCCGTCGCGGTCAGGCTTGCAACGATATCCGCGCCATCCACCTTGATCTCGATGACTTCATTCTCGGCCACTGTCAGCGCAATGGCATCCGCAGGTTCGGGAGCATTACGCGAACTGCCGGAATAGTCTCCAGTCGGGCTGGCAGTATCCGAATCCACCACGCCGGGAAGCGCCCAGAACGCACCATGAAGCCGCGTGGTGTCACCCAACCGCAGAGCATAGGCGAATTCCAGCGCCACCCCCGGTTCGGCAGGCCGTCCAAGCCCCGCCTGATCGGACATGGTGGATTTGTTGATCCGAACCGAGATAGTACTAACCGGCACGCCGTTTTCGACTGCAACGCTGTCGAGCTTCAGCCCTTCCGCCGCTGAGGTCGTAACCGTGTCGAGACGCATGATCGGCGCGCCGGGGGTGTCGGGGTAAAGTCGAACATCCATCACCATGGGGACGCCGGTCAGGTCGAGCCCAACAACGCGGATCGTGAACGTGCGCAGTTCGAAGCGCCGGGCGCTGAGCGCTAGGCGGGCGGATTGTGCCATATTATGCTCCCAGAAGGACTAGAGTTCGATTGCGATCACATTGGCAGTCGCGCCGGTGATTGGCGTGACGACGCTAGAAAGCAGGGCCGAGCCATCTACCTTGACCTGCACGCCCGTTGCCGAGCGCGAACCTGCGACCTCGGTAGAGCGATGCCCGCCCAGAACGACATTCGGACTAGCGGGCAAAACGATGATTTGAGGCGGAACTGCAAACGGAGGCGTGAGACCAAACGATATGGTGGCAATGCCGCTGCTGTTCGTGACGGCAGAGAATGCCCGAACGCGCTTCACGGCGTTGAAATTGAACGCTGATGCCTTGCTGTCGGTCAGCCCGGTTTCCGAAAGATACCCGCTCGGTGGCTCACCGGGCAATCTTTGCCAGTCGGCTACTCGCATCAAAGTCCGGGTGCCGTCCCCTTCCGCCACGAGAACAGGCGTCCATCCATTTGAGCCATCCGGTCCGCGCAGGGTCGGGTCCAACGAAGGGTCGGTGACGATCGGCAGATCAGCAACCAGCCCGTCAGCAATTTCGCCGCGCCAAAGCAATATGGCCATGGCGTTCGCAGAATCCGGCTCCAGCGCCGTCAGTTGAAGAATGGCGCGTCCGCTCGCATCCTCTTTCAGCACGCCGTAGATGCGCCGGTTGGTGGGAAGACTATCGCTCATTGCGCCTGAAGCTCCGGCTGTGCGCTGCCGCCATATCCACCGCCACCATCGCCTCCCGGAGGCGTAGGCGAGGAAGGATAGGTCCCGTCTGCCGCCTGCGTCGTGGCGTAGCGGATGATGACCTTGCTACTGTCGGCCAATTCTGCCGTCGCGGGCATGATCGCTGCGGAATACGTCGCGCTCGGCAGATCCCACAGGATGACATAGCTTGTCGCTTCGATAAGACCCGTGACTGTTCCAGCGGGGAAAGCGATTTCAGTGCTGTCATCAAGAACGCCGGTGAACGCCTCGATCGTCGCGCTCGTCTGGTCGGTCGTGACAGGATAGGTGATCGAGCGCGTGACGAGTTGGCGGGCAGCACGCAAGGGATCGCCTGCCGCAGCCGCAACACCGTCGCGCTCTTCCGCAGTAGAGCTATCGACCACCGGTGGCGCAGTGCCGACTTGCCCCAGCGCCAGTGCGTGTTTCGCATCACTTTCGGTCTCGACCGTCAGCTTCACCGTCATGGTCTGAAAGTCGATCGTGCGATCCAGCACCACCACCTTCACTCCGGCGAGATTGTAATCGGCCATGTCGTCCGCACAGACGAGGCAGGTTCCGATCCGATAGCGGCGCATCCGGGGGCCGCAGGGTATCTCGATCGGGCCGCGCTCGCGCAATCGAGCCAGCTTGTAGGTGCAGAGTTCGGCAGCCTGCTTGGCCTGGTTGCAGAGATTGATCTGCGTCTCGCCCGCGCTTCGCTTCTCGCCCGCATCCGCCGTGACGTAATCGTCGATCACGATCTCATCGCCGGGAACGAACTCCCACCGGTGAGCCTCGCTTGCGAATTTCGGTGTGATCGCATTGACCCGCTCGGCAATGCTCTTGCTGCTCGGCAGGCGGACGGGCGCGCCGGTCAGGTCCTTCGCGCTGATCGTATCGACCGCCACGCGCGGAGCCTGCCAGACCACGCCCAGCTTGCCGCCAGTGACCACTGGGATACCGCCACCCGCAGCGCAAATATCCTTGAGGTTATCCCAGCGAGGCGGAGCGCCTTCGCCCTCGAACACCACGCCGCCGCCTTCCCATCCGTTTGTATCGCAGACGTTGGCGAACGCGGCCCAATCGTCCCACCAGATGCCTTCGACCGGGCCGATGCCGTCGATCACGACCTCTTGGAAGCCGATGCCGACGCCCATGGTCAGCTTGCCCTTCTGCACCCGGCCCATGGCATAGGTGACGGCTTGAATTGCCGGGTTTTTGCTGAACTCGTAGGTTGTTTCGTCATACTGCCGGTGCGCGCCCGACCCGTTCGGCAACGTTCCGTCCTTGCGCGGATCGTAATTCAGAGCGCCCAGCCACACGCCGCCCAGAGCGGGTAGACCGGATGCGAACCGCTTTCCCTTCTTGTCGAACACCGCGATGAAGGCCTGCGCGGCCTGACCCGACAGCTTCGCACTCGCTCCCCATCCGGGGATCGGCGTGTTCGTGCCCTGCGCCAACGCGGATGGCTCCGGGCATTGCCCGAGCTGCGAATAGGCAAACAGCCAATCCTTGTAATAGCCGTTCGCGACGTTCCCGGTGAAACTGACCGGCTTGTAATCGACCTGGACGGACTCAAGCGCTTCATACGGCCCACCGCCGCCCGCGACGATCGCGCGGAAATAGAACGGGTTTTCGACATCGTTCGTCTTCGGCCCATACCCTTTCTCGTGGCGGATCACGCCGCCGAAATAGGTCCGGCCCAAGAGATACGGCTGCGGCGGATTGACCGCGAGGATGGTGTCGGTCACGCTCCCGATGCGCGGCGGTTCCTTCGCGGTCAGCTGCGCGCCCACGCTTGCGGCTGCGCTGACGACGGTGGCGATGCCTGCGACCGAAACTGTCGTGCCCGCAAAGACCAGCGTGCCGCCAAGCGCCGCGCCGATGCCGGTAGCCGCCAAGGCGACAACGCCTGCAACGGTCGCGACAGTCTTGATCGCACCCGACATCAGACCCTCCATGCCCCGACATATTCATGCACGATCATCGGCACGATCCGCTTGCCATCCTCATGCCAGCCCAGCGCCTCATTCCCGGCGTGCAGCAGGATTGCATCGAAGCCTTCCGTGCCGCGCACCACCGCTAGATCGCCCAGCAGCATCGACATCGGCGCAATCCGCGCACCCGGCAGGACCGCATCAAGCATCGCCTCAACGTCGTCCCATCCACGCTTCTTCATCGCCCGCCGTGCGCCAAGCGCAGAGCGAATGTCCGGCATCGGCGGGGGACGGTGGCCCATCCTGCGCAGGTGAAAGCGCGCCATGTGAACGCAGCTTGTCCGTGCGCACCAATCCAGCGGTCGCTCTCGATACTTCGCCAGCGTGGCTTCCGTCGCGCGCTGGCGGCGCAGCAGATCGGGGATCATCGCTGCACCTGCTGTTGCTGGTAGATACCGCCGCCAAAGCCCCCTGCGCTTCCCCCACCGGCCACGCCTCCCGGCGGCGCAGCCACGCCCCATGCCACCGGCGTCTTCAGCCCCGTCGCCTGATCGTGCCCCGTCTCCCCCGGCCAGATTGACTTGTGCCAGGCCGCGCTCAGCGAATTGCCGCTGTTACGCAAAAGCAAGCGTTCGATCATCGTCCCGACCTCGAACTGGACCGAGCGCAACCCCTTGCCGATCTCCAGCACGCTGCGATCGATCCGCCCGTCGTAATACAACTCAGCTTCGGTGATCTGCCCGCTCGGCGCGTCGAACTCCGCGATATAGACCTTCACGCGCGAGCCTTGCAGCGCATCGCTGTCGAGCGTTGCGACCGGCGTATCCTTCGCTGGAAACACGCTAAAGCCAGTGGATGGCAATTCGTCCCCTAAACCTTCCGCAATAGCATCAACAGACGCGATCGAGCCCCAGACCGGATCGCTGCTGCGATAGGTCTCGCCTTCGAACACAAAAAACCCGCCATCGGACCAGCGCGCGGTGCCGGCGGGAAAGGCGACCGACATCAGGACGGCCAGCCCGACGCGCCGCATCACGCGGTCTCCCGGATCTCAAACGACAGCAGGGCATGGTGGGCAAGACTGACTTCCCACGCCATTTCATCGCCCACCAGCGTGCCCTCGATCATCGGCTTGGCGAGATGGACCTTGGCCCCATCGGCAAACGGCGCGCGGAGCATTTCGGACAGCGGAAGCACCGCATGTCCGTTCGCATCCGCAATCACGCCACCCGCGACGTTGTGGAGGTAGTGCTGCGCCTCGCCCGCGCTTTCGTCCACGATCGACAGCCAGAAGCCTTCCTTGGCGGCATAGTGCGGCGTCAGTCCGCGCACCGACAGGAACATGCCCGCCTGTCCCGCACCATCCACGACAGGTGCGCCGGGATTGCCCTGGTGCACACCTGCGAGCTGGAACGGCACGCGCAAACCTTCGCGCTTCGCCCGGATCAGACGCGAGACGACAATGCGACCCGCCTCCCGCATCACATGCGGCGGAAGCCCGAACTGGCATCGATAGCGATTTCCGGGCCGGTCGATCCGCAGCGCAGCCGCACCGCTGGACGGTTCCTGTGTCGCGCCGAAGTCCATCAGCGCAGGCATCATGGCATTCGGCACCACGCCGTCGGGTAATTCGATCATGCCATGCTCCGCTTTCGAGACCGCGCGAGGCTCATTTGCGCGCCCGCCGATCCGGCCCCGGCAGCTTGCATCGCCATGGGGGCTGCAACAGTTGCGGCGCGTCCATCAACATGCGCGTCGAAGTAGGGCGTCGGCACGATCTCGACGCGAGTTGCGCCGTAGCCCGCTTCATTCGCCGGTCGAACATTCAGCAGTTCGCCATGTCCCACCCGAGCGATCGGATTACCGTTCAGGCTCAAAAGGTTCTTGTCGATGCCGGGATATCCCTTGATGATGCCTCCGCCGCCGCGCGCGAAACCGGGCAGCGCGGTCGCTCGGCCCGACGCGATCGGAGTCCAAGCTCCTTCACCGCCCCCTGCAGCGGGCGCCGCACTCGTCGGCTTGCCGCTGATGATTGAGAACAGAGAACCGAGCAGCCCTCCACCACCGCCTTGCCCGCCACCCGCGATCAAATCGGCGAACCGGTCTGCCAAGCGGTCCAGCACCTTCGACAGCGCGTTGAAGCTGGAGTCCTGCATCCAGCGCTGGAAAAAGCCTTTCAGGTCGCCATCCAGCGCCGCGCGCAAGCCATCGCGGAAGGCGTCGCGGAAATTGCCCTGCATGTGAGCTTTGGCAAGATCGCTGGCTTCTCGCTGGGCCTGCGCCTCGGCCTCGCGCCGCCCCATGCCGTCGCGAATGAGGTCTTCCGTGCGGTCTCGCGTCCGCACAGCATCCTCGCGGCGCCGGATGAGTGCCGGATCATCGCCGCGCAGGCGGGCAAGCTCCAACTCATGCTGGTCCTGCTGATCGCGCAGACGCCGTTCCTGTGCGTCGGCCCGTGCCTTCTCGATGTTCAGCATCGACGCCCGGGCGATACGCTCTGCCGTGGCCAGATCGTAGCCTTCCCGGTTCAGTTCGGCGATTCGGTCCTTCAGCTCCTTCTCTTCGTCCAGATACCGCAGATGCTCGTAATCATTGTTCAGAAGGGCGACCTGATATTCGGTCTCGATCCGATAGTCGGTAAGCAGCTTCTCGCGCACCTCGGCCCGCGCCGCGTCGATTTCGGCCAGATCCTTCTCCGCTGCGACGCGTGCATCGGCCTTGCTCAACCCGGCATTGTCATAACGCTCGATCAGGCGCTTGAGATCGCGCTGCCGCTCCAGCGCCCGGATCGCATCTTGATCGCCTTTTTCGCGCGCAAGATTGAGTTGCTGCTCTAGCTTAATCTCTTCGCGGCGCTCGGCTAATTCTTCAGCGGTCGGACCGGTGCGACCTTTTGGAGTGCGAGGCGTGCGGGCCTTCTTCGACGGCTTGACCTTTGCTGGGACGGCAAAGTTTCCGCCTTCAAAATCGCTCCCGCCCGGCTTTCCTCCGCCGCCCAGCGGGTTCTTGTTGTGGAACGGATCGCCCGACAGCGACTGCCCGACGTTGGGAGTAGACAACTTCGCGCCGGTCAATTCACCTAGCATTTGAATCATGCCGCCCAGCCACGGCCATATCTGCGAAATCCATTCGCCGATCCGAATGATCGCGCGACCGACTGTTTGCACAGCAGCGTCCCACGCACCCGCCCAATCGCCGGTCAGCAGCTTGACGGCAGTTTCGATCACTCCGCCGACCAGATCGGCGATGGCGGTGAAGACTTCGAAAAATGCGCCTATCAGTTGCCCAGTCAAATAGCCCGCTAGAGTCAGGAACGCCTCCAGTAGCATTCCGACGAAACCGACCACTTCCTGCAAGAATTCGCCAACGGGCGACTGCATGAACGCGTCGAGTGCTTCACTCACCCGGTCAATTGTATCGGACAGTGAGGCAAATAACTCTCGAATGCCGTCACCTACTGCTTCAGACACGAACCGTCCGAATGCCTGTAAGCCACGCAGGATCGGACCTCCGAACAATTGCAGTGCCGTAATGACCAGCCCAACCGGGCCGAGAAAACGCAGGAAAAGTGGCGCAATTCGCCCGAGAACGGCTCCGATCCCACCGAATTTCGCGACCATCTTGCCTGCGACAACCACGAGAGTCCCGATCGGATTGACGATGGCACTAATGATGGCGAAAAGCGGACCCATCTTGACTAGCACGAGGGGCAGGATTGCCACCGCAAGCGCTGACAGAGCTATTGAGAGCGGACCGAGCGCGGCGAGGAAAACACCAAAGCCCACCGCAGCGCGCTTCACGCCATCCGGCAAATTCTTGAACCGCTCGACCACGCCTTCGACCACGGATGCGAGCTTCTGAGCGTACGGTTCGAGATATCCGCCGATTTCCTCCGCGAGCTCTCGTAGGTCGCCCTTGATCTTGCGAACCTGGTTGGAAAGGCTGGTGGATGTCCGTTCGACATCCCCCTGCGCATCCGACAAACCTTCGGCGATCAGCGCCGAGCGCGCCATGATCTTGCCGTACTCGTTCACTTCCTGCCCGGCATCGACCAGCCCAAGTTCGACGGCCTTCGCCGCCACCGCCGCCTCTGTCAGGAACACGCCGAAGTCGCGCAGCGGTTCGCTCTCGCCGGTCAGACCCGAACGTATCTTCCCCATCGCAGTGTCAAAATCGGTGTTGTAGAAGCTGGCCGCGTCCTGGGCGAGTACGGTGAAGCGCTGCGACAGGCGTGCCGCCGCCGCCTCGGTAGGGGCTGCCGCCTTGAAAAGCTGACCGAAGGCGAGCGCACCTTCCTGCATTTCACCGGTCGCGCGGCCCATCGCGTCGCCGGTCTGTTCGGCCCAGCGGTTCATACGCCCGGCCATATTGCCGAAGGTGTAATCGAACGCCGATTGCAGCTCCGACGCGTCCGCTGCCGCTTTCGTGAACAGCACGCCAAGCCCAGTGAGCGGGAGCGTCATGCCCACGGTCATCCGCTTGCCCGCATTCGTCACTGCATCGCCGACCTTGCCAGCGAGGCCAATGATACCCTTGAAGGCACCTTCAACGACGGACGTGCCGCGCTGAAAATCCTCTAGGTCCCATGCGAGGGAGGCCGACAGCTTAGCGATGGTTCCGCCTGCCATTTGCACCTCCTCAATTGGATATTCAGCGCACGTGATGTATTCGGCCAGAAATTCGGCCTAGGAGATCGACACATGCGTAGGGTTTTGGTTTTGCTTGGATCAGGGTTTGCCGCATCAGCGAGCCCAGCATTGGCCGACTGGCAGCACACCCGCTGGGGCATGTCGGTCAGTGAAGTAGTCACATCATCTGCAGGTGAGGCGGCACCCGTCAAAGGTACAGATGGCGATCAGGTTCGAGGGCAAGACTTAGGCGCTGAAGGTACTTACGATGCAGGCGGGTTCAGCTTCCGCTCGCAATTTTACTTTTCGCCTATCTCCGGCGGACTGTCAGCAATACGTTTGCACCCGGACGATCAGAGGGCTTGCCCGCTGTTGGAACGAGAAATCCGCGCGGTTTACTCTGCTAGCGGGCGGTCTGAATATTACAGCGCTGAGCGAAATTTGAGAGTTCGCATCACCGATGGTTACGGCCAGTGCTTCCTTCTTTACACACCTATCTCACCGCCGAATGACACCGGCCTATGATTGCCGATCGCGATTGAGGAACATGATCCAGAGTTGCGCCCCAACATGCTCCGAGCCGGGTTCCGGTTCCGGCTCTTGCTCCGGCTCTTCTTCCCCGAGCATGTCCGCCAGTGAAGGATAGGTCTTTGGATCGGCCATCCCCGACAGTCGCCCGCCCAACCAAGCGCCAAGAATGACATTGCGCTGCGCAGCCAGAGATCGCTCGCCAGCACCTTGGAGGGCGAGGATCGTGGATCGAGGCGTCTCTAGGAAGAACTCTTCCCGCCCGAAGCCCGCTTGGCGGTACGAACGGAAGATGCTTTCCCAGTCCCACGCTTCGGCTTCGCCGCCACCTGAGCCGCCCTGCCGTTTCCCACCGGCTTCGGCGGGTCGATGCTCGTCAGTACGGCCTTGAATGCTTCCTGCGCCGCAGAATCGTCCGCATCGAGGAACATTTCGATCGCATCGTCCTCGGTGATACCGGGATGGTTCACGACAAGCGCGCCGTAGAACAACGCGACGACCGTGCGAAGCATCGGATTGCGGCCCATCGCCATCGCCCGCTGCGCTTCTTCCGCAGCATCAAGCGCCGAATAGTCGAGCACGTCTTCGGCGTGCATCAGCGTTCGGTTGTTGAGGGTCAGGCGATACTCCTGACCCTCATAGGTGAACGAAGCGGTCCCTTCGAGCCGGTTTCCCATCGTCAGCCCCTTACGCCGCAGGCGGCGGGGTTACCGCGCCCTTAGCCATTTCGCGCACGCGGATCGTGAGCGTTGCGGTCTTCTTGCCGCCGGTCGAAACCTGGTTCTCTTCGTAATTGAAGATGCGCATCATGGCCGTAGCTTCCTGCGTGGAGCCGTCGTTCGCCGCACGCGATACGATCTTGCCCGGACGCTGCTCTTTGCTGAACAGGTGTTCGGAAATCTTGATGTCGGTCTCCGAACCCGGACGATATTTGATGACGGCGGTGAGGGCGGAAAGCGTCCCCAAACCAGGGATCTGCATCGCGATGCCCCCGGAGTCGAAATCGGTGTCGTCTTCCTCGTTGAAGCTCAGCGAAGGGCGCTTGATCTCGATAAGACCCATAACCTTGAAAAGGGCACCATCCGAGCCGGTAAGGTGAAGCTCTTCTTTGTCCGCAATCACGGATTCGACGTAATCGTCTTCCATTAGTCAGTTCCTTGTGCTGGTGAGTTGGGGACGAAAAAATCGAGAATCGTCCGAAAAACCTTCAATCCCCCCGGAAGGTCTTCGGGGTCTGCGTCTCGCTCGAAGGCGAGTTGCGATCGGTTGAACCGCACATCGCTGAACGTCGCCTCGCGCTCCATCTCAACGATCAGCGCGTCCTTCGTGGCTTTCGCGCTCAGCGGGGTCAGGTCGAATATCTCGGCGCGAATGCGCGGGCGGGTCAGGCCATCGGTGCCGCCCTGGTAATAGTCCCGGCCGGGCGACACGGTGGTCAGCACCAACGCGGGAAAGGCGGTCTTGTCGTTGCTCTTGCGCTCGTTCCAATCAACGGCAGCGCGGTTGTGAACCTGGCCCCACGCGATCGGAGCGGCACGTAGGCGGTCTTGCAGGGCTCGCTCCATCAGATCGCCCCTTCAATTCTGGCACCGATGCGACCGCCGAATATCTCGATCACGACGCCTTCATTGGCGTCCACTGCCGGGGCGAGCATGGGTTGAGCGCGGTGATTGACCGTGCCGAACTCCCAGAAATGCCCCTTCCAGTCGCCGATGATCACGCCGACCGTGCCGTCCTCGAAGATCGTCGCTTGGATGCTGTCGCGCAGGTCGCCTTTATCGACCGGCGCCAAGCTGCGCGCATCCTCCGCGATAGGCTCCACCGCGATTAAGCCGTCTTCTTGCAGGTTGCGATCAGAGACGGCTTCTCCGATAGATTTCAGGTTCGCCAACGCCTCTTGAACGCCGTCGAGCCGGAATTGCATCAGGCCTCGTCCACTGCCTTTGCGATGTCGGCCTTCACAACTGCACCGCTTTTGCCGCTGCCCTTCTTAGGCAGGTCGATGTTCCGCTCTTCAGCCTCGTTCTTCAATTCGGCCACGGTCGGCTCGACCAGTTCGACGAACCCGAATGCGATATCGGTGGCGGGGCGATCGTGCTGATACTCGTCGCCCACGGCATGGACACCGTGCACGTTCTGGTGCCAGCGCAGGGTTTTCACCTTCGGCATCGTATCATCCCTCTATGGAGCCGCGAACGGCAGTGATTTCGAGATATCCACGCTCGGGCGTGTCGGGAGCGATTCCTTCGATGTCCCACACCGACCCGGCGTAAACAATCCGATCCTTTAGCGTGACCGCGCGCGTGTCGCTGTCCATCAGCAGCCCGAACGTCGCGGCCTGTGAGCCTTGCTCCATGGCGGCTTCCCGGCGCTCCGAACCCTTGCCCATCCAAACCTGCGCCCAACGCTTGAAGGTGATGGGCGTCTCGGATTCGACCTCTTCGCCGTATTCATTCTGAGTGAACGTGAATCGCTCAAAGACGATGCGCTTGTCGCGATTGCCAGCCTTCACACCCGCAAACTCCGGTAAGGGCGGCACAGAGCCTCCACAGCCATCATCGCGGCGCTATCACTCTCTCCGGTGCGCCATTCGTCGTATTGCGCCCGTAGATGCACCAGAACGGCGCTCACGAGGTCCGCAGGGGGCTCGGTGTAGCCTGCCGTGTAAGTCAGCAAGACAAGGGTGTTCTCGTCCATGGTGGGCCAGGTCGAAAACGGATAGGCCCGATCGCGCACGATCTGCGCGTCATCGATAAGTCCCGCGCTGCCATCCGAGCCGGTGTAGTCAATGCTCAGGTCGTCCGGGTTCGGGCCGTAAAACAGCGGCAGGTAGGGACCGAATGCGCTTTCGTCCTGCGCCACCTCGCGCCGGGTCAGCAGCTTGCCGGTGTGGTTCTCGACCCATGCGATTGCCGCCG
>Ga0207895_1000264_pt1 | contig 27025 bp, 24 predicted proteins | sample MalvirmetaMSP112_FD_184230 | JGI IMG/M metagenome (GOLD analysis project Ga0207895, IMG submission 184230) | Marine viral communities from the Deep Pacific Ocean - MSP112 (SPAdes) | ecosystem: Environmental > Aquatic > Marine > Oceanic | place: Pacific Ocean | collected 2011-05-24 | reverse complement strand
TCGCGGAGCGAAATACCGCCCTGGGAGAACAGACACAGCTGCAGGTCGCCCAGGGACGACACGCGCAGCCGGTTGCAGTCGTCGCAGAAGCCTTGTTTATAGGGGCGGATCAGCCCCACCCGGCCGGCGTGGCCAGGGTGGTCGAATTCCCGCGCCGGGCCGTCGTCCTCGCCACGGGCCCGGGGGCGCCAGCCGTTCGTGGCCAGCCAGTTTTCGAGAAGGTGGGCGGGGCGGTGCTGCTGGCGGAAAAACTCGCGGTTGTCGCCGGTTTCCATCAGTTCGATAAAGCGGGCGGTCACCGGACGGTGGCGCAGGTAGTCGGTGAACCGCGCCAGCTCGTCGCCGTTGTAGTGGCGCATCAACACCGCGTTGAGTTTCACCGGCATACCCAGTGCCAGAGCTTCATCCACCGCGTCGAGCACATCGCGCAGCCGGTCATGGCCGGTGATCATTTCGAACACCGCCGGCGTCAGGCTGTCGACGCTGAGGTTGATGCGGTCCAGGCCGGCTTTTTTCAGCGTCGCCAGCTTTGGCGCCAGCCGGTAGCCGTTGCTGGTCATCACCACCTCGCGGATCCCCGGTGTTTGCTTGCACAGCGCGATAATCTCCGGCAGGTCCTTGCGCAGCGTCGGCTCGCCGCCGGTGATGCGGATCTTGCGGGTGCCGCTGAGCGCGAAGGCGCGCACCAGGGTGCCGATCTCCTCCAGGCTGAGGGGCGCCGGCACGTTGTCGCCGCGTTGATAGCCGCGCGGCAGGCAATACTCGCAGCGGTAGTTGCAGACCTCGGTGATGGAGAGGCGCAAATAGGTGAAGCGTCGGTTGAACTGATCGGTGAGCATGGTTTCTCTCCTGCCTTGGGGCCCGGTCAACCGGCCAGAATGTGTTTCAACTCGGGGATGCAGGAACCGCAGTTGGTCCCGCACCGAAGCGACTTACCCAACGCCTCGACGCTGCGGTCGCCGGCTTCGATGCGCGCGCGAATGGCCGGCTCGCCGACCTGGAAGCAGGCGCACACCACCGGCCCGCTTTCGGCGGCGCCGTCCGGCGCTTCGCCGCTGAGCAGCGCCCGCCGCTCCGTGTCTTCCAGCGCGTTCCGTTGCAACATCTCGATCAGCCAGTCGCGGCCGGGCAGATCGCCTTTCGGGTGGATAAACAACGCGCCCATCAGCCGGCCGTCGCGTACCGCCGCCTGACGGAAATGGCCGATGTACGGGTCCTGCATGTCCAGCCAGTGCAGGTCGTCGGCGTCACCGGGGCCGCTGATCAGGGCGGCCAGACGCCGCCGGGCGCGGTCCGGATCGTCGCGGCCGGCCAGTTCGAACAGGTGCCCCCGGGGCAAGGGGCTGTAGCTCCAGTAAAAACAGCGCGGATCGCCGCGCCGCTCGCGGGTGATCAAAAAGCCCTGCCAGCGCACCGCGCAGGGCGCCACCCGGACGCGGGACACTTTTGATTCCGGCTGACCGGACAGCGGATCGGTGGTGGCCTGCACCAGGGCGCCCATGCGCGCGCGGGCGCTGAACGGGCTGCTCCAGTGCATCGGCACGAACAGCTCGCCGGGACGCTGGTCGGCAGTGACACGCGCGCGCATCACGATGGCGCCGTGGCGGTTTTCCACGCTGGCCAGTTGGCCGTCGCCGATACGATGGCGGCGCGCGTCCTCGGGGTGCAGGGCGACAAAGGGTTCGCCGATATGCTGAAGCAGGCGCCGCGCCTTACCGGTGCGCGTCATGGTGTGCCACTGGTCGCGGATACGGCCGGTGTTCATGATCATCTCACCGGGGCGGGGCTCCCCTTCCGGCAGCCTGGCGGTGACCGCCACGAAGCGGGCGCGGCCGTCGTCGGTGGTGAAACGGCCGTCGCCGAACAGCCGCCGGCGCCCTTGCGGCCATTGCCGGTTCACCGGCCAGCGCACCGGCGCCAGGGCGTCGTAGCCGGCCTGATCCAGCGTCGCCAGCCCGCTGATATCGAACGCCCGGCGACCGTCGTTTTCGAACCCGGACAGCGCCGCGTGTTCGGCGAACACCTGGGCCGGATGCCGCCAGTCGAACGCCTCGGCGTAACCGAGCCGCCGGCCCACCTGGGCCAGCGCCCACCAGTCCGAGCGCGCCTCGCCGGGCGCTTCCAGGAAGGGCCGCTGGCGGGAAATGCAGCGTTCGGAGTTGGTCACCGTGCCGTTCTTCTCGCCCCAGGTGCGCGCCGGCAGTTTGATGTCGGCGAGCCGCACCGTGTCGGTGTCGGCCATGCACTCCGACACCACCACGGTGGGGCAGCGGCGCAGGGCGTCACGCACCCGATCCGCCTCGGGCAGGCTGACCACCGGATTGGTGGAAAGAATCCAGATAAATTTGATCCGCCCGGAGGCCACCGCCTGGAACAGCTCCACCGCCTTGAGGCCGGGCTCGCTGACCATGTTGGCGGCGTTCCAGAAGCGCTTTACCCGGTCCACGTCCTCCGGCGCGAAATCCATGTGCGCGGCCAGCTGATTGGCCAGCCCGCCCACTTCGCGGCCGCCCATGGCGTTGGGCTGGCCGGTGATGGAAAACGGCGAAGCACCGGTTTTCCCCACCCGGCCGGTGGCCAGGTGGCAGTTGATAATGGTGTTGCACTTGTCGGTGCCGGTGGCGCTTTGGTTGATGCCCTGGGAGTAGAACGTCACCGTGCGCGGGCGCCCGGCGAACCAGTTAAAGAACGTCTCGATATCTTCTTCCGGCAGATCACAGCGTTGCGCCAGGCTCGCCAGCGAACCGCTGTCCGCCTCGGCCCGGGCCAAAGCGTCCTCGAAGCCGCGGGTGTGATCGCGAATATAGTCCCGGTCCAGATGGCCGTGCCGGCCCAGCCAGGCCAGCAGGCCGTTGAACAGCAGGCCATCGGCGCCGGGCCGTAACGGCAGATGCAGATCGGCCAGATCACAGGTGGCGGTGCGTCGAGGATCGATCACCACCACTCTGGTGTCCGGGCGCGCTTTTTTCGCGGCGACCATGCGCTGGTACAGCACCGGATGGGTCCAGGCGGCGTTGGAGCCCACCAGCACCAGCAGCTCGGCGCTGTCCAGATCCTCATAGCAGCCGGGCACGCTGTCGCCGCCGAAAGCGCGCTTGTAGCCGGCCACCGCCGACGCCATGCAGAGCCGGCTGTTGGTGTCCATGTGGGCGCTGCCGACAAACCCTTTCATCAGCTTATTGGCGACGTAATAGTCCTCGGTGAGCAGTTGCCCGGAGCCGTAGCAGGCCACACTGTCGGGGCCGTATTCCGCCACCGTGTCGCGCAGCCGATGCGTCACTTCATCCAGCGCGCTGTCCCAGTCCACCACCGCGCCGTCCACTTCCGGGTACAGCAGCCGGTTGTGATGGTCGAGGGTTTCATGGAGCGAAGCGCCCTTTACACAAAGACGCCCCTGGTTGGCCGGGTGGTTCGCCATTCCGGTAACGCTGTCGCCGGCGCCGTTCACGGAGACACCGCAACCCACGCCGCAGTACGGGCAGGTGGTGTCGGTGGTGTGAATGCGCTCGGCCATGGCTCAGGTACCGGTCCGGTTTAGCGCCGCCTGCAGCGGCCGCAGCAGCACCTTGTCACCGTCCAGCTTCACCTCCCAGACCGGCACCGACACGTGGTCCTGCTCCAGGCAGGCACCGGTGAGCAGGCTGAAGTGCTGCTTATACAGCGGCGAGGCCACCACCAGCTCGCCGTTGACGTCGCCGACGATGCCCCGCGACAGCACGTTGGCGCCGCCGATCGGGTCGTGGTTGCCGATCGCGTAAAGCGGCGGCGACTGATCCGGCAGGTAGAACAACGCCACCTGCTCGCCGTTGATCAGCGCGGCCACGCCGCTGCCGGCCACCAGATCCTCCCGGGTACAAATATGTTGCCATTGCATGGTTGCTCTCCTTCCCTTCGCCGGTTGTTTCAGACGCTGACGGTTTCAATCAGATCGCTGCGCTCGTCCTCGGTGGCGGGACGGGGCTGGCCCCGCTCGCGCACGAAGCGGATGTCCTGGTCGGGCGTCTCCGCATTGACGAAGCTGCGAAAGCGCTTGAGCTTTTGCGGGTCGTCGATGGTGGTGCGCCACTCGCACTGATAGCGCTCGCGGACCACTTCCATCTGCGCTTCCAGTTCGGCGGCGATGCCCAGGGTGTCGTCGATCACCACCTGGCGCAGGTAGTCCAAACCGCCTTCCAGGTTTTCCAGCCACACCGAAGTGCGTTGCAGGCGGTCGGCGGTGCGCACGTAGAACATCAGCACCCGGTCCACCAGTTGCACCAGTTGCTGATCCGAAAGATCGGTGGCGAACAGATCCGCGTGGCGCGGCCGCATGCCGCCGTTGCCGCACACATACAGGTTCCAGCCGTTCTCGGTGGCGATCACGCCGATGTCCTTGCTTTGCGCTTCGGCGCATTCGCGGGTGCAGCCGGACACCGCGAACTTGAGCTTGTGCGGCGAGCGCAGGCCCTTGTAGCGATGCTCCAGGAAGATCGCCATGCCGACGCTGTCCTGCACGCCGTACCGGCACCAGGTGGAGCCGACGCAGGATTTCACCGTGCGCACCGACTTGCCGTAGGCGTGGCCGGTCTCGAAGCCGGCGTCGATCAGCTCTTCCCAGATCAGCGGCAGTTGTTCCAGACGGGCGCCGAACAGATCGATGCGCTGGCCGCCGGTGATCTTGGTATAGAGATCGTATTTGCTCGCCACCCGGCCCAGGGTCATCAGCTTTTCCGGGGTGATTTCACCGGCCGGCACGCGCGGCACCACCGAGTAAGTGCCGTCCTTCTGCATGTTGGCGAGGAACACGTCGTTGGTGTCCTGCAGGCCCACGTGCTCGGGTTCGAGGATGTAGTCGTTATGGATGCTGGCGAGAATCGAGGCCACCGCCGGCTTGCAGATTTCGCAGCCGAGCCCTTTGCCATGGGTGTCGCGCACCTCGCGGAAACTCTTCAGGCCGCCCACCAAAATCAGGTGGTAGAGCTCCTGGCGAGAATATTCAAAGTGCTCGCAGAGGTGGTTGTTCACCTCCACGCCGCGCGCTTCCAGCCCGGCGTCGACCACGCTTTTCAACAGCGCGGCGCAACCGCCGCAGCCGGTGGACGCCTTGGTGGCGTCCTTGATATCGCCCAGCGAGCAGCAGCCGCCGTCCAGCGCGTCGTTGATGGCGCCCTTGGAAACGTTGTGGCAGGAGCAGATGGTGGCGCCGTCCGGCAGCGCGTCGGCGCCCAGCGCCGGCGCCGCGTCACCGGCGGGCAGAATCAACGACGCCGGGTTGTCCGGCAGCGGAATGCCGTTGAGCATGTACTGCAGCAGGGTGTCGTAGGCGTCGCAGTCGCCCACCAGCATGGCACCGAGCACGTACTTCTGGTCTTCGCTGACCACCAGCTTGCGGTAGACGCCGGCCACTTCGTCCTGGAAACGGTAACAGCGGGCGCCGGCGGTGCGCGCCTGGGCATCGCCCACCGAGCCCACGTCCACGCCCATCAGTTTCAGCTTGGTGCTCATGTCGGCGCCGGTGAAATCGCCGGCTTGGTTGTTGAGCACCGCGGCCACGGTGCGCGCCATGGTGTAGCCCGGCGCCACCAGCCCAAAGATCTGATTGTTCCAAAGCACGCATTCACCGATCGCGAAGATCGCCGGGTCCGAGGTGCGGCACTGGTTGTCCACCACGATGCCGCCGCGCTCGCCCAGCTCCAGACCGCTCTGGCGGCCCAGGCTGTCCTGCGGGCGGATGCCGGCGGAGAACACGATCATGTCGGTTTCCAGCGGCGCCTGGCCTTCGAAGTTCATGCGTAGGGTGTGCTGTTCGCCGGCGTCGATCAGCTCGGTTTTCATGCCGGTGTGGATGTGCACGCCGAGCGCTTCCACTTCCTTGCGCAGCAGGGCGCCGCCGGTTTCGTCCAGTTGCACCGGCATCAGTTGCGGCGCGAATTCCACCACATGGGTTTCCAGCCCCAGCAGCCGCAGCGCGTTGGCGGCTTCCAGCCCGAGCAGGCCGCCGCCCACCACCACGCCGCGTTTGGCGTTGCCGGCGCAGCGTTTGATCGCGTCCAGGTCGTCCACGGTGCGGTACACCAGGCAGTTCTCGTGGTCGTGGCCGGGGATCGGCGGCACGAACGGATAGGAACCGGTGGCCAGCACCAGGGCGTCGTAGTCTTGCCGGACACCGCCGGCGGTGATCACGGTTTTATGGTCCCGGTCGATCTCCACCACCTCGTCGTTCAGGTGCAGCGTCACGCGGTTGTCCCGGTACCACTGCGCCGGGGACAGACAGAGATCCTCCGGGGTCTGGTCGTCGAACAACGCGGACAGATGCACCCGGTCGTAGGCGGGCCGGTTCTCGCCGGCGAACACATGGATGGTCCAGGGGCTGGCGTCGCCCTGCTCGACCAGGGTCTTCACCAGGTGGTGACCGACCATGCCGTTGCCGATGATCACCAGGTTGCCCGAGGTGGGAAGTACGGTGTTGTCGTCCGTCATAGCCTTGCCTCCTGTTAAGCCACTTCGACCGAAACATCGGCCGGGGTTGATTCGTCGTCGTCACGGCTGGGGTCCGTGAGCAGCACGTCGCGCAACGCACTGACGTCGCGGTCGCTTTGATGGGTTTGGAAATACCACTGGCTGTGGCGCACATCGCCGACCAGCAGCACGCCGCGCAGGCGGCCGTCTTCAATAATCAGTTTTTTATAGACCCCGGCTTGCGGGTCGCTGAGCCACAGGGTCTGCTGGCCGGCCACCGCCTCCACCTGCCCCATGCTGTGGATGTCGAGGCCGCTGACCTTGAGGCGGGTGACCAGGGAAGGGTCGCGATAGCGGGCGCGTTGGCCCCTGAGCACCCGGGCCAGCACGTCGGCCTGTTCCTGCACCGGCGCCACCAGGCCGTAGGTGTTGCCCTGGAATTCGCAGCATTCGCCCAGCGCGTGCACGTGCGGGTCGGACGTACGCAGGGCGCTGTCGACGCGCACGCCGGCGCCACACTCCAGGCCGGCGGTTTGCGCCAGTTCCCGGTTGGGCGTGATGCCGGTGGCGAACACCACCAGATCGGCGGGCAGCGTTCGCGGCGCCCCGCCCTCTTCCACTGCCACAGCGCTCACCGAGGTGTCGCCGAGAAGACGCTTGGGGTCGCAGCCGGTGCGCACCCGGATACCACGGTCGGCCAGAGCCGCTTCCAACAGGGACGACGCGCTGGCGTCGAGCTGCCGGTTCATCAGTACCGGGCGGCGGTGCACCAGGGTCACGTCGGCGCCCAGACGGCGCAGGCCGACGGCGGCTTCCACGCCCAGCAGGCCGGCGCCGACCACCACCGCGCGGACGCCGAGGCGCGCCCGGCTCCAGCCGCGCAGACGCTCCACGTCGTGCAGGGAACGGAAGCCGCTGACACCGTCCAGCTCCGCGACACCGGGCAGCGGCGGCATGGAAGAACGGGCGCCGGTGGCGATCACCAGGGTGTCGTAGTCGACCCGTTCACCGTCGTCGCAGTACAGGCAGCGGCGCTGCCGGTCGAGGCGCGCCACCCGTTTGCCCAGGCTCACCGTCACCCGGCGCGCCCGGTACCAGGCGTCATCACGCGGCGTGATGGCATCCAGGTCGGTCTCCTCGCCGAGCAACGGAGAGAGCATGATGCGGTTGTAGTGACGCACCGGTTCCTCGCCGAGCACCCGCACCGACCAGCCATGGTCGGTGCCCAACCGGCTGATCAGGCTTTCCGTGGCCATGCCGTTGCCGACGATCACCAGCCGGCGCCGTGCCTCGGTGCGTTTCATGCGGGTGGCCCGAATCATCGCTGGCTCCCCTCAGGCCCGACGGCCGAGCCGGTCCACCAGGCCGGCCACCTTGCCCCGTGCCGGCGCCGCCTCGTGTTCGTCGACGGCCGGTTCGCGGGGGATCTCCACCACCTTGCGCTGCTTCTCGTAGAGGAAGCTGAGCACCTGCTGACGGAAGTGGTTGTAGTCGCTGTTCTCGGCCAGCGTGACGCGGTTGCGGGGGCGCGGCAGATCGATATTGAGCACCTCGCCGATGGTGGCGGCGGGGCCGTTGGTCATCATCACGATGCGGTCGGACAGCAATACCGCCTCGTCCACATCGTGGGTGATCATCACCACGGTGTTGTTCAGATCACGCTGAATCTCCATCAGCGAGTCCTGCATGTGCGCCCGGGTGAGCGCGTCCAGGGCGCCGAACGGCTCGTCCATCAGCAGCACCTTGGGGCGCATGGCCAGGGCGCGGGCGATACCGACACGCTGCTTCATGCCGCCGGACAGTTCGTCCGGGCGTTTGTGCATGGCGTGCTCCATGTGCACCAGTTTCAGGTTCTGCTGAATCCAGTCGCGCATTTCCGCTTTGCCCATGCTGTCGCGAAACACCTGGCGCACCGCCAGCTGCACGTTCTCGAAGGCGGTCAGCCAGGGCAGCAGCGAATGGTTCTGGAACACCACCGCCCGGTCCGGGCCCGGTTCGTTGACCTCCTTGCCGTCGAGGGCGACACCGCCTTCGGTGGCCTGAAGCAAACCGGCGAGAATGTTCAGCACCGTGGATTTGCCGCAGCCGGAGTGGCCGATCAGCGACACGAACTCGCCTTTTTTGATGCGCAGCGACAGCTCATCCAGGGCCCGGAACGGGCCTTCCGGAGTCGGGAAATCGATGCTGATCTTGGAGATGTCGAGATAATTGCTCATCACAGAATTCCTCTCTTAAAACCTGCCCGCAACGCGTTCAGCGCAGGTCCGCGGATTTGTCCCAGGACACCAGGCTCTGCACGGCCAGCATCAGACGGTCGAGCAGAAAGCCGATGGCACCGATGGTGATCACCGCCACCATGATGCGGCTCAGCGAATCGGAGCTGCCGTTCTGAAACTGGTCCCAGACGAACTTGCCCAGGCCCGGGCTCTGCGCCAGCATTTCCGCCGCGATCAGCACCATCCAGGCGATCCCCAGGGAGGTGCGCAGGCCGGCGAACATCATCGGCATCGCCGACGGCAACACGATGGTGCGCACATGGGTGAGCCAGCCCAGCCGCAGCACCCGGCTCACGTTGTTGAGGTCGCTGTCGACGCCGGCCACGCCCACGGCGGTGTTGATCACCGTCGGCCACAGACAGCACAGCATCACGGTGACCATGGAGGTGATGAACGACTTGGGGACCAGCGGGTCCTGGCTGACATAGACGGCGCTCACCACCATGGTGACCAACGGCAACCAGGCCAGCGGCGACACCGGCTTGAGCAGCTGAATCACCGGATTGAAGGCGCGGTACAGGGTGTGGCTGAGGCCGATCAGAATGCCCAGCGGAATCGCCAGCAGGGACGCCAGCACGAAGCCCGCCGTCACCGTCATCAGGCTGGTGAGGATCTGGTCGATAAAGGTGGCGCTGCCGGTGTAGGGAAAGATCCGCGGCTGATAGGACGGATCCACCGCCTGCCGCTGGGCGTTGCGCTCACGCTGACGCTCATAGAAGGCCTCCTCTTCGCGGCGCTCCGCGGCGTGCTCCTCGAGCAGCGCCCCACCCTGCTGCCACACGTCCAGGGGCCCGGGGAAGGCACCCAATGAGGTATTGATCTGCCCCGCCGCCACGGCCCACAACAGCAGGAAGGCGGCGATGCCGGCCAGCGGCACCAGCAGGGTTTTAGCCAGGGCGCGCAACTGCTCCGACGGCCGTTCGCCGCGCGCTAGCTTGATCCACGGTTGTAACCAGGTTTGCTGGCTGATCGAAATCATTTCATCACCCTCTTTTACCGGTGCGTTAAAGGCGCTGGTCGCCTTTCAGGCCGATGTCGAACTGCTTCAGGTAGGCGTTGGGCTCGCGGCCGTCGTAGGTCACGCCGTCGATGAACTCGGACTGCGGCGGTTTGAAGCCGTCCTCGCTGTCGAAGTCCGGGAAGTCCGAGGCTTTCATCTTTCCTTCCTGGATCAGCGCCCTGGCCGCCAGTGCGTAGACATCCGGGCGGTACACGTCGCGGGCGGTCTCCATGTACCAGTCGTCGCTCTTCTGCTCGGCGATCTGGCCCCAGCGGCGCATCTGGGTGAGGTACCAGATGGCGTCGGAGTAGTAGGGATAGGTGGCGTTGTGGCGGAAGAAAACGTTGAAATCCGGGATCGGCCTTTCGTCGCCCTTCTCGTATTCGAAGGTGCCGGTCATGGAGTTGGCGATGACCGCTTCGTCGGCGCCCACGTATTCGCTTTTGGCGAGAATCTTCACCGCCTCGGGGCGGTTGGCGTTGTCGTTCTCGTCCAGCCACTTGGCCGCGCGGATCAACGCCTTGACCACACGGACGTGGGTGTTGGGGTATTTCTCCGCCCAGGCTTCGCTGACGCCGAACACTTTTTCCGGATTGTTTTTCCAGATTTCGTAATCGGTGATCACCGGCACGCCCACGCCTTTGAACACCGCCTGCTGGTTCCAGGGTTCGCCGACGCAGTAGCCGTGGATGGTGCCGGCCTCCAGGGTGGCGGGCATCTGTGGCGGCGGCGTCACCGACAGCAGCGCTTCGGCCTGGAGCTGGCCGGAGGTATCGCCTCTATGGGGCGCGTAGTAGCCGGGGTGGATGCCGCCGGCGGCGAGCCAGTAGCGCAGCTCGTAGTTGTGCGTGGAGACCGGGAACACCATGCCCATCTTGAAACGCTCACCGCGATCCCGGTACGCCTTCACCACCGGTTTCAGGGCGCTGGCGCTGATCGGATGCACCGGCTTGCCGTCGCGGTGCTCGATGTTTTTCTTCATCTCCTCCCATACCGAATTGGCGACGGTGATGCCGTTGCCGTTCAGGTCCATGCTGAAAGCGGTGATGATGTGCGCCTTGGTGCCGAAGCCGATGGTGGCGGCCAGCGGCTGACCGGCCAGCATGTGGGCGCCGTCGAGCTGGCCGTCGACCACGCCGTCGAGCAGCACCTTCCAGTTGGCCTGGGCCTCCAGCGACACATACAGCCCTTCGTCCTCGAAGTAGCCTTTTTCGTAGGCGATCGCCAACGGCGCCATATCGGTGAGCTTGATAAAGCCGAACGTCAGCTCCGGCTTTTCCGGCCAGCCGACCAGCGGCTTGTCCGCCGCCTTCGCGACACCCGCGAACACGGTCAGCACGAAGGCCGCCAGCACGGCCAGCCGCCGTGCAGCGCCGGGGCCCGGGCGGGAAGAGATCGAATCGGCGTTGTTCATGGTGCTGCTCCTTTACTATCAACGACGGCGTTCGGGGTCGGCGACGCAAAAAAAAGCGCCCACCACTTTCCGTGGTGAGCGCCTTCGCTCAGATCAGTCGCATATTGTCCGGAGGGTCGGCACCGCCATTGGTTTCCGACCTGTTACCACCTGCTCTCAACTTTATACATTCAACTTCCATGCCACATCGGCATCGGCGCCCAAAGGCCGCCATCGCGGGCCCCGGGCGGCGGCGGCGACGCCGCGCCGTGCGCCAATCCGGTGATCAGGCACGGATCATGGCGCGGATTGGTGCAGAAAATTCATGGAACGCAGCTGCCACTCCTCACCGTCGATAAAGGTATCCGCGCCCATGCCGATTTCCCCCTGGCTGGTCTCCAGGCGCCAGGGCCCGGCGTGGATGCCCTCGCCTTTCCAGTCCTGGCCCGGCAACGGGGTGTCGGCCAGCGCCCGGCGGTAAAGATCCGGGCGGTAGCACGCCGCCGCCACGGCGGACAAGTCCTGGTCGCCGGGCAGCCAGCCCCAGCGGGCCATCTGGTTGAGAAACCAGTAGCCGTGGGAGACCCAGGGAAAATTGGCCAGATAGCGATGAAACACCAGCAGGTCCGGCTCCGGGGCGTCGCCACTGTCCGGCCGGTAACCGGTGTGGCCCAGTAACGCCGGCGCCAGCGCCCGGCGGTCCACCGGCAGGTATTCCGCCAACAACGACACCGCCTGCGCCCGGTTACCGTCCAGCCAGGCGCCCGCGCGGTACAAAGCGCGCAACAGCGCATCCAGGGTGTCCGGGTTGGTCCGCGCCCAGTGCTCGGTCACCCCCAGCACCTTGTTAGGTGCGTTCTGCCAGATGTCCCGGCCGGTGGCCACGCAGCAGCCGATGCCGCCCGCCGTGGCCACCGCGTTCCAGGGTTCGCCGGCGAAGAAACCATGGATGTGCCCGAGCCGCAGATGATCGACCATCTGTGACGGCGGCAGCACCACGGTGGTGACGTCACGGTCCGGGTCGATGCCGGCGCTGGCCAGCCAGTAGCGCAGCAACAGATTGTGGCTGGAATACGGAAACACCACCGCCAGAACCAGCGGCGGCTGCTTTTCCAGTTTCCGCTGCTCGATCAGTTGTTTCAGACTGGCGGGGCCCGGGCGGCCGCGCGTGGTGCTCTCAAGCTCCCGGTACAGGGACGCGGACAAGGTCATGCCGTTGCCGCCCAGGTTCAGCGAATACGGCGCGATCAAGGGTTTATTCAGGCCGCCCAGCCCCAGCGTCGAGGCCATCACCATGGGCGCCAACATGTGCGCGCCGTCGAACTGACCGACGATCACCTTGTCGCGGATATTGGCCCAGGACACCTCTTCCTGCAGGGTCACGTCCAGGCCCTGGTCCCGGAAAAAGCCCAGCTGAGCGGCGGCCAGCAGCGGCAGGCTGTCGGTGAGCGGCATATAGCCCAGGGTGAGATCGGTCTTCATTGATCACGGGTCCTCTGCGATTTCGGCGCCAGCAGCCCCAGCACAGACACAATGTCGTTGGCCACGTCCACCAGCTTCTGGCTGCGGTCCATGGCCAGCTTGCGCATGGCGTGGTAGGCCTCGTCCTCGTCCATCTGGCGGTGCTGGATCAGCAGCGCCTTGGCTTTGTCGATCACCTGCCGGTCGGCGAGCCGGGTGCGGGTTTGTTGCAGCTCATTGCGCAGCGCCTGGAATTCACGGAAGCGGGCCACCGCCACGTCGACGATGGAACGCACCCGCTCCGGATTAAGGCCGTCCACCACGTAAGCGCTGACCCCGGCGCGGATGGCGCGGTCGATGGTATTGCTGTCGCCCTGCTCGGCGAACATGATCACCGGCTTGGGAAGATGCTGGTTGAGCACCGTCATGTGCTCGAGCATGTCCCGGTCCGGCGACTCGATATCCACGATCACCACATCCGGCTGATGCTCGGCCACCTGTTTCATCAGGCCCTGGGCACTGGCCATGCGGCAGATCACCTGGAAACCGCAGTCGGTGAGCGCCTGCTCGAGCATGGCCGCCCGGGCCGGGGTATCGTCGACCAGCATCACGCGGGTGTGTTGCGGCTGCTCACTCACGGCTACATCAACCAGCGGTCGAAAGGCAGAACGGACACGGTATCGCCGGCGGCCACATCGCCGCGCTCCGCCTCCAGGCGGATAAAGGCGTTGGCCCGGGTCACCGACGACAACACCCCGGACCCCTGCGAGCCGGTGGTCGCCACCCGGTGTCCGCCGTCGCCGTCGGCGAACAGCACGGCGCGCTGGAAGTCGGCGCGCCCGGGCTTCTTGCGCAACGGCGCGTCGGCCCGCGCAGGCACCAGCAACGGCGACTCCTCGGAGCGCTCGCCGGCCAGATGGCGCAGGGCCGGCAGCGCCAGCTGATGAAAGGTCACGGTGGCGGACACCGGATTGCCCGGCAGGCCCAGGAACAGCGCTTCGCCCAGGGTCCCGAAAGTGAACGGCTTGCCCGGCTTCATGGCCACCTTATAGGCGTCCACCCGGCCGATGCGGTCCAGCACCCGGCGGGTGTGATCCGCCTCGCCCACCGACACGCCGCCGCTGGCGATCACCACATCATGACCACGCGCGGCGCTCTCCAGCACGGCCTGCAAGCGCTCCGGCGTATCCGCGCAAATCCCCAGGTCGGTGATCGCCACATCCAGCCGGCGCAGCATGGCGGTGAGCAGGTAACGGTTACTGTCGTAGATCTGGCCCTCGGCGAGCGGTTCGCCGGGCTCGCGCAATTCCGAACCGGTGGACAGCAACGCCACCCGGGGCCGGCGCAGCACCTCGACGGCGCTCAGCCCCAACGACGCCAGCAACCCCAGGTCCGCCGGCCGCAGCCGCCGCCCGGCGTCCAGCAGCCCGTCTCCCACGGCGATGTCCTCACCGGCGCGGCGGATGTTCTCGCCGGGGCGCGGCGCACGCCTGAGGTGCACCCTGGCAGTGCAGCCCTGCCCGCTCAGGTCACACTCCTCCTGCATGATCACCGCGTCGCACCCGTCGGGTACCAGGGCACCGGTCATGATGCGCACGCAGTGCCCCGCCGGCAGCGCCCCCTTGAAGGGCGCCCCCGCCGTGGCGGTGCCCGCCAGCGCCAGGCCGCCTTCCGCCGGCCAGTCGGCGCAGCGCAGCGCGTAGCCGTCCATGGCGGAATTGTCCGCCGGCGGCACCGCGCGGGCGGCGAGCAGGTCCTCAGCGAGAATCCGGTCCAGCCCGTCCCGCAGCGGCACCGTCTCGCGCTCCGTCACGGAGCGAACGGCGGCAAGCAGACGGTCGCGGGCCTCTTCAAGACTGAGCATAGGGTCGCCGGTTGATTGGGGAGATAACCGGACTTATGCATCAAGCATGCCACCGATTGGTGCGCGGACAGCGGCGGCACCACGGCGGGGCAGCGGGCAGGTGATGGCGGGCTTGTGAGAGCGGTGAAAAAGCGACAAAAAAAAGGGGCTGCCTTTTGGCAGCCCCTTTTCGGAATAGTGGTGGGTCGTGCTGGATTCGAACCAGCGACCAATTGGTTAAAAGCCAACTGCTCTACCAACTGAGCTAACGACCCGCCGAATGAGGCGCAAATAATACGGATTTATTTCGCCGTGACAAGGCCTGAGGGCCATTTTTTTCGTTAAGACTGGTAGATCGTGGGATCTTTGATCAAAGCCTGTTCAAAGCCCTCGCGGCGCAGCCGGCAGCTGTCGCAGCGGCCGCAGGCACGGCCTTCGGCGTCGGCCTGGTAGCAGGACACGGTGAGGCTGTAATCCAGGCCCAGCTCGGTGCCCCGGCGGATGATCTCCGCCTTGGAGAGCGCCATCAGGGGCGTGCTGATGCGCACCGGGTGCCCTTCCACGCCCGCCTTGGTGGCGAGCCCGGCGAGGTGCTGGAAGGCGTCGATGAATTCCGGGCGGCAGTCCGGGTAGCCGGAGTAGTCCACGGCGTTGACGCCGATAAAGATGGCGTCGGCGCCGACCACTTCCGCCAGGCCCAGGGCCAGGGACAGGAAGACGGTGTTGCGGGCCGGCACATAGGTGACCGGGATGCCCTCGCCGCCGTTCTCCGGCACGTCGATGGCGTGGTCGGTGAGCGCGGAGCCGCCGATGCCGCCCATGCCGAGCTCTATCACCCGGTGTGATTCGGCGCCCAGGGCGGCGGAGACGCGCTCCGCCGCTTGCAGCTCGGAGCGGGTGCGCTGGCCGTAATCGAAGGCGATGGTGTGGCACCGGAACCCTTCGGCGCGGGCCATCGCCAGGCAGGTGGCGGAATCGAGTCCGCCGGAGAGCAGTACCACCGCGGTTTCCATGGTGTCTCCTGTTTACCTCGGGTTGATGGGGGCCGGATCAACGCCCGCGGGCGTCGTTCCAGAGCAGTTTGTGCAGTTGCAGCTGGAAGCGCACCGGCAGGCGGTCGGCGAGGATCCAGTCGGCCAGTTCGCCGGGGGGCAGCTGCCCGTGCACCGGTGAGAACAGCACCTCGGAGACCCGCCCCGTCAGGTTGTGCTGGTCCAGCATAAAGCGGGCCCAGTCGTAGTCGCGGCGGTCGGCGAGCACGAACTTCACCTGGTGGTGCGGACGCAGGTGCGGGATGTTTTCCAGGCGGTTGTTGTGCTGTTCGCCGGAGCCCGGTGCCTTGAGGTCCATGACCACCGAGACGCGCTCGTCCACATCGGCGATATCCATGGCGCCGCCGGTTTCCAGGCTCACCTGGTAGCCCCGGTCGCACAGTTCGGTGAGCAGCGGCAGGCAGTTGGGCTGGGCCAGCGGTTCCCCGCCGGTCACCGTGACGTAGCGCGCGGAGAAGCCGTCCACCTGCTCGAGAATCGCGTCCAGGGACCGTTTTTCGCCGCCCTGGAAGGCGTACTCGGTGTCGCACCAGACACAGCGCTGCGGGCAGCCGGTGAGGCGCACGAATACGGTGGGCACGCCCACGCTGCGGGATTCCCCCTGCAGGGAATGGAAGATTTCGGTAATGCGCAGTTCCACGGTGGACGCTCTAAACGCTGAGGGGCTCAAGATGGCGCGGATTCTAACACCTTGACGGCGTCGGGTGGGAGCGGACCCGTGGGCCCGCCTGCAATCAGTCGCCGTTGAGCTGCTTGAGCATGCTCTTGGCCATTTCCGCCTCGGAGGCGTCGGGGAACTGCTTGATCAGCTTGTGCAGGGAGACTTCCGCTTCGCCGGTGTTGCCGGCCTGGGCCTGGAGGCTGGCCAGTTTGTACAGGCTGGTGGGGGCGCGGCTGTGGTTCGGGTAGTCGTCCACCACGGTCTGGAACTGCTTGCGGGCCTTGTCCAGCTGCGGAGTTTTCTGATTGCTGTAGACCTCGCCCAGCCAGAAGTGGGCGTGGGCCCGGAACTGCCCCTGCGGGAAGTCCTTCAGGTAGGCTTCGAAGGCGGTGGCCGCGGCGTCGAAATCACGCTCGAGCAGCTTGCCGCGGGCGGCGGAATAGGCCTCGCGGTCCGCTTCCGGGTCGGCGGGCGTGTCACTGTTGCCGCCGTCGTCGCCGGCTTCGGCGTCGGTCTTGGGGGCGCTGTTCACTTGTTCGACCAGCGCGTTAATCCGGGTGTCCAGGTCCAGGTAGCGTTCGCGCTCCGCGCCTTTAAGCTGCGTCAGCTCATGGCGAAGCTCTTCCACCTGACCCTGTAAATTCTGAACTTGCTTCTGGTACTGCTCCATTTCCTGCATCAGCAGGTAGATGCCCTCTTCGCCGCCACCGTTGCCGGTGGCGGACGACGAGGCCCGGCCGCCGCCGGAGCCACGCTCCTCGACGGCCAGGGGGCCGGTGCTCTGTGCCTGGGCACCGAGCACCGGCCCGCCAAGCAGGATAGCCAGTAAAAAGCGCTTAATTACCTGCTTGGACCGCATGGCTTACGGACGGCCGGCGGTGTAGTTCAGGACCACGCGACGGTTCTTCGCCCAGTCCATTTCGCTGTGGCCGAAAGCAGCCGGCTTCTCTTCACCGTAGGCGACCACTTCCACCTGGGAAGAGCTCACGCCCTGCACGCGCAGGAACTTCTGGACCGCTTCGGAACGACGCTCGGACAGAGCAACGTTGTACTCACGGGTGCCACGCTCGTCGGCGTGACCTTCCAGACGCACCTTGGCATTCGGGTTGTCTTTCAGGTAGCTGGCGTGGGCGCGCAGGGTTTCGAAGGCGGCCGCCGGCACGGTGTTGCTGTCGAAAGCGAAGTAAATCACTTTGGTGTCGGTGGTGCCGTCGTAGTTGGACGGGTGGTTGTGGAAGTTGTCCGCGGTCACCGGAATGCTGCTGGTGTCCGGCTTGGACGGCGCGGGACGCTCGACGGGCTCAGCCGGGCTGCTCTGGCTGTCGGTCGGTTGAGTATCGGTCGCGGAGGTGTCCTCCTCGGTGGGAGTACTGGAACACGCAGCCAGCAAGCCGGCCAGAAGCACGGCGAAAAGCGGGTTAATGAATGAACGCATACTAAAAACTCCTATTGATGTCCTGGATTGGAACTCTGAGATCCGTTCAGAGGAACGGCGACCAGGCCGGTTCCCTGACTTCCCCTTCCTTCGACGGGAGCTCTACTTTCACTCTCCCATCGATGGAGACGGCTTGCAGGACCCCTGTACCCCGGTGTTGCGTCCCGTAAATTATCATACTTCCATTGGGCGCAACACTGGGCGATTCATCCATATTGGTCTGTGTCACAATATCGAATGTCCCGCGCTGGAGGTCCTGCACACCGACGTTGAAACTGCCGTTACGCCGGTGTACGTAAACCAGATACCGACCGTCCGGGGTAACCTCCGGGCGGGCGTTGTAAGCCCCTTCGAACGACACCCGGCGCACCGATTTGTCGTCCACGTTCAGCTGGTAGATCTGCGGCCCACCGGAGCGGCTGGAGGTGAACACCAGATGGTCGCCATCGGGCATCCAGCGCGGCTCGGTGTCGATGCCGTAATGATCGGTCAGCTGCTCCAGATCCCCATTGTTGAGGTCCAGGCTGTAAATGTCCGGGTTGCCGCCCTTGGACAGGGTCAGCGCCAGCTTCTGGCCGTCCGGTGACCAGGAGGGGGCGCCGTTGATGCCCTTGAACTGGGCCACCACCCGCCGCTCGGCGCTGCTCAGATTGTGCACATAGATCTTGGGCAGCCCGTTCTTCTCGAAGGAAACATAAGCAATCTTAGTGCCATCCGGCGACCAGGACGGGCTCATGATCGGCTCGCGGCTGCGCAGGATGGTCTTCACCCGGGCGCCGTCGGCGTCCGCGTACTGCAGCTGGTAGGGCCGCTCGGCGCCCCGGTTGTGGGTGACGTAGAGAATCTTGGTGGAGAACGCCCCGGGGATGCCGGTGAGCTGCTCGTAGATGCGGTCGGAAATGGCGTGCGCCACGTCGCGCAATTGCGACTCCGGCGGCCGGTAGGTTTCGGAGATCAGTTCCTTGCCGCGGGCCACGTCGTGCAGCGCATAGCTCACCTCATAGGAGCCGGTACCGGTGGCCTTGAGCTTGCCGATCACCACGTACTCCTGATTGAGCACCCGGAAGTCCCGGTAGGACAGGCCTTCCTTGCTGGTGGGCCGGCTCAGCATGTCCTTGGGCGACAGGGTTTTGAACTGACCGCTTCGGTGCAGGTCGGCACGCACGATGTCGGACACGTTCTCCGGTGCGTCGCCGGCGCCGGCGAACGGCACCACCGAGATCGGCACCGCGTCCGTGCGGCCTTCGGTGATCTGAATCAGCAGCTCGGCGCGGGCGTTGACCGCCAGCAGCGAGAGCATCGCGACGATGAAGGGAAAGGCTAAAACTCGCATCATTTAACATCCGTGGGGCTGAATACGATTACAAAGGTCCGGAATTGCTCGAACAGCTTGCCGTCCGGCACCGGTAGCGGGCTGGCCAGTTCGACCGCGTTGACCAGCGACTCATCGAAATTCGGGTAGCCACTGGACTTGTCCACCTCGACACTGACCACTTCACCTCCCGGAATCACCCGGAGACGCACGCGCACGCTCAGATCGTTGCGGTTCCGGTAGTTGCCCGGAATACGCCAGCGCTGCGAAATAGCGTTGCGGATGGCGTCCGAGTAACTGGCCGTCTCTTCCTCAACGTCACTGTCGGAGGCGCCGCTGCCGGGCTTCTCGGCGACTTTTTCGCGCTCCTTGCGCGCCATCTCCAGCTCTTCCTCGGCCATCAACTCTTCCAGGCTCTGCTGCTCGAATTCCGGGGCCGGCGCCTTTTTCGGTTCCGGCTTGGGCTCGGGCTTAGGTTCCGGTTCGGGCTCGGGTTTCGGCTCGGGTTTGGGTTCGGGTTTCGGCTCAGGCTTGGGCTTCGGCTCGGGTTTGGGTTCCGGCTTCGGCTCAGGCTTGGGCTTCGGTTCCGGTTTGGGTTCCGGCTTCGGCTCAGGCTTGGGCTTCGGTTCCGGTTTGGGTTCCGGCTTCGGCTCAGGCTTGGGTTCCGGCTCGGGCTTGGGCTCCGGCTTCGGCGCCTCCTCCTGGGCCTGCTTTTGATCCTTTTCCTCGCGGGCCGGCGCGGTGTTGGCCTCCGGCGCGCGCCGTGTCTCTTCCATCACCGTGGCCATCACGTGGGGCGGGATTTCCGGCGGCCGCCGCAGCTCCGGCTCCGAGGACCAGGTAAACACCATCAGCCCCAGCACCAGCAGATGCAGAAACGCGGAAAACCCGACCGCAACGCCACGATCGCTCATGAACGCCCCGGCGGCTCCGTGACCAGCCCCAGGTTGGTGACGCCGGCCTGCTGCAGTTCGGACATCAGGACCACCACTTTGCCGTAGGGCACGTTCTGGTCACCTTCCACCAGGAACAGGGTCTCCGGTTTTTGTTTCCGGATCGTGAGCACATGGCCTTTCACCGTTTCCAGGCTCGCCGACGACTGGCCGTCGCCGCCCACGTTAATGTAGTAGCTGCCGTCCGGGCGCACCGTGATCATCACCGGCTCGTCGTTGTTGGTGATCGCCGCGCTGTCGGTCTGCGGCAGGTCCACGGACACGCCCTGGGTCATCATCGGCGCGGTGGCCATGAAGATCACCAGCAGCACCAGCATGACGTCGATGTAGGGCACTACGTTGATGTCGGCCATCGGCTTCTTGCGCAAACGGCGGCCGCGGATCGCACTCATGGACGCACTCCCTCGGCTCATGCGTCGCGTCCGTGGGCCTGGCGGTGCAGCACCGAGGAGAACTCCTCGGCGAACAGTTCACAATCGCCCACCAGGGATTCGGACAAGGACGCGTAGCGGTTGTAGGCCATCACCGCGGGGATCGCCGCGAACAGGCCCATGGCGGTGGCCACCAGCGCTTCGGCGATACCCGGCGCCACCACGCTCAGCGTCGCCTGGGTCACGTTGGCCAGGGCGCGGAACGAATTCATGATGCCCCAGACGGTACCGAACAGGCCGATATAGGGGCTGGTGGAGCCCACCGTGGCCAGGAACGGCAGATGCTTGGTGAGGCGGGATTCCTCGCGCTGCAGGGCCACGCGCATGGCGCGCTGGGCGCCTTCCATGATCGCTTCGGAGCCGCGCGTGCTCTTGGACAGCCGCACGAACTCCTGGAAACCGGCGCGAAAAATCGCCTCGCTGGCGGAATCCGGGTTGGGCTTCTTGCGCACCTGGTTATAGAGACTGGAGAGGTCCTCGCCGGACCAGAATTTCTCCTCGAAGGCATGATCGGCGCGCCGCGCACGGCCCAGTACCCGAAAGCGGGACACGATCATGTACCAGGAAATCATCGATGCCAGCAGCAGAACCAGCATCACCAGCTGGACCACCGGCCCGGCGTTGGTGACCAGCGAGAGGATCGACATGCTGGACGAAGCGTCTTCCATTTACCCCAACTCCTCGAATTCAGCCTTGAACTTGTCGTGGAGCGGCCCGGGCAAAGCCACCGGCTTGATGCCGTCGGCGCTGACACAGGCCACCTTGATAGTAGCTTCGCACAACACTTCCTGGTCACGGGTGACACGCTGCGCGAACACCAGGGTGGCACGTTTAAGCGCCACCAGTCGGGCACTGACCCGCAAATCGTCGTCGATCCGGCCGGGTTTGCGGTAGTTAATCTGGGCGGAATGCACCACGAACTGGAAGTTTTCCTCGGCCAGCGCATAGTGCTGGTAGCCCAGCGACCGCATGTACTCAGTGCGCGCCCGCTCCATGAACTTCAGGTAGTTCACGTAGTAGACGATGCCACCGGCGTCAGTGTCTTCGATGTAGACGCGAACCGGTAGGACAAATTCCGAACCTTGAGAAAATTTTTCACTCATTAAACAAATCCCCGTCCCGCGCGGGCTTGACCAGGCCGAAATGGCGCCAGGCGTGGTTGGTCACCTGGCGTCCCCGGGGGGTGCGCTGAATGAAGCCCTGCTGAATCAGGTAGGGCTCGACCACCTCTTCCAGGGTGCCGGCGTCCTCGTTGAGGGCGGCCGCCAGGGAATCCAGCCCCACCGGCCCGCCGTCGAATTTGTGCATCATCATGTTGAGCAGACGGCGGTCGGTGCCGTCCAGGCCCAGGCTGTCCACCTCCAGCATGTCCAGGGCGCTCTGCGCCACCGCGCCGGTGAGCCGGCCGTCGCCTTTCACCTGGGCGTAATCGCGCACGCGGCGCAGCAGCCGGTTGGCGATGCGCGGCGTGCCGCGGGCGCGGCGGGCCACTTCCCGGGCCCCCTCTTCATCGCCCGGGATCGCGAGGATCTCGCAGGATCGCGCTACGATACGCGCCAAATCGTCGACGTTATAAAACTCCAGCCGCTGCACGATACCGAAGCGGTCACGCAGGGGCGCGGTGAGCAGGCCGGCGCGGGTGGTGGCGCCGACCAGGGTGAAGGGCGGCAGGTCCAGCTTGATGGAGCGCGCCGCCGGCCCCTCGCCGATCATGATGTCGAGCTGGTAGTCCTCCATCGCCGGATAGAGGATCTCCTCGACCACCGGGGAAAGCCGGTGGATCTCGTCCACGAACAGCACATCGCCCTCCTCCAGGTTGGTGAGGATGGCGGCCAGATCGCCGGCCTTTTCCAGCACCGGCCCGGAAGTGGATTTCAGCTGTGAGCCCATTTCCCGGGCGATGATGTGCGCCAGGGTGGTCTTACCGAGCCCCGGCGGGCCGAAAATCAGGGTGTGATCGAGCGCCTCGTCGCGGCCACGGGCGGCGTCGATGAAGATTTCCAGCCGCTCGCGCACTTTCGGCTGGCCGTTGTAGTCGGCCAGGCTGGCCGGGCGGATGGCCCGGTCCTGCTGCACTTCGCCGGCGTCGGAAGGAAGCGGGGTGATCAAACGATCATTGTCCATGGCGTTTTACCTTGCCAGAGTTCGCAGGGCACGGCGAATCAGCTCTTCACTGCTGGGGTCGGCGCCGGCCTCTTCGGCGGCGCGGCCCACGGCGGCGGCGGCTTCCTTATTACGGTAGCCGAGCGATTCCAGCGCGGCGATGGCGTCGGCGCGGCCGTCCGGCGGGCCGTCCAGGGGCCGCGGCCCGGGCCGCGCGGCCGGCGCGCCTTCCAGCTTGTCGAGCCGGTCGGACATCTCGATCACCAGCCGCTCGGCGGTTTTCTTGCCGATGCCCGGCACCTTCACCAGCGAAGTGGTGTCCTGGTCGCGGATGCAGGCGGCCAGCCGGTCGGCCTCGATGCCGGAGAGGATCGCCAGCGCCATTTTCGGCCCCACGCCGTTCACCTTGATCAGGCTGCGGAACAGCTCGCGCTCGTAGCGGCCGGTGAAGCCGTACAGCAGCTGGGCGTCCTCGCGGACCACGAAATGGGTATAGAGCGTCAGCTCGGCGCCGCTTTCCGGCAGGTCGTAGAACACCGTCATCGGCGCTTCCACTTCATAGCCGACGCCGGCCACGTCCACCAGCAGCCGCGGCGGCTGCTTTTCCAACAGGGTGCCTCGTAATTGTCCGATCATCGTATCCGTCTTCTTCGTACCGAGGTGGCGCCGCCCATGCGCGCCAGGGAAACACGGGTGTGAGCATGACAGAGGGCGATCGCCAGCGCATCGGCGGCGTCTTCCTGGGGCCGCTTTTCCAGCCCCAGCAGGTGTTTGACCATCTCCGCCACCTGCACTTTTTCGGCGCCGCCGCGCCCCACCACCGCCTGCTTGACCTGACGGGCGGAATACTCGAACACCGGCACGCCGCTCTGCACCACGGCGGTGAGCGCGGCGCCGCGCGCCTGGCCGAGTTTGAGGGCGGAATCCGGGTTGCGGGCCATGAACACCTTCTCGATGCTCACTTCCTCCGGCCTGTGGGCGCTCATCACCTCACAGAGGCCGGCAAAAATGGTGCCCAGCCGGGGCGCCATCTCGGCGCCGCTGGTGCTGATGGTGCCGAACGCCAGGGCCCGGCTGCGGTTACCGACCTGCTCGATCACCCCATAACCGGTGTGGCGGGAGCCCGGATCGATCCCCAAAAGAATGGTCATAGTGTGCTTCCAGGGCCAGAGTCGCGCCCATATAAAAAAGGCAGGTTATATCTAACCTGCCTGCTGTTCATATGTCCAGTATAAGAGAGACCGTTCTTATTCTTCTGGCCACCGGGCGTTGGTGTAGACGTTCTGCACGTCGTCGAGATCTTCCAGCAGGTCGATCATCTTGCCCACCGTCTCGGCGGTCTCGGCGTCGATCTCCGCCTCCGTGGAGGGGCTCATGGTCACTTCCGCGTCGGCCGGTTCCAGCCCGGCTTCCTTGAGCCCGTCGACCACTTCGCCGAAGCTCTTGTCCGGGCGGGTGATCACCAGGAAGCTGCCGTCCTCGTTCTCTTCCACATCCTCGGCGCCGGCCTCCAGGGCCGCTTCCATCAGCTTCTCTTCTTCCACGCCCGGCTCGAAGAAGATCTCGCCGCGCTTGGTGAACAGAAACGCCACCGAGCCGCTGGTGCCCAGGTTGCCGCCGAACTTGGAGAAGGCATGGCGCACCTCGGACACGGTGCGGTTGACGTTGTCGGTCATGGTTTCCACCAGCACCGCCACGCCGTTCTTGCCGTAGCCCTCGTAGGTGATCTCCTCCATGTTGGCGCCGTCGTCATCGCCGGCGCCGCGCTTGATCGCCCGGTCGATGGTGTCCTTGGTCATGTTGTTGCTGAGCGCCTTGTCGACGGCGGCGCGCAGGCGCGGGTTGTCGGCGATCTCCGGGCCGCCCATGCGGGCCGCCACGGTGATTTCACGAATCAGCTTGGTGAAGATCTTGCCCCGCTTGGCATCCTGGGCCGCCTTGCGGTGCTTAATATTGGCCCATTTACTGTGACCCGCCATGGTGTCTCCTAACCTGTCCGCGTTATCTCATTGCTCTTCTTTGCGTACCGCCACGCCCACTTCGCGCAGCTGCTGATTATCCACCGGCGACGGCGCGTTGGTCATCAGGCAGGCGGCGGTCTGGGTTTTCGGGAAGGCGATCACATCGCGGATGGAATCGCCGCCGGTCATCAGCATCACCATCCGGTCGAGACCGAACGCCAGGCCGCCGTGCGGCGGCGCGCCGTACTTGAGGCCGTCCAGCAGGAAGCCGAATTTCTCGTCCGCTTCCTGGTCGCTGATCCCGAGCGCCTCGAACACGCTGCGCTGCATGTCCGGGCGGTGAATACGGATCGAGCCGCCGCCCAGTTCGGTGCCGTTGAGCACCATGTCGTAGGCCCGGGACAGGGCGCCTTCCGGGTTGCTCTTGAGCTCCTCGGGATTGCACTTGGGCATGGTGAACGGATGGTGCAGCGCGTAGTAACGGCCGTCCTCTTCCTCGAACATGGGGAAGTCCACCACCCACAGCGGTGCCCAGTCGCCCTGCGCCAGGCCGCGCTCGTGGCCCACCTTGACGCGCAGCGCGCCGATCGCCTCGTTGACCACCTTGGCCTTGTCGGCGCCGAAGAAGATCAGGTCGCCGGTGGCCGCCTCGGTGCGCTTGAGGATGCCCTGGATGGCGTCCTCGGTGAGGAACTTGAGGATCGGTGACTGCAGCCCCTCGGCGCCGGCGTCCAGGTCATTGACCTTGATATAGGCCAGGCCCTTGGCGCCGTAGATGCCCACGAACTTGGTGTACTCGTCGATTTCCTTGCGCGACAGATCGCCGCCGCCAGGCACCTTCATGGCCACCACGCGGCCTTTCGGGTCCTTGGCCGGGCCGGCGAACACCTTGAACTCCACGCCGTCCATCAGATCGGCGATGTCGATCAGCTCCAGCGGCACGCGCAGGTCCGGCTTGTCGGAGCCGTAGCGGCGCATGGCCTCTTCATAGGTCATGCGCGGGAAGGCGGGCAGGTCCACGTCGAGCATGTCCTTGAACACGCTTTTCACCATCGACTCGGTGATCGCCATGATGTCGTCCTCCTCCACGAAGGACGCCTCCAGGTCGATCTGGGTGAACTCCGGCTGACGGTCGGCGCGCAGGTCCTCGTCGCGGAAACACTTGGCAATCTGATAGTAGCGGTCGAAGCCGGCCACCATCAGCAGCTGCTTGAACAGCTGCGGCGACTGCGGCAGCGCGAAGAAGCTGCCCGGGTGGGTGCGGCTGGGCACCAGATAGTCGCGGGCGCCCTCCGGGGTGGCGCGGGTCAGGATCGGCGTTTCCACGTCCATGAACCCCTGGCCTTCCAGGTGGGCGCGCACCGCGTGGGTGAGCCGCGAGCGGAACTGGAAGCGCTTCAGGGCTTCCGGGCGGCGCAGGTCCAGGTAGCGGTACTTGAGCCGCACTTCCTCGCCGGCGGCGGAGTACTCGTCCAGCTCGAACGGCGGCGTCTGGGCTTCGTTGAGGATGGTCAGCGACAGGCCCAGCACCTCGATGTCGCCGGTGTCCATGCGCGGGTTGCGCACCGACTCGTCGCGCAGGCGCACCCGGCCCTCAAGCTGCAGCACGTATTCGCCGCGTACCTTGTCGGCCAGGGCAAAGGCCTCCTCGGTGTCCGGGTCGAACACCACCTGCACCAGGCCGGTGCGGTCGCGCAGGTCGAGGAAGATCACCCCGCCGTGGTCGCGGCGGCGGTGAACCCAACCGCACAACCGCACTGTTTCCCCGTCGTGGGAGGCTCGCAAATCACCGCAATAATGGCTTCGCATGTGTTCTGTCCGTTCCTGAATCCGATGAAGCCGCCGTCGGGACGGCCTGGGTGGCTGAAAAGGCGGCCTAGTATAGCGATTCGGGGTTGGGCCTGCTAACCCTTGCCGGCCTGACCGCCGAGAACGTCGATTCGGTGCCGAAACACACAAAAAATAGGGGCTGCACGCCTTGTACCGCGCATATCCATGGCATATAACTGGATGCGCACTGTATCAGTCGTGCCTCTGAGGCCGCAGTACAGGGGTGCCCTGACAGGGACACGCAGTTTCTTTATTCCAGGAAGTCACCAACAAAAGGGGTAAGCAATCCTATGGCTGCAAAGAAAAAAGCGGCAAAGAAGGCCGCCACGGCAACCACCACGCGTCGGGTGAAGGCCATCGCCGATCCGATGACCAAATCCCAAATCATCGCTCAGATCAGCGATTCCACCGGCCTCACCAAGAAAGACGTGAACAGCGTTTTCGATGAGCTGACCGATATCATGGAAGGTCATCTGAAGAAGCGCGGCGCCGGCCAGTTCACCCTTCCCGGTCTGTTCAAGGCAGTGACCCAGAAGAAGCCGGCCACCAAGGCTCGCAAGGGCATCAACCCGTTCACCGGCCAGGAAACCACCTTCGCCGCCAAACCCGCTCGCACCGTGGTCAAAGTGCGGCCACTGAAAAAGCTCAAGGACATGGCTCAGTAAGTCCGCGTCCCGCCCTCCGGGCCGGCGCGGTCGCCGGTCCGGAGCGTCCCCGCCCCCCTGTTCACGCCGCTCCTCGCCCCCCGGGGCTTTAGACCCTATAATCCCCGCCCCTGGAAACCCGGCCGGTGACGCCGAGCCGCGCGCGCCGCGCAAGCAGACAACGTCAGAGGTGGTGAATGGCAGAGCGCAAAGACAAAAAGAAGGTAGTCGG
>Ga0207895_1000251_pt1 | contig 27650 bp, 20 predicted proteins | sample MalvirmetaMSP112_FD_184230 | JGI IMG/M metagenome (GOLD analysis project Ga0207895, IMG submission 184230) | Marine viral communities from the Deep Pacific Ocean - MSP112 (SPAdes) | ecosystem: Environmental > Aquatic > Marine > Oceanic | place: Pacific Ocean | collected 2011-05-24 | reverse complement strand
GGTGCTGGAGGTCACGTCCAGGGCGCCGGCGGACATCAGCGAGAAGCTCTCGTAGGGGTCCTCGATGATGGTGATTTCCAGGTCCAGGTCCGGCACCAGGTTTTTCTCCTGGGCGATGAACCAGAAACCGTAACCGGGCCAGGAGAACAGCGACACCCGCACGGTGTCGGCGGCCTGCGCGGCCGCGGCGGACAGGCTCAGGCCCGCCGCCAGCATCAGGGTTTTAAACATACGCATGGTAATGACTCCTCGGGGAACGAAATTCACTGGTGGCCACCGCGCAGATACGGGAACCACCAGCGGTGCAGAACTCGGAACAGGGCGTCCAGGGCCAGGCCCAGCAGCCCGATGGTGACGATGCCGGCCATGATGTCGTCGACGTGCACGAAGCGTTTGGCGCGCATCATCATGGCGCCGATGCCGTCGGTGGCGGCGACGATCTCGGCGATCACCAGGTAGGTCCAGCTCACCGCCAGCATCTGCCGGCAGGTGTCCAGGTAGCCCGGCAGCGAATGGCGGAACACCACCGTCCACAGCACCGCGCGGCGGCCGCCGCCCAAAGTTTTGGCGGTCTCCACGAACGCCGCCGGCACCTGCCGGGTGACATCGGCGAGCATGATGGAAAGAAAGAACACCACGCCGATCAGCAGCAGCGCGATCTTCTGGCTGTCGCCGGTGCCCAGCCACATCAGCAGCAGCGGAATGAACGCCGGCGCCGGCAGATAGCGGCAGGCGCCCAGGAACGGGTTGAGCACGCCGTCGACGCGGGCGAAGGCGCCCATCAGCAGCCCCAGCGGCAGCGCCACGGACACCGCCAGCCCGAAACTCACCAGAATCCGGCGCACACTGGCCAGCACGTCGCCGAGAAAGGCTTTCTCAACGAACAGCTCCTGCAGGGAAGCAAGCACCTGCAGCGGCCCGGGGAACAGGCGGTCCGGCGCCAGGCCGGCGTTGGCGGCCAGGTACCAGCCGGCGAAAAACACCAGCCAGCCGGCGCTGCCCAGCAGCAGCCGCTGACGCCAGTCCAGGGGCTGCCCGAAGTCCAGCCAGCGGCGGCGCGGCCGGGCGGCGGCGGGGGCGGCACTCTCAACATGCTCCGCGCGGGCGCCGGTGGCGCCGGTGACGAGGCGGTCCTGCAGGGAAACGGTCATGGGCGGCTCCTCTTTACCGGCCAAAGGGTTCAAAACGCGGTCAGGAAGCTGAGCCCGTAGACCGGCACCGCCCGGCCTTCGCGCATCGCCTGGGGCGCCGGCACCTGGCCGTAGGTCTCGGCGTGAATGCCGGCCAGGCGGTGGCGGTGATAGCTGCGCAGCTGGTCGCTGAACGCCAGGGTGCGCTGGTACTCGTCGCCGTACAGTTCCCGGTGCAGGGCCGGCAGCTTGTACCAGGGCAAGGTGGGCTTCACGTGGTGCGCGTTGTGGTAGCAGAAGTTGAGCACCAGCAGGTTGAGCACCGGCCAGCGGCGCGACACCGGGTTGCTGTAGGTGTTGTCGTTTTCGTAATCGCGGTCGCCTTTATGGGGCAGCGGCGCGTCCGGATTGTTGAGAATGGCGATGATCTCGTAGTTGTGCTGAAAGGCGTCGAAGAAACGCAGCACGGTGAGCATCAGGGTGTAGGCCAGCGCATACAGCAGCACCGCCTTCAGGCTCCACAGCGCCAGCAACGCCAGCGCGCCGAAACGCACCGCCAGCACCAGCGCCGCCCGGGGCCGCTGGGACTTATCCGCGTAACCGATGAACGGCGCCACCATCAGAACCGCGTGCATCATGTAATCCACCGCCGGCACATAGGCCCATTCCAGCGCGAACACCAGCTTCTCGGTGCGCGGGTGCGCCTTGAGCCAGGCCCGGTAGTCGAACGCGATGGTATCGGCGTTATCCACGTGATGGCGCATGTGCTTGTAACGCAGATCCTCGTAAGTGCCATAGCAACCACCGGTGAGCCAGTTGAGCACCCGTCCCAGACGGGTGTTGTGTTCCACCTTCTTGAACAGCGCGTTGTGGGCGCAGTCGTGCACCAGGTAGGCGGCGATCACCATGGCGTGGCCACAGGCCAGCACGCCCAGAGCGGGCAGCAACCAGCCCGGCTGGGCCATCAGCAGCCAGCCGCCCGGGTAGCCAAGCAGGATGTAGGCCAGCACCAGCAGGTTGGGTACCAGCGCGTCCGGATAACGCAGGGATTGCTGTATCGATTTCATCACCGTTCTCTCCTCTGCTCAGGCCACCTGGTCGCGACCGGCGGCAGCGGCGCGCCAGCGATGGAAATGGCGTTGTTGGCAATCGCCGATCCAGCGGTTGAGATCCCACAGATCGGCCACCGGGGCGTTGGTGAACGGCAAGGTGTGCAGGTAGCCGTCCGGGCCGAATTCCGGTGTCAGGGTGGTTTGCGGCAGGCCACGGCGGCGCTGGGCCTGCCAGACCGCTTCCCAGCAGCGCTGGTGGGACGCCAGCGCGGTGGCGTATTCCGGCGCGCCGGGGTGCGGCACCTGGGGGCCCTGGTCGTAGCCGACCCGGGCATGGACGTGCAGGGTCTGCTCGGCGACCCGCTCGATGCAGTCCCATTCGCTGTCGGGCAGGCGTTCGCAGACCACCGCCCAGTGGCTGAAGTCGCAGGTCACGGGCAGTGTCGGCACCCGGTCGAGCACCGCCACCGTGGTCCAGGGGTTGAAGAAGCTGCGCCCGCGATGGGTTTCAAAGCTGGCGGTGACGCCCACCCGCTCGGCGATCTCGTGGGCCTCGGCGAAGAAGCGCACGCTGTCCTCCAGGGGCCAGGCGTCGCAGCCGCCCATCACATTGGCGAACTCGGCGCCCAGGGCGCGGCCGTCCCGCAGCTGGGTTTCCAAGTCTTCCAGGTGCTCGGCGACGCTGGCATCGCGGCGCGGCACATAGCTGCCGGCGGTGCAGATTTCCTGAATCCAGCGCAGGCCGTGCCCGTGCAGGGCTCCGGCCAGGTCGTCGCGGGCCGCGCCGGCTTGCGGCAGCGGCGCTTCCAGGCCGTCGAAGCCGGCGGCCACGGCCAGGGCGGCGGCCTGCTCAGGGGTGCCCGGGTGGCCCCACAGGGTTTTGAATCGCAATAACTGCATGGTGCTCCTCGTGGTTCCGGTGAGTCGTTAAAACCTTGGTTAACCACTCAGGAGCAACAGCTATGCCAACCCGTCAAACCCCCATAAATACATGCAATTCTGCATACTTAAAGACAGAAACGCCCGAAATCGCGCCGGCGGCGCGCCCCATTTCGGGGAGGGCGCACCAAAAAGAAGCGCGCTCAGGCGGCGCGGCGGCGCCTCATCCAAACACGGCCGGCCACGGCACCGTTGATCAGCCAGGCCAGCGCCACCAGGGTGCCCGCTACAGGCCAGCGCCGGGCCTCTTCGAGCAACGGCGCGTCCGGCACGGTGAGCAGGAACAACAGGGTCTCCAGGGCCGCCAGCAACAGCGGCGCCACCAGATCAGCGGGCCAGTGCAGCTGGATGCCGCCGGCGTTGAGCAGCGCGCGACCGCCGCTCAACGCCAGCCAGATAACAATAATACCGCCCGCCAGAACTGCCGCCACGGAGACTCCTTGAAGGTTGATTCGTTGGAACCTGAATGATGGGGCGGCGGGCGGCGGGCTGCAAGCGGCGGGCGCCCCGCACCCCGCACCGGCCGCTTCTTAAAAGAATGCTAAAGATTCGCCGCTGCCCCGGTTTCCTGAGGCATACTCCAGGCTCATGGATCGTAACCGCATGGAGGTAGTAATGAACAGCGATCAGTTGAAAGGCAATTGGAAGCAACTCATGGGCAATGCCAAGCAGCAGTGGGGCAAGCTCACCGATGACGACCTGAAGCAGGTCGAAGGCCGCAAGGATAAGCTGGTCGGCAAGATTCAGGAGCGCTACGGCTCCACCCGCGAGGAAGCGGAGAAGCAAGCCGATGACTGGCTTGGCAAGCAGGGCTGATCTCTCAGCCTGATCAGTCTGAGTATCAAGCGGGCCGGCGTAACAGCCGGCCCGTTTTCGTCAGTCACTATAAAAGCGCGTACAACTCCTGCCACGGCATGGGCTTGCCGAACAAGTAGCCCTGCCCTTCCCGGCACCCCAGCTCCCGCAGCACCTCCGCCTGCTGGCCGGTCTCGATGCCTTCGGCGGTGATCGCGAAGCCGAACGTTTCCGCCAGTTGAATCATCGCCTGCACCACGGCGTGGTCCTCGCCGGACTCATGAATGGCGTCGACGAAGCTTTTGTCCACCTTGAGCCGGGTGATCGGGAATTCCTTGAGCATGCTGAGGGAGGCGTAGCCGGTGCCGAAATCATCGAAGGCCAGCTGGCAGCCCAGGGCCCGCAGGTCGTTGAGGGTGTTCTTGAGGCGGTTGTCGCTGTTGATGATCACCCGTTCGGTGATCTCGATCTCCAGCCATTCGCCGGGCAGACCGGCCTCCCGCAGGGTGTCGGCCACCATGCGCGCCAGTCCGCCCAATTTGAACTGGGCGGAGAACAGGTTCACCGCCATGCACAGCGGGCGACCCTGACGGTACAGCAGCGCGCCCTTGGCACAGGCCTGGCGGATCACCCAGTCGCCGAGAATCCGCGCCATCGGGCTGCCCTTGAGCAGCGGCAGGAATTCCCCGGGCGCCAACAGACCGCGGCGCGGATGGTGCCAGCGCAGCAGGGCCTCGGCGCCGACGATCTTGCCGTCGCTGAGCCGTACCTGGGGCTGGTAATACAGCTCGAACTGCTCACCGAGCACGGCGGTGCGCAGGTCCGCGCTCATGTCCTGGCGGGCCCGCAGCGCCTTGCGCAGCGCCGGCTGGTAGACCCGGCTGGCGCCGTAACCGGCGGCCTTGGCGTCGGCCAGCGCCAGGTGAGCATCACTGAGCAGGGTCCGGGCGCAGCCCTCCGGCGCCGCGAGCGCAATACCCACATGCCCGCTGATCGCCACCGGGCGATCCTTGATCATGAAGGTTTCCAGCAAGGCGCCGTGGACCGCCTCCGCCAGCTGGATCAGCGGCCGGGCCAGATCCCGGTCGGGCAGCATCACGGCGAATTCCTCGCCGGTGGTGCGTGACAGCAGGGCGCCCTCCGGCAGCAGACGGGTGAGGCGCGCGGCGGTCAGCTGCAGCAGCCGGTCGCCGGCCTCCTGGCCCAGGGTATCGCTGACTTCCTGGAAGCCGTTCAGCTCCAGCAGCAGGCAGCCCGCGGGCCGCCCCTGATCGAGCACGGTCTGGGTCTGTTCGGTGAGCAGTTTCCGGTTGGCGAGGCCGGTGAGTTCGTCGTAGTGCGCCTCGTAGAACAGCTTGACCTGTTCCTCCTGCTGGTCGGACACGTCGCGGAACACACCCAGCATGCGGGCCGGCCGGTTGTCCTCGTCGAACACCAGCTGCGCCGAACAGCGCACCAGGGCGAGCCGCCCCAGATCCCGGCGGTGGGCCCGGAAGGTGACTTCGAAATGGCCGCTGACCGCCGCCGCCAGGGCGCCGAGCAGCACCTGGCGCACGCCGTCACGGTCGTCCGGATGAACGAAACCCCAGAACAGTCGGGTGCTGGCGGGGCCACCTTCCGGGATGCCCACCATACGGCTGATGTTTGGTGACGCCCAGAAAGTGTTCTCGCGCAGGTCGTGGTCCCAGATACCCAGGTCGTCGGAATCCAGCGCCGCCTGCAGCCGTTCCTCCACCACGGAGGCGGGAACGTTGGTCTGCGTCACTATGTTCTTGTTCGCGGTCGCGGCGTTCCCGCGCGAATCCTTCATGCGATCCCCAGACAGCCTTTAGTCTCGTATTCCGGCGGGCATTTCCCTTGACGCCCCTCCCCCATGCTGTCCCTGCATTCCCCGTTGTGCGCACTGGGTTGTATACCATCAGAATGAGACAAGTGGGGCAAGGGGACAGATATAAGAAACCGGCCCGCTCCGGCACTAAACATTCACCAGTTCGCGGGATGAACCGCCTTACGCCCATCTATCGACAACCGGAAGATTTTCTTGAGGCACCGACAACGAAAGGCGGCCCCCAAAGGCTGCCTTTCGTTAACAAAGGACGCGGTTCAGTCGCGCCGCGGGCTTATGCGATAAGCCAGGGTATACAAAACCGGCACCACGATGAGGGTCAGTACCGTGGCAAACCCCAGACCGAACATGATTACCGCCGCCATGGATTTAAAAAAGGCGTCAAATAATAAAGGCACCATACCCAAAACCGTGGTCACAGCGGTCATGCAGACCGGACGCACCCTGGTTACGGAGGCATGGATCACAGCGTCCAGGGCATCCACGCCGGTTTGGAGCTCAAGTTTGATCTGCTCCACCAGCACGATTCCGTTTTTCACCAACATGCCGGAAAGGCTTAGGAAACCCAGCAGCGCCATGAAACTGAAAGGCGCGTTGAATACCAGTAACCCAATGGTCACGCCAATGATCGCCAGCGGCACCGTGGCCCAGATAACCAACGGTTGACGCAGACTGTCGAACAGCAGAATGGTGATGATGAACATGAACAGATAGCCCAGGGGAACGCTGGCAAAGACCGCCTTTTGAGCGTCCCGGGTGAGTTCATACTCTCCACCCCAGGTGAGTTCGTAGCCAGGCGGCAAGGGCAGCGCTTCTATTTCGGGACGCACGCGTCGCAATACCTGATCCCCGGTTTCATCACCGAGTACGTCCGGTTCAGCCTGCACGGTGAGGGTACGTTTACGGTCACGACGCAGGATCAAACCATTCTCCAGCTCGGTTGCAAAGCCGGAGACAATCTGCCGAATAGCTAGGTAATCCTCATGCACCGGTGACCAGATACGCACCTGGTCCAGATTATCCGCGCCCAGGCGCTCCTGATCCGGGGGGCGCGCAACAATCGGCAGCAGGTCGGCGCCGTCACGGAACAGACCCACTTCCAGGCCGGAGAAGTTCATATTCAGGGCGTCTTCAAGATCCTCCCGGGTAACCCCCGCGCGCCTGGCCTGGGCCTGCTCGAATTGTGGACGGATCACTTTTTCTTGTTGACGCCAGTCGTGGCGAATGTTTTCCAGGCCCGGGTCGGTCGCCATGATCGCTTTCACTTGCACGGCCAGGGAACGCAATACCGCCGGGTCGGGTCCGGAGAGCCGTGCCTCGATGGTGGCGTTGGCGGAGGGACCGATCATCAAGCGCTTGAGCTTGGCAAAGGCGGAGGGTTGGTGGCGGTCAATCCAATTCCGGGTTTGCGCGATCACTCCGTCGATATTCTCCCGCTGGTCCACTCTAACGATCAGTTGAGAGTAGGACGGATAGGTCTTCTCCGGGACGTACGGCAGCATGAATCGTTGCGCGCCCCGGCCGATGGTGCTGGTTACCTGGGTGACGTGCTCCGTGTCCCGCAAGGCACGATCCAGCTCCTCTACGCGTTCGATAGTGGCGCGGATATCACTACCCTGGGGCAACCAGTAGTCAACCAGAAAGATAGGCGTATTGGACGGTGGGAAAAACGATTGCTTAACCAGACCGAAACCACCCACAGCCGACACCAACAACAGCGCCATGGCTACCAGTGTCACCACCCGGTGCCGAATAGCCATGCCCAGCAGCCGCCGGTAAATCCGGAAGACACGGCCTTTGTAGGGATCTTCGCCGTGATCGTTGTCGCCTTCATCAAGCGTCTGCCGGTCGCGGGAAAATATCAGATCGGCGAAAAAGGGGGTCAGCGTGATGGCCACCACCCAGCTCAGCATCAAGGAAATCAGGAGTACCCAGAAGAGACTGTTGGTGAACTCCCCCGAGGCGTCGCTGGACAGGCCGATCGGCGCGAACGCGGTGATCGCTATCACCGTGGCACCGAGTAACGGCCAAGCGGTCTGCCGCACGATCTCCGAGGCGGCGGCCACCTTGGACAACCCGCGTTTTATGCCTACCAGTATGCCTTCGGTGATCACGATGGCGTTGTCCACCAGCATCCCCAGGGCGATGATCAGGGCGCCCAGGGAAATACGCTGCAGTTCAATGCCCAGCACCGCCATGACAATAAAGGTTCCGAGAATAGTAAGCAGCAGAATGCCGCCCATCAACACACCGGAGCGGAACCCCATGAATAGCAACAACACGCCGATCACGATCATCACGGCCTGGGCCAGGTTCCAGAGGAAGGCGTTCACCGAACGCTCCACTTCTCCGGGCTGGTCGTAGACCGTCGTCAGCTCCATGCCGGCGGGCTGGCGGTAGTCCATCTCTTGTAGCCGCTGGCGCACACGCTCGCCTACGTCCACCACATTGACCCCCGGGGAGAAGGAAATACCCAAGGTCAGCGCCGGTGCCCCCTGATGGCGATACAGATGCCGCGGCACCTCACGATGATCCCGCTTAATGCTGGCCACATCCCCGAGATACACCAGCTGTCCGGCGCCCGGGTCCGAGATCAACAAATCTCGCATCGCGTCCACGGAATTGAATTCACCGGTGGGCGCGATACGCAAGTATTCATCTCCCACCCGCACCCGCCCGGCCGGGTTCACGGCGTTCTGGGTACCAAGCAAAGAAAAAATCCGGTCCTGGCTAATGCCGAGATTGGCGAGACGTTCCCGGGACAGCTCCACGAAAACCTGTTCCTGGCGCTGGCCACCAACCTGAACCTTGCCCACACCCTCGACCAGCACCAGCTCACGAACCAGTACATCGGCATAATCCTCCAGGTCCTGATAGCCGTAGCCCTCCCCTGTAAGGGCCAACAGGATCCCATAAACGTCGCCAAAGTCGTCTATTACCTCAATATCGTTGGCGCCTGGAGGTAACCGGGGTTGCAGATCGCGGGTTTTGCGGCGCAACTCGTCCCAGATTTGTTTCAGATCATCTTCACGGTAGATGGGTTTCATCTCGACGGTGATCTGAGACAAACCGGCGCTAGATATGGACGTTACGTAGTCCACGTAGGAAAGACTTTGAATCGCTTTCTCCACCGGCAGGGTCACTTCTTCTTCCACTTCAAGGGCGGAAGCACCGGGGTACTCGGTGATCACCATGGCGGTCTTCAGCGTGAACTCGGGATCTTCCAATTGACCCAACCGCAGAAACCCAACCAGCCCGCCAATCAGCAGCACCAAAGTGAATAACCAACTGATCACCCGATGCCGAACAGCATACTCGGCAATACTCATTACAACCCCCGTTCGCCGGTCAGTTCCCGCACCGCCTGGCCGTTTTTCAGACGGTGCACACCGGCCACCACGATACGATCGCCCGGCGACAGACCGTCCAGAATAGCCACGCCGTCGCCGGAGACCTCGCCCAGCTTCACCGCTTGGGCCTGGACCTTGTTGCTGCGCGGATCAAAGCGCCAAACCCGGGCGCCGCTTTCTTCATCACTATTGAACACCGCCGCCATTGGTACGGTGAGGGGGACCTTATCGGCATGCCGCAACGCGGCCTCGTCGACATACACCGTCGCACTCATTCCTGGCAACAGCTCCACCTTATCGGGCATCGGCAATGTCAACACGATGGTGTAGGCCTGAGTGGCACCGGGGCGGGACTCGTGCTCACGATAAACGGCGGAAAATCGCTGCTCGGAAAGCCCGGAAAACACCACGTCCGGACGAAATGATCGGTCCAGAGGCAAAACACGACGAATAAAGTTCTCGGATACGGAGAAATGCACGTCCAAGGTGTCCGTGCTCTGTAGATAGAGCACGGGGTCCCGGGCTTGAACGAACTGGTGATTCTCCTGCTCCGTGCCGGCCACCACGCCGTCGTAGGGCGCGGTAAGACGGGCGTAGGAAAGAGTGTCCCTTGCCTGGCTTAACGCCGCCTGGGCCTGCTGGTGACGCGCGGTGAGTTCGTCCAGCTCGGAATCAGCGATCATGCCCCGTTCGGAAAGCGTTTGGCCACGCCGATACTGGTTTTCGGCAAGCTTTGCGTCGGCCCTGCGCTGATCCAATTCGTTACGGAAATCCCGGGCATCCAATTCAGCAAGCAGCTCACCCTGCTCCACTCTTTGCCCTTCCCGGACCGGCAATGACACTAATTGCCCCGACACACGGAAGGCCATTTCAGTTTGCTCCGTTGCCACAACGCGCCCCGGGTACCGTCGAACACGCTCACCGGTGTCCCCCACCATCGTCAATTTCACGGGAACCGGCCGTGGTTGCGCAGGAGTCTTCGGCTCACCGCATCCGGCCAGGCCCGCAACCGCCACGCCGACAACTAACAATGCCCGTACGGGCATGCCCTTGAAATACATCATCACCACCTCTAAACAGTACTGGCCAGTATAATAATGCCAGAAAAAGCGGCGAGGGTCAGAATCGAGTAGATGTGCGACAAAGGAGCGGGCTCGGCCCGCCAGAGCAAACCACGTAGTGTCGACCGGAGCCGTTGTACACCCTCCCGCGCAGGCGACGCCTCGTCTGCGAATTCTATTCGCCGGGCCGGAACAGCGCCGGTTTATGGCGCTTCGCGTCATGCCTGGCGCACATCGCAAAAAAAACGGCGCCCGAAGGCGCCGTTTTTATTACACCGGAGAACCACTTATCAGAACTGGTTCATGGTGTTGTCTTTACCGCCAGCTTTCAGAGCGGCTTCACCGGAGAAGTACTCTTTGTGGTCATCACCGATGTTGGAACCGGCCATGTCCTGGTGCTTCACGGTGGCGATGCCACGGCGGATTTCCTCACGCTGAACGCCTTTGGCGTAGGCCAGCATGCCCTGGTCACCGAAGTAGCCTTCCACCAGCTGATCGGTGGACAGCGCCGCGGTGTGGTAGGTCGGCAGCGTGATCAGGTGGTGGAACACACCGGCTTCACGGGACGCCTTGGCCTGGAACTCCTTGGCCCACTCGTCGGCCACGTCGGCCAGCTCGGTGGTGTCGTACTTCTCGTTCATCAGGTCGGCGCGATCGTACTCGCCCAGATCCTTGCCTTCTTCTTTCCAGGCATCGAACACCTGCTGACGGAAGTTCAGGGTCCAGTTGAACGACGGGCTGTTGTTGTAAACCAGCTTGGCGTTCGGCTCCTGCTCGCGGATACGGTCGACCATGTGCTTGATGTGAGCCACGTTCGGGGTCGGGGTCTCGATCCACAGCAGATCGGCGCCGTTGCGCAGGCTGGTGACACAGTCCAGTACCACGCGGTCGATGTTGGTGTCGCGGCGGAACTGGAACAGACCGGAGGCCAGACGGGTGGGCTTGAGCAGCTTGCCGTCGGACTTGATCACGATGTCGCCGTTGTTGATCTGGTCGGCGGAATCGATGTATTCGCCTTCCAGGAAGCTGTTGTACTGGTCGCCCAGGTCGCCCGGCTCGGTGGTCACGGCGATCTTCTGGGTCAGGCCGGCGCCTTCGGAGTCGGTACGGGCAACGATCACGCCGTCGTCCACGCCCAGCTCGAGGAACGCGTAGCGAACCGCGTTGATCTTGGCGATGAAGTCGGCGTGGGGAACGGTCACTTTACCGTCCTGGTGGCCACACTGCTTCTCGTCGGACACCTGGTTCTCGATCTGGATGCAGCACGCGCCCGCTTCGATCAGCTTCTTGGCCAGCAGGTAGGTGGCTTCCGGGTTACCGAAACCGGCGTCGATGTCGGCGATGATCGGCACAACGTGGGTCTGGAAGTTGTCGATCTTGTCGACGATCTCGGCCTGCTTGGCCTGGTCACCGGCGGCCTTGGCTTCGTCCAGGTCACGGAACAAGTGGTTCAGTTCCCAGGCGTCCGCCTGCTTCAGGAAGGTGTAGAGCTCGCGGATCAGGTCGGCGACCGCGGTTTTCTCGTGCATGGACTGGTCGGGCAGCGGACCGAACTCGGAACGCAGCGCGGCGACCATCCAGCCGGACAGGTACAGGTAGCGGCCTTTGGTATCCCCGAAGTGTTTCTTGATGGAAATCATCTTCTGCTGACCAATGAAGCCGTGCCAGCAACCCAGTGACTGGGTGTACTTGCTGTTGTCGCCGTCATAGGCCGCCATGTCCTCGCGCATGATCTTCGCGTTGTACTTGGCGATGTCCAGATGCGTTTTGAAACGGTTCTGCAGACGCATGCGAACAGCAGCTTCCGGGTCGATGTCGTGCCAGGTTTTGTTGGCACCAACCACGGAATTCAATGCTTCGATGTCTTTGGAGTATGACATGGTCAATCCTTTCGATATGGAAATGGATACCGAAGCCGGCTCACCAGCTACCGATGGCGCGCATTCTAGGAGTGGCGGCCTCATAAAAGAAATCAATCTTGATGATACCCGGTATTTTTTTCATGAATGGTGGTATTACCTCAAGATCAAATGGGGCACCCGGGCGTTGCGGAGCATTCGGTCGGTGGTGCTGCCGATCAGCAACTCGCGGATCCTGGAGTGACCGTAGGCCCCCATCACGATCAGGTCGATACCCTGCTCTTCCTGATACTGGTGCAGGGCGGCTTCCACCTCCCCTTCCAGGCGCGCGGTGACCACGGTATGGCCGCTGTTCTCCAGGCACTGGGTGGCCCAGTCGAGGCCCTCGTCGTCGCCGTTGACCTTGACCAGATGGCAAGGGGTGCCCTTGAACAGCGGGCTGTCGGCGAGCAGGCGCACGGCGCCGCGGGTGGTGTTGCTGTTATCGAACGCCAGCATCACGCTTTTCGGTTCGCGGAATTCGCCCACGGTGATCAGCACCGGCTTATGGATGGTGCGCACGACGCGCTCGACGTTGTCGCCGACTTCGCCGCCGGCTTGCCCGTCGCCGCCGTGCTTGATGCCCTGCTTGCCGATCACCAGCAGGCGGGTGTCGTCGTCCAGGCTCTTCAGGGCCTCCACCAGGTTGCCGTGGCGCTGGCGCAGCACCGGGTCCGGCACGCCGTCGGCGGCCACCCGGGCACGCGCCGCTTCCAGGGTGGCCTTGCCCTGTTCCAGGGCCAGCCGGTTGCGCTTGGCGTCCAGGTCCGCCAGTTCGGTCAGCAGGGTCTCCCGGGCGCCCAGGCCCAGGTTACCGCTGAGGTTGGTCTCGCTGGGGTATTGGGCCTCGTCGAGAACGTGCAGCAGCATCAGCGGTGCGTTGAGGCGGCCGGCGGCCCAGGCAGCGTGGTCGCAAATCGAGTCCGCGGCGGCGGAGCCGTCGATACAGGCAATCACATGACTCATTAAGTGCTTCCTTTTATTAGGCGTATTAAGGGCTTCAGTGACCGCCCATCAGTTTTTCCACGGCGTCGGGCTTGTCGTGCACGGCGTACTTGTCCACCAGGGTGGCGCTGGCCTCGTCCAGGCCGATCACCTCCACCTCGGTGCCTTCACGGCGGAATTTAATCACCGCCTTGTCGAGCGCGCCGATGGCGGTGATGTCCCAGAAGCGGGCCCGGTGCACGTCGATGGTCACCTTGTCCACGCCTTCCTTATAGTCGAATGACTCAATGAACTGGTCGGCGGAGGTGAAGAACACCTGGCCCACCACCTTGTAGTCGCGGCGGTAGCTGCCCTCTTCGGACTCGCTGGTGACGTAGAACACCCGGCCCACCTTGTTAGCGTAGAACAGCGCGCTAAGCAACACGCCGATACCGACGCCGATCGCCAGGTTGTGAGTAAACACGGTCACCACCACGGTGGCCAGCATCACCACGCTGCTGCTGGCCGGGTGGGTGCCCAGGTTGCGGATCGATTCCCAGCTGAAGGTACCGATGGACACCATGATCATCACCGCCACCAGCGCGGCCATGGGAATCCGCGACACCCAGTCGCCCAGGAACACCACCAGCACCAGCAAAAAGGCACCGGCGACCAGCGTGGACAAACGGGTGCGACCACCGGATTTAATATTGATCACCGACTGGCCGATCATCGCGCAGCCGGCCATGCCGCCGAGGAAACCGGACGCGATGTTGGCCACGCCCTGGCCCCGGCATTCGCGGTGCTTGTCGCTGTCGGTATCGGTGAGGTCATCGACGATGGTGGCGGTCATCATGGATTCCAGCAGACCCACCACCGCCATGGTCAGCGACACCGGGAAGATGATCTGGAGGGTTTCCAGGGAAAGCGGGATATCCGGCAGCAGGAACACCGGCAGGCTGTCCGGCAGATCCCCCTTGTCGCCCACGGTGGGCATCTCCAGGCCCAGATACATGGCCAGACCGGTGAGCACCACGATGCACACCAGCGGCGACGGCACCACCTGGGTCACCAGCGGCAACAGATAGATGATCGCCAGGCCGCCGGCCACCATGGCGTAGACGTGCCAGGTGACCCCCACCAGCTCCGGAATCTGCGCCATGAAGATCAGAATCGCCAGGGCGTTCACAAAGCCGGTCACCACCGAACGGGACACGAACCGCATCACCGTGGCCAGCTTGAACACCCCGAACAGAATCTGCAGCACCCCGGTGAGCACCGTGGCCGCCAGCAGATACTGCAGGCCGTGCTCTTTCACCAGGGTCACCATCAACAGCGCCATGGCGCCGGTGGCGGCGGAGATCATCCCCGGGCGGCCGCCGGTGAACGCGGTCACCACGGCAATACAGAAGGAGGCGTAAAGACCCACCTTGGGGTCCACCTCGGCGATGATCGAGAACGCGATCGCTTCCGGAATCAGGGCCAGAGCGACCACGATCCCGGCGAGCACATCACCGCGTACATTGGAAAACCAGTCTTGCTTAATGTTGGGCAACATAGGATCCCTTAACCTGAACAACAGACGGACAACCGCGGCAATGCCACGGCGGCAAACAAAAAAGAATCAGCTTGAGAATCGAGACGGGGATGGACCGCCAGAAGGTTTCTGGGATCCTGCCGGCAAGCTTCGCTTGCCTTTCGCGGGCTGGGCCCGCTCCCACAGGTACAAATAAAGAAGTGGGCGCTAGGGCGGACTGCAGATCAAACGCATGAATCGGGGCCGGTCAAAACGGAGGGCGCGGAGTCTAGCACACAAGACCCGCCTGTGGGAGCGGGCCTTGTGGGAACCGGCTAGATCTCGCGGGTCTCGCGGAAGCGGATGTCCGGGTGGCGCTCCTGGGCGAGCTGCAGATTGACCCGGGTCGGCGCCAGGTAGGTCAGGTGGCCGGCGCCGTCGCGGGCCAGGTTGTCGTAGGCCTTGCGCTCGAACGCTTCCAGCTCGCGCTCGCTGTTCGCTTCCACCCAGCGGGCGGTGCTCACGCTGATCGGCTCGTAGCGGCAGTCGACGCCGTACTCGCCCTTGAGCCGGGCGGCCACCACGTCGAACTGCAGCGTGCCCACCGCGCCCAGGATCACATCGTTGTTGCGTAGCGGGAAGAACACCTGGGTGGCGCCCTCCTCCGCCAGCTGCTTGAGCCCCTTGTGCAGCTGCTTGCTCTTGAGCGGGTCGTTGAGCACCACGCGCTGGAACAGTTCCGGCGCGAAATGGGGAATGCCGGTGAAGCGCAGATCCTCGCCCTCGGTGAAGGTGTCGCCGATCTGGATGGTGCCGTGGTTGTGCAGGCCGATGATGTCACCGGCGTAGGCTTCTTCCACGTTGTCGCGCTCGCCGGCCAGGAACGTCAGCGCGTCGGCGATGCGCAGGTCCTTGCCGGTGCGGCACTGTTTGAGCTTGATGCCCTTTTTGTACTTGCCGGAACAGATGCGCAGGAAGGCGATGCGGTCCCGGTGGCGCGGGTCCATGTTGGCCTGGATCTTGAACACGAAGCCGGTCATTTTGTCCTCGGTGGCGGCCACCTGCCGCTCGCCGCCGTCGCGGGGCAGCGGCGGCGGTGCCCACTCCACCAGACCGTCGAGCATGTGGTCGACGCCGAAGTTGCCCAGGGCGGTGCCGAAGAACACCGGTGACAGCTTGCCGTCCAGAAAACGCTGCAGGTCGAACTCGTGGCTGGCGCCCTGCACCAGCTCCAGGGTGTCGCGCAGCTCCTGGGCGTAGTCGGCGCCCACCGCCTGGTCCAGGTCCGGGTTATCCAGGCCTTTCACCTCACGGCGTTCCTGGATGGTGTGGCCCTGGCCGCTCTTATAAAGGACGGAGGTATCGGTGAGCAGGTTGTAGACGCCCTTGAAGTTCTTGCCCATGCCGATCGGCCAGGTCACCGGGGCGCACTCGATCTTCAGCACGTCCTCGATTTCGTCGAGCACCTCGATGGGGTCGCGCACTTCCCGGTCCAGCTTGTTGATGAACGTCAGGATCGGCGTGTCGCGCAGCCGGCACACCTCCATCAGTTTCACGGTGCGCTCTTCCACGCCCTTGGCCGCGTCGATCACCATCAGGGCGGAATCCACCGCCGTCAGGGTGCGGTAGGTGTCTTCGGAGAAGTCGGCGTGGCCGGGGGTGTCCAGCAGGTTGACCATGGCGTCCCGGTAAGGGAACTGCATCACCGAGGTGGTCACCGAGATGCCCCGTTCCTTTTCCATCTCCATCCAGTCCGAGGTGGCGTGCACGCCGGACTTCTTGCCCTTGACGGTACCCGCGGTACGGATCAGGTGCCCGTACAACAGCACCTTCTCGGTGATGGTGGTTTTACCGGCGTCCGGGTGGGAGATGATGGCGAAGGTTCGCCGTTTCTGGATCTCGTCGGTGGGGCTCATAGAATCCTCGGTCTGCGTCGGCGCGCATTGTACTCCTGACCGAAGGATTCGTGTAGGAGCGGGCCAGGCCCGCGAAAGGCCGGCAAAGCCGGCCGGCAGGATACCCGCTCAGGCGTCCTGGGCGACAAGTTTGGTGCGCAGCCGGCTCACCGCCTGGCTGTGCAGCTGGCAGACGCGGGATTCGGTGACCCCGAGCACGGCGCCGATTTCCTTGAGGTTCAGCTCTTCCTGGTAATAGAGCGCCAGCAGCAGTTTCTCACGCTCGGGCAACGTTTCGATGGCGGCGGTCAATTGTTCGCGCTGCTCGCCGGCCACCAGGGCGGCGAACGGCGACGGCGGTGAGCCGCTGCCGGCTTCCGGTTCGCCGCGCTCGGCGACCATTTCCTCATAGGGCAGCAGCAGGCCGTTGTTGGTGTCGGTGAGCAGCTGACGGTACTGCTCCAGATCCATGCCCATTTCGTTGGCGATTTCGCGCTCTTCGGCGGGCCGCCCCAGCTTTTGCTCAAGCCGGTGCACGCACTGATCCACGGCGCGGGCGTTGCGGCGCACGCTGCGCGGCAACCAGTCGCGGGTGCGCAGTTCATCAATCATGGCGCCGCGAATGCGCTGGCTGGCGAAGGTGGAGAAGCTGGCGCCGGCGTTGGCGTCAAAGCGCTGCAAGGCGTCCAGCAAGCCCACGGTGCCGGCCTGGATCAAGTCGTCCAGGTCGATGCCGGAAGGCAGTTTCACCTGCAGCGCCAGCGCCTGTCGGCGGACGGCCGGAAGATGCTCTTCCAGCAATGCGTCGTGATTGATTTTACCCTGTGCCGTATACATGGTTTTCCCCGAACCGGGCCCGGATGCCATTCTGATGCTTCCATTATTAGCGGTCGGCGCCATTTGGAAGCGGCAAATAACGGCCTTTATTGGGTTCTTTTCTAGCGGTATTCCACTGTCAGCCGGGGCGTCCCCACGGTGACCGCGCGGCGCTCGCCGGCGGGCAGGCGGAAACGCAGCCGCAACGGCCGCTCCACCCGCCATGCCGGCGGCGCCAGAAAATGGCCGCGCCGGGCGCTGCCCAGGGGCACGCACTGCTCGCCCTGGCACAGCCACGCCTGAACGCGGCGCCCGGCGGGCAGCCGGTAGCGCCAGCCGACCCGCACGATGGCGTCCCCCGCCGCCATCGGCGGCGGCGTCGCCGGCTCGCTGTGATAGAAGCGCCCGGCCACCGCCAGACGCAGTTCCGCCAGCGGCGACTGCCAGCTGCCCGGCGCCGCCGGGAGCGGCGACCACAACAAAAGCAGCAGCAACCCGGCGATCTTGTTCATGGCGACAACACCACCAGCTCGATATCCAGAAACCGCCGGGCGCCGTGTTGCAGGTTGCTGTGCAACCCGGCCCTGGGCAGCCCGGGGGCGTGCAGCGCCAGCAGGCGGCTGGGCCCGGGGTGACGGCGCAGTATCTTGAGTGTGCGGTAGGCACGGCGGAAGGCGTCCGCGTCGCTGTCCACCCACAGAGCCCAGCGCCGTTGCTGGCTGGCCAGCAGCGGCAGGTGCGGGCTGGCCGGGTCCAGCGCCACGATGCGCCAGGCGGCCGGGTCACCGACCCAGCGCCGGCCGCGCCGGGCCCAGCCGGCGAGCCGCTCGGTCACCGTTTCGGTGGCGGCGGTGGGCGGCAGGCCCACCACCATCAGGGTGGGCCCCTGCCCGGGACGTTCGGGGCGTGCCCACGCCCGCAATCCGGCGGCCTGATCAGGCATTGCCGGCGCCCCCGGCCACCGCGCCGATGCGCTGCAGTTCGCGGCGGGCGCTGAACAGTTCGATCAAGGCGGTCAGCAAGGTGGCGGGGCTACGCCGCCGGCTGCCGCTCAAGCTCAGAAGCTGGGCGCGCAAGTCCAGGGCCCAGTCACCGTTGTCCTGATCCAGACGGACCGCCAGCGCCGCCAGGGCGCCGGCCAGCCCCCAGGGGTCCTCGCCGCCGCCAGCGGCGTTGAGGTCGGCGGCGGCCCGCTCGCGCAGCGCCGGCCATTCTTCGCAACGCAGCATGTGCACCAGCAGATCGCTGTCCTGCTGACGGCTTTGCCCCGCCGGCGCCAGCCAGTAGCGGCGCCCGAGCAGACGGCCGCTGTCCAGGTCGCGTATTTCACCGAACCAGGCGCACAGCAAGGCGGTGAACGGCGCACCGTCGCCGCGCCCGGTGGGCGAAGCGGCCACGTCCAGGCGCCGCAGGCGCAGCTGGGCGGCGCGTCCACGGTGGCGCACCATCAAACTGTCCCAGGGCGCCGCCAACGGATAGCACTCGTTCAACGGCAGGCGCTGGCCGAGACGCCAGACCCGGCTGTTGCCCCGCGCCGCCGACAGCCACGGCTGCCCGCTTTGCTGCAAGGCACGCCAAAGGGCGGTGTCCGGAGGCGCCGGCAACAACTGAGCGGCAACGGAAAAGCGCTTATCGGGCGCCGTCGGCACGCCGATGGGCAGCCCGTGGGAATCCAAACCGAGTACCGGCGCCGGTCGCGAGCCGCCATGCCGTAAATGTACCGGCGCCTGGTCGGCGGAGGGGCGGTCCGCCGGCGACCGGCCGTGCCACAGCGCCTCCATGGCGGCGAAATCAGGGGCGCCCTCGCGCAACAGCAATAACGAGGCGTCCAGAGCACGCCCCTGGGCCAGCACCTGACGGGCCCAACCCGGGGCGCCGGGGCGGCCGTCGTCGTCGCTGTCGCCGGTAAGCGCCAGGGCGTCGTCCACCAGGCCGGCGGCGTCGGCGGCCACCATGTCCTCGGGCACCCGCTGGCCCCGGCACACGTAATGCAGCCGCAAGTCATGGCGAATGGCGGCGTCGAGTACCGGACCCAGGCGGCTGGCCTCGTCCTGCTTGCTGATGATGGCGTCGTCCAGGGCCAGCCCGGCGGTACGCGCGGTGCCCCGGTAAACAGCCACCACTTCCTCCAGGGTTTCGCCCTGGCTGGCGGCATTGAGCAGCAACACGGGGCGCACCCGCAGGGCACCGCTGAGCTGACGCAACTGCTCACCCAGGCGGGCGTCCCGCTGGCTCATGCCGATGGTGTCGACCACCACCCAGGGGCGGTCCGCCAGTGACCGGGCCAGCCGGTCCAGCGGTTCGCCCTCTTCCAGGTTGAACAGAGCGACGCCGAGCAGATCCGCGTAGATGCGCAATTGATCGCGCGCACCGATGCGGTAGCTGTCGGCGCTGACCAGGGCCACCCGTTCGGCGCCGTGACGCCGCGCCAGCCGCGCCGCCAGTTTGGCGGCGGTGGTGGTTTTGCCCACCCCGGTGGGGCCGATCAGGGCGATCACGCCGGGCTGTTCCAGATCACCGGGGGCCGCCACGGAAAGGCGCCGCTGCAATTGACGCTGCAGCCAGTCGTCGGCCTGTTCGTCGCGCTGCGCCTCCGGCGGCAGCCCGGCCAGCAAGGGGTCACTGAACACCGCGCTGAACCCGGCGCCGCGCAGACGCCGGCGCAAGGCCTGACGCGGCCCGTCGTCGTCGCCGGCCGGCGCACGGCGGGCCAGCTGTTCGCGCATGTCGCGCACTTCGCGCAGCAACTGCTCGGTGAGATCGGGGCCGGCGGGGGCGTGATGGGGGACGCGCTGCTGGGCCGGCGCCACGGCCGCTTGACCGGCGCGGTCCGGCACCGCCTGTTCCGACGGTGCATAGCCGGACGAGTCGTCCTCGGCCAGGGCGAGGATCTCCACACCCTGGTCGGTGGCGCGGTTGGCCAGGATCAGGGCGTCGTCGCCCAGCGCCGCGCGCACCCGGCCCATGGCTTCCCGGTTGTTGCTGCCGACAAAGCGTTGCACGCCCATGACGGTATCCTCTGTTTTTTGCGGTTCTGATTGGTCCGTTTAACGCGGCCGTCGCTTAAGCGCCGCCGATCATGCTGGTCACGCGCAGGGTGCGGTCGTCCGGAATCTCCGCCTGCGACATCACCACCAGGTGGCGCAGACGGCGGCGCAGGAAGTGCGCCAGCAGCGGCCGCAGGCCGTGCTGCACCACCAGCACCGGCGGCTCGCCGGCGGCCTCCTGGCGTTCCAGGGCGGCGGCGGCCTGTTCCATCAGGGTGTCGGCGAGGCCGGGCTCCAGTGCCCCGCCGCCGTTCAGCGCCTGGCCGAGCACCTGCTCGAGGTTGCTGTCCAGGCCGATCACATGCAGTTCGTCCTGGCCCGGGAACCACTGATGGGTAATGGCGCGGCCCAGCGCCACGCGCACCTGGGCGGTGAGTTCGTGGGCGTCGGCGTTCTGGCCGGCGTGTTCCGCCAGGGTGTCGAGGATGGTGCGCATATCGCGGATCGAGACGTCCTCTTCCAGCAGGTTCTGCAGCAGGCGTTGCAGCACGGTGAGCGACACCGCCTTGGGCACCACGTCTTCCACCAGCGCCTTGCTGTCCTCACCGAGCTTGTCGAGCAGCTGCTGCACTTCCTGGCGGCCGAGCATTTCCGCGGAATGGTGGTGCAGCAGATGGTTGAGATGGGTGGCCACCACGGTGCTGGCGTCGACCACGGTGTAGCCGTACACCTGGGCCTGCTCGCGCTGGTCCGCGTCGATCCATACCGCCGGCAGTCCGAAGGCCGGGTCCTGGGTGGCGGTGCCCTTCACTTCGCCGGTGACCTGGCCCGGGTTGATCGCCAGCCACTTGCCGGGGAAGGCTTCGCCGCGCCCCACTTCGGCGCCCTTGAGGGTGACCACATAGCTGTTGGCGCCCAGGTCCAGGTTGTCGCGGATATGCACCACCGGCGGCAGGAAGCCCACCTCCTGGGCGAACTTCTTGCGCACGCTCTTGATGCGGCCGAGCAACTCGCCCTGCTGGCGGTAGTCCACCAGGGGAATCATGCGGTGGCCCACTTCCAGGCCCAGCACGTCGATCAGTTGAACGTCGTCCCAGCTGGCCTCCGGCGCCTCCGGCTCCGGCGGCGGCGCCGCGTCGATCTGCTCTTCGGCGAGGCGGTTTTCCTTGGCGCGGCTCAGGTACCAGGCGGCGCCGGCCAGGCCGGCGGTGAACAGCAGGAACACGAAGTTGGGCATGCCGGGCACCAGGCCCAGCAGGCCCATCACGCCGGCGGCCAGGATCATCACCCGCGGGTTCATCAGCAGCTGGCTGATCATCTGCTGGCCGACGTCCTGGTCGGTGGTCACACGGGACACGGTGACGCCGGCGGCGGTGGAGATCACCAGCGCCGGAATCTGCGCCACCAGGCCATCGCCGATGGTCAGCAGCGTGTAGGTGCGGCCGGCGTCGGCGAACGACATATCGTGCTGCAGCATGCCGATCAGCAGGCCGCCGATGATGTTCACCGCCATGATCACCAGGCCGGCCACGGCGTCGCCCCGGACGAACTTGCTGGCACCGTCCATGGAGCCGTAGAAATCCGCTTCCTGGGCCACTTCGGCGCGGCGTTTCTTGGCGTCTTCCTCGCCGATCAGGCCGGCGTTGAGGTCGGCGTCGATGGCCATCTGCTTGCCGGGCATGGCGTCGAGCATGAAGCGCGCGCCCACCTCGGCGATGCGCCCGGCGCCCTTGGTGATCACCATGAAGTTGATCACCACCAGAATCAGGAACACCACCAAGCCGACGGCGAAGTTGCCGCCCACCAGGAACTGGCCGAACGCCTCGATCACCTTGCCGGCGGCGGCGCCGCCTTCGTGGCCTTCCATCAACACCACCCGGGTGGAGGCCACGTTCAAGGCCAGCCGCAGCAGGGTGGTGAACAACAGCACCGCCGGGAAGGCGGCGAACTCCAGCGCGCTCAGGGTGAACATGCTGACCAGCAGCACCATCAGCGCCAGGGCGATGTTGAAGGTGAAGAACATATCCAGCGCGAACGGCGGCAGCGGAAGGATCAGCATGGACATGATCAGCAGGATCAGGATCGGCCCGGCGAGCACCTTGGCGCCGCCGTCGCCGAGCAGCTCGCGCCCGCCCAGGTAGTGGCTCATCGCTTTCACGGCGCCACCTCCAGTTCCGCCGGGATCGGCAGATCCGCCGGGGTCAGCGGCTGGTCGCCGCCCTCTTCCCGGGCCCGTTTAAGGCGGAACGCCCACACCAGCACTTCCGCCACGGCGGTATAGAGCGGCCCGGGAATCTCCCGGTCGATGTCCACATGGCGGTACAGCGCCCGCGCCAGCGGCGGTGCTTCCAGCAGGGGCACCCGGTGTTCGCCGCCCAGCTCGCGGATGCGCGCGGCCACTTCGTCGGCGCCCTTGGCGATCACCCGGGGGGCGCTCATGTTGCTTTCGTCGTAGCGCAGGGCCACCGCGTAGTGGGTCGGGTTGGTGACGATCACGTCGGCGTCCGGCACCTGGCTCATCATCCGGTTGCGGGCCATGGCCTGCTGCTGGGAGCGGATCTTGGCCTTCAGCTGCGGGTCGCCTTCGGTCTCCTTGTGCTCGCGCTTGATCTCTTCCTTGCTCATGCGCAGCTTCTTGGCGTGGCTCCACAGCTGGTAGGGCACGTCGATCAGAATCACCACCACCAGCGACAGCACCATCAGCCCGCAGGCCATGGCGGCGAGGCGCAGGGCATTGGCCAGCGCCTGCTGGGTGGGCTGGTCCATCAGCGCCATGAACTCGCCGCGCTTGGCGCTCAGAAACGCCACCGCCACCGACCCCACCAGGATCGACTTGGCGATCGCCTTGGCCAGCTCGGCCAGCGCCTGGGAGGAAAACTGCCGCTTGAGACCCTTGATGGGGTTGAGTTTGGAAGGCTGGGGTTTGAGGGACTTGGCGGAAATCAGGAAGCCGCCCAGCAGGTTGGGCGATATCAGCGCGATCACCGCCAGCATCAGGAACAGCGGAATCAGTGCGAACAGGGTGCGCGCGCCCAGGTCCACGGCGTGGGTGAGCATCACCGTGCTGTCGAAGCCCTGGCGGCGGTCGAACAGGAACGACTGCTCCATCACCATGCCGACCTGGTCGAACAGCGTCGGGCCCATGGACCACAGGCCGCCGACGCCGCCGAACAGCAGCATTACCGTGGTCAGCTCCCGGGAGCGGGCCACCTGGCCGTCTTCCCGGGCCTTTTCCAGGCGCCGGGGCGTGGCCTCTTCGGTCTTTTCCTGATCTTCGGTCTCTTCGGCCATGGCGGCGGCATTCCGGGCATCATTACTTCAATGCCCGGGATTGTCGCCGAACGGACGGCCAACCAATCCTCGGATAAGAGGGGTTTGGGGGCGGTTATTCCCTAGAAGCCGAGTTCGTCGAGCAGGTCGTCGACCTGGTCCTGGTTGCTGACGATGCCCTCGCCCTCGGCGCTGAGCTGCGGCCCGTTGACCAGGGACGCTTCCTCGCGCTTGCGGGTGTCGGCGGCGTTGCGGTCTTCCATGCGCTGTTTGAGCGCCTCGCGCTCGTCGCCCTCGGGCACGCTCTCCAGCAGCACCTGCAGCAGCTGGTTCTCCACCTCCAGGATCACCTCCATCATCTTCTTGATGACCTGCCCGGTGAGGTCCTGGAAATCCTGGGCCATCATGATCTCCAGCAGCTCCTTGCTGGTGTCGCGGGCCATTTCCGGTACCGCCGCCAGATAGCCGCGGGTGTCGTTCACCAGCTGCCGGGCCTGATCCAGCTCCATGGGGTTCTCGAACCAGGTTTGCCACTGCTGGTCGAGGCTTTCCGCCCGGGTTTCGATCTCCGTCTGCAGCGGCTGGGCCCGGTCCACCGCGTTGAGCGCGCGGTCGGCGGCCTGTTCGGTCATCGACGCCACATAGTTGAGACGGGCGCGGGCGTCGGGAATCGCCTCCGCCGCTTTCTCCACCTCCTTGTCCAGCCCCAGTTCCCGCATGCTTTCACGCAACATGCGGGTGAGCTGTCCGATACGGACTACCAGGTCGTCGCCGTGCGCGCCCTCGTGTGCCGCCACTTGCCGGGCCTCACCACTCATATTCGGTTCTCCTCACCAGGGAAGCTGGACCCCGCGTCGCTTATTTGCCCAGCTTCTCGAAAATCTTGTTGAGTTTTTCTTCCAGGGTGGCGGCGGTGAACGGCTTGACGATATAGCCGTTGGCGCCGGCCTGGGCAGCGGCCACGATGTTCTCTTTCTTCGCTTCGGCGGTGACCATCAGCACCGGCAGCGCTTTCATGGCCTCGTCGGCGCGGATCTGCTTGAGCATCTCCAGACCGTCGAGATTGGGCATGTTCCAATCCGACACGACGAATTCGAAATCGCCGCCTTTCAGCTTGCCCAATGCTTCCTGGCCGTCCTCGGCCTCTTCCACGTTGGTGAAGCCCAACTCCTTGAGCAGACTGCGAACGATGCGTCGCATGGTGGGAAAGTCGTCCACCACCAGAATACTCATGCCCTTATCCATCGGATCCTCTCACTGCGTCATGGCGCCGGGTGGCGGGAGCGCGTCCCCGGCGCGGTTCAGGGTCGTTAAAACTCTTCCCAGTCGTCTTCGGTGGTGACCGGTTCACGGCGCGGTGCCGGGCGGCTTTCGCGCGGCGCCTGCTGCTCGGACTTGTGCCGGGGAGCCTCGGTTTGCGGCTTGGGCTCGGACGGGCTCTCGTCCTGCTCCTCGGGTTCGTCGTACTCGTGGGTGATCATCGGCACCACGGCGGCGTCCGTCGTCGGGTCGCCGGCTTCGCTGTCGAGCCGGAAGATCGACACCGCTTCTTCCAGACGGCGGGCCTGCTCTTCCAGGGAGGCGGCCGCGGAGCTGGCCTCTTCCACCAGGGAGGCGTTCTGCTGGGTCACTTCGTCCATCTGGCTGACCGCCTGGCTGACCTGCTCGATGCCACCGCTCTGTTCCTGCGACGCGGCGGAAATCTCATCCATGATGTCGGTGACGCGTTTCACCGCGGCGACCACTTCCTTGACGGTCTCGGAGGCCTGCTCGACCAGGGTGGAGCCTTCCTGTACTTCCACCGCCGAGGTTTCGATCAACTGCTTGATCTGGCGGGCGGCGTCGGCACTGTTGCCGGCCAGGTTGCGCACTTCCCCGGCGACCACCGCGAAGCCGCGGCCCTGCTCACCGGCACGGGCCGCTTCCACGGAAGCGTTAAGCGCCAGAATATTGGTCTGGAAGGCGATGGAATCGATCATCGTGGTGATGTCCGCCACCTTCTTGGAACTCTCGGTGATGCCCTGCATCTTGCTGGTGACCTGCTGCATCACGTCGCCGCCACGGCTGGCGGTGCCGGAGGCGTCGTTGGCCAGGCTGCTGGCCTGGCGGGCGTTGTCCGCGTTCTGCTTCACGGTGGCGGTGAGCTGCTCCATGCTGGTGGCGGTCTCTTCCAGGGACGCGGCCTGCTGCTCGGTGCGTGAGGACAGGTCGGTGTTGCCACGGGCGATCTCGGAGCTGCCGACAAAAATGGAGTTACTGCTGCTGCGCACATTGGAGACGATGCCCGACAGGCTCTCCTGCATGTCCCGCATGGCGGCGAACAGCTTGCCGATCTCGTTGCGGCCGGGCACATGAATGCGCTGAGACAGATCGGCGCGGGCGATGCGCTGCAGGTTCTCCACCGCGTCATGCAGCGGCGCCACCACGGCTTTGCGCAGTACCCAGTAAATCAACAGGAGTACCACCGCGGTGGCGGCCAGCGCGGCCATGCCGATCAGGCCGAACAGGGCGGTCTTTTCCTGGTAGTTGGCCATGATGTCATCGCCGCGCTCATTGGCGTAGCGGGTGAAATCCGTGAGGCTGCCGTCGAGACTGTCACCGGGGGTAAGCAATTCCTGGCGCAGGTTTTTGTACTCGCTCAGTTCACCGGCCTTGAGCGCGGCGTACTGGTCGCGCACCAGGCCCATCACCGTGTTGAAGCCGGTGGCCAGCTCGCTGGCGCGGGCCTGGCCCATCTCGGTTTTCGGTGTTTCGTCGAAATTATCGAAGCGGTTCTGAGCGCGCTCCAATAAGCCTTCCACGCCGTCGATCTGGTTTTCCGCCACCAGGCGCATGCCCTGATCGAGATAATCGGCGGCCAGGTCCATCTGGATGCGAGCCCGGTTGAGCAGCACCGCCGCGCGGCTCACTTCGTTGAGCTGCTGAACGTTGATCTGGTTCAGGGTGGAGATCGAATCGTCCACCATTTCGTTGGTGGTGAAACGCAACACCGCCAGCACACTGACCAGCAGCGCGCAGCACACCAGCGCGCCGGCCACCATGGTGTTGATATTGAGGTTGCGTAGTACTTTCATCATAGCCGCCGTTCCTCTCTCAGGAGCTTGCTCAGAAAATTCATTTTGTTATTCAAACCCGTTGCGCACGGCCGGAAGCCGCCGCCAGCGCCAACATGCGCGGCGCCATCTCCTCCAGTGCCAGTGTCTCCGTGGCCGCACCGATGGCGATCGCCTCGCGGGGCATGCCGAACACCAGCGACGTGTCTTCGTCCTGGGCCAGGGTGGTGGCCCCGGCGCGGCGCATGGCCAGCAGGCCCGCCGCGCCGTCCTTGCCCATGCCGGTGAGCAGCACGCCGATGGCGTTGCGGCCGGCCTGCGTCGCCGCCGAGTGGAACAGCACATCCACCGACGGCCGGTGACGGTTCACCGGCGGGCCTTCGTCCAGGCGCACCACATAGTTGGCGCCGCTACGCACCAGCTTGAGGTGCCGGTCGCCGGGGGCGATGTAGGCGTGCCCGGGCAGCACCCGTTCACCGTCTTCCGCCTCCTTGACGGTGATGCGGCACAGCTTGTCCAGCCGCAACGCGAACGAATGTGTAAAGCCGCCGGGCATATGCTGGGCGATCAGAATCGCCGGGCAGTTGGCCGGCAACGGCTCCAGCACTTGCCGTATCGCCTCCGGGCCGCCGGTGGAAGCGCCCAGAATCACCAGCTTTTCGCTGGACACCATCACCGACTTAAGCGGCTTGGGCGCGCTCCGTTCGCCGGCCTGGATACGCCGGGGCCGCGAGCGGGCGGCGGCGCGGATTTTTTCCGCGATCAGCTCGCTGTACTCGATCATGCCGCTGCGAATACCCAGCGCCGGCTTCTGCAGAAAATCCACCGCGCCCAGTTCCAGCGCCCGCAGGGTCACCTCGGATCCGGCCTGGGTGAGCGACGACACCATCAGCACCGGCATCGGCCGCAGCCGCATCAACCGCTCGAGAAAATCGAGGCCGTCCATGCGCGGCATTTCCACGTCCAGGGTGAGCACATCCGGGTCGTGGCGTTTGATCAGATCACGGGCCACCAGGGGATCCGGCGCCACCGCCACCACTTCCATATCGTCGTGGCTGTTGATGATTTCGCTCATCAGATCGCGGATCAGGGCCGAGTCGTCGACGCACAGCACCCTT
>Ga0207895_1000246_pt1 | contig 27924 bp, 32 predicted proteins | sample MalvirmetaMSP112_FD_184230 | JGI IMG/M metagenome (GOLD analysis project Ga0207895, IMG submission 184230) | Marine viral communities from the Deep Pacific Ocean - MSP112 (SPAdes) | ecosystem: Environmental > Aquatic > Marine > Oceanic | place: Pacific Ocean | collected 2011-05-24 | reverse complement strand
CCCCATCGCCCGGCACTTCGACCTCAACAGCTACCTGTCCGCCCAGCATATCTGGGTGTCGAAGACCGGCTTCGGGGTGGGGTTTGGCATGAATCCGGAAAAACTCGGCGGCCTGGGCTGGATCGACCACGCCCTGCAGCGTATCGGCCGCACCCGCAAGATCAGCATTTTTACCCGCCACTACCAGATGCCGGCCCTGCTGGCGATGAACAACGACCTGGTCGCCACCCTGCCCAGCCGGGTGGCGCGCATGCAGGCCCAGAACGCCCGCCTGGTGATCAAGGCGCCGCCGTTCGAAATCCCCGAGTTCGAGCTGAAAATGGCCTGGTCGCCCCTGCTGCACCACAACACCGCCCACCGCTGGCTGCGCCGCCTGATCCAGGAAGAAGCGGAGCAGATCCTCGCGGAAGACCCATGAGAGCAGTTAACGGTTAATAGTTAACAGTTAATAGTTGCGCGGGAGGGCGTGTTGCGGGCTGATGGGGGAGGGGCCGCGCTGATGGCATGGGCGCTTGCTGATACGCAGATAGGCCGTTGCGAATCCGCAGGGCCTTGTTTCGCCACTAACTATTCACTGTTAACTCTTAACTGGCTCTTCAGTGCTGTCTTCACAGCACTGAAGAGCCTTGGAGCCAGCCCGCCTTGGCGCGGCCGGGGTTGTCTTCGCCGGCTTCGGCGATGGCGCCCTTGCCGACGCCTTCGAAGGCGCGCACCCGGAAGCGCTTGCCGGGGGCTTCGCGGGCCAGTTCCTCGGCGATGTGTTCGGCGAGGTTTTCCACCGTGGAGTCGGTGTCCACCAGGTAGCAGTGGTCCTCGGGGATCACCAGCTCGAAGTGGCCCTGCTCCGCGTCGTAGCGGAAGCGGTGGTGGGGCACGTCTTCCACGTAGTAGGTGCCTTCCAGGTCCGAGCGGGTGCCGATGTAGATGTCCTCCCAGCGGTCCGCCCAGAGCTTTTCCCAGTAGCGGCTGCGGCGCCCGTTCTCGAAGATCTCGATGCCGGAGCGGTGGCCGTGGGCGATGCGCTGGCAGTTGCCGTCGTGTTTCTTGAGGCCGTGGGAGTAGTGGTAGAACGGCGCCGTGCCGGTATCCTGCTCGCGCAGCACCACCCGCACCTCGGTGACGTTGTCGGGCACCGAATCGCGGATCAGGTCCATCAGATAGAGGGTGACGCCGGCCTTGGTGATCGCCGTGCCGGACAGCTCGAGAATGCTGTCGGCGGGGGCCACCATGCGGATCTCGCCGGCCAGGTAGCGCCACTCCAGGCTGATGTGGCCGTCATCACGGCGGTGCAGGCCGAGCAGATCGCTTTCCCCGGGCAGCAGCAGGCGGTGGTCGACCCGTTCGTCCACGGCCTGCTTCAGGGCTTTCTTGATGTGACCGAAATCAAACACCATGCCCTGGGCGTCCAGGTCGCCGGACAGCTCCAGGTCCACGATCCAGGACTCCCCGACCATGCCGCGCTTGGCGTGCAGGTAGGAAAAGTCCACAACGGTCAGATTTTCAACGAAAAGCGTGGCCATAGAGCCCCGTCGGTTGGAGAGTGAGCGGTTGTCCCCGCCATTATAGTCAGTCGGGGCGCGGGGACTCACCCCAACTTCGATAAATAAGCAGCCGTTCTTCCCGGTGTTGTGAACGGGAACACGCGGCCCGGCCGCCGGTCCACCCTTCTGGCAACCGGCTGCGGCTTGTTCTATGGTTGGGAGCCTCTGAGAACGCCTCTGCCTGAACATTGAACGTCCGCGCGCCAGCCCGCGTGGTAAAAGGGAAAGACCATGAGCGAAACGATTTTCTCCAAGATCATCGACCGGGAAATCCCGGCGGATATTATCTACGAGGACGACCTGTGTCTGGCGTTCAAGGACGTCAACCCGCAGGCGCCGACCCATTTCCTGGTGATTCCCAAGAAGCCGATCCCCAAGCTGTCCGACGCCGAGCAGGGCGACAAGGAATTGCTCGGACACCTGTTGCTGGTCGCCGGTCAGGTGGCCGGGGAACAAGGACTGGAGGATTTCCGTCTTAATGTGAACAACGGCGCCGGCGCCAGCCAGACCGTGTTCCATTTGCACGTGCATGTGCTGGGCGGGCGTCCGTTCAGCTGGCCGCCGGGCTGAGGCCCGGCGCTCCGCCGGAATGAATCGGGCGGGAACAATAAAAACGCAGAATAAAAAAGGAGTGCACCATGAAGACATCCTGGGTTGTTATCACCCTGTTGCTGACCGTCACCGGCCTGGCCAAAGCGGTACCGCCGCAGAACCCGGAGCAGGTCAACACCATGATTGAGGAGCTGAAAAGCCTGCATCAGCAGGGCGTCGAGCTGCACCGCGACTATGATTCCGAGGACCCGGCGCAGCGTAAGGCGTGCCAGGCCGAGCACGCCGGGCTGGGCGCCCAGGCCACCGAGCTGCGTAACCGCGCCGCCAAGCTGCCGGAACTGGCCTACCGGGTGAACCTGACCATGGCCGCCAATGACGCCGTGGGCTGCGTGTCCTGCACCAGCGACGGCGGCGACTGCGACGCCATTCCCGCCGCCCTCAAACGGGTCGACCGGCAAATGAAGGCCGGCACCGAGGCCGCCGGCGGCGACTGACGCCGATATCCGTTATCCTGACGGTTTCCCGAACCGACAGGATGACAACCATGGCGGTATGGATCGAACCGGTCACGCTGGACGGCGAGCACGTGGTGCTGGAGCCGCTGACGGCCGACCACGCCGAGGCGCTGGCCGACGCCACCGCCGACGGCGAGCTCTGGAAACTGTGGTACACCTTCGTGCCGTCGCCGGACCGGGTCACCGCCTATATCGAGACCGCCCTGGAGGGCCGCGCGCGGCACGGTGACCTGCCGTTCGCGGTGCGCCACCGGGAAAGCGGGCGGGTGATCGGCAGCACCCGCTTTTTCCGCGCCGATCCGGACAACCGCCGGCTGGAGCTGGGGCACACCTGGTACGCGCGCCGCTTCCAGCGCAGCGCCGTGAACAGCGAGTGCAAACTGCTGCTGCTCGGCCACGCCTTCGAACGCCTGGAGGCGATCGCCGTGGAGCTGCGCACCCACTGGCACAACCACGCCTCGCGCAACGCCATCGCCCGGCTGGGCGCCAAACAGGACGGCGTGCTGCGCCATCACACCCTGAGCGCCGACGGTATCTACCGGGACACGGTGGTGTTTTCCATTCTCAGCCAGGAGTGGCCGGCGGTGCGCCAGAATCTCAACCTGCGGCTGGGTCGCCTCTAGTGGTCCATGCGGTTAATTCTGTCACTCTCAGCCGCCACACAAGCGGCGTGGGCCAGGCGCGCGAACGCAGAACTGGTGGTGCCAATTCAAGTGAGCGCAACACCGACCACGGCGCTTGTGTGGTGGCCCTTCGGGAGAGCCTGTGCCGGCGCGACTCGGCGTTGCGTCTCTTGGCAAGGGAACCACCCTTGCCGGCGATACGCGCCTTGATTCGCGCCGGCACAGGCACTCTGAGAGTGACAGAATTAACCGCATGGACCACTAGGTGGATACCATCGTCGGGCTACCCTGGCTGGGCGGCTCGCCCTCGGTTTGGATAGCCGGCGAAAGCGGCGCCGTCCGCGCCGTGCGGCGCTACCTCACCCAGGAACGCCAGATCGAACGTCGCCGCCTCTACGCCAGCGGCTACTGGCAGATCGGCCTCACCGAGGACCGCCACCAGCTCGAAAAGCGCAAGGATAAAAGGATAAAGAGGCGCTCAGACGCAGCACTTCTTGAACTTGCGGCCGCTGCCGCAGGGGCAGGGGTCGTTGCGGCCGGGCTTGAACGGCGTGACGGTGTGCTCGCCGTCCAGATAGAACCAGTGGCCGTTCTCGCGGACAAAGCGGGAATGTTCCTCCAGCACCGCGAAGCCATCGCCGTCCCGGTGGGTGGCGCGGAAGTGCACCCGCCCCGCATCGCCGTCCTGCGTGGCGTCGACGATCTCCAGTCCCAGCCATTGATCGCCGCCTTCCAGCGTCAGCTCGGCGGGCCGCGTATCCGTGTGCCAACTGGCGCGCACATAGTCGGCGTCGTCGCGAACGAAGGCGCTGTAGCGCGAGCGCATCAACGCCTCCGGCGAGGACGCCGGCTCGCCATGATGCAGCAGCCGGCAGCATTGGGCGTAGTCCAGGCCGGAACCACAGGGGCAGGGGACGGGCTCAATCATTTGGGGCGGTACATCTGAAAGAACGTATCCGGGCTGATGCCGAAGTAATCCGCCGGGCCGCCGCCACGCAGAATCGGCTCGGCGTCGGCGGTCTGGTAGACGCCGTCCTTGAGCAGATGCCGGGCGATGTGCACGCCCACCACCTCGCCGAACACCATCCAGGTATCGGTCTCGGTGCCGTCGGCGCCGGTGAGCCGCAGAATCTGGCTGAGCCGGCATTCGAACGACACCGGCGTCTCCTTCACCCGGGGCACGCCGATCACCCGCGACGGCTCCGGCGTCAGCCCGGCCAGCTGGAACTCGTCCACCTCCGGGCCCACCCCCGCGCAGCTCTGGTTCATCGCCTCCGCCAGCGGGCGGGTAGCCAGGTTCCAGCCGAACTCCCCGGTCTCCTCGATGTTTCGCACGCTGTCCTTGTAGCCGACGCTGGCGAAGCCCACCAGCGGCGGCTTGTAGTTAAAGGCGTTGAAGAAACTGTAGGGCGCCAGGTTCAGCACCCCATCGCGGCTGCGCGAGGAAATCCAGCCGATCGGCCGGGGTGCCACCAAAGCGTTGAAAGGATCATGGGCCAGCCCATGGCCAGCGGAGGGTTGGTAGAAATGAATGTCGTCACTCATCCGCCAATGCTACGCGCGGCGGACTCCAAACGACAAGCGCGGGCCAGGCCCGCGCTTGCAGCTATCAACTGTCAATTATCAACTATCAACTCAAGCCGCCACTTTGGCCGGCGCGTCGCCGTACTCGATACCGTACTTCCGAATCAGCTTCTCGCGCTTGGCCGGGTCGAAGTTGATGTTGCGGGCGTCGTTGCCGGCGTGCTCCAGCAGACGCTTGTCCATCACCTTGTACCAGATCGGCGGGAAGTAGCTGATAAAGAACATGCCGAAGTAGCCGTTGGGCAGCTCGGGCAGGTTCTCGAAGTGGCGCAGGCTCTGGTAGCGACGGGTCGGGTGCGCGTGGTGGTCGGAGTGGCGCTGCAGGTGGAAGGTCGCCCAGTTGGAGAACATGTGGTTGCTGTTCCAGCTGTGGTGCGGCTGGGTGCGCTCGTAGCGGCCGTTGGCCTTCTTGTGGCGCAGCAGGCCGTAGTGCTCGATGTAGTTGGCGGAGGTCAGCTGGAAGGCGCCCCAGAAGGCGGTGCCCAGAATGTAGGGCAGCAGGCCGATGCCGAAGATGGCGAGCACGGTGCCCCACGCGACGAGGGTGATGATCGCCGGTTGGATGATCTCGTTCTCCAGGGACCAGACCGATTTGCCCTGGGCGTTCAGGCGGTCCTTCTCCAGGCGCCAGGCGCGCTTGGCGGCGCCGGGCAGCTCACGCAGCGCGAACTTCCAGATGCTCTCGCCCATGCGCGAGGAGGCCGGATCTTCCGGGGTGGCCACGTCTTTGTGGTGGCCCTTGTTGTGCTCGATAAAGAAGTGGCCGTAGGCGCACGGCGCCAGCACGAACTTGGCCAGCCAGCGCTCGCCCTTGCCCTTCTTGTGGCCCAGCTCATGGCCCAGGTTGATGCCCACGCCGCAGGTGCCGCCGATCAGGTAGATCATCGCCAGCACGCCGTGCCAGGGCAGGTTCTGAGTGCCCACGAACCAGGCGCCGTAGAACCAGGCGCCCCAGATCAGCGGCACCAGAGCGTACAGAATCCAGCGGTAGTAGGGGTCGTTTTCCAGCTGCGGCACCACCTCTTCCGGCGGGTTGCTGGTGTCCTCGCCGATCAGCATGTCCAGCACCGGCACGGTCAGGTAGTAGAACGCCAGCGGCAGCCACAGCATCAGCGCGTTGTTGCCGGTGGCGAAATAGAGCGCCGGGCCCACGAACACGATGGCCGGCACGAACAGCGACGAAAACCACAGATGCCGTTTGCGGTCGCGGTAGATCACACCGGACGGTCCGGTGAATACACCTGCCTTGCTCATAAACCTCACCTCTTTGTTATGTAATGGTGCCATCCTCCGCCTGTCCGGGGCCAACCGGCACCGCTTAGAGTGGCAATAAATCGTCATAAAGTGACAAGGCGGCCGACATTCACTACCTTGGAGGGAAGGCTTCCAGGGAGCGGCACCCATGACCGTGCAGATCACAAACCGGCTGCGCCCCGCGATTCACCCCACCTATCCGCGTCTTTTGTGCGCGTATTTGCATGAGCGGGGCTTCGACAACGCGGTGATATTCCAGGACACCCGCCTGCAATGGGAGCAATTGCTGGGCGACCACCGCTATCTGAGCCTGGAACAGATGTCGCGCCTGATCCGCCGCGCCATCGACCTCACCGGCCAGCCTTGGATCGGCCTGGAGACCGCCGGCGTCACCTCGGTGTCCGCCCACGGGCCACTGGGCTACGCGGTTGTGTCCGCGCCGGACCTGCGCGAAGTGCTGCGGGTGGTGTCCCGCTACGTGGGGGTAAGGTTCCAGCTGGTGGGGGTGCGCTTCGAGGAATTCGACGACCACGCCGTGCTGACGCTGGACGAGCAGGTGGACCTGGCCGAGATCCGCGAATTCGTCACCGGCTCGATCCTCGCCACCTATTTTCAGCTGGTGGACACGGTAACCTCGCGGCGGCTGCGCGACGTGGCCGTCACCCTGCCGTTGGACGAGCCCGCCTGGGCGTCGGTGTACGAAGAGTATCTGGGCTGCCCGGTAACCTTCGGCACCGGCCAGCTCACCATCACGCTGCCCGCCGCGCTGCTCGACACCCCCTGCCTGACCGCCGACCCCACCACGCACCGCGCGGCGTTGCGGGATTGTGAGCACCAACTACGGCAGATTCAGAGTGGCGGCCCGCTCAGCCAGCGCATCGGCGTGATGCTGCTCGACCGCGACGGCGACTACCCGACCCTGGACGACACCGCCGAGGAATTCGCCATGTCCCGCCGCACCCTGATCCGCAAGCTCAAAGCCGAAGGCACCAGCTTCCAGGAACTGCTCGACGACGTGCGCCGCGAACTGGCCGCCTGGTACCTGCTGGAAACCAGCCTGCCGGTGGAGCGCATCGCCGAAAAGCTCGGCTACCAGGACCCCTCCAACTTCAGCCGCACCTTCCAGCGCTGGTTCGGCACCACGCCGCTGCGCATGCGCCGCGCGCCCTGAGCTACGGCGTCAGCGCCAGCAACCGCCGCTCCAGCCCGAACACATGCTCGTCCTCAGCGCCCAGCTCGCGCAGCGCCTCGGCCAGATGCAGCAGATAATCCCGATTCGCCCCGCTGGGCCCGTGGCTGCCATGAATGTGCCGCGCGATCTCGTCCTCCGGCGCCGGCCCCAGAAAGGCCGCGTTATCCTCGGTGGCGATATACACCAGACCCTCTTCATGGCCGCCGTCGGCGAACGTCATCGGCGTGGCGAACCGCAAGTAGCCGTTCTTCTCGCGCACATCCAGATGCTCGAACACCGACGGCGCCACCCGGTACGCCATGCCCGCGCACACCGTGCCCGGGCGCTCCACCAGCGTCAGCACCCGGCCCGGCCGCTCCGGCGTGCCGCGATGATCGTGGGAGCCCTGCCAGAAGCGCCGCGCCCAGCCCTCGATGCTGGCGGGCCGGCGCTCCAGAAACGGAAAGTCCGCCTTGAAGATCAGCGAGCCGTAGCCGAACAGCCAGACATCGGCTCGGCCGCTCAGGTCCTGGCGGGTTTTATTGAGTTCGGTGGTATCAAAAGACATCCCCAGATTCTAACCCAAACCCGCCCGGCCTAACGCACCCACCACGCCTTTTCCGTACAATAAAACCCACCACAACGCGGAGCAGAGCACCCCATGAAAGACGTACGCCAGGAATACCACGCCCCCGGCCTCACCGAAGCTGATCTGCTGGCGGACCCGGTGGAACAAGTCCGCCGCTGGGTCGACGACGCCATCAACGCCGAGCTGCCCCTGGCCAACGCCATGACCCTGGCCACCGTCTCCGCTGACGGCCGCCCCTCCAGCCGCGTGGTGCTGCTCAAAGGCACCGAAGACGGCGGCTTCGTCTTCTTCACCCACTACGACAGCCGCAAAGGCGACGACATCGCCGCCAACCCCAACGTCTCCTTCGTCATGTTCTGGGGCCCCTTCGACCGCCAACTGATCGTCAACGGCCGCGCCGAGAAGATCCCCGCCCAACAATCCCGTGACTACTTCGCCTCCCGCCCCCGTGGCAGCCAGCTCAGCGCCGCCGTCTCGCATCAGAGTCGGCCCGCCAGCCGGGAGCAGTTGGAAGCGGATATGGCTGAGCTGGCCGAGCAGTATCCGGAAGGCGAGGCCATTCCTATGCCGGAGACTTGGGGTGGTTACCGCATCGTTCCCGAGGAGATTCAGTTCTGGCATGGGCGGCCGAGTCGGCTGCATGACCGGTTCCGCTACCTCAAAGACGGTGGCGAATGGAGACGGGAGCGGCTAGCTCCCTGAGGCGATTAGGTTTATCGAGCTGACACCAAGAAACTGCGCGCTCCGGCGACCGCTATCGGTGGTGAGCCACTAAAAAAACACCGATACCTCTGGCTCTGACATTTTCAGCGGGGTGGCGCGGCTTATGGAACCGAATGAAATAGCGAACCCAGTACCAATAGGTCTTCTCTGTTCGTGGGCTGTAGTGGCGCACTCGAATCGCATTGCGAAACTGATCATGGAGTCTTGGGCGCCTGTCACTATCCGTGTGCATGGCCACTCTCTTATTGCTGTCCATATAACCAGTGTCATGCCAATTGGGAAATGAAGAAGTCAAGCAAACGGGGACAGACAGCGAGTCAGGTTTGTAACTTATTGAGTTTTCTGGTTTTATTTGATGATATTAAAATTAGAAGTTTGGTATAACGCCGACGTGTTCATTGGATATTCGAGCCGGCGTCCTAATAGCTGTTAGTCTTCCCGTTGGAGGTCTCCATAAATCCAGAAAATAGTCCAATCGAACTAATCATTAAGCTCGGCAGTCATGAGCACATGCGGTCACTATTCGAAGATGGCGTGATCTACATGAACAGCTTGGAGTTCTATCGGACCTTGGAAGCCGATGATGAGCGCCGAGATGTTAATGAAGGGGCTGAGCGGGTTCGAAATTGGAGAGGAGGCATCCTTAAGCGAAAGAATCCAGAAAATGGCGCCTTCGAAGAGATCGCTCAGCTGACCCATAGCAGAATTCGGGAGCTGAATAGCAATCTTCAGAACTTGAATGTCTTCTGCTCGTACTATGTCAGGGCTGATATGCCGGTTAAGAACCTTGGAAAAGCGATTTCCGAGAGAGCAAAGCTAGGTTTTGGTGAATATGCAGTAGTTGTGGCGGATGCAGGAGAGTTCGTGACTAGAATCAAGCAGGAGGCTGTGGCAAAAGGATACAAGCACTTCCGAAGCCTGGTTAAATATGTGGATTTTTCGCAAGATGATTTTGAAGTCGGTCCTTTTGTGAAAGATCATTTTTTTGCTCATCAAAACGAGCTGAGAATAGCAGTCTATACAGGTGAGAATGCCGGCACCGCCATTCAGCTGGAGATAGGCAGTTTGCAAGGTATAGCTGTTATGGTACCAGCTGAAGAGCTCGACGAAATATCAATACAAGGCAAGGGCTAACAAAGCAATGAACGCGACACGCGCGTGATTGCGGCGTTAGTACGTTGGTCGGAGTTACCGTTAAAAATGAGAAAGCTCATTAAAATCGTCGCCGGTTTAGTCTTAGCCGTAGTACTAGGCTTCGCGACTCTGATTGGTTATGACGAGTACTCGCAATTCAAATATGAGAAAGAACTTCTTACCTATGCCTCATCTCATGAATGGAAATGGCACGACAGATATGACCGGATTCAAATTCGGTATATTCCTGACGCGGCTCGGAGCGTCCTCCGCAAAGTAAATTTGCACGACGAATATGTAATTTATGCATTCAAGAATGATGATTACAGTCTGAGCGCCATGGCTGAGTTCAGAATTGATTGTCAGCCCGGTAATGAGATCGTGACATCACAGCGGTATGCCGATGGAGAACCGAAGAAGCTTGTTTGCTCGGACGACGGCGACTCATTGCGTTATTCAGTCACGTGGAGTGGTGAGAACACGGATTTCACATGGGAAGAGAATCTCGACGGATTTCGTTTAAGAGAGAATTTCTCAAACTGGAATTTCGACAGACTCGACCAAGAAGTCACTCTGTCCAAAGCTCAATAACACTAACAATGTGGTCAACGGCACGCCAAATGCGCTGCGCTCCGTAGGCGCCCATTACCGCTGGCGTTAGGCTTCACGGAGAGAGTATGACCAGAGCAAACTACCACCTACCACCGATACCGGACGGCTTCCAGATCTACGAAGAGCGACTTGAGGTGGCTGGCCTAGCCCATCGGAAGGCGGATGCGGCGCGGTTTGTGCGCGGCAAGCAGAAAGCTCTGGAATGGGAGCCGGAGCCCGGGAATCGATACGATAAGAACGCGATCAGACTAATCGGTTGCCACAAAGGCATCTTTCTTACGAAGCGTACGCTGCTTGGCTACGTGCCGAAGGAAGTTGCGAAGACCCTAGTCGAGAGGCGGCTCGTCGAGGATGCCCAGCCACGCCTTCTAAAAACTTACGTCAGTGACGGAGGTTTCGTTGAAATCCTGTTCCAGATCGTCGGTCCAAAGGCTCGCATAGGTGACTATAAAGGAACTGAGGAAAGCGAAGAGCGCCAGCACTATACTGATGCCGTTGAGCAGGTAAAGCAGCTTAAGCGGGACAAACGGCACGATGAGGCAATTGCTCTCCTCCAAGAGTGCGTTGAGGAGACGGAAGCTGAATGCCGGAAGAACGGCGCCGGTTGGGGCGTTGCTCCCTGGTATTACGAGCAACTCGCGATCCTTTACAGAAAAGAGCGGCGGTACGCTGACGAAGTAAATATTTTGGAGCGGTACGCCAGTAAATCACACGCCCCAGGTGCTGGGCCCGCGAAGTTAGCCGAACGGCTCGAGAAGGCACGGCAGCTCTTGGAGCGCACGAAAGCCTAACCATCGCTTGAAGCCGACGCGGCAAGACGCGCGGCTTAAGCGAAACGTTAGGTGGCAGGCCCCGAAATTCTCAGAGGCCCGCCTTTCAGGCTCAGCGGCTACAATCTCGAACAATCGACAGATGTCCGTCCTCAACTGTGATTGATACCGGTGTGTTGATGGTAAATCCGGCTTGTTCCAGCCAGAGACCTTTCAGAAGAATGAACGGCGCCACGCGATTCCCGCTAGAAGGGGTGCGTTTGGGGATATAGTCCCAGTGGCCTTTACGGACTTTGAGGGTACGGTTGTTCATGGTTATGCTCCTGTTGTGCAATTTCTAGGTTGCGTCAGTAAGGCGGTCGGGAGGCTAGAAACAGCAACAGGTACTGCTCCGACTATTTCCTGCAAGCAGGTGTTCTATTCGTCGGACCTCCCGACCATTACATTCCCGGATTTCAGGCACAAAAAAACCGCAATGCTCCCGGGTGCGGTTTTGCCCGCCTGTTGGAGTTTCTAGGCTCCTTCTAAAACTCTACCTGGATTTGCGATGCTGTCAATATGGACAGTGCCAGGAGGGTCACGATTTTCTTCAGCGCGGTACAGCGCGTACCGGCACGCTATCAGCGAGCTTCCCGCCCGGCTAACCTCTAAACCTGCGCGTAGCCCCCATCAACGAACACTTCGCTCCCTGTCATAAAGCTGCTGTCGTCGGATGCCAGGAATGCCACCGCACCCGCAGTTTCTTTGGGGTCGCCCAGACGCTCAAGCGGTACTGTTCGTTTCATCTCGCTCAGGGCTTCGGACGGGAGCAGTTCCATCAGCTTGTCTGTTTGGGTCGGGCCAGGAGACATGACGTTCACGCGGATGCCGGTGCCCCTGAGATCATGCGCCCAGCTGCGCACCAGGTTTCGGATGGCCGCCTTGGAGGCGCTGTAGATGCTCATGGCGGGGGTGCCCATGCTGCCCACCGTGGAGCCGGTGAGGATGATGGAGCCGCCGTTCTTCATCAGGGGCAGGGCCTTCTGGACGGTGAAGAGGGTGCCTTTGACGTTGATGTCGAAGATGTAGTCGTAGTGTTCTTCGGTGATCTCTCCCAGGCTGGCGAATTCGCCGACGCCCGCGTTGGCCACCAGGATGTCCAGGTGTCCTTTTTCTTTCTGGATCGTATCGAAGACGCGGTCGAGATCCTCCGGCTTCGTCACATCCGCCTGGACGCTCCGGGCGTTGGATCCCAGCGCCTCAGCCGCGTTGTCGAGGACGTCCTGGCGCCGTCCGGTAATGAAGACGAAGGCGCCTTCTTCGATAAGGCGTTGGGCCGAGGCCAGGCCGATGCCGCTGGCTCCGCCTGTGATCAATGCGATTTTACCGTGTAGCCGGCTCATGGTGGGTCTCCGTATGTGTTGACTCGATTCGCAGTCACGATATATAAGCCACTTACAAATGTTCAAGTATGCACCTTTTGGTAAGCACCCATTATGGCGAACGAAAACTCAGAAACCCCACGTTTCATTTGCGGCCTGGATGCGACGCTGCACGTGATCTCCGGGAAGTGGAAGCCTTTGATTTTGTTCTTCTTAAACAAGGGCCCGACGCGTTACGGTGAGCTCAAGCGAAGCGTCCGGGGCGTGAGCGACAAAATGCTGATCCAGCAGCTGAAGGAGCTGGAGTCCGACGGCATCGTCCGGCGAACCGACTATGGGGAGATACCGCTGCGCGTCGACTACTCGCTAACGCCCTTCGGGGCGAGTCTGGTGCGGGCCATGGAGCCGCTTTGCGGCTGGGGCGAGACGTACGAAGAGGATATTGCCGCGGCGATGGATCGCCGGAAAGCCAGCCGGTAGGCAGCGAAATCGGGTTGGGCGCGTTAGTCTACAGTAAGCTTTTTTCCAGGAGGCACCATGCCCTTTCCCAAACGCGGTACAACGGTCACCGGCACCCTGTCAGCAAGTTTGCTGGCCATCGCTTTAATGACTGGCTGCTCGGACACGTCCTCGGACGCTGGGGACAAGGCGGCGCAACCGTCGTCCGCCGAGGCACCGGATGATTCAGGCAAACAGGAAGGTACCGCTTCCTCCGGGCAGACCCGGGGCGGTGATGGTTCGGAGATTACGTTGAATGCTCTGACGGAGGAGGACATGCGCGAGGCCGACCTTCCCGGCGAGCTGGGTTGCTCATTCACCACGGCTGACGGCAAGGTGTTGCTGATCGCCATGGGCAATGTGGCTTCGTCCGATGCGGCACAGGGTGTTGTCAAGGTCGCCGGTTATGTGGAGCGCGTGTCGGCGCCTGGCGGCTTCGATGGCATGACGGCGGCGCCGACCTTCAGTGGTAAGGGCAAGACGGTTCACATCGAGGTCACCGGGGAGCCCACCGAAGGCGGGGAGTCGCCGCCCAGGCCGGCGACGTTGACGTATGACCGGGCCGACGGCGCCCAGCGCGACTGGCAGGGCGAGTGGCGGTGCGGGCCGTAGGACGATGAACCGGAGGTTCGTGGTGACCGGTGGGCCCGGGGGCGGTAAGAGCACGCTGCTTGAGGCCTTGGCGGAACGGGGCTATCGCGTCGCACCGGAGGCCGCCCGGCGCCTGATCAAGGAGCGGCTGTCCTCAGGACTTCCGCCGCGACCGGATCCTGTCTGCTTCGCACGCGCCATTCTGAATTCGGATATGGAGCAGTACCGGGCCGCGACGAACAATGAAGGCATCACCTTCTTCGACCGGGGCGTGCTGGACGCGCTTTACATGCTGGATCTGGAATCCGCGATGTCGCGGGATGAGATCGCGGGTCTGGTCGCGGCGTTCCCCTACAACGACATCGTGTTCCTGCTGCCGCCCTGGGAGGCGATCTACGCCACGGACTCGGAGCGCGATCAGACGTTCGAGGAGTCCGTGGCGGTGTTCGAGGGCATGAAGCGCTGGTATGCGCGGTGGGGTTACGAGACGGTGGAGGTGCCACGCGTCGGCGTCGCGGCGCGTGTTTCGTTTATTCTGGAAGCTATTGGGCACCCAGGTGTTTAGGTGGATACTGACATAACGGATGAGTGCCCGAGGAGGGTATGGATGTGAGCCTGGTCCATGTTCAAACCATGGCGCGGTACAACCGCTGGATGAACCAGAAGGTCTACGACGGCTGCGCCGGCTTGTCGGAGGAAGACCGGAAGCGTGATATGGGGGCTTTCTTTAGGTCGATCCATGGCACGCTCAACCATATTCTGCTCGCGGACCGGATCTGGATGGGGCGGTTCACCGGTGAGCCTTTTTTGGTCCGATCACTCGACCAGGAGCTGTACGCGGACTTCAGCGTGCTGCGGGATGAGCGGGCGGCGGAGGACGAACGCATCATCGACTGGGTGGCGTCACGCTCGCCGGAAGACATGGAGGGCGATCTGGTTTATACCAGTATTGTGAACCCGGAGCCTCGTCGCTATCCGCTCTGGTTCGCGCTGTCTCATTTCTTTAATCATCAGACGCACCATCGCGGCCAGATTACCACCCTTCTTACCCAGCTCGGCGTCGATGTGGGCGTTACCGACCTTATCGGAACGAAACCATGAACCAGAAGCAAGCGACTGAGTTCGCGGCGGAGTGGATCGAGGCGTGGAATGCGCACGATCTCGATCGCATCCTTTCTCACTATACCGATGATTTCGAGATGAATTCGCCGTTGATCGCCAAGCGGCTCGCGGTGCCGTCAGGGACTCTGAAAGGCAAGGCTGCGGTCGGTGAGTATTGGCAGGGCGCGTTGCGCGCTTACCCGGACCTCCGCTTTGAGCTGCTCAAGGTGCTGCGGGGCGTCTCCTGGGTCACGCTCTACTATCTCGGCGCAACAGGCAACGAAGTGGCGGAGACGTTCCTGTTTCACGGCAACGGGAAGGTTACGCAGGTGTTCGCGTCTTATGCCTAGACCCAGGGTAATGGACGGCGGGGGTGTCTGGGTCGGATCCGCCTAATCGATATCGAAAAATTGAATTTGCCGCCCTCATGGTTGGACGACCTAATGGTACGATCCAGGCGTATGTAACAGGGAGGACAACGATAATGATTAATAAACTGACCGCCATTGTGGTGGTTGTCATGGTAAACATGCTGTTCGCGGCGCCCGCGTTCGCTGATGACAAGCGTATCGGCATACTGGTCTTCGACAAGGTTCTCACCAGCGACGTCATAGCGCCGGCGGAAGTCGTCGGGGTTGCGACGCGAAAGTCGTGGTTCTCTGATTACGAAGTTGTGTTTATTGGCGTAGAGCGGAAGCCGGTGATTACCACCGAGGAAGGAATTCGCTTGCCTGTCGATGCAACCATATACGACGCACCCAAGCTGGATGCGTTAATCGTTGCCAGTGCCTACGATATGGATTGGTTGTTCAAAAATGAGGATTTAACCGCGTTTCTACGAAGCCAGGCGAAGACCGCTGCATGGTTGGGAAGTAACTGTTCGGGGGCGTTTCTGTACGCACACGCAGGACTTCTGGATGGCTACCGTGCCACTACCTGGGCGGGCGGAGAGAAACAGCTCGAACGTGAGTTTCCTGAGATCGACGTGGTCTTTGATCAGAATGTGGTGGTTGATCGAAACCGTATCTCCAGCAATGGTGGCATTCCTTCCTACCAGTCCGCTTTGGTGATGCTGTCGATGATGGCTGGAACCGGCAAAGCAAAGACCGTGTTTGAAACCATTCAGCTCAACCGCCTGATTCCGTGGTCTGATATTGAGGCCTACGTACCTGAAGACAAGACCTGATGCATGGAAGCTGGCTACGACGTAAGCGGAGGTGGGAGAGGATGAAGATCAGATGTCGACATTGAGCCTTACGGATGGGTCGGAGCCCTTCAAGGTTACGGTGCTTGAATCCGCGCCCGGCGCTCCTGTGTTGCTCTTTGCGGTAGGGGCGGGCGGTAATCCGGAGCGCCATCTTCCGCTTCTCACCTCTCTCGCCGAATCCGGATACTCCGTGGTCGCACCGCATTTCACCGGGCTGGACGCGTCGATGCCCAGGGAGGACGAGTTACGTCTTTGGGCGCGGAGGCTGACCCTTGCCCTCGATAGCGTTGCTCCGTCCGGATCGACGGTGGTGGGCGTGGGTCACTCACTCGGTGCGGCGGCCCTGCTCGCGTTGGCTGGTGGTCAGATCTGGTTGGCCGCCGGCCGCCATGTCGAGATCGTGCCTGACGGGCGACTCACCCGGCTGGTTCTGTTGACTCCGCCGATGGACTTTTTCCAGTTCGAAGGGGCGCTGGATGCCGTGCAGACGCCCATCCTTGCTTGGGCAGGCTCGCAGGATTCGATCACCCCGGCCGCCCAAGTGGATGTGCTGGTTCGTGCCTTGAGTGGCCGCTTACCGTTGGATGTACGCGTAACGGAGGGGGCCGGGCATTTCTCTTTCATGGACCTGCCACCGCCGGATGAGGTGGAGCCGTTGGCCGATCGGCAAGCATTCCTTGATCTGCTTGCCGAAGAGATCGGGAAGTTTTTGAAAAGGTGAGTGGTGTTCGGGCCCTCAGAAGAGGATCAGTCAGGGCCAGGCGGCGGCCAGAATGAAGCCGGATGACTGGACGGTTAACCGATATCGAGGGAACGAATCTTGTCGTTTTTCAGCTCAAAGGTATAGCGAAGCACCGCCGGGCTACCGGGGAAGTTGCCCGAGACCCGCGCTCGAACGATCACGGCGGTATCCGCCTCTTCCATTTCCAGCGGTTCCGCCGTATAGCTGTACTTTTTCTTGGATTCGATAAACCAATCGGTGATCTCGGCGATCCCATTATAGGTATGCTTCTCGTCATGAACGGAAGCGTCCGTGGCGAAGCAGCGGTCCAGTGAGGCGCTGTGCTTGTCGTTGCTCAGCTGGAAGAAGAGCGCGATGGGCGCCGGGAAATGAATGGCCATTGGCGGTTCCTTTGGCGGTGAATGGAGGGTCCTGAAGTTTGATCAGGGCGCGCCCCTTCATCAAGAACGCACGAAAAAGTAAGTGGGTTACCTATGGGTAAGGCGTATACGCCGGAGACGGCGGCTGCGGACGTGGCGGCGGCGATGAAGGTGCTGGAAGGGCGCTGGAAGCTGATTCTTCTGTTCCACCTGTTCGGTGGCCAGGTGCGGCGTTACTCGGAGCTGGAAAAATCCATCCCCGGTATCTCGCAAAAGATGCTGGCCCAACAGCTGCGCGCACTGGAAGCGGACGGCCTGGTGCGCAGAACGGTCTACCCGGAAGTGCCGCCGAAGGTGGAATACCAGCTTACCGACTGGGGGCAGGCCCTTTGTCCGGTGCTGGATGCGCTGCTTTCCTGGCGTGAAGGGAAGCCACCGGCCGCGGTTGATGGACGGGAACCGTAATGACCTACGAGGAGTTCAACCGCTTTTGCCGTTCGTTGCCGGCCACAACCTATGTGGTTCAGTGGGGCGGCGCTCACGTCTGGAAAGTGGGCGGCAAGGTCTTCGCTATCGGCGGCTGGGAAAGGGCCGGCCAGCCCGCCTTTACGTTTAAGGCATCGGGGCTCAACTTCGAGATTCTGCGGGATCAGCCGGGCTTCCGGCCGGCGCCCTATCTGGCGCCCCGGGGGATGCGCTGGATACAACAGTACGATGCGCCAGAAGAGACCGACGAGACGCTCCAGTACTACCTCAAGGAGTCCCACCGGATCGTCTCCCTGGGGCTGACCAAGAAGCTGCAGCGGGAGCTGGGCCTGAACCAGAAATAGCCGGAGCGACGCCCGCCGCTACACGGTCAGGTACTTTTTCACCAGCTCATCGCTGAGCGCGCCGATGTCGTCCTCGGCCACTTTGCTGCCCCGGTCGATGATGGCGAAGCGGTCGGCGGTGGCGCGGGCGAAGTGGAGTTTCTGTTCCACCAGCAGCACGGTGAGACCCTCTTCCTTGTTCAGGGTTTTGATCACCTTGCCGATCATGTCGACGATGTTGGGCTGAATGCCCTCGGTGGGTTCGTCGAGGATCAGCAGAGTGGGGTCCAGCGCCAGCGCGCGACCGATGGCGAGCTGCTGTTGCTGGCCGCCGGACAAATCACCGCCGCGCCGGTGACGCATGTCATGCAACACCGGAAACAGCTCATAGATACGCGCCGGAATTTTACGACTCCGGTCAGCGCGCGCCTGCAGGCCTGTCTCCAGATTCTCCTCCACCGTAAGCAGCGGAAAAATCTCCCGCCCCTGCGGCACATAGCCAATACCCGCCCGCGCCCGCTCCTCGGCCGCTTTCTTACTCAGGTCCTTACCATCAAACTCAATCTTCCCCGTAGCGGCGGGCAACAACCCCATCACCGACTTCAACAACGTGGTCTTCCCAACCCCATTCCGCCCCATCACACACAAACACTCGCCTTTCTCCAGACTCAGGTCCAGATCCCACAAGGTGTGCGACTCCCCATAAAACTGATTCAACCCACTCACACTCAACATGCGCTGTTCTCCCAGGCGGCCCCAGGCCGCCCGCTATTAACTGTTAACTATTCACTCTTAACTGAATTACCCCGTTTCGCCGAGGTAAACCTCAATCACCTTCGGATCATTCTGCACGTCCTGCATCTTCCCCTCGGCCAACACGCTGCCCTGGTGCAACACGGTGACGGTATTGGCGATGGAGCGAATAAACTCCATATCGTGCTCCACCACCATCACCGAGTGCTCGCCGGCCAGGCTTTGCAGCAGCTCGGCGGTGCGCTCCACTTCCTGGCGGGTCATGCCGGCGATGGGCTCGTCCACCAGCAGCAGCCGGGGTTTCTGCATCAGCACCATGGCGATCTCCAACCACTGTTTCTGGCCGTGGGAGAGGGCGCCGGCGAGCTGGTCTTTCTGCGCGAGCAGGCCGACGGTTTCCAGGGTTTGTGCCATCCAGTCGTACTGCTGGCCGGTGACCGACTGCAGCAACGTATGCCAGGTGCCCTTGGGCCCGGCCATGGCCAGCTCCAGGTTTTCCAGGGCGGTGTGTTCCGGGAACACGGTGGGTTTCTGGAACTTGCGCCCGATGCCGGCGGTGGCGATCTCGGTTTCGGTCATGCGCGTCAGGTCCATCGTCTGGCCGAAGAAGCAACTGCCGGTGTCGGGCCGGGTCTTGCCGGTGATCACGTCCATCAGCGTGGATTTGCCGGCGCCGTTGGGGCCGATGATGCAGCGCAGCTCGCCGGGCTTGATGTAGAGCGTCATGTCGTTGAGCGCCTTGAAGCCGTCGAAGCTGACGGTGATGTCTTCCATGTAGAGGATGTGCTTGCCGCCGGTGTCCAGCTGCCCCGGGCGCACCGGGCGGGTGCCCGGCCGAAGCGGGGCGAACACCTGGTCGCGGCGGAAGGTGTCACGCAGGCTCATGGTCGGCCTCCTTATCGGTGGCGTCGGGTTGCCGTTTGCGTTTGAGCAGGCTCTTGGCCAGGCCCACCAGCCCCTGGGGCAGGAACACGGTGACCGCCACGAACAGGCCGCCCAGGGCGAACAGCCAGGCTTCCGGCATCACGCCGGTGAACACGGTCTTGCCGTAGTTCACCAGGATGGCGCCGATCACCGCGCCGTAGAGCGTGGCGCGGCCTCCCACGGCCACCCACACCACCAGCTCGATGGAGTTGAGCGGCGAGAATTCGCCGGGGTTGATGATGCCCACCTGGGGCACGTACAACGCCCCGGCAATCCCGGCGAGTATCGCGCTGACGGTGAAGATCCACAGCTTGTAGTGTTCGGTGCGGTAGCCCAGGAAGCGGGCGCGGGATTCCGCGTCGCGCACCGCCATCACGGTGCGGCCCAGGCGGGTGCCGGTGATCCAGCGGCTGAGCACGAAGGCGCCGCCTAGGGCCACCGCCGAGGCGACCAGCAGCGCCACCCGGGTGCTGTCCTCGCGCAGCGAGAAGCCGAGGATGTCCTTGAAGTCGGTGAGGCCGTTGTTGCCGCCGAAGCCCAGTTCGTTGCGGAAGAACGCCAGCATCAGCGCGTAGGTGAGCGCCTGGGTGATGATCGACAGATAGACGCCGGTGACCCGCGAGCGGAACGCCAGCCAGCCGAACACGAACGCCAGCACGCCGGGCACCAGCGCCACCATCAGCATGGCGAAGCCGAAGCTGTCGAAGCCGTGCCAGTACCAGGGCAGCTCCTCCCAGTTAAGGAACACCATGAAGTCCGGCAGGGTGGGGTGGCCATAGACGCCCCGGTCGCCGATCTGGCGCATCAGGTACATGCCCATGGCGTAGCCGCCCAGGGCGAAGAAGGCGCCGTGGCCGAGGCTGAGGATGCCGCAGTAGCCCCACACCAGGTCCAGCGCCAGCGCCAGCAGGGCGTAGCACAGGTACTTGCCCAGCAGGCTGACGGTATAGCTGCTCACGTGCAGACCGGACTCCGCCGGCACCAGCAGGTTGAGCAGGGCGACGATGAGCACCGCCCCGAACAGAATGCCCAGGAAGGTCTTGGCGGTGCGGTCGGTGAGCGCGGTGGTGAGATCCGAATGTCGCATTATTCCTCCGCGGCCCGGCCGCGCTGCGGAAACAGCCCGCGCGGTTTGCGTTGAATGAACAGGATGATGAACACCAGCACCATGATCTTGGCCAGCACGGCGCCGGCCATGGGCTCGATGATCTTGTTGGCGATGCCCAGGCTGAAGGCGGCGGTGAGCGTGCCCCACAGATTCCCGACGCCGCCGAACACCACCACCATGAAGGAATCGATGATGTAGGACTGGCCCAGGTTGGGACCCACATTGGTGAGCTGCGCCAGCGCCACCCCGGCGATACCGGCGATGCCGGAACCCAGGCCGAAGGTGAGGGCGTTGACGCGCTCACTGCGGATTCCCATGGCGCGGGCGGTGCCCCGGTTCTGGCTGACGGCGCGCACCTGCAGGCCGAGGCGGGTTTTCTTCAGCACCAGTTGCAGGGCGAAGAACACGATCAGCGCGAACACGATGATGTAGAGCCGGTTATAGGTGAGCGAGAAGATCGGGTTGATCTGCAGGGCGCCGCTCATCCATTCCGGGGTCACCACGCTGCGGTTGAGCGGCGAGAAAATCACCCGCACCGCCTGCTGCAGAATCAGGCTGACGCCGAAGGTGGCGAGCAGGGTTTCCAGCGGTCGCCCGTACAGAAAGCGGATCACGCCGCGCTCGATGACGATGCCGACGAGGGCGGACACCAGGAAGGCGGCGGGCAGCGCCACCAGCAGCGACCACTCGTGGCCGTCGGGAAAGATCTGCTGCACCACGAAGGTGGTGTAGGCGCCCAGCATGATCAGCTCGCCGTGGGCCATGTTGATCACGCCCATGACGCCGAAGGTGATCGCCAGGCCGATGGCGGCCAGCAGCAGCACCGAGCCCAGGCTCAGCCCGAAGAAAATGGTGTCGGCGGTTTCGTAGCGTTCGGTGCGCAGGTCGATTTTCTTCAACGCGCGCTCGGCGGCGTTGCGTTCGGCGGCGGCGTCGCTTTGCGCCAGCCTGTCGCGCAGCACGTTGCGCACCGCCGGCTCCAGGCTGCCGGCCACCGCGTCGATGGCGTTCAGGCGCTCGTTGAGCTGGCTGGCCGGGTCGCGCAACACGGCGATGTTCAGGGCCGTGTCGATGACGCCCTTGACCAGCGGGTTGGCCTCTTCCGCCTGGCGCAGGCGCAGCGCGTCCAGCACCACCGGGTCGGTGTTGCCGACCAGGCGCTGGGCCGCTTCCCGGCGGGCGAGCGGATTGGGGTTGGCCAGCGCGGTCACTGATTTCAGATCGCGGATCTGCTGCCGCAGCCGGTTGTTGATGATCACCGGGCGCGCGGCACGCGCCTCGGCGCTGCCCACGTCCTCTTCGCTGATCGGGTCGCGCAGGGCCCAGCCCTGTTCGCTCTGTTCGCCCAGCACAATGCGGTCGCCGGCCAGGTCGTGCAGCAGCTCGCGGTCGAGCAGGGCCTGCAGCAGCGCTTCGCCGCGCTCGTGGCCGGAGCGGGCGATGGTCTCAATGGCTTCGGCTTTGACATCGAAATCGCGGCTCTTGAATTTGGCCAATGACGTTCGCAGCGCTTCCTCCTTGGAAACGCCGGGCGCCACCGACTCCGATGGGCGGTCTTCGCCGTCGGACGAAGCCATCGTGGTCTGCCCGGCGTCATCGGCCGGCGCGGCGCTGGTTTGCGCCGCCGCCGTACCGCTCGCGCCGAGCAGTATAAAAATCAGTAGTAGAACCCTTGGCATGGTGGTCCCTCGGTTTGGTCCTGGCCTTCGCGGAGATAAAGGCGGGCCGGCGCACCGGCCCGCCGGGCGGGCATCACCCGCTGCTGCTTACTTGGCGGTCTGGCCGCCGCAGGTTTTGGTTTTGGTGTTGTAGTTGCCGCAGTTGACCGGGTCGGTCCAGTCGGCGATCAGGTTCTTGGAGTCGGGCAGATAGTCGGACCAGGCGTCGCCGGGCACCACGCCGTCGGTCTGCGAGACCACCGCGAACTGGCCGTTGTCCTGGATTTCACCGATCAGTACCGGCTTGGAGAGGTGGTGGTTCTTGTTCATCACCGCGGTGCCGCCGGTGAGGTTGGGGGTTTCCACGCCGATCATCGCCTTGGCCACTTTGTCCGTGTCGGTGGACTTGGCTTTCTCCACCGCTTTCACCCACATGTTGAAGCCGATGTAGGTGGCTTCCATGGGATCGTTGGTGACGCGGTCGTCATCGCCGATGTAGTCGTGCCATTGATCGATGAACTGGTTGTTCTCCGGGGTATAGACGCTCTGGAAGTAGTTCCAGGCGGCCAGGTGGCCGACCAGCGGGCCGGTGTTGATGCCGGACAGTTCCTGCTCGCCCACGGAGAAGGCGATCACCGGAATGTCGGACGCGTCCATGCCCTGGTTGGAAAGCTCTTTGTAGAACGGCACGTTGGCGTCGCCGTTGATGGTGGAGACCACCGCGGTCTTCTTGCCTTCGCCGCCGAACTCCTTGATGCGCGAAACGATCGACTGCCAGTCGGAGTGACCGAACGGGGTGTAGTTGATCATGATGTCGTCCTCGGCGATGCCCTTGGACTGCAGGTAGGCCTCGAGGATCTTGTTGGTGGTGCGCGGGTACACATAGTCGGTGCCGGCGAGCACGAAGCGTTCAATGCCCAGGTCGTCGAGCAGGTAGTCCACCGCCGGGATCGCCTGCTGGTTAGGCGCGGCGCCGGTGTAGAAGACGTTCTTGGAGGACTCCTCGCCTTCGTACTGCACCGGGTAGAACAGCAGGCCGTTGAGTTCTTCCACCACCGGCAGCACGGATTTACGCGACACCGAGGTCCAGCAGCCGAAGATCACGTCCACCTTGTCCTGGGTGATCAGCTGGCGGGCTTTCTCCGCGAACAGCGGCCAGTCGGAGGCGGGGTCCACCACCACCGGCTCCAGCTTTTTGCCCATGACGCCGCCTTTTTCGTTCTGCTTTTCGATCATCATCAGCACGGTATCTTTCAGTGTGGATTCACTGATTGCCATGGTGCCGGACAGGGAGTGCAGCACCCCCACCTTGATGGTGTCGGCGGCCATCACCAGGCCGCTGTAGGAGATGGCGCCGGCGGCGATGCCCGCCTGGGCCAGACGTTTAAGACTGAGCTTTTTGGTCTTCATGGTGTTCCCCTTTCTCTTTTCCGATCCGTAAATGGTTAGGTCTCACTGGAAATTGTTATTGGCGGCCTCGGGCTCGCGGCCCTTGGCGCGCGCTTCGTGCAGCATGTGCAGCGTGATTTTTCTGACTTCGTTGCGGCTGGTCTCGATGTGCGCCTTGAGCATCATCAGCGCTTGCTCGGTGCGGTGATGGGCAATGGCGTCGAGAATGCGGCCGTGCTCGTCGTAGGTGGCGTCGACGCGCGGCGGCTTGGTGAAATCCAGGCGGCGGATAATGCGCAGCCGTTCGGTAAGGTCGTGGTGGATGCGCGCCATCTCGGTGTTGCCGGCGGCCTCCACCAGGGTTTCGTGGAAGCGCTCGTCCAGGCCGGACAGGGTGCCCACATCGCGCAGCCGTTCGGCGGGCGGCACCCGCCAGATACGCATCAGGTCCTCGAGCAGGATCTCCGGCTGCTGCAGGTCGCACAGCCGGCGCACCGCCGCGCACTCCAATACGGTGCGCACGTCGTAGAGCTCCTCGAAGTAGTCGAAGTCGAACGGCTTCACCTGCCAGCCGCTGCGCTGCAGCACCTGCACATAGGTCTCGCGCTCCAGGCGGAACAGGGCTTCGCGGACCGGAGTGCGCGAGGCGCCCATGCGCTCGGCGATTTCGTTCTCGCTGAAGCGGTCGCCGGGCAGCAGCCGGAAATCAAAGATGTCTTTCTTCAATTGTCGGTAGATGCGCTCGGCCAGGTTTTCGCCGCGACCGCTCTTGAGCCCGATCTTCATGCCGCGCTCTCCGTGTCGATCACCACCACCGGGTCGCCGGCGTTGATCACGGTGCCGGGCTTGCAGTGCAGCCCGGTGACGGTGCCGGCGACGCTGGCGGTGATCTCGAATTCCATCTTCATGGCTTCCACGATCACCAGGGGCTGGCCGGCTTCCACGCTGGCGCCTTCTTCCACCAGCAGCTTCCAGACGTTGCCGCTGATTTCGGCGCTGACCAGGTGGCCGTCCACCTCGCCGATGTCGGCCTTGCTGCCCATCAACGCGGATTCGATCTGTTCGTCTTCGTTCTGCCAGCGGGTCACTTCTTCCCGGTAGGCGGCCTGCTGGTGCGCGCGGAAGGCTTCCATTTCCGGCTCGATGCTTTCCAGGAAGCGGCGGTGCTCGGCCAGGTTGAAGGTCTCCTCGGTGATCTCCACTTCCAGGCGCCCTTCGCGGAAGGCGTCGCGCATGCCGGCCAGTTCCGCTTCGCTCACCGGGTAGTAGCGCACCTGGTCGAAGAAGCGCAGCAGCCAGGGCTCGCCGGGCTGGAACTGGCGGTTCTTAAGGTGTTTGTTCCAGATCGGCAGGGTGCGGCCGATCAGCTGGTAGCCGCCCGGCGAGTCCATGCCGTAGATGCACATATAGACGCCGCCGATGCCCACCGTGCCCTCGGCGGTGTAGGTGCGCGCCGGGTTGTATTTGGAGGTCATCAGACGGTGGCGCGGGTCCACCGGCACGGCGCAGGGCGCGCCCAGGTAGACGTCGCCCAGGCCCAGAACCATGTAGCTGGCCTTGAAGACGATGTCCTTGACCTGCTCGGTGCTGTCCAGGCCATTGATGCGGCGGATGAATTCCACGTTGTTGGGCAGCCAGGGCGCGTCCGAGCGGATGGTCTCCTGGTAGCGCTGCACCGCGTCCAGGGTGGCGCTGTCCTCGAACGCCAGTGGCAGGTGCAGCACCCGGGAGCGCACTTCCATGTCGTCCACGGAGCCGATAGCTTTTTCACGCTCCAGCATCGCCTTCACCAGGCCGGCCTGATCCAGCAGGCGCGAGTCATAGTGCACCTGGAGGCTGCGCACGCCCGGGGACAGTTCCAGGATGCCGGGCACCGGCTGGTCTTTAAGGTTTTCCATCAGCGCGTGCACGCGCAGCCGCAGGGCCAGATCCAGCACGTTGTCGCCGTACTCGATGAGGATGTATTTGTCGCCGGCCTGGCGGTAGGTGATGCGCGGCACATGGCCGTCCGCGTCCAGCTCGGCGACCATGGTGGCGGAGGTGAACGCCGGATCGGTCGCGTCGTGAAGATCCGGCGACACCACCGGCACCGGCGCCAGCTTTTCGATAGCCGCGTCCTGGGCCTGTTCCAGCACCAGGGCCTCGGCGAAGGCGACGGGCGTGAAGCGGATGCTGTCGCCGGGCTTGAGCTGGCCCACTTTCCACAGCTCCGCCTTGGCGATGGTCACCGGGCAGACGAAGCCGCCCAGGCTGGGGCCGTCCTTGGTGAGGATCACCGGGAAGTCGCCGGTGAAGTTGATCGAGCCGATGGCGTATTCGTTGTCGTGCAGGTTGGACGGGTGCAGCCCGGCTTCGCCGCCGTCGGTGCGCGCCCAGCTCGGCTTGGGGCCCACCAGGCGGATGCCCAGGCGGTTGGAGTTGTAGTGCACCTGCCAGTCGGCTTCGAAGAACTGTTGGATGGCCTCTTCGGTGAAGAAGTCCGGCGCCCCGTGGGGGCCGTACAGCACTTTGATTTCCCACTGTTGCGGGTAGTCCGGAATCATCGCCTCGGGGGCCGGGGCCGGCTCATGGTCCGGCGCCGGCGTCGGGCAGCCGGCCAGCTGCGGCTGGCAGATCGACAGCACATCGCCCTTGCGCAGGGTGCGGCCACCGTGACCGCCGAACTGGCCGAGCACGAAGGTGGCTTTGCTGCCCAGGTAGTCGGGCACGTCGATGCCGTTGCGCACCGCGATATAGGTGCGGCAGCCGCTGGAGGCCTTGCCGGTGGCGAGTGTCTGGCCGGCTTGCACCGGCACCGGCCGCCACATGGGTACCGGCTCGCCGTCCAGGGTGGCGTCGCAGGCGGCGCCGGTGAGCGCCACCACGGTGTCGCTATGGAATTTCAGCGACGGGCCCACCAGCGTGGCCTCCAGGCCGGCGGCGCTGGCGTGGTTGCCGACAATGCGGTTGCCGAGCCGGAAGGCGTAATCGTCCATGGGCCCGGACGGCGGCACGCCGATGTCCCAGTAGCCGGCGCGGCCGGGGTAATCCTGCACCGTGGTGTAGGTGCCCGGCTCCACCACCTCGAAGGCGGTGGGGGTGTACTGGAAGCTTTCCAGGTAGCGGGTGGAGACCTTGCCTGCCTCCACGTTCGGGTCGATCAGAATGCGGCGCAGGTAATCCAGGTTGGTGGCGATGCCGGAAAGCCGCGTGGCGGCCAGGGCGTCCTGCATTTTCTTCAGCGCCGCAGGGCGGTCGTCGCCGTGCACGATCACCTTGGCGAGCATCGGGTCGTAGTGCGGGCTCACCCGGGTGCCGGTGTCCACCCAGCCGTCCAGGCGGATGTGGTCCGGGAACGACACCTCGGTGAGCTCGCCGGGGCTGGGCTGGAAATCCTTGAGCGCGTCCTCGGCGTAGATGCGCACTTCCATGGCGTGGCCACGGCTCCGGTAGTCCGCGCCCAGCGGCGGTTGTTCGCCGCCGGCCAGCATCACCATCCAGGCCACCAGGTCGACGCCGAACACCGCCTCGGTGACGCCGTGCTCCACCTGAAGGCGGGTGTTCACCTCCAGGAAATAGAACTCGTCGCGCTCGTCGTCGTAGATGTATTCCACGGTGCCGGCGGACTGGTAGTTCACCGACTCGCCCAGGCGCACGGCGCTGGCGTGCAGTTGTTCCCGGGTGGCCTGGGGCAGGTTGGGGGCCGGGGTTTCTTCCACCACTTTCTGGTTGCGGCGCTGCAGGGAGCATTCGCGCTCGCCCAGGGCCAGCACCTTGCCGTTGCCGTCGCCGAAGATCTGCACTTCCACATGGCGGGCGCGGGCCACGAAGCGTTCGATGAAGACGCCGCTGTCGGAGAAAAAGTTTTCCCCCATGCGCTTCACCGATTCAAAGGCGTCCACCAGTTCCTGTTCGTTGTCGCAGCGGCTCAGGCCGATGCCGCCGCCGCCGGCGGTGCTTTTCAGCATGATCGGGTAACCGATCTCCGCGGCGGCGCTTTTCGCTTCGTCCAGGCTTTGCAGCAGGCCGGTGCCCGGCGCCAGCGGCACGCCGGCGGCTTCCGCCAGGGCGCGCGCTTCGTGCTTGAGGCCGAAGCGGCGCAGCTGGTCCGGGGTCGGGCCGATAAACTGAATGCCGGCTTCCGCGCAGGCTTCGGCGAAGTCCGCGTTCTCGGACAGAAAGCCGTAGCCGGGGATGATGCCCTGGGCGCCGGTGTCCTTGGCGGCCTGCAGAATCAGCTCGCTGCGCAGATAACTCTCGGCGGCGGTCTGGCCGCCCAGCGCCACCGCTTCGTCGGCGGCGCCGACGTGCTGGCTGTTGCGGTCCGCGTCGGAGTACACCGCCACCGAGGCGATGCCCATTTCCTTGAGCGTGCGG
>Ga0207895_1000242_pt1 | contig 28282 bp, 29 predicted proteins | sample MalvirmetaMSP112_FD_184230 | JGI IMG/M metagenome (GOLD analysis project Ga0207895, IMG submission 184230) | Marine viral communities from the Deep Pacific Ocean - MSP112 (SPAdes) | ecosystem: Environmental > Aquatic > Marine > Oceanic | place: Pacific Ocean | collected 2011-05-24 | reverse complement strand
CGAGAAAATGCTTTCCATCGCCGAGATGGTGAACCTGAATCGTCTGGTGGACGATGAGGAGGACGAGGATGCTCACAAGTCCGCCGAACAGCTGGATGAGATCACCGTCAGTCCCCACCGCAAAAAAGCCGCCGCCAAAATCAGGATGGAGCTGGACCTGCCTCCAGACGCTGCCGCCGGTGCTCCGCTGTCGGGAATATACCGATACCCGGAGTGGGACTACCGCAAAGGTCGTTACCTACCGGAGCACTGCCAGGTGCTTGTCGAGCCCTACCGTGAGGCAGAGCAGATCATGCCACAGGACGAAGCGACCCGGCGCAGGATCCTGAGTGTGCGGCGCCAGTTTGAGGCGCTGCGCCCGGGCCGTGAGGTGCTGCGAGGCCAATTGGAGGGGACGGAGCTGGATATGGATGCTGTCGTCCGCGCCCACTGCGACTTGGCGGCCACCGGCACAGCCAGTGACGGTCTTTACCTCGCTTCACTGCCACGTACCCGGGATCTGGCGGTGGATATTCTGGTGGATGTCTCCCTGTCCACGGATGCCTGGCTGGAGGACCGGCGGGTGATCGATGTGGCCAGGGAGGCACTGTTGGCTCTGGCCCACGGCCTTGCCCTGTCCGGCGACGACTACGCCATCCACTGTTTTACTTCCCGGCGACGAGAGCAGGTCTGGGTGAGCACCCTAAAGTCCTTTGACGAGGTCATGGAGGAGCGGGTGGAGCGACGAATCCAGGCTCTGCAGCCGGGCCACTATACCCGTATGGGGCCAGCCATTCGTCATTGCACAGAACTTCTGGCACAGCGCCCCCAGCGGCACCGACTCTTGCTGATGCTCAGCGACGGCAAGCCCAATGACACAGACTATTACGAAGGCCGTTATGCTATTGAGGATACCCGCAGGGCGATTCTGGACGCCCGGCACCGGGAGGTGCAGGTGTTCGCCGTCACTGTGGACAGAGAGGCGGAGGCCTATCTGCCCCGTCTGTTCGGTCGAGGAGGTTGGGCTATGGTGAGTCGGCCCGAACATCTGCCCCAGGCTTTGCCCGCCATCTATCGGCGGGTTACTTCGCGCTGATCACTTCTTGGATGAGTGCAGGCCAAAGAGCGGGCTGTTTGGAGCATCCATTGGCAGATTGGCGGTTAGCCGGTGAATGCCAATGGCGCAGCGCCCCACCAGCCAGATCAACAGGGCAGTAAAGAACAGATACCCGAAAATCCAGGCAGTAACCGGAGGTGCACCCAGGTAGCCGAGTCCCTGCCAGGAAGCGAAAGCCAGCGCACAGGCCATCAGGCCGATCCAGAACGTCCGCGCCTGAAAGTGGAGATGGCTGGCCACCCAGGGGGCGCTGCCGGGACATCGCCAATGGGCCAGAATTGCAGCTACCGGAGCCGTCACCACTGTCATGATGCTGCCCAGCAGCAGCCCGTAGATCACTATTGCCCAGCCCCGGCCGTTGGCGTCCTTGGTCTGTGATACATTCATTGTCATGGCGTAACCTTGGCCAGTGGTTGAAAAGAACTCTCAGGACAGCCCTGGGATCGTGAATGCCCCTAGAATGAGGATAACGACGAAATGATGACGTACTGGGAATGTATTCACGTTTTGGTTCTCAGGTGGCGGTTAGGGCACATTGCTTCTCATTATCTGCTGGCATTCCCGACAGCATAGACCGGTAGTCCCGCGAGCGCCGATCCATGCCCGATTGCAGCCGCCGTGAAGTATAAATAGGAGTAATCGTTACGATCTGCACTGGTTTTTTACCCTGATTGAAATGCCAGAAAAACTGATCAACATACATTATCACTGCCTGAATCAGCCTAGCAAAATAAGATGGATGCTAACTAGTGCTAAGTGGCAACCAGCATAGATTGTACATATGGCATCCTATACAGGCGATTGACCTACAAGATCAACTGTTTCACCAAAGAGACCTCGGATTATTGTTGTGGAAGCAGGGAGTGTTGAAGTGGTGGCCATTAACAACAAAGTTGCATGTGGACCTGAATAAAAAGGCATTTATTTTTTGTCATTTTACGTTTGCCAAAATCTTCATAACTCAGTCTCGGGATTGGCCATTTTAAAAGTAGGTATTTTAAAAAATGGATAGTAAAATCATGAGAAAACAGGAAACAGTAGATGACAAATATAGTTGTCGGACGTCAGGAAATTCTTGATTCAAACATGTCAATTCACGCCTATGAGCTTTTGTTCAGAGGTCAGGATTTTGACCTGAGCAGCAAGGATGGTTCAAGCGAGGCCACCAATCAGATAATTACGGACACTATTCTTGAAATCGGACTTAATAACGTAGTTGGTAACTCAAAAGCATTTATTAATTTTACCGCCCAAAATCTGTTGGAAAAAATACCACTTTATTTACCCAAGGATCGCATCGTTATCGAGGTTCTGGAAAGTGTGGCAGTTGATTTGCGAATAATCAGCGCGCTTAAAGAGCTTTCTAACGAAGGGTACACCCTTGCATTGGATGACTTCCAGATGAGTTCAGAATGGCGCCCACTTCTGGAGTTCGCTCATATTGTGAAACTCGATGTGCTAGCCAACCCACTACAGGAAACTCTGGATCTAATTAAAGAGCTCAAACCGTACAACCTGACCATTTTGGCCGAGAAGGTTGAAACTCATGAGATGTTTGAGTTGTTTCGTGATGCAGGTTGTGAGCTGTTTCAGGGCTTTTTCTTCAGTAAGCCAAATACTGTTAAAGGCCGGCGAGTAGGCGTTAATCATCTCGCTGCGGTGAAGCTGTTAACACTGGTAAATGACCCTGATGTTACTTTTTCGGAGCTTGCCTCAATCGTTTCTCAAGATGCTGGTTTAAGTTATAAATTGCTTCGTTATATTAATTCCGCATTTTTTGGCCTGCGAAATAAAATGGAGTCCATAACACACGCTGTATCTTATCTGGGCCTGAACGAAGTAAGACGTTGGGTCAACGTTTTGACATTAGCTACATTGTCAGGCAAGCCCGGTGCCAGTTTCCAGCAAGCGCTGATCCGGGGAAAAATGTGCGAATTGACTGCGCTTCAGTGCGGAGAGCAGGCGGGAAATCTATTTCTGATAGGAATGTTGTCTTCTCTTGATAGTATGTTGGATATCCCCCTGGCGGAAGCATTGGAGCAGATGCCAATTGGTGAGCAAATGCGACAGGCGATTCTTTTCCAGGAAGGTCCTGCTGGAGATATCCTTAATGATGTTCTCTCTTATGAACGCTGGGAATTGGCACATGAAAACTTAACCTGCCTAAGCCCGGAAGAACTTGGCAGCCTGTATTTGAAAAGTATCGAATGGGCCAAAGACGCCTTTGGTCAACTATAAATACCGAGCAGACATATTGCTGGTTTAATATAAAAAATCAGCTGTTTTATGTGCTGATATGTGGGAACGATCATCAGGTTTTTAGCTCCCTGGTATTGGTAGATATCCTTCGCCTCAACAGCGTGTTTGTTTTCCCCGACTCGGTATGAACCGGGTTTGGAGAGTGCTTATCAGCTTGATCGCAGGTTCAGGTTAACGGCCAGATGTAGAGCGGAACAGAATAATCTGGGCAATCTGGGGTGTTATCTCGTCCTCAGGGTAAATAAATCGGGAAACCAGCCAACTTGAACCTCCGTTATTCTACAAACCAGACATGTTTGTGCCGGTTAATAGTAATTGAGATAATAACAAACTACTTGTGCGCTATGCCTCAGAAGCAAGCCGCCTGTCATCAGTCAGGATCAACTCCCATTTATGACGGATTTAAACACCAGTAGGTTTGCCAGGCGGGCAGACCATTTTCGTGAATTTCACCGGCTCAGCTTGAGCCGATATCATTCCTACAGCGAGCTCTACGCTGATTATCTTAAAACGGCGATGCGCTTATTCGATATGCCGACGGGTATTGTCAGTCGAATCCGCGGTGATCAATATACGATTCTTGCTATTGAACCCGGTACCACGGGCTTGATCACCGGAGATACCCTGCCACTCGGTGAGACCTATTGCTCGGTAGTCGTCAGCAAAGACTCGACCATGGCGGTCACCCATGCAGCAGAGGATGTTGCTTTCTACGGCCATCCGGCTTACCGACAGATGCAACTGGAGGCTTACCTTGCCACGCCTATTCACGTTAATGGAGGAATTCATGGCACCCTGAATTTCACAGCGCCAGAAGTCCGAGAGCACCCTTTTGATGACATTGATATAGAACTCATTGAACTCATGGCTGGGCGAATCGGTCAGGTCATTGAGCAGCATCAGGTCGATCGTGAGAGACGGGAAGCTGTCAAACGGTTGCGTGACAACATCAGGCTGTTTGAGAGTGCGTTCGAATATGCCCCGATCGGGATGGCTTTGGTGAGCCCTGAGGGCCGCTGGTTAAGGGTCAATCGTGCGATTAGCAAAATTTTAGGTTATACGGCAACCGAATTGTTGGCTATTGATTTTCAGGCCATCACTCATCCGGATGACCTGGATACAGACTTGAAGCTTCTGTGTGAAATACTGGCGGGTGAGCGTGACACATATCGGATGGAGAAGCGGTATTTTCATAAGGATGGGCGTGAGATTTGGGTCCTTCTGAGTGTTTCAGTGGTTCGTGACGAGCAAGACAATCCAGAGTATTTTGTTTCACAGATTCAAGAAATCACGGCCCAGAAGCACGCAGAAGCGGAGTTGCTCTGCCGTCAAAAAGAGTTGGAGTCAGTGAATCGAAAACTAAAGCTGTTGTCCGCTACGGACCCACTGACTCAACTTGGTAATCGACGTGCACTGGATAAGCGGATGCAGGAAGAGTTACAGCGTAGTTCGCGAACTGGGGAGCCGCTGTCGTTGGTGATCGTGGATCTTGATCACTTTAAACATTATAACGATACGTACGGTCATCCCGCGGGGGATGTGGCACTCCGGAAACTGGCTATTGCTCTCAAGCAGGTGGCTCGGATAACGGACACTGTTATACGGCTAGGCGGTGAGGAGTTCTTGCTCCTGCTGCCACATACTGATGAAGCTGGTTGTTATACCGTGGCAAAGCGCCTCTCCCGGCTAGTTAGTAAACTGGATAATCTGGAGGCAGCGATTACTGTGAGCACGGGAGGAGCGACACTGATACCCGCCATAGGAACGACACATATACCCGAAGCAGACGCCCTGTTAAAGCAGGCCGATGATGCGTTGTACCGTGCCAAGCGAGAGGGAAGAAACCGCCATTGCCAGTCGCCATTACTGACCTGCTGAAGCATCTCCCCCTCAAGCACTGATTACATCCGGTGATCTGTCGGGGACAATAATAGATATGGTATGCCGAGCTCTTGCAGATACGCAGCGGCGCTACTTTTGAAAGCCCATCTTGATTGTTGAACGTGGTTTTGTTCCTAAGGTTTCTAGGTAGACTTGCCCACTACACAAGGGGCCCGAACACTGGAAGGTAGCGCCTGAGGAAGAAGGATGAAGGCAACTGCCCAAAAGCAGTTCACCGGACATCAACCAGCGCCGCCGCAAACCTGACCGAGCCAGTGTCCTCGCAGCCGTAAGGACCGTGAATACGCTTATCGCCGAGCTCCGGCCCAGCAGAGCGGCGATCAGACGACCGGTCAGGCAAACCAACCACAACAGGAACCCGCACTGGATTCGATGCACATGAATGGCGGAACGCTGCCGTCAGATAGTGTTTACTCCGATCGAGAGGGTTCCTCTCGACTGACCTGTTCTATTAGTTCTTCCCGCAGTTCATCAAATTCTGTCGGTCGCTCCGGCTCTCCCAGGTGATCACTGCTGTCCAGTAGCCGCAGTAACCGCTCGCGGGTCATGGCTTCGTGTAACTCCCGCTGGCGACGCTCAGTACGCAGGGATCGGAGCAATGAAGAGGCCATAAAAATCATCAGAATCATAAATGGAAAGGCCGCCACGATAGAGATGGTCTGAAGCGCTGCCAGTCCACCACTGAGTAGCAATACACCAGCCACCAGTACCTGAATCACACCCCAGGTCACGCGCGACCAGCGGCTGGGCGTGAGCACACCCTTACTGGTAAACATACCCAGCACAAAGGTGGCGGAATTGGCCGAAGTAATCACAAACAGGATAATCAGCACCAGCATCAGAATACTGACAATCTCCGCTCCCGGCAGAAGTGCCAGGGTGGCAAACAGGGCAGAGCTCATCTCTTGCACTACTGCATCGCCCAAGGCTGCACCCTCAAATAGTTCAAAATAAAGCGCCGAGCCACCAAAGGTCGAAAACCACAGCACACTCAGCAGTACCGGCATGCCGATCACACCCATGACAAATTCGCGGATGGTTCGACCGCGGGAAATACGTGCAATAAAACTTCCCACAAATGGCGCCCAGGAGAGGCCCCAGGCCCAGTAAAAAATCGTCCAGCGCTCTACCCAGTCATCGCCGGTATAGGGAGTCATCACCAAACTCATGCCCATAATATTGCCAAAATAATCACCGATAGCGTTGGTCATCGCGGCGGTAATGAAATCGGTGGGACCGGCAAAAAACACAAACACCAGTAGCGCACCCGCCAGCAACATATTTAAATCACTGATGTAACGCACGCCACTCTCCAGCGGCGCCAGCGCACACACCAGAAAAATCATTGAGATACCAGCCAGAATCATCAGCTGCTGGCTGGCACCAAAAGGCACATCGCTCACTGACACCAGCCCACTGTTAATCTGAATAACACCCAGCCCCAGCGTGGTAGCCACACCAAATACCGTCGAAACCACCGCCAGAATGTTGATCAGATGGCCGCGGGCACCATCCACCCTGTCACCCAACAGGGGTCGAAAAGTCTCACTGATCAGCCCCGGGCGCTGCATCCGGAAGCGTACATAGGCAATGGATAACCCGACCAACGCAAAATTGGCCCACTGGTGAAAACCCCAATGAAACAGCGCGTAGCGCATCGCAGCCCCCGCTGCCTGGGGACTACGAGGCTCGGCCTCGCCGAAAGGCGGACTGACAAAGTGGCTCATGGGCTCTGCCACTGCCCAGAAGACCAATCCCACACCCATGCCAGCAGAAAAAATCATCCCCAGCCAGGTGAAATAGGGGAATTCCGCTGCTTCGCCGTCAGCCCCCAACCTAATATGGCCATAATCGCTTACAGCAATACTGATGCAGAACAGCAGAAACCCACTCGTGGCAAACAGATACAGCCAGCCAAAATGCTCGGTTGTAAACTTCAGCCCAATGCCAGCCCATGCCGACAACTGCTCGGGATTGACAGCCCCCAGGCCGACAAAAGCTGTCAGCAGTATTAACGATGTATAAAAAACCCAACCGGGACGCTTGTTCATGGTGAATAATCCAAACAGCGTAGAGCAAAGAAATAGCGCGGTGATGAACTTAACATAGCTGGCAATTACCTGCACTGAGATAGGGCAGTCACCCGGAAGACTCTGTCAAAACGGAAGGAAACCTGTTGATAGCCGATAAACAGTTGTTCAGCTCTATAGATCCATCGCCTTATCAATATTTCAGTCCGCCAAAGTATTCTTTATGTGTTTTTGCATGCCTGACAACTTCCTTGAACAGGGCGCGCTGACGACGCATATATAACAAGAATTCAGGGTGCCATTGCACACCCAGCAAAAAATCCCGGGAAGTGTCTTCAATGGCCTGGACGATGCCATCAAGGTCGCGACCGGTTACCACAAGACCGTCACCAACACGGTCGATACCCTGATTGTGCAGACTGTTGATCCGTGAACGACCACGCTCAAACAGTGTGGCCAGCACACTGCTCCCTGTTTCCGGTTCAGCGGTAATACACAGTGTCTTGATGGGCAGGATGGTCCACCGGTTGGAAGTTTGCCTACGCCGGGAGCGCAATTCCTGGTGCAGTGATCCGCCCCGGCAAATATTCAGTAATTGGTTGCCCCGACAAATACCCAGCAAGGGTAGCTTTCGCTCGAGCGCATCGTTGATCACTGCGATTTCCAGCGCATCGCGAGCGGTGTCGTAGTTGGGTTCAATCTCAGGTTCCGCTGCGTAAAGTACCGGTTCGACATCATGGCCGCCGGTCACAACGACACCGTGATACTCAAGGTCACGCTGTTCATCACCCGGACGGAGTTGTAGCGGATTCCCGCCATAAAGGCGGATCGCCATTGCCACCAGCAACCGTGGACCAATCGCCCCACGCTGGGGTCCCGTAATGGCAATTACTGGTCGAGCCACCTGTTCTCCACCGTGGTTGCCCAGTTACTGAAAAGACGCTTGAGCGGGCTGTTGAGATATTGCAGATACGCTGCACAGCAGCGTTGCAGGCGGGCTTCATCCGCCGCGAGGCGCTCTACCTCGACCCAGTCGTTCCACGACACATAAAGCCCCCAGTCGGGCTTGTCGATTTCGCAATCCGGCAGGCGGTAGTGAAAGGTGGGGCGTGCCTTGATCAGGGCGTCGTCGGCCTTTGCACGGACACGATCTTCGTCCAGAAACATGAATAGCGGCAGCATATCGAGTGCACGGTTACGCGTCGGATTATCGGCGAGGTAGTCGTCAATCAGGGTTGAAATATCGGGCCAGTAATCCGCTGCGATGACTTTTTTAACGTAGTTGGCAGGGAAAGGGTCGACATAACTGGTGACACGGCGGGCAAGGTCGATGTCAGCGCGAACGTATAACCAGTCGTAAAGGCAGAGAAAAGCTTTCAGGCAAGCGGTAATAAGCCTCGGTTCGAGACTCGGCAGTTCAGGGTTGAATTGCATGCCAAAAGCGTTGGTGGCGCGGTCCGATGTGCCCTTGGCACCCCTTTCGCGCAGCCGTGTGATGAGATCCTCGACTTCGCCAAGCCGGGCCAGTGGCAACGGTGGACTCACAATCTCGTGTGGCACCAGCGATTGGGCAGCCCAGGCCAATAATTCCTCGGTGGTCTCTTCCAGCTGGCCGCTCAAAGAATCACCGGAGCGAGGCTCCCGCCCGAGTCGTTTGAGCAGATCGAAATCGAGCTCCACCAGCCAGTCTCCATCTGGATCGCCCGTGAGGAGACGTTCGTAACGCCCTTTGGTTTCTATATCAAGCCCAAGGATGTCCGACACACTGCCAGCCAGCGCATCGAGATCAAGCCCGCTGATCTCGAGCTCGACACCGACACGACGACTCTCTCCATGGCTGTTTTTTAACCAGGGTGGCTGTTTCAGTTTCTGGTATGTGTCTTGCATTTTCGTTTTCTCAGTTATAACCGGTTCCCGGTAATGCAATGTTCTGGCTTCACTCAGCTGCCAGCCGGCCGCTTTCGGTATCTTCACAAACGGTTAGGAGTTGTCTGCCGACAGGACCAATCACCAGCGTATCATAGGCAAACCTGTTGAAGGCGCATCCAGAGGGATAAAGAATTGCAGTTTGTTTGTCTGCTGTATTATGCAGGTAATCAGGGGCAGCCAATTGGCTCGGAAACGCAAAACAGAGTAGGGGGTCAGTGGATGAAATTCCTGTTATTGGCATTAGTTCTAGTTGGCGTACTTTATGTGGTGTTGATCGGCGGCAAAAAAACGTCTGTCTCCGCTGAGCAACCGGCAGCCATTTATCAGCGGGAAGTAGAACGCGTCGAAAAGCTCGACGACTTTTTACAGGATACGGTGGACCGGCAGGGCAGTGAAATGGATGTGGTGAAATGATTCATGTCAGCGAGGACCTGTAATGATCAGCAAAGGCTACAAACCACAGGACAGGCAGTGGATGCTGGAAGCTATGTCGCTGGCAAAGCAGGCTGGGGCTGTCGGTGAGGTGCCAGTTGGAGCGCTGTTGGTACGCAACGGTTCAGTGATCGGCCGCGGCTGGAATTGCTCGATAGGCGATTGTGACCCCACTGCCCACGCTGAAATTGTCGCCCTCCGCGATGCGGCAAGATCTGTCAGCAACTATCGTCTTCCCGATACGACGCTCTATGTCACCATTGAGCCATGTACCATGTGCGTTGGAGCAATGATTCACGCCAGAATTAGTCGCCTGGTCTACGGTGCTTCAGAACCCCGTGCCGGTGCAGTGGTCAGTCAGTTGCAATTAACCGAACAGACGCATTTCAATCATCGTATTGAGGTCATCGGCGGCCTGTTGGCCGAGCAATGCGGAGAGCTGGTCAGCCAGTTCTTTCGTCAGCGTCGCAAACAGTCCGGGTTGTAGCGTCTTCCTGACCGTTACAGCGACAACATGGAGCCGGTATTCCAGTCGCTGGAGTTTGGCAGTTCAAGGCGATTTTCCCTCTCCAGTCGACGTTTCTCATCCAGTGTGTGCCAGTTGAGTATGGTCCGGAAATGACGCACGTTTCTGACATAGCTGACGGGCTCGTAGCCCCGTGCATAGCCGTACTTAACTGTGCTGTAATATTTTTTCTGTTGTAACAGTGGCAGGAACTCTTTGACATCGTTCCACAGGTGGGGGTTTCTGCCCGCCCGCTCGGTTAGCACCCTTGCATCTTCAAGGTGACCGAGACCGATGTTGTAACCCGCCATGGCAAACCAGGTGCGGTCTGGCTCAGTGATATCGTCGGGAATACGAGATTTGGTCTGGAGGAAATATCGGGTGCCGCCATCAAGGCTCTGTCTGGGGTCAAGGCGATTTTTTACTCCCATTTCTTTAGCTGTCGGCAGGGTGAGCATCATCAATCCACGAACCCCTGTCGGGGATGTTGCCTTGTGATCCCAATGCGACTCCTGATAGGCGATGGCTGCCAGGAGTTGCCACTCAAGGCCGTATTTTTGTGCTACCTCCCGAAACATTTCCTGATAATCGGGCAGTCGACTACTGACGCGTTTCATGAAGAGCTGGGATCCCGCAAAATTAAATTCGTTGGTCTGAATCAGCGAGCGTTTTTTTAATCGATCCAGCTCTCCCGATGCCTCATATCCCTCCAGAAAACGGTTTGCTGCTTCCACCAGGCTATCGTCGCCGTGACGGGGAAAAGCCCAGGCGATTGGCTGTGGTTCAGAAATATCAAAAGCGCCTCGAGCTCGGGGATAAATGCCCCTGTCCACCTGAAAGGAGATTGAATCCACAATGGCGTACTCCACTTCACCGGAATCTACCATGGCCATCAAATCCAGCATTTCCAGACCAGATGCCTCCCGCCATTCGAGTGACGGGTATTCATCATTTTTGAGTTCTTCCAGTCGTTCGCTGTGAGAGCTCTGGGGAATGACCAGCAGCTGGCCACCGGCCAGATCCTCTATATCGCGGGGTCGCCTTGATCCATTTCGATAGATCAGCTTTTGGGTAACTTCATAGTAGGGCTCGCTGAAACGAAGCACTTTCTGACGCTGGGGTGTCACCGTTAATCCCGCTGCGGCCATATCGCCCAATGGGCCGCCGATAGCAACGATCGCGCCACTGACGGATTCCCTGGGAGTTATCTTGAGCTCAACACCGAGAGACGCGGCAAAAGCACTGGCAAGCCAGTACTCAAAGCCGCCTTCGCCCTTGGCATTTTGAAAATAGGTGGTCGAGCCCATCAGGGTGATAACACGCAATTCTCCCCGATTAATCACCTCTTCCAGTTGAGTGGGTGCGCGGCTGGTGGAAAGTGTCAGGGCAAACAAAAAGAGCAGTAGGCTATACAGGATGCGTTTTGTGGCTTTTTTCAGATGGAAGTAGAAACCCAGCACCTATACACCCAATGTGTCACGCATTCTCGGAAAGCCCCTGGCCCGGTGAATATTGTTGCTATAGATAAAGAACAACCCTGCGGATAACACGTCCATGCGTTTGTGATAATAGCTTAATGCGGGGCCTAGGTTAGTGAGAGAGGTCTCAGGGTTCAACCGTTTTCTGTGCACATGCCGGGTCGGAATCTCCCGATGACGCTCAGAGGGCAATTCCAGTACAATGTCGCCCCTTCGGAATGGCCCCATACGAGTTACCCTAAGATGCAGATTTTTCCCGGAAACCCCGTACTTTCCAGTTTCAGGCAGCGACAGTTACTGGCGTCTCTTCAGTCAGTCGATCCCGCTGTGGAATCCGTTTACGCTGAATACAGACATTTCGTGGATCTGGTCTCGCCCCTGAGCGAAACCGAGTATCTGACACTGACGTCATTACTGGAATACGGCCCGAAAATCCTCCCTGAAAATAACGACGGCATGCTGATGCTGGTGACGCCCCGTGCCGGAACCATCTCTCCTTGGTCCAGCAAGGCCACAGACATCCTCCGCAACGCCGGCGTGACATCAGTCGAGCGGATAGAGCGCGGCATTGCCTACTATTTGAGGGGCGATATTCATCAAGACTCCAAAATAGCGCTGGCCGATGCCCTCCACGATCGCATGGTGGAAATGGTCTATTTTGACCAGGAAAGGGCAGAGAGCCTGTTTCAGCACCAGCAACCGGCACCCATGATCACGGTGCCCCTGCTCGCAGAGGGACGGCAGGCGCTATCCCGGGCTAATGTCTCATTGGGGCTGGCCCTTGCGGATGATGAAATCGATTATCTGGTGAACTGTTTCAATGAGCTGCAAAGGGACCCCACCGATGTGGAATTAATGATGTTTGCCCAGGCCAATTCAGAGCATTGCCGCCATAAAATATTCAACGCCTCCTGGACAATCGACGGTCAGAAGCAGGAAAAATCCCTGTTTGCCATGATCAAAAATACGTTTGAAAAAAGTGGTGCAGGCGTGTTGTCCGCTTATTCAGATAATGCCTCTGTGATCGCCGGCAGTCATGCTGGCCGGTTTTTCCCGGACCCGGACAGCAAAATCTATCAATTCACGCAAGAGCCTGTTCATCTCCTGATGAAGGTTGAAACCCATAACCACCCGACGGCAATTGCCCCCTTTGCCGGTGCCGGTACGGGTGCCGGAGGTGAGATACGCGATGAAGGGGCAGTGGGTAGAGGGTCAAAACCAAAAGTGGGTCTTACCGGCTTTTCAGTTTCCAATCTCTATATTCCCGGTTTTGAATGCCCATGGGAATCGGATTACGGAAAACCTGACCGGATCAGCAGTGCCCTGGAGATCATGCTTGAGGGGCCTATTGGCGGGGCGGCATTCAATAATGAATATGGTCGACCCAATCTCTGTGGCTACTTCCGCACATTCGAGCAGGACTTTAATGGCGAACGCCGCGGCTATCACAAACCCATTATGATCGCTGGCGGTTACGGCAACATTCGTGAAGAACACATTGAAAAGAAGCCCTTTGAAAGCGGCTGCAAACTGATTGTGCTGGGCGGACCGGCAATGTTGATTGGTCTCGGTGGCGGTGCCGCCTCATCAATGAGTTCCGGCAGTAGTGCCGAGGATCTTGATTTTGCCTCGGTACAGCGGCAGAACCCCGAAATTGAACGCCGCTGTCAGGAGGTGATCGATCAGTGCTGGCAGCGGGGTAATGGTAACCCCATCGCCTTTATCCACGATGTGGGCGCCGGCGGCCTGTCCAATGCCTTCCCCGAGTTGGTAAAAGATGGTGGTTGCGGCGGCAGATTTGAACTGCGCGATGTGCCCAATGATGAACCCGGCATGTCACCGTTGGCAGTCTGGTGCAATGAAGCTCAGGAACGTTATGTGCTCGCCGTAAGACCTGAGCAACTGGCGGATTTTGAAGCAATTTGCCAGCGCGAACGCTGCCCCTACGCGGTGGTTGGCGAAGCCACTTCCGAAAGGCATTTGCTGCTGAACGACAGGCATTTTTCCGCCAGGCCCGTGGATCTTCCCATGTCTGTGCTGTTCGGCAAACCGCCGAAAATGCACCGTACAGCAGAGAGACTGACGGCTACAAAGACACCCATTGAGCGCTCGGATATCGCGCTGGATGATGCCATTGATCGCGTGCTTACCCATCCGGCCGTGGCCAGTAAAAGCTTTCTTATCACTATCGGTGATCGCAGTGTTACCGGCATGGTTGTCAGAGATCAGATGGTGGGGCCTTGCCAGGTGCCTGTCGCCGATTGTGCGGTGACCACCGTCAGTTACGATAGCTACTGTGGTGAGGCGATGGCGATGGGTGAACGTTCACCGGTTGCGTTGCTGGATGCCCCGGCATCGGGCCGCATGGCGATTGGGGAGGCGATCACCAATATTGCGGCAGCGGCCATTGACCGGCTTGCTGACGTCAGGTTATCCGCTAACTGGATGTGTGCCGCAGGCCATCCTGGTGAGGACGAAAAACTGTTCCGCACGGTACAAGCAATCGGTGAAGAGCTCTGTCCAAAACTGGGCATTTCGATTCCGGTCGGCAAGGACTCCATGTCCATGCGCACGACCTGGGAGGAACAGGGACAGGAGAAGTCGGTGACATCACCATTGTCACTGGTTATTTCTGCTTTTGCCCCGGTCTCCGATGTTCGCAAAACACTAACGCCAGAGTTGCGCTCCGACCTTGGCGACACAGTACTGCTGTACATTGATCTCGGCGAAAATCGCAATCGCCTGGGCGGCTCAATATTGGCTCAGACCTACAGCCAGCTGGGCGATACCCCGGCCGATTTACTGAGTCCAGAGAAACTCAAAGCTTTTTTCGACGCTATCCAGGCCGCCAATCAAAGCGGAGAACTGATCGCCTATCACGATCGGTCTGATGGTGGTTTGATGACCACATTGGCAGAGATGGCTTTTGCCGGTAATACAGGGATCAGAATTTGCCTCGATGAGCAGCCAGGCGATGCACTCTCGGTTCTATTTAACGAAGAACTCGGGGCCGTTGTTCAAGTGCTTGGAGACAGGGCCGCTTCTTTTAAGCAGCGCTTCGCCGATATCGCCATCCCTGTCAGTGTCATAGCAACGCTTGATGACACTGACGGTATTGAGATTTATGAGGATGGTGATTGTCTGTTCAGTTCCGGTCGTACCGAATTATTGCGCCGCTGGAGTGAAACCAGCTACGAGATTCAAGCGCGTCGAGACAATGAAGGTTGTGCCAGGCAGGAATTTGACGGACTGTTTTTTGATAATCCCGGATTGAGCACGGCCCTCAGCTATGACATCAATGAGGATATTGCCGCCCCCTATGTCAACTGTGGGGCCCGACCTCGCGCGGCTATAGTCAGGGAGCAGGGCGTAAACGGGCAGATGGAGATGGCCGCTGCATTTGATCGGGCCGGCTTCGAAACTGTCGACGTCCACATGAGTGATATCCTCGCTGGTCGTGTCGCTCTTGATAGTTTTAAGGGATTGGCCGCCTGTGGTGGTTTCTCTTATGGCGATGTGCTCGGTGCCGGGGAGGGGTGGGCCAAAACCGTGCTATTCAACCCTTTAGCCCGTGCACAGTTTGAGCAATTTTTTCATCGGCCTGACACGTTCACATTCGGTGTTTGCAATGGCTGTCAGATGTTATCCAACCTGAAACCCCTCATTCCGGGAGCCAATCATTGGCCCCGCTTTGTCAGAAATCTGTCAGAACAGTTTGAAGCGCGGTTTTCCCTGGTAAGGGTAGAGAAATCACCCTCGGTTCTGCTTGCAGATATGGCGGGCTCCCATATGCCCATCGCGATTGCTCACGGTGAGGGGAGAGTGGAGTTCGCATCATCGGTGGTTCCGGAAATATTTGATGGCTCCGGTGCGGTAGCACTGCGTTTCCTCGATAATTTCCTGGAAATTGCAGAGACCTATCCTGCCAACCCCAATGGGTCACCTCTGGGTATCACGGGTGTGACCAGCGAGGATGGCCGCGCAACGATCATGATGCCGCATCCAGAGAGAGTGTTTCGTACAGTGACCAATTCCTGGCACCCGGATGACTGGGAAGAAGATGGTGCCTGGTTGCGGTTGTTCCGCAATGCCCGCCGATTTGTGGATTGAGGCTTCTGACCATAAAAAAACCCGGCAACAAGCCGGGTTTTTTTATGGGTTATTCGGTGTATTCCTACAGGCTGGCAAAATAGGCAGCCAAATCCAGAATATCCTGATCGGACAGGGGTTTTGCCATGCCGGACATTACCGGGTCAGTACGATTTCCTTCACGGAAATCTCTTAGCTGTTTAGCGGTGTAGCCAGCTTTCTGGCCCGCCAGGTTGGGCCACATGTCGTTGTTGCTGATGCCATTGGCACCGTGACAACCGGCGCAGGCCATGGCCTTGTTTTTGCCAGCCTCTATGTCACCGGCAGCCAATGCGTGGCCCGTAGCAGTTGTCAGCACTAATGCCAGGATAGTTCCAGTCAGTTTTTTCATTTGATCACTCCAGACTTGAGATATAGAAAGATAACAAAAAAGGCCATTAGTTCCCTAAACGGTGGCACACAAACAACACACTGGTGAAGAGCAGAATAGCACCGCCCTGGTGAGCCGCTGCGAGGGGAACCGGCATATGCAATAACAGGGTTGAAATGCCCAGCGTAACCTGTAACGCCAGCATTATAAGCACCAGTTTGACACCTACCCGGGCTTCCGGACGAGTATTGGTACGTTTCAGTGTGCTGATCGCGAAACTGAGAATCACCGCTATCAATAGGTAGGCAAATATCCGGTGATTGAACTGAATTGTCGTAATATCTTCAAAAGCTGCCAGCCAGAAAGGCTCTGTGTCATAAATGCCGGGCGGGATAAAACTGTCACCCATTAACGGAAAAGTGGGGTAAGCGTATCCTGCATCCGTACCCGCGACAAAACCTCCGGAAAGAATCATCAAAAAAACCAAGCCCGAAAGGGCAACGGCGAAACGCCGACAGGTCGGCTGGCCCTGCTGCAGATCAGACTCTGGTGGATAAAGTAAGCTGAAAGCCACCCAGATAATGTAGCCATAGATGATGACGGCAGTACCCAGGTGAGCTGTCAGACGATATTGGCTAACGCTCGGGTTATCTACCAAACCACTTTTGACCATATACCAACCAAGTAAGCCCTGCAGGCCCCCCAGAACAAACATGATCATAAGTTTTGGCGTCAACCCGGGTTTGATTCGGTGACTAAAATAGAAAAACAGAAAAGGTACCAGGAATAGAACGCCAATCAGTCTGCCGAGTAGGCGGTGAGCATATTCGTAGAGAAAAATTCGCTTGAACTCAGGCAGGCTCATGCCGCTGTTGACTTTCTGATACTCGGGGAATTGCTTATATTTGTCGAAGGTCTGCTGCCATTGCTGTTCGTTCAATGGCGGCAGAACCCCGGAAATGGGTGCCCATTCAACAATGGAAAGGCCCGAACCCGTCAGCCGGGTAACGCCCCCCAAAAGTATCATGCTCAGAATAACGGCAGCGCATACAATCAGCCAGGAAGCCAACTGTCTATCATATCGAGTCTGCAAATCCATAAGAGATTTATACCTTCCTGTCCAGTGGGGAAGACCATTGACATGGAGCTTTGCGAAGAAACCCCGATTGAGTGGTTTTTTAAATACCTCGAGGCAGTAAAAGCCGTGGGCTTACTAGCGTTAACTACAGCGATCCAATATTACCAAATACCGACGTGCATTTCCGGCAAAAATGTCCCTCGCCAGAATATTTTTGACAATTCCGGTCCGTCAGTTTGCTAGACGAGCCTTGCTGAACAAGGCGCAATCCTGCAAAGTCAGTGAACTTGAGAAAAATTCGGAGAGTGAAAAATGCAACAGACGACCGTCAATGGCGTCAGGATTGCCTACCTGGACGAAGGGCAGGGTGATGTGATTATTTTTTTACACGGCCTGGGAGTCAGCAGTAGAGACTGGACCGGCCAGGTCGATTATTTCTGTCACCATTGGCGGGTAATTGCCCCGGATTTTCGGGGGCACGGTACGTCAGATAAACCCGATAGCCATTACGATATACTAGTCCATGCCAATGATGTTCTCGGGTTGATGGATCAGCTGGATATTGACCGGGCACACCTTGTTGGCCTGTCCATGGGTGGGATGGTCGCTTTTCAGATTGTCGCCATGGCGCCACAACGGTTAAAAAGCATGACAATCATCAATTCTGGTCCCGCACTTCCCGACAATACCTTCGCCGCAAAAAAAATGCTCTGGACGCGAGTGCTGTCAGTTCACTTGCTGGGTATGCACCGTTATGCCCACAAAGTAGCCCAGAGTATGTTTCCGGGAGAGGGGAAAGAGGCGTTAATCGATATCTTTACCCGACAGATTGCTTCAAACCCCAAAAAAGTTTATCTGAAAAACCTCAAGTCCCTGTTTGGCTGGGGGGTTCTGGAGTATTTGGCCGACATTGAGGTGCCGACCCTGATGTTAACGGGCGATCGGGATTATTCCCCTGTAGCAATGAAACAAGCAGTGGTTGATGCCATGAAAAATGCCAGACTGGTGGTCATTGTCGATACCGGCCACGGTACACCGATTGAGAAGCCCGGGGAGACCAATGAGGCCATAGCACGTTTCATTGAAGCTGTTTGAGCTGGCGATTGAGCTTGCGTTTCAGTTCACTCTTGGTTTTTGAGCCATTATTAAGAATCAGGTTCGCCTTGTAAAACTCCAGCATCCTCACGGCCGCCACATTTGGCTCAATATAAATATCCGGGGCTTCCTTGGCCAGTTTTTCCCTGATGATACTTTTCTGCATGATCTGGTAGGTGTTGAATACAGCTTCTGACAGGGATGGGAGTTTATTGGATACGGTCCGCGTGCCAATCACATCAACAGCAATCGTAATGTCACAGTCATCGGGCAACAGGTCAAAAGGCACAGGATTTACCGCGCCACCATCTATCAGCACCTGTCCATCTATGGTGACTGGCTGAAAGAGTCCAGGGAGAGACATGCTGGCACGAATGGCAGGTATCAGCGCCCCATGTTGAAGAACAACCTGTTCCCGGCTCCAGAAATCCGATGCCACCACCTTTAGTGGCGTGTCGAGTTCGGAGAACTGGGTAGCATGAACAGATTCAAAGAGATAATTCAGGAGGTTCTCTACCCGAATCAGTCCCCGGCCACGAAATTGCGGGCTAATAAAATCCAGCCATTTGAACAAGTGCTTTCTGGTGACCAGATGTTTGAGCGATTCATTATCGCGAAGGCTAAACTGGAGAAAAATCTGCTTGATGTCACCTGTTGTCATCCCGGCACAATACATGGCACCAATTAGTGCACCGATGCTGGTCCCAGTGATGAAATAAGGTTTCAGCCCCATTTCTTCCAGTGTCTCCAGAATCAGTAAGTGGCTGATGCCCTTGGCTCCACCTCCCCCCAATGCAAGTCCAATTTTTGTCATACAAGGTTCACCCGGCGGTTTTTCACGATGATCGTTGGTTGATTTGAAGTAGAAATTCCGGTTTATTACGCAGCTTTACCATCATAACCGGAAGAAACCTGTGGCAGAAATCCCGCAAATCAAACTCCATCCTTCCTGGCTGGCCAAACTTGAAGACCAGTTCCAGTTGCCCTACATGGTCAAGCTGAAACAGTTTCTGCAGGCCCAGAAAAAAGCGGGTAAAACCATCTATCCCAGTGGATCAAACTGGTTTGCAGCGTTCGATAGTACGCCTTTTGATAAGGTCAAGGTGGTAATTATCGGACAGGATCCCTACCACGGCGACCATCAGGCACATGGTCTTTGTTTCTCGGTGCTGCCCGGCGTGGATATTCCGCCATCCCTGCGAAATATTTTTCGGGAGTTACAGCAGGATTGCGGGATTCAGCCACCCCGACACGGTTGTCTGAGGGGCTGGGCTGCCCAAGGTGTATTTTTACTCAATGCGACATTGACCGTTGAAAGGGGCCTTGCCGGATCTCACCAGGGGCAGGGGTGGGAGCAATTTACCGACCGGGTAATACAATTGTTAAACGATGAACGTCGCGGGTTGGTCTTTATGTTATGGGGCAGTTATGCTCAGAAAAAGGGGGCTATTATCGATACCGATAAACATCTGGTGCTCAAAGCGCCACACCCGTCGCCACTATCGGCCCATCGAGGTTTTCTGGGTTGCGGGCATTTTTCAAAGGCAAATCAGTACCTCAAGGAACAGGGCCTGGAGCCAGTGGACTGGCAGATGCATGAAGTAGCCCAGGACAAAGTTTAGGATTTATCCACCTTGAGTGCGGGTAAATGCCGTTTTGCCCTCAACCAGTTCAATCCTTTTAAAACAGAAGGCGTACTGATAATACGCTTTTCCAGTGTGTATTTCCCAGGGTAGTCCAGCAGTAATAAACCTGCCGCCATAGTTAGAATGCCTTGTCCGGGCATGAACAGCATCAGAAAACCACCACACAACAGGATTAAACCCAGCAGGTTTTTCCCAACAAGTAATAAACCCCGGATGGCCGGATGCCTCTGTTTCAATGTTGTTGTTTCGCGACTTTCATACAGAAAGTAATCCTCCGGTATCATTGCCACTATCCAGGGCAGAGCGAGCAAACTTCCAATGAAGGTTGCAAGAGATGCGATGCTAAGCCATGTCAACAGCACCTGATGTTCGGATAACCAAGCCAGCATCGGCTACCTCGCGCTATATTGATAAATAGAGTTAAGTTTTAATTTCAATGGTATGATTTTATTCAATTTCGTATGGAAGAGATAGCTTTTCAAGGGCAGAATACGGCTGTAAACCCATCACAAGTTCATCGCTCCCTGCCGCTTCTTCAGTCAATACGACCAACATCTCCAGTCGTTCAGCATTGCCGTGTGCTGTAGATACGACGTGTCCGACAGGTTGATTCTGACCCTGCAGATAACAGGGCATGCCCGGCAACAAACGATCCTTGGGGGCGGGGACTCCTATGCGGTACATACGGCGCTTCAATTTCCCCAAATACTTCATGCGTGCGACCACTTCCTGCCCTGTGTAACAACCTTTCTTGAAGCTGATTGCCCCGATCGCCTGAAAATTCAGCATTTGCGGTATAAACAGATCAACGGTGTCCACTTCTACATGGCCAAGGCCGGATCGAATATCCATAAGTTGCCAGAGCTCGGTTCCCACGGGTTTTACTGCATCCCGTAGTGCCTCCCATACAGACGGTACTTTTTCGGCGGAAACCATAAATATTTTTCTGCCATCAACCAACGGATACTGATAGGCCGTGTCAGTCAGACTAATTTTTTCAACAGATTTTCCGGCGCTCCCCAACAAACAGTAGTGATCACTGATATCAGTCAGTTCAACCTTGAAAAACACCGCATATTTGGTCAACTCGTTGATCAGTGAGGTAATCAGACTGCGGTGTAGTTGAAGAAAAAAGTGCTGATCTTCAGCATGGAACAGAACAAAACTGGCTAGCATTCGACCTTTGGCATTACAGCGAGCACCGGGAGTTGACTCACCGATTGCCAGCTGAAGTGCATCACTGGTTATCTGGCCCTGTAGAAAACGAGCCGCATCAGGGCCTTTTACTGATATCAAGCCCTGATGAAGAAGAGGACTCATGATGCCATCGTCCTCAGCCAACAATGCCTGAAAGTCTGTTGGTGATTCATGGAAATGTATTTGGTCATCATTGATGACTGCGCCCTGAGTGGACAGGTATCTTTGCCAATCGTTCATGATTTGCCCGGTTGAGGTGAATGTAACCATCCTGATGAGTTTAAACTCACTTGTTCCATTATAATGCCTGACATTCTATTTATTGAGACAGAGGCGACCGCCGATGGAAAGAAATCGACTATTTTGGGCAAGCCGACGCGGAATGCTTGAACTGGATTTGGTGTTGCAGCCTTTTCTGGACGACATTTACCCTACACTTGAAACGGCAGACCAGGAACGTTACCACAAACTCCTCGAGTGCGAAGATCAGGATATGTTCGGTTGGTTCCTCCGCCGGGAAACCCCGGAAGACCCCGACTTGCAAAAAATTGTGCAGATCATTCGTGACTCAAGATCCCGTCCCGGTTGAAATAGAACTGTATCGTTCGTTGCTACTGCTGGTCTGGATTCTGTCCATTCACAGTCTTGCTGTATGCCTCCTGATTGTCTCGGCAATACCTCTATGGCTGAAGGTTTTAACGATCCTTCCGGTATTAGTGGGTGGTGCGCACACTTGTCTTATATGGTACAGACAGCCGGTCAAGCGACTGAGCTGGACAAGCGGCAGTTGGCAATTGTTCTATGCCGATCAGCGAGAGGAGGTTGCCTTGCAGCATTTTTTTATACTGGGCAGGCTATTACTACTTCGGTTTCACGGCTCCAGAAGACGTTATTCTGTTCTGGTGTTGCCTGACAGCACCTCGCCAGCAAACCTGCGCAGGATTCACGTGACGTTACAGTTGGGTTAGGTCAACGTTTGCTGACGATGAAGTTTTGCCCGGCAAAATTGATTGGCACCATGATGGTGTCTTTGGCGACTGCGGACAGGTCCGGGTAATCCAGTGTGTAATGCAGGCCGCGACTCTCTTTGCGTTGCTCTGCAGAACGAATGATAAGCTCTGCCACCAACACCAGATTGCGCAATTCCAGCAAATCCCGGCTGATTTTATAGTTGCTGTAATATTCATGGATTTCTTTTTGCAGCAGCTCAACTCTGTGATGAGCTCTGGCCAGTCGTTTCCGGGTTCTGACAATGCCTACGTAGTCCCACATAAAGCGGCGCAACTCATCCCAGTTATGCGCGATAACGACATCTTCATCTGAATGGGTGACACGACTTTCATCCCAGGGTCTCGCCTTATCCGGTTCCGGAATCAACTCAATACTTTCGCGAATGGCGCTGGCAGCTGAATGCCCATAAACCACACACTCAACCAGCGAATTGCTGGCCATGCGGTTCGCGCCATGCAAGCCCGTAAAGGCTGTCTCACCAATCGCGTATAAATTCCAAAGATCGGTCTGACCCTTCTGGTTTACCACGATACCACCACAGGTATAGTGAGCGGCGGGAACCACAGGAATGGCTTCTTTTGTGATGTCGATTCCATACTTCAGGCACTGAGCCATGACCGTGGGAAAGTGGTTTTTCAGAAACTCTTTGGGCCGATGCGAGATGTCAAGATAGACACAATCGATGCCCAGTCGCTTCATTTCAAAGTCAATGGCTCTGGCAACAATATCCCTGGGCGCCAATTCCGCCTTCGGATGGAACTTGTCCATAAACCGCGCACCATTGGCCAGCGTCAGGTAAGCGCCTTCACCACGCAGGGCTTCAGTAACCAGAAAAGCCTTGGCATTGGGGTGATAGAGACAAGTGGGATGAAACTGGTTGAATTCCATGTTGGCCACCCGACAACCGCGACGCCAGGCGACAGCAATGCCATCGCCGGTGGCACCGTCGGGATTGGTGGAGTAAAGGTAAGCCTTACTGGCACCACCGGTTGCCAATACAACAGCTTTTGCCTGAAAAACGCGGACACAGTCCTGTTCGTTATCCAGCACATAAGCTCCCGTACATCGCATGCGGCTGGAACCTCTGTCGGCCTGAGTGATCAGGTCAACGACCACATGGCTGGGAAACACCTGAATATTGGGATGCTGAAGCACTCTGTCTGCCAAAGAAGATGAAACCTCCTTTCCCGTGGCATCGGCAGTATGCAAAATTCGACGGTGACTGTGGCCACCTTCCCGGGTCAGATGATAATCAACGTTGTCCTCATTGCGAGTGAACTGAACGCCTTGCTTGACTAACCAGCGGATGGCATCAGGCCCGTTCTCAACGGTGAATCTCACCGCATCCTCGTGACACAGTCCGGCACCAGCTTCCAGGGTATCTCCAACGTGAGATTCAATAGAGTCTTCAGTATCAAAAACAGCGGCGATGCCACCCTGCGCATACCAGGTAGATCCCGACTGAATGGCACTTTTACTGATCAGCGCAATTTGATATTTATCAGCCAGTTCAAGCGCCACAGTCATCCCTGCAGCGCCACTGCCAATCACCAACACATCATGACAATGGGGGGTTTTCATTAACTGCCTAAAGTCCTCGAAACCAATGTAGAGCATGATAGTATAGCGGGCCAAAAATAAATACAGACCCGGAAATCATCCCTTTACCCGGCGGGTTTGTTGTAATTGAATGCTCTGAGACGCCATCACTACGAGGCGATTCGGGGGCAATCGGAGCGACTATGGATAACGAGCAGGCAAAAGATACTGACAAGCTACTCGTCGCTCGTGTTCAAAAAGGCGATAAACGCGCTTTTGACTTGCTGGTGATGAAATATCAGTACAAAGTCCATGCGATTGTCAGTCGCTATGTCAAAGATTTTGATGAGGTTAACGATGTTGTGCAGGAGGCCTTTATCAAGGCTTACCGGGCATTGGCCAAATTTCGTGGTGAAAGTGCTTTTTATACCTGGCTGTACCGTATTGCCGTCAACACGGCAAAGAATTATCTCGTCGCTCGGAATCGGCGCCCACCTGCCAGTGATGTCGATGCTGAGGAGGCCGCTTTTTATGAGGGCAGCGAGAAACTCCGCGACATTGACTCACCTGAAAACCTTCTCTACCGGGATGAACTGGAGGCCGTGGTGGATTTGGCCATAAAAAATCTTCCGGAAGATCTGCGTACTGCGGTAACTTTAAGAGAATTTGAGGGTCTCAGCTATGAAGAGATCGCAGAGATAATGGGGTGCCCGGTAGGGACTGTAAGGTCGCGCATTTTTCGTGCCAGGGAGGCCATAGATGAAAAAATTCGGTTACTTGAAGGCTGACCTCCCATATCAATGAACTTTTTCAGTCAACGAGCTGTCTTATATGGAATTATCTGATCAATAGCTGCATGGGTACCATTGTCTTTATTGATGATGAATTAAAAACAGGTTTTACGGCCACGGCTTACCGTGGCATGGTCACTAATAGTTTCGAGGTAGTTTCTTATGACCACTAGCACTGATCGCGAGAAAGAGTCCCTGTCAGCATTAATGGATGGTCAGGCAGGCGAGCTTGAGGTCCGTCGGGTTCTGAAAAGTATCTCCGATAATGACCAATCTCGTGACACTTGGCGTCGCTATCAGATGGCGGCGGCTGCCATGAGAAGGGATCTTCCTGAGCAGGTGGTTGACTACTCTGCCAGCATAAGTGCGGCTCTGGAAAAGGAAAAAGCCCTACAGGTAAACACACTTTCTGCCCGCATGCTTAAGCCCCTCGGTCGTTTTGCCATTGCCGCCTCGGTGGCCACTGTTGCCATCATTGGTTTTCAACAGTACAACATGCCGGCTACCAATCAACCTGCTATCGCCTCGGCCAAAACTGTTGACAACAAGCTCTCTCCAGCCCAACTTAGAACCTCTGCCGACTTCGGAATACCTTCTGTCACAGCCCGGACAGTCAGCGTCAACAACAATCCTGAGAGTTACCGGGCCAGTCAGGCCCAGCCGGTCATTGTGGTCGATCAGGCCACCGAATCTGAAGTCACTCGTGAACAGGTACAGGCTTACCTCAATAGCTTAATGATTGAACATACCGGCCACGCGGCAATGAACACTAATCAGGGCATGCTGCCATTTGCTCGAATGCCCACTACGCATGATCAGTAATTCACTGGGGATCATGTCAATTCCCAGGTCTTTTGTGGCTATATGCCTCTTTCTCGTTGTTGCGCCATCTGAAGTGATCGCGGAGACGCCTTCCCCAACGACCATTCTTGCCAAAATGGCGGATGCCAACCGAACGCTCGACTACAGCGGGATATTTACCTACGAACACGGCGGTATACTCAGGACGATCAAGGTTTTTCACTCTGTGAGGGATGGTCAGGAGTTTGAGCGTCTATTCTTATTGAGTGGACCGAAAAAGGAAGTTACCCGTCAAAGCGGCGAACGTCGATGCGAACGCCTCGGAGATCTTATGCTGAGGAGCTCTGTTGCCGCAGCAGCCTCTGTACCGAAAGACCACCTCGAAAAACTCTACCATGTACACCCCAAGGCCAAGGATCGAATAGCCGGTCGTGAGACGCTAACGGTTCATGTAATCCCAAAAGACAGCTACCGCTATGGATACATACTGGGGATTGATCAGGAGACGGGGTTATTACTCCAGTCCATGCTGATTGGCGATAACAATCGCGTCCTGGAAAGATTTCAATTTGCAGATGTTGAAATTGGAAAATCAATTGATGAGGCATCACTGGATCCCTCTGAGCCAGAGGTGCATAGAGTTTCGTCGAAGGTTTCTACCTGCCTCAATAATGTAGAGTCATCGGCGACCCAATCCAATTGGCAGCAATCCTGGCTTCCGCCGGGTTTCGGTTTGGCGGGTTACCTGAAATCTGGTGACTCTGGCCGAGAGACACTGATCTACACTGATGGTTTGGCAATTTTTTCTGTGTTTATCGATAGCAGTGAAGCCGTTGACATCCCTAAAATGCAAGCCCAGCGCGGTGCAACTGTGGCTTATCTCACCAAGGCTAAAATCAGACAGCAAGGCTTTCTGATTTCAGTGGTTGGCGAAATACCGGTCGAAACCGCCAGAGCCGTTGCACATGCGGTAATACCTGTTCAACATAACTACCAATAACAACGGTGTATCTTTTCTATATAGCACCGGCACCTTTTGGTAAAAATTCATGACATCGCAGGCATTGAACTGAAATGATTGAAGAGCGGGGGAGGATCACCACCGTGGAGTCAGACGGTTTCTGGGTCGAGACGATTCAACGTTCGGCGTGCCAGGCGTGTGTGGCTGAAAAAGGTTGTGGCCAGAAGCTGCTCAGTCGGCTTTCCGGTAAAACTGCGTTAATCAGGGTATTGTCCGGGCACGGTGATCTACAGTCACTCAAACCCCATGATCAGGTGGTGATTGGCATCCCGGAGGATGTTGTTGTCAAAGGCACGCTGCTGGTTTACCTTTTTCCACTACTGACAATGGTGGGGGCTGTATGTATTGGCGCCCTGATCTCTTTCCACGACATCATCGTGCTGACAAGCGCCTTGATCGGGTTCATTCTGGGTGGAGTTTTTGTCAGGCTGCATTCCTGGCTTAATAAAAATAACCGTCGAGTCCACCCCGTATTGCTGGAGAGACTGGTCGCATCCAGTGATGCACCGGTTTCTGCCTGAGTAGTCTCTGCCTACAGAGCCACCTCCTGTGGTCATATGGCAAGGATGGAACATATAAAAGGGTGACTCGTCTATAAAGAGGGTGCACATATGTTTAAGTGGTTTTCTTTGGTGGCATTGCTCTTTGTAGTTATAGCACTGAACATCAGTCAATCTAACCGGCAGGATTTGCCAAATTTCAATCAATTAATTCAAACCTCATCCCCTGCGGTCGTGAAAATTGATTCCGTTCAAAAAATCCTTGGGACAGGAATGACCCAGATGAACGAACGAAATATTCCTGATATGTTCCGTGAGCCCCATGAAGATAGTAGGGCGGGAGAGGCACATGCAACCGGTTCTGGCTTTATCATTTCCGATGATGGTTACGTTCTCACTAATGAACATGTGGTTGAAAATGCCCATGAGGTGATCATTCGATTAATAGACCGCCGCGAGTTTGAAGCAAAGGTAATCGGCATTGACCATCGCTCGGACCTGGCGTTACTCAAGATTGATGCCGAGAACCTGCCAAAAATCAACTTTGCCGATCCCGGTAAGGTCAAAGTAGGCGATTGGGCCCTGGCGATAGGCTCACCATTCGGTCTTGATTATTCGGTGAGCGCCGGGATTATCAGCGCAATTGGCCGCAGTATACCTACCGAAAATGGCGATAATTATGTGCCGTTTATTCAAAGTGACGTTGCTATCAACCCAGGTAATTCTGGTGGCCCCTTACTGAACCTGGATGGTGAGGTGGTGGGTATAAACTCTCAAATATTTACCCACTCCGGCGGATCGATAGGCCTGTCTTTTGCTGTACCTGCAGGTGTCGCTATAGATGTTGTGTCACAGCTCAAATCAAAGGGCCGTGTTGATCGTGGCTGGCTTGGTGTCTACGTACAGGAGGTTGACAAGTCGCTGGCCCGATCATCGGGGCTGACAAAAACGCAGGGGGCACTTGTTGTCCAGGTCGAAGCCGGAAGTCCGGCTGATGTAGCCGGCATCCATGCCGGCGATATTGTTCTGTACTTTGATAATGAAGAAATTATCGAATCAGGGGATCTGCCCCATGTGGTTGGCTTGTTGTCACCTGGCAGCCAAATCAAGGCTCAACTGATCCGGGGAAAGAAGAAGAAAACGCTTGATGTGATCGTTGGTACTTTACCGGATGGACTGAGCCCTTGACCTGCCGCTATCCACCCATTCCATATCCAAGAAAATCAAGAAATAAGTTTCTGTGGAATCCCATATTTTTGCAGAGCATTTGGCTGTTTGGCATGGGTACTCATAGCGTCCGCACAGCAAATACGCTAGACTGCATGGCCTAAAATTAACCCCCCAGCCCGACCGGCTGCAAACTGATTGAATCGCTGTGTCCGACCTAAGTTATATCCGAAACTTCTCTATTATCGCGCACATCGATCATGGGAAATCCACCATTGCTGACCGCTTTATTCAAATTTGCGGTGGGCTTTCTTCCCGTGAAATGGCTGAGCAGGTTCTCGACTCG